>VTLG01010874.1_pt1 | contig 84099 bp, 118 predicted proteins | sample 4694571 | NCBI WGS metagenome assembly VTLG01 (sample SAMN12604809, study PRJNA352737) | marine metagenome | biome: ENVO:00000447; feature: ENVO:00000209|ENVO:00000569|ENVO:01000036; material: ENVO:00002151; isolation source: viral sequences binned using virsorter ...
GACGTCTTATCTTCCAATACGCCTCCTTTAACAACTCTCGTAGTCTTCATTTCTTTCTTGCTTCTTGGCCTGTTATCTGCGTATGGCTTACCTCAATGGGTATATGCACCATGGCCTTCAACTTGAATGGTTTTAACTTTAACCAATCAGTTGTAGACAGCTCAGGAAAAGTTGTACCTACTTGGGGTGATGTACTGAACCGTGCAAACCTTGGTATGGAAGTAATGCATGAGCGTAATGCTCACAACTTCCCGCTTGATTTAGCCTCAACTGAATCAACTCCTGTAGCTCTTTTAGCTCCAACGGTAGGCTAAAAGAATATATAATTTGATACGCCTCTCTTAACGGGAGGCTTTTTTTTTGGCAATCTTTTAATACAATAAATATACATACAAATTAAAAATGAATAAAGAAGACGTTAAAAACATGATTGATAAGTCTATTGAGATTGCAATGGACAAGCATAATAAAACTGCAACACTGATTAGTGCTATTCTTGGTTTTTTCTGTTTAGCTGCTTTTGTTGACGGTTTATTCAGGATTCTTGGAAGAATACCTCCTTTTCTTGGATTAGATGTAAATATTATTCCTAGTCTTGTAGGGCAATGAATGAGTTTGCATATACCTTTGCGTGGACATATCTAACTGCTTTTTTAATTGTTTTAGTTATACAAGCTTTAAAAGATGATAATTAATTAACTGTCTGATTAAGTATTTATATCTACCTTTTTAATGCTATATTCAAAATCACTAGTAAATTACTTTAAAATGATTAAATCATTTCTTAGCGTAGCTGCAGTAAGTGCTCTTGCTGTTCCTTCTGCATTTGCAGGAGTCTACGTCAACGTAGAAAACAATGGATCATACACAGGCTCGAATTACACATCAGCAACTACAGACCTCCATCTCGGTTATGAAGGTGAAGTTGGTTCTATTGGCTACTACATTCAAGGAGGACCAGCTGTGGTTCGCCCTGACGGTGCTGACAGTGATACAAGGTTCTCTGCAAAAGCTGGCGGCTCTTTTGCTGCAACTGAAAAGCTTAATGTTTATGGCGAGCTTTCACTTTTAACAGCTGATTCTGATACAAATAACGATAGTACTTACGGCACAAAGGTAGGGGTTAAGTATTCTTTCTAAGTTTTTAAATTAAAACTTTTATTAAAACCCTTGTAAATACAGGGGTTTTTTTAATAAATAAAATATTAGTAGGGATAACTACCTAGTGCTTAACAAAACGTAATGTAATATATAAGGAGTCAAATTATTATTCCCATGACTCCTGAAGCAGAAAAGTTTAATGGTTGGATGGCAATGCTTGGTATCGTTGCAGCTTTTGGTGCATATGCAACAACTGGACAACTTATTCCTGGTATTTTCTAAATGGACTCTCACATAATTACTGAATACGGCAAGCAAAACATTTTTGCAAAAGAAACAAAACCTTATATAGATGAGAGTTATAAAGGATATGTTGTAGAAGCCGAACAGCTTAATGGACGTTTAGCAATGATCGGTATTGTTGCTTTATTAGGAGCATACATTACAACAGGACAAATCATTCCTAATATTTGGTAAATTTAGAGATAAAAATACCCAGTAACATTTAGCTACTGGGTTTTTTTGTAAATTCATACAGAGATTAATCCTTTTTCTCTTAGTTTTGTTTTTACATTCCCTATGTTGTATTTGAAGCTGTCTCTAGATCTTGTTTTGGGAAAAGCTGCATAATCAGGTCCAAGTTTTAAAGTTCCATCGTCACGCCATTTAAAAAGGGTGGCTTTATCGATATCTAAAATTTGAGTGGCTCTCCTTACGGAAACCCAGCCAGTGTCAGCTTTAATAGACATAGTTAAGAAATGCAAACACTGTTACAGTATACGAACTGAATTAACTGTCAACAGTCTTAACTATTTTTTTATGTCAAGAAGTACGTATAGGACAACTTAAACTTAGGTAACAGCGATTTTGAGTATGTTTCAAAATGAACAGGAACCTCTTTCCCTGCTCATCGAAGTCACTCCAAAATTAGCGAAGAAACGATATCGACAATCAATATATGAAGCCTGGGATCATCAATGTGGATATTGTGGGGATAAAGCTACATCGCTTGATCATATAATTCCAAAGTTTAAATCAGGTTCTAGTAATAGAAATAATTTAATTCCAGCTTGTCGTAACTGTAATGCTAACAAAGGAAGCTGCAATATGGAAGAGTGGTATATAGACCAAGTTTTTTATAGTGACTTGAGATTTCTTAAAATTAAAAATTGGATGAAAGAATCTTTTAATCGTATATTTTATAATGAATTAGAATTAATAGAATCTAGTTAGATTAATGGGTTACGCAGACGAACATAGAGCACGTAGACAGCGAGCATTAGAAAGTTATAAAAGAACAATAGAACAAATTACGGGGGATACAAATAACATAGGTTCAATTTCCTTAAATTGGGATGGAGATAAATTTGTAGGAGATAATGAGTTTACTGACTATCAAGAAAATCTTCCTAAAGAACCTACTAAAGCAGATGGTAATTTAGTAAAAGAGAAATTATATTTAGTTGTTTACAATGATGGAACTGATGATGGAAAGTGGGGTGTTACTAAAAACCTTCCAGCAGAACTTACAAATCCTAATGGAAGTATAAATAATTCTACAAATGGTATAGCGTTAGAAATTTCAGGAATGAGACGAGGAAATATATATCAAAGAGAGAATTATAACCGTGAATGGACAAGGCTAGCAGAAAGATATTTAATGGAGGAAGATGACTATGATGCTCGTTATTATTACAACAGCGGTTGGGCTAGTAAAGCTTATCAAGGATATACATCAAGACAAGGAAGTAGAAGTTATTATGGTGCTAGAGAATTAATAAAAAGTGGATTAGCAACAGGATTTAGAGATCGACATAGACTGCCACAAATAACAAATTTAGATACAGGACATAATAATCATTTATGGCTTAAAGGCAGAGCAGATCCTATAGATGACCTAGATAGAGGTTGGGGTGTAGGAGATACACACTTAGGTGTACTAGCTAAACAACATATAGAAGTAGATATAGATGATGAATTCAATAGGTATCAAAATCAAGAAGCAGATAGAATCGGCAATTTAAATAGAGAAACAAATAAAAAAAATGCTGCAAAAAATGTCTTATATGACAAAATGAAAGCCGTAGCTAATAGAACTCAAGGTGGTGATTATGTTAATCAAAGAGATAAATTAACAAAAGAAGAGTTATTACAAGCAGGAATATCTAACTCTAATGCTAATCAAATTTTAGGTCAGGTAAAAAATGTTTACAAAGATTTTTATAGAGATGAAAAACTAGAAAAGTGGGATAACTCTTTAGGTGCTACTCCTGAATTTGGTTCATTTGATCCTAATTATTATTCAAGTGCTAATGCTGTAGCTAGAGATAGGTATCAGCAAGCAGTAGCAGAAGATGATATAGATTTCACAGAAAGATATGGAAAAAATAATTATATGTGGTGGCATTACACAACAGTAGGTAAAGATGCTGGAGCTAGAGGTAATGAAGCTGAAGTATTAAATATGGCTAGAGATTACCTAGAAGAGGCACCAGATGTACAAGAAGGTGGATGGGAAAACCAAACAGATGCAGATTTAATGATAGCTAGAGATAAGCAATTAGGAATTGTAGATGAAGATATAGACATGGTTAATGATGTACCTGAAATTAAAGCAGCATGGGAAGAAGCAAAAAATGCTAAGAAAGAAGGTGAAGATAGTTACTGGACTAAATTAGCTGCAGATAATTATTTAGATATAAACGAAGCAAATCAATTTGCATCTTTATTTAGAATTTCAGCTTCGGGAAATCAAGCTCGTGGTGTCGAACCTAATGAAGAACATAAAAAAGTTTTAGCTCAATTAGTAGGATCAGGTTCAGGTATTACTGACGTAGAAGATAGGATTACTGAAGCTGTAGGTACACAAGCATTATTAAATGTAGAAAGATTTGGTGCTTTAAATCAAAATGTCTTAAAAGATGCAATCGCAGAAATGAAACAAGCTAAAGCCAAGGAAAGCGAATTAGCAATGTATAGAAACTTTGGCCAATTTAATGAAGTACTAAATATAAATGAAACTTTAAGTAATTCAATTTTAGGTGATAGTGGTATAGGAGGTTATCTAGCAATTACTGGAGATGATGAATTTAGTGAAGAGAAATTAGAAAGAAGCTTAAGTAATATTACTGGTGTAAAAAATGAAGTTGTTCATAACTGGGAAAAATGGTTTGATGAGAAAATATCACAAAAATATCAGGATGATCTTGATTTAGGTTATACAGTAGATGATGCAGAACGTAATATTCAGATACAAAAAGAATTTGCTGAAAATTATGTTAATACTTATTTAAAACCTAGATTTGATGAGTCCAGATCTATGAGTGAATTTATTGAGTATTTAGATGTAAGACAAGAAGAACAAAACCCTTTTCAAACACAAGATATTCTTAATGCTGTACAACAAGTAGGACAAGCACATGCTGATAGTTATTTAGATGCTTTAAGACAAGAAAGTGATAGAGGATTTAATGCTGAATTTTATTTAGATCCTACTGGAACAGCAGGGATGAATGAAGTAAGAGAAGCTAATTACGAGAAACAAAGAGATTTAGTAGCAGCAGATTGGGAAACAGCTAAAAATAATCCAAATGAATTAGTTGATGAATTAAATCCAGGATTAGGTACATGGACACAACAAGCTTACCGATTTGGAAGTGATGTAAATGATGCAAGTCAATTCGCAAGATTACATTATCAAATCAAAGGACAACATGAAAATTATAAATTTGATGGAGCAGAAGATATTATGAGCCCTGGCAAAGTTAAAGAACTGATTTACACAAAAATCTTTCCTGCTTTAAAGGATGAAGTAGCTAGACAACCGAGTGTATTTGGACAGTTTATACGTCCAGAAGAATTTGCAGATGATGTTTTAGAAGGCGTAGATCCAAATGCTCCAGATACTTGGACAGATGCTCTTACAGGAGCTGATGGAGAGAGTCTTATTGAAGGATTTACAGGAAGTTTTGATGAATTAAAACAGTATATTGTAGATGGAATGAGTGGTAATTCTGCTCTTGATATGAGACAATCTATTAAGTATTTAAATGAAAAGAAAGAAAAACCTACTCAAGAGTTATTAGGTATAGATTATATCCAAAGAGAGGAAGACTATAAACCAATTGATCAATTCAAAGGAGATACACAACTGTTTAAAATTTTTCAAGGTGCTGGGTATGAAGGATCAGAAGATGACTTTTATGAAAATGTTTTCCCTGACTTAGATCCAAGTAGTCAAAAACTTCTTACTGAAGCTGGAAGTAAAGATGGGAAAATTAAAATTGGTGGTTGGGATGATAGTGATCCTTATGCAGCTTTAACTAGCGTAGAAAGTTTCTTAGGAGATGATTTTGGATCTACTACTAAGAAATCTACAGATGAAAGTAAGGATAAAGAAGAGAAAAAATCAAGTATATTTAATTTTGATCCTTTTGGAGAGGATGATGAGGAAGATGATGATTATAAGAGTAAAAAAGGACAAGAAATTTTAGGTGACTTTACTAGCGGATTTAATTTCTTTTAATTTAAGTAGCAAAATTAGTACACAAAGTAATAAAATTATGTATTATTATTAATGAATAGTTATAACTTTTATGACAGATTTTTCGAAAGCTGTTACGTTAATTCAAAAATATGAAGGCTACAATGAAAAAGCTTACGAAGATCCGTCCACAGGAAAAGAACCTTATACTTTTGGTTTTGGCACTCAGTATTACCCTGATGGGAGCCCTGTAAAACGAGGTCATAAATGTACTAGAGATAAGGCTTTAGAGTATCTTTTTCATGAAGTCAATCTTATTGATGAAGAATTAAATAGATTGAATTTAGGTTTAGATATAAGTATGAGACAGGCTCTTATTTCATTTGTTCATTCTGTGGGATGGGAACCTTTTCTTTATAGTGAGATCGTAGATCTTATTGATAATGAAAATTTTTATAAAGCCGCTGAGAAAATGAATCAGTGGATATTTGATTATGAACATAAGGCTGTTGGTCAGTTACTTGATAGAAGAAAAGAAGAAGTAAATTTATTTCTTGGTGAAGTCAATAGTTCAAATGAACTACCAATAGGAATTTTATTAACAGCTTTTCGTAGTTATGATGGTTCTCCTCCTCAAACAGAAGCAATTAATGAATTAGAAAGTAAAATCAGTTCTTATTTACTTGCTAAATTCATAAATAACTTTGAGATTAAAAATCAAGATTTAAATTCTACAGTGCTATCTTTAGAAGATTATTACGTCATCAAAGATAGATATGATTACATATTTGACAGATAGGCGTAGAATAACTGTATAAGTAACGAAACTTAATGGATAAGCCAGTTGAGCCTAAATCCTTTCAACTGCCATTAGAGCTTCAGTTTTCTATGCGAAAAGCTGAGCTTCACTCTAAAGAAATGACTTGGGATCAGTTACAGTTAGCTTTACTACGTCTATATCATCAACGTCTTATGGAATGGCATGCCCTTAAGTCTTTAATGGCAGATGAAAATGTAAATATAGATTTTGATGTGCCTACTGATATTGAACTAACACAACTAGGAGTTAGACATTCAGAAGAAATAGATGATGATTTTGATGACGATGAAGATAATGAAGATTTTTTAACCGCCTAATTCTATTAGCTTGTCTAAATACCATCTAGCTTTCTTTAAGGATTCGACTTTGCCTTTGTGCTTTTCTCTCCAAATATACTTGTTAATATTCCCTTTTAAATACCCACGGAATTCTTCTGCACTTAACTGAGCTTCAATAGCGTCAATACATTCAATAGTACCAGCCGCATAATGCATTGGTCTTTCTACAGTATCAAAATGATGCATCTGAGTTTCTATTACTTTTGATATAGAAGAATTACTGTAATTTTTAATAGGCTTTTCATCAATAGGAGATACAGTTTCTTCTTTTACTGCCCACGGAACAGGACATACTCCATCAGGACAATCGTTAATTATTCTTTCGTTTTTAGATTCTTCTGGACCTGCCATACGCATCTTTGGAGATGTTTCATCTATCGGGTCAAACCACGCCGCTTCATTGATTCCATTTTCATTTGCTCCGATGGTGCTCCCAATGCTATTACTATTTTCTCCGATCTTGGAGTCGATCCCGGATAAGACTGAGCTTGTTCCATCGAAGGTATATACCCCGTTAATCCCCCTCGTGGTTGCCCCTCTGTTGCTAGATTTTTTCTTTCCATTCCCTGTTCGCATAATGCAAGTCCTCTATTGTATTGATCATACAAGGGAATATCATTATTTTCATTATCAAGATAACAACCAAAATCTTCTGGAGTCACATAATGACAATCTAATTCGTCTTTAACGAAGTCACCTAAAAAGCTAGAACCAGCCATAGCAATATATGAACTTTGATGTACTGCTTTTACAATATTATCATGGCAAGATTCTATGACCCCACTTACGATCCTCAGAAGGATTCTGGTACTTCTGGAATTGAGGTATCTGATTTAAATCCTGAAGATCAAAGAGATGTTGATCTAAGACGTTTAGATCCAGAAGAAAGAGATATCTATAAAGATGTAAAGAGAGATTTTTCTTATCCAAAAGATCAAGAATCTAGTCAAGAACGAATAAGTAAATTTATGAAATCAGTACGTGCTGCTGGAGAATATAAACAAAGAAGAGGCATCTCAGAGCCTACTGTTAGAGGAAGAACTCCTATAAGTAAAGCAGATCTACGTGGAGTAGAGTTACCAAGCCAGAGATCTGGTAACTTTGGTGATCCAGGAGCAGGTTCTACTGAATATGCACATAAGCCTAAGCCTAATGCTGGTAAAGCTTTTAATTATCTAGATACGTTTAGTTAAACTGAAGCTGTCACTACCTCTTTTGGTTGGTTTTGATACTTTCCTTTTCTATCTTTATAGCTAACTGAGCAAGGTTTACCTCTATAGAAAAGCAATTGTGTTATCCCTTCATTTGCATAGATTCTATTCCAAAGACTTGTGCAGTTACTAATTTCTAATGTTAAATAACCTTCCCACCCGCCTTCGGCTGGTGTGATATTACATAGTATTCCTGTTCGTGCATAACTAGATTTTCCCGCAGCAATTACTGTTATATCTTCTGGTAACTTCAATCTTTCATGAGCTACACATAAACAATAGCCATAAGGAGGAAGTAAAAAATATTGTCCTCTTACATCTTCATGTAGATCAGTTTCTTTTAATATATCGGGATTGAAATCTTTTGGATCACAATCACCTGATGATGTGCCTCCAAATAATAAACATTGCTTTGGAGATAAACGAATATCGTAACCGTAAGAACCTAATCCATAACTTAATACACTTTTCCCATTTTCCTCAGATACAACTTTATCAATAAAAGGAGAGATTAATTCCTCACTTAAAGACAACGCTTTAAGCTCCCAATCAGATAAGATACTCATACATTTTCTATTTGCGTATAAATAATCTAACAAAGGATTCTACCTTTTTCAGAATAGATATCTATAAATTTTTCTATAGAATCTGCTGACTCATCCATTGGTGGAATATACACTAAAAATGATGTACAAGTTTTATGGGGACTAACTCCTTCACTTGTATTCTTTAATAATAAAGGTGCAGTTTTTAGTATACAAATAGGGAAATCAAATATCTTTTGTTCGTATCTGATCATATCTGGACAATTTGTAAAATATAAACCTTGTTTAATTTCTCTTGCTAACCAACAGTTATAGAGTTTTCTAAACCAGACAGCATGTGAAGATGTAAGGCTAGGTGAAGATGCTCTTGTCATTTTCCATCTTTCATTTTTTTTATCCCAAAAATATGCTCCACTAGGAGGAAATACATATACATTTCCATACCATTGTTGGGAATTTAGTCCGTCATCAGAAGGAGAAAAAAAGTTATCTGCTTCAACATATTTATTAGCTGTTTTAGAACTAGCTACATCTAATTCAATTCCTTCTAATAAAGCATGTGCTGATGCAATTAAATCATAATTAGTTATTAACTCTAAATCTTCTCTTCTTTTCCTTATATCATGTATTGCCACTGATTTATGGATCTATAGAGCAAGGAGCTAAATCAGGTGCTTCATCTATATAGTTATAATCTATTTCAAAGTATCTCATTCCTTCTTTATCATTTATTATGTATCCTGCAAGTTTTTTAGGGTCTATATCTTTTGCTCGTTCAAGTATTCGTCTAAAACTTTCTGCTAAATCACCGTTATTTTCATTTTCTAATTTTTCCTGAGCAGAATGAAGTTCTTCTAATGTCATAAAGAACATAGATCTTTCTTTATTAGTTGGTTGAAATACCATAACTCCTGGTCCTTCTGCATTCCAAAATTTTAAATACTGTTCACCTAAATCTCCTAATATAAATTTAATTGTTGTGTCTAACATCTTAGCTTTTGTTTCATCCATTTCTTTACCAATAATGGATGCAAGTAGTTGTTCTCTCCTGTTCATTTTGCTATTAATCCTTGACGAGTTAATGATTCTACTAGTTTAGGCATTGGTTGATACAAGACAACCATTTTACCTAAGATGCCTCTTTTCTTTACAAGTTTACCCTCTTGGTCTCTTACTTTATTGAATTCGCCAGATCTTATTAAATATTCAGCTACGCATCTTAACCGTCGTTTCAAAGGTAATTCTGCTTTAGGAAACTTACCACATATAGTATCTGGTTGCATATCTTTAAAGGCTAATCTCAATCTATTAGCCAATGTCATATTAGAGTTCACATCTTCCTGCTCATAATTTTTTACATTTTCCAAATATCTCTGTAAACATTTGGTATCAAAGGAACCTTCAGGTGGTATAAAAATTTTTACCTGTTTAACTAATGATTCTGGTAATCTTTCAGTGTAATTTTCTAAGGTTATTTCTTCGATTTTTATATTATTAAAACGATGTGAAATCATGTTAATTTTCCACTGCTAGTAGATACATACATAGGAGAAGCTTGTTTCCTGTAATCCTGTGAAACTAGATCTCTATTTTTTGCAAATGATTTGACTAAATGATTCCAAGGTATTCGTATTAAAGCTTTTCTTCCTGAATCAGGAGAAGCATTTACATAATGAATTCCTTCGACCCAACCTTTACTTGGATTTTTACGTCCTATTGCCATCCAATTTCTTAAAGTTTGATCAGAGACTCCAAGTCTTCGTGAGCATTCTTCAGTAGAAATGTATTCATCTGAAAAAGCTTCAGGACTTAATATATCTGTCTCTCCTTTTTCATACTTACTATGCCATATAGAAGACAAAATATTTTTTATTCCTTTTAATTCCCACGCTATATCTTCTAAGCCTTTTTTTAATCCATTTGACATAATACCACTCCTATTAATTAGATGCTAATGTGTAAGAAATAATTTGCATCATGGACGAACAAGTACCACCTAGCCAGAAACCTATTCAACAACCTATTAATCAGCCTCTTCAACCTCCAATTACATTTGAACAAGTAGAAGAAATGAAAGCTAGAGCTAGACAACTAGCTATACAACAAACTTTAGCGCAAAATCCAGGAAATTTCGCTCCTAATAAACAAATAGTCTATGTACGACGGAATTTAACTATTGCAGAAATCATCTTAGTAATGTTATTAGCTTGTGGGATAGTTACAGGTATTCAATTTAGTTGGGGGTTTGTTCGTAATGTTTTACCAAAAATTGAAGTCCAAATAAAATAATTAACAGAATACTAGATCTATAATTATTAGATAGATGTGTAATATAGGGGCTTGTGGCAAACCGTCGAATAAGCGAATTACAAGAACAAGCAGGTTTAAATCTAGCTGATGCTGATCTTTTTAATATAGTACGCATTTCTGAACCAGACCCTGCGTTAAAAAATAAAAAGTTAACCGTATCAGGTACGAAAGCTTATTTAAATCTTTTTTATATTTCTAAAACAGGAGGAACAGTAAGTGGAAATTTAATTGTTGAAGATAATTTAACTGTTTCAGGTGCAACTACTGTAAATACTATAAGCTCAACAGGAACTTCTACTTTTAATGCATTAATTGTTAAAACAAATGCAACAATAACAGGCACAATAAGTGGTACCACAATTACAGGTACTTATATAAAAGGTACAAATATAAGTGGACAAACTATTAGCGGTGTAACAGTAACTGGTACTCACGGTAAGTTTACAAATTTAACTGCAACTAATGTCACAGGAACTACCTTTACTGGAACGACAGCTAATTTTACTAATGTAACTGCTCAAGATTTTACTGTTGATGATGACTTTGTAGTCGCAGATGATGTCACAGTAAGTGGAGATACTACATTACTTGGAACCCTTACGGGAACTACAGTTACAGGTACTTCTTCCTTATTTACTAATGCTACAGCTGTAAATATTACAGGTACTACTGTCACTGGTACAGACGCAAAATTTACCTATGTTACTGGAGTTACGGTTGTAGGTACCACCTTAGTTTCAGGAACTACAGTTACAGGTACTCACGGTAAATTTACTAACACAACAGCTACTAATATTACAGGTACTACTTTTACTGGTACAGATGCAAAATTTACTTACGTTACAGGTACAACGGTTGTAGGTACCACCAAAGTATCTGGAGCTACAGTAACAGGTACTGTAGGTCAATTTACAAATTTAACTGCTACTAATATTACAGGAACAACTTTAATTACTGGTGCAACTATAAAAATGAGTGGAGATACAGTCGCAACACAAACTTATGCAAGTGATACTTCAATCGTGTTTGCAATAGCTCTTGGATAAGTGAGCGTAAAATAATAGATAACATGCTAGAACTTTATTTATAAATGGCTCGTTTTATCTCGGTTATTCGAAAAGATGTATCGAACAGTTCTGGTTCACCGACTGCAATCATTACAGGAGCAACAAATGCAAGTGGTGTTCCTGCGTCAACATACGGCGTTGTTCTTAGTATCTTAGCTTCAAATAAAAATGCTAACTCTCAAAATGTAACTGTTCAACTAATTAAAGCAGGTGGAACAGGAAGTGAAGTTGTTGGTTCATTAATAACTTCTGGAGTTATTCCTAGTAAATCTTCTTTGGAATTTATGGCAGGAAATAAGATGATTATTGAACCAGGAGATTGGTTAAAAGCCTACGCAACTGCTGCAAGTTCGATAGATATAACTGTTTCATACATGCTTAACCCTCAAGACACTTCTATTTAAATCATGGGATACATAGGAACACAGGCACCCAGATATTCTGCTCCTGTTGGAACATCTGATATTACTAACCAAGCTGTAACTGCTACCAAGTTAAGTGCTGCTGGTGGTAGTGAAGGACAAGTTTTAGAACTAGATGGAAGTGGAAATTTAGTTTGGGGTCCTGATGCAGCAACTATTTATCCAGGTGCAGGAATTGCATTAAGCACAGGATCTGGATGGGGAACAAGTTTTACTGCTCCTTCTAGTGCTTTAGTAGGTTTAACAGATACACAAACTTTAACTAATAAGACATTAACAGCTCCTGTTATTAATAGTTTAAGTACTTTATCTGTTACTAATAATGTTGTAGTAGGTGGAGATTTAACAGTTAATGGAACAACAACTACAATAGATACTACTAATTTAGATGTAGAAGATAAAAATATAACAATAGGCAAGGTTTCTAGTCCTTCAGATGTTACTGCTGATAATGGTGGTTTAACTTTAAAAGGTGCTACAGATAAAACATTTAATTGGGTAAATTCAACAGATAGTTGGACAAGTTCTGAACATATTGATCTTGCATCAGGAAAAGTATTAAAAGTTGCAGGTACTCAAGTTCTATCAGCAACTAATTTTACTGGAACAGCTGCAACAGCAACAACACTAGCAAGTAGTAGAAATTTTTCTTTAACTGGAGAAATCACTGCAAGTGATACAGCTTTTAATGGTTCTGCTGATTGTGATATTGCTACTACAGTTGCAGATAATGTTATTGATGAAGCAAATTTAAAAGTATCTAATGCACCAACTAATGGGTATTTTTTATCAGCTCAAAGTGGAAATACAGGTGGTTTAACTTGGGCTGCTGTTGATCTTACAAGTTTAAATGCAAGTAACTTAACTTCTGGGACAGTACCAGATGCAAGATTCCCAGCAACATTACCTGCTGCTAGTGGTGCCAACTTAACTGCATTAAATGCAAGTAATCTTTCTTCTGGAACTGTAGCAACAGCAAGATTAGGATCTGGTACGGCTTCTAGTTCTAACTTTTTAAGAGGAGATGGTAGCTGGCAAGCTACTGGAGCTGGTACAGGTGAAAGTTTTGTCAAATTCAAAAATAACTCTGGTGCGTTAGCTAATAACGGAACTAATGCTTATGTAGGTTATAACTCAGGAGGATCATTATCTAGTGGTGCTGAAAATGCTTTATATGGTTATGAAGCTGGATATGTTTTATCAACAGGTAGTAATAACGCTTTCTTTGGTGCTGTAGCTGGTAGATACATCACAACAGGTAGCAGTAATTCTGGTTTTGGACATGAAACTTTAAGAACACTTTCGACGGGTAGTAATAACACTGCTGTTGGTAAAGAAGCTCTTAGATCAACAACAACGGCAAGTGGTAATACGGGAATTGGTTATAAAGCTCTATATGCAAATACAACTGGACATTCAAACATAGCCATTGGAAATAATGCTTTAGATACTAGTACTACAGCTATAGAAAATGTAGCTATTGGTTACAATGCTTTAACTGCTCTTACTACAGTTAACGCATGTGTTGCAGTAGGATTTGGAGCTGGTGAAAAAACAACTGGTCAGAAAAACACTCTTTTAGGCAGTGAAGCTTCTAAAGAGTTAACTTCAGGAGAGTACAACGTAGCTATTGGTTGGAGGGCTGGAGACGGTATAACTACGGGCAGTAACCATATAGCCATTGGAGGTTTATCTTTAGGTTCTATAGCAACGGCAGATGCTTGTGTAGCAGTAGGTTATGAAGCGATGGCTAGTACAACTGGTCAAAGAAATACTGCGGTAGGTTATCAAGCTTTAAAAGATTTAACTTCGGGTACTACTAACGTAGGGATTGGAGTAGGAGCAGGAGATAATTTAAGAACAGGTGATAATAATATCTGCATTGGAAACTTCACATTAGCAAGTGCTGCTGATGTAGATAACGAAATAACTCTTGGAAATAGCAGTACTACCAAATTCAGAGTCCCAGGTTTAAACTTCTCAATTAAGGATTCAACAGCTACAGACAATTACATTTTAACCGTAGATGCTAATGGTGATGCTGGTTGGGAGGCTGCTCCTGCCGCAAGCAGTGTTGCTGCTAGTGGAGAAGTTGATATTACGTCTTCTGGTGGGGCCGTAGACATAAATGCTGCTCACGCGGTAACTATTGATTCTGGTTATGGAGTGGAGATAACTTCTGGCTACTGGACTAAAATCACACCTTCTTATCAATTCCAAGTAGATGCTACTCGTCAGATTGAATTAAATGCTGGATATGGATTCTTAGCAACAGGTGGTGCTTCTACGGGATATCCGTTTAAAACTCAATTCCAGCAGTATGAGTTGATGCACAATAACGGTACTGATTTCATGGGGTATCTTTCCTATGTAACTAGTAGTAGCGTTGCATTTGGTTTTCAAGCATTACAAAATATAAGTAGTAGAAATGCTGGAAACAATACTGCTATTGGTTTTCAAGCTTTAAAAGCTACTACATCTGGAGCTGGTAATGTTGCTTTAGGATCTCTTACTTTATTTAATAACACCACAGCAAGTAATAACACAGGCGTTGGATATGGCACATTGTATAACAATACTACAGGAGCTGACAACACAGCCGTTGGAAAGTTTGCCTTAGATTCAAATACAACAGCTTCTTATAATACTGCTGTTGGTGTAGACGCTTTAGCAGCTACTACTACTGGTGATTCAAATACAGCTTTAGGAACTAATGCAGGTGATTCAATTACTACAGGTGGTCAAAATGTTTGTATAGGTACTAATGCAGGTTCTGCTTTTACAACAGTTAGTCACTGTGTATATATTGGAAAAGATTCAGGGCAAAACGCAACAGGCAATGGTAATACTGGGGTTGGATTAGATTCTTTAAGAGGGGCTACTGGAACGAGTAATACTTCTTTAGGTCGAGGTGCGGGTGAGGATCTTACGAGTGGATCAAATAATCTTATTCTTGGAGCTTTTGCAGAAGCAAGCTCGGCAACAGTATCAAATGAGATAACTTTAGGCGATACAGCGATCACCAAATTTAGAGTTCCAGGTCTGAATTTTTCAATCAAGGATTCGACAGCTACCGATAATTATGTACTTACTGTAGATGCTAATGGCGATGCTGGTTGGGAAGCTGTTAGTGCAGGTCCAGGTACAGGTCAACAATATGTCAATTTAGAAACCAGCAATAGTGCTAGTGATAGTGGAGTTAATACATTTGCTGGTTATTTAGCTGGAAATTCTTTTACTTCTGGGGACCATACAACACTATTTGGTTATCAAGCTGGTAAAGCAATTACAGCAGCTGGTAATAACTGTTTCTTTGGATCTAATGCTGGTCTAGCTACAACAACAGGCGGAGATAATTGTGGTTTTGGACAAGGAGTACTTGAGGCAAATACGACTGGTGGAAACAATGTAGCCGTAGGAAGACAGGCTTTATTATCTTTAACAACAGGTACGTATAATATTGCACTTGGTCATAGAACAGCAGATTCTTTAACTACTGGTACAAAGAACGTATTTTTAGGTAAAGATGTAGCAGCGCTTAATGCTGTTACTAGTAGTTATAACATAGGAATTGGTAATCATGCGTGTTATGGATTAACTAGCGGTGAGGGAAATGTAGCTGTTGGAGCTGATTCATTATTAAATATTTCAAGTGGACATTATAATGTTGCTCTAAGCATGGATGCTTTAAGAGCTGTTACTACAGGAAGTTATAATATTGGTTTAGGAAAAGATGCAGCAAGGAAAGTAACTACTGCATCAAACAATATAGCTCTTGGTTATCACGCTTTATATAACGTAGTAGATGGTGGTGAAAATATAGCTATTGGTAAGGAAGCTCTTCTTGGTCTACCTACTGGTAATGAAAACCAAGGTAACGTAGCAATAGGTAGTGAAGCTCTTAAATCTCAAACTACAAACGACTTTAGATACTTCGTAGCTATTGGTCATAATGCTCTGAAGGACTATAACTATGCTGCTACAAATAGTGGATCGACTGCTGTTGGAGCTTTTGCTATGCAAAATGTTACGACTGGAGATCGTAACGCAGCTTTTGGTAAAAACGCTTTAAATGATCTAACAACAGGAGGATATAACGCTGCCTTTGGTACTTACGCAGGTTATTCCTTAACGACTGGAAGTAGAAACATAGCTATTGGTCATTGGGCTGCTAAATATCTTACAACTGGTGGTTCTAATGTAGCTATAGGATATGAAGCTCTTGCAGGTGCTAGTGGTTCAACAACAGGAAATTACAATGTAGTTGTAGGGTATGAAGCAAGTCATAAAAGTACTACTGGACATAGCAATACTTCAATAGGTTATCAGGCAATGTATAACGCTACTGGTGCTTATGAAAATGTTGTTATTGGTAAGTCTGCAGGTAAATCTTTAACTACTTCAAGTGCTATATGGAACACACTTATAGGTGTGAAAGCAGGTGAAGACATGACAACGGCAAGTAATAATGTTGCTATAGGTCATCAAACTCTTGATAGTGTAACTACAGGGGAAGGAAACACAGCCATAGGAAGAGAATGTGCAAGATCACTTACAACTGGACGTGACAATATAATAATAGGAGAATCAGCACAACCTACTTCAGCAACAACAAGTTATGAAGTAACAATAGGTGGTAACTCAATTACCAAGTTCAGAATACCCGGAATTAACTTTACTCTTAAAGATACTACTGCAACTGAAGACTATGTTCTAACCGTTGACGCTAATGGTGAAGCAGGTTGGGAAGCAGCTGGTGGTGCAGGTACTGGTGAAACTTATGTAAAGCTAAAAAATGGTAGTGGTAATGCTAATGATAGTGGATATAACACTTACGCAGGTTATCAATCTGGTGATGCTTTAGTTAGCGGTTCTAATGAAAATACTTTCTATGGAGGTGGCTCTGGAAAAGCAGTAACAACTGGAGATAACAATACATTCTTAGGTGCTGTAGTTGGTTACGGTGTAACAACGGGTGGGGGTAACACAGCCGTTGGACAAGATTGTTTAAGAGCATTAACAACTGGAAGCAACAATACTGCGGTTGGTAAAGAAGCTTTTAAAGGTGGATCAGGTTGTACGGGTACTCAGAATACTGCTTTAGGAGCTTATTCTTACTTTGCAGGTACAACAGGAGGAAATAATATTGCCATTGGTTATTACGCTTTAGCGGCTACTACCACAACAAGCGACAACACTGCAGTTGGAGCTTATGCTTTAAACGCTAATACAGTAACAGGAAATACAGCGTTTGGATCAGATGCGTTAAGATCTAATACGACTGGTAATTACAACTTAGCCTGTGGTCAAAATACTCTTAAAGTTAATACGACAGGGGCAGAAAATACAGCAGTAGGTAGCAATGCTTTAGACACTAACACTACGGGACAGTACAATACAGCATTAGGTTATAAATCTCTTGGTGCAAATACTACAGCTAGTTACAATACTGGCTTAGGTTGTAGGACTTTACAGAACAGTACGGGTACTCAGAATACAGCAGGAGGTCATAAGGCTGGTTACGCCGTAACGACTGGATCAGATAACGCATTCTTTGGATCGTTTGCTGGTGATGCTCAAACGACAGGAAGTCGTAGTGCTTTCTTTGGAAATAATGCAGGAGGCTCTGTAACAATTGGAACCGACAATGTAGCCGTAGGAAATAATGCTTTATTAGGTTGTATAGAAGGAAATAAAAATATAGCTATTGGTGCGTATGCCGCAGATTCTTGGACAAATAGTGGCATAGTTGCTATTGGTCATCAATGTGCTACTGCTGCAACTACAGCTAACTATACAGTTGGAGTTGGTTATGAAGTTTTTCAATACCTAACGACTGGTGATAATAATACTGCTGTAGGTTCTCAAGCTATGAACCGAGTAACCACAGGACATAGTAATACAGCTTTTGGGTCTAATGCTCTTATGTACACCCAAACGGCTCTTTACAACACTGCGGTTGGTTATAAATCAATGGGTAATGAAGCAGTTACTGGAGATAGCAATACAGGGGTTGGTTATTTTGCATTAAGACACTTAACTTCAGGAGCTGGAAATGTTGCTATTGGTGCTCAAGCTTTAACAAATTGTTCAACGGGAGGTACTAACACAGCCGTTGGTTTTAATACATTACTATCAATTACAACGGGAGGTAATAACACTGCTGTTGGTGATAGAGCTGCAGATGCAATGACAACAGCAGAAGAGAATGTTGCTATTGGTAAATCTTCATTAGGCTCACAAACAACAGGTAGTTACAACGTTGCTGTCGGTAAAGATTGTTTAAAGGATAGTACAACTGGATACGGCAATACAGGAATAGGTAAAGGATCTGGACAAGCAGTAACTACTGGTTATGCCAATACCTTATTAGGAAGGCAAACTGGTAAAACAATGACTACTGGTCATAGTTGTTCCTATGTAGGTGCAATGTCTGGTGAGTATGCGACAGGTAATGAAAATACCGCTATTGGATACTATTCAATGCGAGCACAAAATGGTAGTGGTACTGGATCATATAACACTGCAATTGGTAACGAATCTCTAGAATTACTTACTTCAGGTGAACAGAATTGTGCAATAGGTAGGATGTGCTTACATTCATTAACAACTGGAGATTATAACGTTGCTGTTGGAAACCGTTCTGGAGATGCAATAACAACTGGTGATAATAATACATTTGTAGGTTACAACTCAGGTTATTCGACTACAACATCCAATTCCAATACTGGGATGGGATTTAGAGCTTTATATAGCAACACAACAGCACATAATAACACTGCCGTAGGTTATCAAGCTTTATATGCAAACACGACAGGAACTGAGAATACTGCGGTAGGTGCATATGCTGGAGATTCTATAACTACAGGTAGTTATAACAATGCCTTTGGTAGAGAAGCTTTATCTGCTTGTACGACAGGAACTCATATTACTGCGCTTGGTTATCAAGCAGCTGTTAATTTAACAACAGCAGCCGATTGCGTCTTTATTGGTAGACAAGCTGGATATGGAGTAACGACTGGTGGCTACAACATAGCTATTGGTAACGAGTCCATGATGGGTACTGTTACTGGTAATCATAACGTAGTTGTAGGAAGAGACGGTTTACGTGCCATCACTGCAGGTAACTACAACATTGCACTTGGTAACGATACAAATAGGCAGTGTACGACTGGAGATAATAATATTGCTATTGGACATAGAGCTTTATTTGCAAATACAGTCAGCAACAACACAGCCGTTGGTCATAACGCTTTAGAAGCAAATACAAGTGGTCAAGAAAATACTGTTGTAGGTAAAGATGCAGCAACAGCAAATACTACAGGTAGAAGTAATGTTGTAATGGGATATGAGTCATTTTTAACCAATACAACAGGAGATTATAATACTGCTCTTGGTTATGAAGCTTTAAGAGCAAACACCACAGCGGATAACAACACAGCAGTAGGTAAAGCAAGTTTAAAAGCAAACACAACTGCAACTCAAAACACAGCAATCGGAAAAGGAGCAGGTACAGCCATAACGACTGGCTCTTATAATACATTTGTTGGTACTGATGCTGGATCGAGTAGAACTACGGCTGTGGACGGAGTTTTCATAGGACGTGGATGTGGAGATAATAATACGAATGGTGAAGTTATGATTTATAACGGTACTAATACTGCACGTTTCCAAGGTTCTGATACAAGTTGGTCTATTACCTCAGATGGTAGAGACAAGACTGATTATCAAGACTTACAGTTAGGGTTGGAATTTCTTAAGAAAATCAAGCCTCGTCAATTTAAGTGGAACTGGAGAGATGGAAGTAAAGAGGGTAATGGAACGATTAGAGCAGGTTTTATTGCTCAAGAAGTTTTAGAAGCTTGTGATGCTGAAGGATTACCAAGAAGTGCGGCTGAATCTATAACTCAAAATAAGGTCTATCCTGGTGTTGTTGATATTACTAATGCAGACAAATATCAAGTTTCAGCAGGTGATTTCATCCCAATGCTTATAAAAGCAATCCAAGAACTATCAACAAAAAATATTGCTTTAGAAAATAGACTTTCAGTATTAGAAGCAAGCTAAAAAATACATTACTGCTAAAATTTATATATAAATATTAATTTTGTTATGGCTGAAAGAACTGCAGACGAAGTAGCACAGATTTTTTCTGCTGCTGGCGATAGTGTTACTCTTATAAATAGTGTTGCTGCCCAATCTACAATCACTGATGAAGACAAGGATACATTAAAAAGAAATGTAGATCATCTTGAAATCATTAAAGCGTATAAAAAAGAAGACGGTACGACTAGCATTTGGGGTAGTGAAGACTTTACTGCACAAGATGCGGCGGTTACTCTTGGTAAATCTAAGTATTAAGGACTATACTTAATTTAGTTTCTAAAAAACCATGTCCTGTTTAGGTGAAGAAAAAGTGAAAGAGAAAGTTGACGCTCTTAAAGAGAAGCTTCAAGAAATCCAAAACGCTTTTGCTGAAAAGCAACAAGGAATCTCTGCTGCACAACAAACTATTCAGCAGTTAAATGGTGAAGCTCTTCAATTAGAAAGAGAAGCTATTAGTATTAATGGTTCTATTGCTGCATTAGAAGATGTCTTAAGAGGAGAAGTTACAGAAGAAACTGTTGCTGAACCAGCTTAATTCTCTTTTTATCTTTCAAGTCAAGTAACGATAAAATTATATAAGAGTAATAAGTTTAGTGGCTAAATGGCATATTTAGGACAATCCCCAATAACTGGAAAATATAGTCTTTGTGATAACATTTCCAGTGGATTTAATGGTAGTACAACTAGTTTTGGCTTAACAGTTAACGGTGATGCTGTCATCCCTGGAACAGCCGCTAATTTATTAGTTTCTTTAGGGAATGTTATTAAGCAGCCTGTAACAGATTATAATGTTTCAGGTTCTAGTATTGTTTTTACAAGTGCTCCAGCAAATGGAACAGCTTTCTTTGCAACAGTTTTAGGAGATAGTTATTCATTTGGAATACCATCAGATAATTCAGTAACACCTGCATCTCTTGCTACATCAGGTGATTTTACTTTTCCTGCTGATATTCGTTTAAAAGATGCAGATGGATCTAACTATGTAGGTTTTCAATCAGCAAGTACTGTCGCTAGTAATATTGTTTGGACTTTACCTAGTGCTGATGGAAGCTCTGGTCAAGTCTTACAAACTGCAGGTAATGGAACCTTAAGTTGGGCAACTATAGACTTAACTGCGTTAAATGCAGATAATTTAACTTCAGGAACCATACCAGATGCAAGGTTTCCTGCCACACTTCCTGCAGTAAACGGAGGTAATTTAACTGCATTAAATGGAAGCAATATAAGTTCAGGAACAATTGCAGCAGCTAGAGTTGCAACATTAAATCAAAATACAACAGGAACTTCAGGTGGTTTTACAGCAGGATCAGCATCTAACTTAAACGCTGGAACTTTACCTGATGCTCGTTTTCCTGCAACGCTTCCAGCTGCTAGTGGTGTTAACTTAACTGCATTAAATGCTTCTAATCTTTCTTCTGGAACAGTTGGAACAGCAAGACTTGGTTCAGGTACAGCATCATCCTCAACGTTTTTAAGAGGTGATGGCAGTTGGCAAGCTGTTGGTACTGGTACAGGTGAAACTTATGTAAAATTAAACGTCTCTGGAGCACTTTCTAACACAGGAACCAATACATTTGCAGGTTATAACTCAGGTAACGGTCTAGCTAATGGAGCTGTTGAAAATACTTTCTATGGATATGGTACTGGACTTGCAACTACGACAGGAGATAATAACGCTTTTTTCGGATCTTTAGCAGGTTATTCTAATACAACTGGTGGCAACAACGTTGCATTTGGACGTGATGCATTAAGACATAACGTTAGTTCTAGTAATAATACTGCGATTGGTGATCAGGCTTTAAGACTTGCTACTGGAACCAGTAACACAGCCGTTGGTGCGGTATCTTTACTTGCTCTTACAACAGGAACTTACAACTCTGGTTTTGGTTATGGAGCTTTAGGAGCCCTCACTACAGGAACTGAAAATACTGGTATTGGTTTACAAACTTTACAGAGCATCGAAACAGTTGGAGGTGGTGTAGCTGTTGGTTCCTATGCATTAAGAGATACAACAGTAGGCAACCAAACTGCAGTTGGTTATAAAGCTTTTCGTAGTTGTACAACGGGAAGTCAAAACACAGGAGTTGGTTTTGAAGTTGGATTAGTTACAAGTACGGCAACTGATAATGCTTTATTAGGCTATCAAGCTGGTACTGCGTTAACTACAGGAAATAGTAATACGGGAATTGGTTCTCAAGTTTTAGTTGGCTTAACAACTGGAGTAGAAAATACAGCATTAGGCTATAAAGCTTTAAATGACGTAACAACTTCAAACTATAATACAGCCGTTGGAACTCTTGCAGGAGAACGTATAACGACAGGAGCTGAAAATACTGCTATTGGTCATCGTAGTTTAACTTATTTAACAACTGGTTCAAACAATACAGCTGTTGGTGGCTATGCCTTACGAGATGCCACAACAATATCACACGGTACTGGACTTGGTTATAAAGCTTTACGTTGTTGTACCACAGGAGATTACAACACAGCAGTTGGTGATATTTCTATGCAATGGCTAACAACGGGTACTTATAACACGTCTCTTGGTGCATTAACTTTAGAAGATCTTACAACAGGTACCTCAAACGTAGCCATTGGTGCTTATACCATGGGGAACCTAACAACAGGTGACCGAAATGTAGGATGTGGCCTCTCTGTAATGAATGCCTCTACAACTCCTAACGATAATGTAGGAGTTGGATATTATGCATTAAATCAAAACACTACAGGCGGTGGTAACGTTGCAATTGGTGCTGCTACACTCAGCTCTTGTAGTACTGGAACTTATAATACTGCTATTGGTCATTGGGCTGGTGATGCTGCTCAGACTGGAAGCAATAATATTATAATTGGTTACACTGCAGATCCTAGTGCATCAGATGTAAGTAATGAAATAACTCTAGGTAATACCTCTATTACTAAGTTCAGAGTTCCTGGTCTGAATTTCAGTATTAAAGATTCTACAGCGACAGATAACTACGTCTTAACAGTTGATGCAAACGGAGATGCAGGATGGGAAGCTGCTGCTGGTGGTACGTCTACTGGTGAAATGTATGTTAAAGCTAAGAATGGTAGTGGTAATGCCAGTGATAGTGGATATAACACCTATGCAGGTTATAGATCAGGAAATGCTTTAGCTAGTGGTGCTAATGAAAACACATTCTATGGAGCTGATTCGGGTAAAGCGGTAACGACTGGAGATCAAAACGTTTTCGTAGGTTCTTTAGCAGGTCAAGCAACAACAACTTCTTCTTACAACACGGTTGTTGGAACAGATGCTTTAAGAGTAAATCAGACTGGAGCTAGTAATACGGCAATTGGATTCCAAGCTTTATTTTATAACACAGTAAATGACAACACAGCCGTTGGTAAGAATGCTTTAGTTATGAACACTGTTGCTGTAGATAACGTAGCAGTAGGTAAGGAAGCTGGAGCAGCAGTTACTACAGGAAAAGAAAATACACTACTGGGCGCTAATGCTGGTGATGCATTAACTACAGGCGAAAATAATGTAGCGGTTGGATTCAGAGCTCTTACTACTGCTATTACCGCTGGAAGTTGTACTGCAGTAGGAAATAATGCTCTTAATGGTTGTACTGCAGGAAATAATACAGGTATTGGAGCTTTAGCTCTTGATGCTTCATTAACTGGAGCTAATAATACAGCAGTAGGTTATTCAGCTTTAACAGCTTGTACTTCTGGAGCTCAGAATACAGCTGTTGGTTATCAAGCTGGAAACGCAGTAACCACAGCTAGTGAGTGTACTTTCTTAGGTAGACAAGCAGGTGCTGGCGTAACAACTGGTTCAGAAAATACTGCTATCGGTGCAGAAACCATGATGGCTGCTGTTACGGCAACAAAAAATACAGTTGTAGGTAGAGATGGTTTACGTGCTCTTACTTCTGGTCATAGCAACAATGGTCTTGGTTCAGATGTTATTAGAAAAGTAACAACAGGTTATCAAAATATAGGATTTGGAAGTAGTGCTGGATTTAATTTAACAACGGGATACGATAATGTTGCTATAGGAGGAAATGCTTTATATACCGAAACTACAGGTTATGGAAATGTTGCAATAGGAAAAGCTGCTTTTAAACTTCTTGCAAATGAAAGTACTAATAATGTTGCAATTGGTAATTTAGCATTAGATTCACAATCAACTGGAACAATTACAGAATTTGTAGCTGTTGGTTATCGAGCATTAGGATCACACGATAGAAATGCAAGTAATAGTTCTTGTACTGCTTTAGGTGGTTCTGCTTTAGCTGCTTGTACAACTGGAGATAGAGTTACGGCAGTAGGTGGTAGATCTGGTGAAAATCTTACTACTGGTAGTTACTCTGTATTCGTAGGCCAAGCTTCAGGCTATAACGTAACAACAGGTTCTTGGAATGTAGCTATTGGATACAATGCTATGCATTCTGGAAATGTAACTGGTTCAAGTAATGTTGCTATGGGTGGAGAAGCATTAGATGAATTAACGTCAGGAACTAACAATACATCTATTGGTCATATGTCTTTACATGAACTTACAACTAGTTCAAATAATACAGCTATCGGTACAAGTTCAGGATATAACATAACAACAGGTAGTAATAATACAGCCATTGGTTATCAAGCTTTAGATGCAGTTACAACAGGTGCTTCCAATGTTTCTGTGGGTGCTCAGGCAGGTGGAGCTATTACGACTGGAAGTCATAACATATCTTTAGGGCTAAGTGCTGGAAGTAGTAATACCACTGGAAATTGGAGTATTTTCCTTGGAGGATACTCTGGTAGCAGTGCTACAGGAAGTGGTGTAATAGGAATAGGTAATGATGCTGGTAGATATAGTACTGGCGATTACAACACATGTATTGGTCATTCAGCTGGAGATGTAAGTAGCTTTAGTGGTTCTAATAATACTGTAATTGGAAACGGTGCAGATCCAAGTGCAGCCAATGCATCGAACGAAATAACTCTTGGTAATAGCTCAATAGCAACCTTACGTTGTCAAGTTACAAGTATCACTGCGCTATCTGATAGAAGAGATAAAACTGACATCAATACATTAGATTTAGGCTTAAATTTTGTTGATGCTCTTAAGCCAGTTAAATTTAAATGGCAAACAAGAGACGGTAAAGGTCCAAAAGGTTATGAGGCAGGTTTCATTGCCCAAGATTTTCAAGAAGTACAGAAAGATAATGATGCAGATTACCTTAATTTAGTTTTAGAGTCGAATCCAGAGAAACTTGAAGCAGCTCCTGGAAAACTAATTCCAATCCTTGTGAAAGCAATACAAGAATTATCAGCTAAAGTAAAAGCTCTTGAATCTGCATAAAGATTATTTGTGGTTAATATAGGAAAGTATCTAGGTTTTTATTATGCAGAAAATAATTAATGTACTTTCTGTTGCGTCTTTCGTTATATCTGCTTCCGTTGTTGGGGCTGGTGTATATGTATATGCGAATAAGGATGCAATAATTGATTCAGCTAAAGAAAAAATTATGGGTCAAGTTGGTGCAATTGCTGGTGATGCAGTTAAAGGTATGATTCCTACTCCTCCAGCTTTACCTTCTAAGACTGGTAATGTAGTTCCAGGAGTCGGTTTAGGAATTCCTCAGTTCTAATGAGTTGTCAATGTCCTCATTGCCAAGAAATAAAAAGGCAACAAATTAGACATGCAAAATGGAAACAGAATCCCAGAAATCAAAATTCCTGATATTGAGATAAGAATAACAGACATACCAAATTATAATTTAGATATTCAAAGAAACATTCCTAAAACTCCACCTGTAACACTGGAGATAGGATCACCTATCCTTCAAGTACCTGGATGTGTTGAATATAATCCTGCTAATAAAAAATCAAATAAACTTTCAGAAGAGGATGAAAGAGGAAATGTAATTTTATGTGATGGTACTGTACCTAGTTATAACCCAATGAATTATGAACCAGAACAATTATTACTAACTAAACCAGCTGAAGTTCCACAAGTTCCTCTAGATACTGATGAAGTTTTTAAACCACCTAAACCAGAAATACCTAATACAGATCCTCCAGAAATAATTTGTCCCCCAATTGACGCTCCTATAGTCGGTTCTAAAGTTGAAGGTAATAAAAGGATAAGTGGATATGAAGTACAAAATAATAGATGCATAACTCTTTATGAAGAAGTTCCTATTGTCGAACAAGTTATAGAAGCATTACCTACAGCTGGAGCAGTTACAGCAACAGCATCTATTGCTCTTGTGGCAACGACATCGGCAATCCTAGCAAAGCCGCTGGCTGATTTGATTTTGAAGGGGATAAAGCCTTTGATAAAGACTGCAATGAAGAAGATTCAGAAGTTACTTGGGAAAAATCCAGAGAAGTCAAGTCGTTCTGAGATTGTTGCAAATCAGTATCGTCAGAAGAAGGATTTACCTCCTCTGAAGAAGAAGAAGGTGAAGAAATAGAGTGTTGATGCTGCGGTATAACTCCATGGGGGTTAGTAACAACAATATCTTCACAAATTTTGAAAGAGGAGCTGGAAGGATGGAAGGATACTCCAAGTCTTTTTTGTTCAGCACAATGTTTAAGTCTTGCAAATTCAAAGTCTAATCGTTTATTCGCTAACAGTTGTTGAGTTAATTGTGTTTGGGTAGATGCAGCTTTTAGACATCCTTCATGATGTCGTTTATCTAAAGGTATTGATATGGTTGCACTAAGACCTAGTGATAAATTGTTATTTGCTTTTTGGCCTGTTCTAGTTGGAACATAATACAAAATATTCCCTGGATTATTTAAATTTCCATCATCATCTGTAGTCATGTCATAAACAGGAGAATCCCAATATCCCTCATAAGGATCTTTCCAAGAATTGCTTCCCGTTACAAATGGAGTGATATTTAAAGTTGGTCCTTGACACGAAACTCCATTCCCATAGGTATTAGTTATATATGGACCTTGCAAAACTTGAATAGCTTGATTCGTTACAGATCCAGACGAATTTGCAACAGGAGCAGCAGATGCACTAACTCCACCAACACTTTCTGCACGTACTGACTGAGGTAATAGTGATACTGCATTCAGCAGAACTAATAAAATATATTTTACTGACTGAAAGTTGAAACCGTGTCTGTCACTGAATTTATCTCTGTTTCTCTCGTTATTACGGTATGAGATTTCAGTCCTGGTTGGCTTAGTGATGAAGTGAATTGCCATGGCTGATTTGTATCTTTAATCGTAAAATTCGGCATATTGGTAGCATCTAATCCAGTCCATGTTGATACAACTCCATTAACTGTATTAGTGTTTGAAACTGCTGCAGGTAATAAACTATCAGCATCTGTAGTTATATTATTCCCTGTTAAGGTCATTTGCCAACCAGATTGATATTCAATAACTGAAATTACCTCTGATACTTTACTAGTAGTCTCAGTATGGGATGTCATCGAACCACTTTGAAAATTTGGCGTGACAGGAACAGCAGAAGCAGAGATTGGTACTGATAATAAAAACAGTAAAAGCCGCTTCATGACTTTTACTTGACGGTTATTTCACTTACAAATTGGCCTACGGCTGAAGTGTTTGCACCTCCTGCGGTTAAGGTCATAATTCCCGAACTCAAAATGGTCCCTGCGAGAGAACCTTTCACACCACCCGATTGCGTTGTGGTATTACCAAAAGCTGGCATATCTACAACTAGACCATCTGCACTAACGTCAACACCTGCTCCCATTGCAGATATTGCATCTCCCTGAGTAAATGATTCAGAAAAACTGAATGCTGAATTATCAACTCCAATATCGTAGGTACCAGCTTTCATTGTCGGTGCAGCTGTAGCAGAACCTGCAGTCAAACCACCAAAAGCTGAGTTCTGAGCTGAACTTACCGCCACATTGTTTCCACTAACTGCGTATGTTGAACCGATCCGTTCCCCAGTTGTTGAGGCTCCACCTACCGTCAAAGAAGTACTTGTAGATAGACGGTGAATTAAATCTGCACGTACTGAAAGTGGACTAAATATTAATATCAAGAATGAAAGTAACTTCCACATTTTAACTATTTACATTACTTAATTAAAGTCTATAACATCTAAATTCGTCTAAATTTTTTCATAATTGTTTTTGCTCTATGTAATGATCTACGTAGCATATTTTCTTCTTTTACAAAATCTAATGTTATATCTTTTTTAGAATGATACTGCCAATTAGGAATATAAAGTGGACTGTTCATAATAAAACCTCCTTAGTTATTTCCTTCTTAATTTTACATCTGGTATGTAGAATCTTTACTAGGTGTTTCTGCCTTAATTACTAAAGGAGCTTGCTCAATTCTTATAGTTTGTACAGCAGAATTAGCAGTAGCTTTTGTTATCATTTCTTCCATATCTTTCTTACTTACTTGTCCATTTTCGCCATTCATTTTCATAGTTCCATCACCTTTTTTACTTGCTGTCTGGATGCCAAATCCAGCCAAAACGCCCGTGAACACTGAAGCTATGAAAGTTGGATCTATTTTCTGAGAAGGTATTCCTGGGATAGAAACATAATTTAATGTCAATATTCCCCCGGACCAAATCAACACCCCAAGACGTACAAATGTACTAATGATTGCAGCTTGTTCTTCTTGGTCTGGAAGTATTGCATCTTTTACTTTTTCAAGTACATTTTTTTTCTTATCATCCTTTTTTTCTTCTAGGATTTCCGCATCTTTCTGTTCTGCCATTTGTAATAATTAACTTCTACTGATTAGTATAAGATTATGACACTTATTAGAAACAAAGAAATAACTGTTAACGTGTGCTATGAAGTACATGGAAAAAGAAGATGCATCACACTAAATAAGCATGATGCATTTAATTTACGTAATTATGTAGATAAAGAAAAAGGAGCAGTTTGGTGGTTTACTGCCGTTTAATTACTACTTTTTAACAGAAGAGAATAAACCTTTTTTAATAAATTCAACAGCTTTATCATCAATAGTATTATCTGTCGAATCAGCCAATTTTGTTAATAAATCTACAATCAATTGTTTGACTTGAGGGGTATTTAAAAATCTAAACAAGATTGGACGAATAATAGCAATCATTTTAAATAAAGAATTAGTATTTATATTCTATGTTGTTTTTTTGTAAAAGAAAAAAGATTTATGCTCATCTGAAATTTTCCAGTTAGGATCTTCATTTTTCTTAAACCATTTTTTCCATACACGAAATTGTTTATTAGAACTAGATGCTTCACAACGTATAGCCATACCATCTCCTTCAGGTAATTCTTCTAACCATTTACGCATAATATTGATACATATCCAATGAGCATGTTGGTTTCTTTTTTTGGGTTTATTAGTACTTAATTTATATACTCGTGATCGCTTTGATCTTCTACACATCCAATCATTTATTTGACGATTACTTTTACTTATTGCCCAACCTACTAACCATATTTTTCCGGTTTCTATTGTCATGTATGGATGGATATTCATTTTAAAAATGAACCCATTATCTAAAGTTAAAGTTGTTGTCTTAGATTTTCTTTTAATCCTATACGTCATAAATACGACATTGCTGTTCGTATGGTACCTCTTTACATCTCTCTTTAAATTTTTCTGTCCAAGTTTTTTCTTTACGAACAGGTTTATTAATCATTGTATTTAAGGCTTAGTAGTTAAAGGAATAAGTACTTCTGGAAATTTTTCATAATCTTGGCGTTCTTTGCTCCATGCTGTTTTCCACTCTAACAATGAATGATCATGTTCATCTGTTCCTTTATAATTTTCAGTTGTATCACAAATAATACTGTCTTGCTCTAGAGTAGTCTCAAGAAGTAGTCGATCATAATTTTCATCTATGAGAGCAAGTTCAGTATCTGCCATCTCAATTACTACACCTACAGCATATTCAAAAGGTGTATTAAGAGTACTAGAAACACATAATAGATATTCTCCAACATTCAAAGGATAGTATCGTGAATCACCTTTATCTAATCTACTAGGATCAAAATCATTATAAGTAATACTCTGAGAACTCATAATACTTCCAGCATAAGGAGTATATGTGTTTCCATCTGATGTTGTAGTTATACTATCCTCATCAAAAATAGCTCTTCCTATAATCGGATTTTTATTAATATCATAGGCAGATACATTAAAGTATTTTTCATATCCTCCTGCTTTTGCAAGCATTATCCATGCTGCTGTTGTTATTTTAAATTTAAACCAATGGTTAACAGTTCCACCACCATAACCGCCAGTACTTACTTGACTGGTTCCTCCTAATGTACCTGTTAGATAACGAATAGAAGTATCGTTAAATGTACCAACTGGTAATGGATTACTAACAGTTCTTTGTCTTTGAGTAAGTTGGTTCCTAGCCATTATATTTTTAAAATGTCTTATCCTTCATCATAATCCGGAGCATCTTTTACATGTAGTGGATGGGCAATAGTTGCTTTATAAGATTCTTGTATTATTTCTTGCTCTCTATTTACAGTTCTTGCTTTACAAATGCGCATAAGTTTTTCTGCGTTGAAGTTAATATCAAATGGATGAAGATTTTTAGGAGGGAAACCACAATTCCAACTAGATACCATATGCAAAGGATTACCACACCAAGGATTGTTACACATTCTAGTTACCACCATTGATCCCACATCTCCCCAAGCACATTGATAAATAGCTTTATGAGCAGTTACATTTTCTGATTTTTGTTTACTATAAAAAGTTCGATAAGAAGGAAAACATACTCTACGAGGAGCTTTCTTCCCTGGAAGGTCTATAGGCCAACATTCATGTGGCTCTTTAACTTCAATTCTTTGCCAAAGTCTATAGTATTTATTTTTAAAATCATTACCTAAATAATTCAAATCAAAACCACATATATTGGATTTAATTTTCATTGCACAGTGATAACACCAATGATCTTTAATATCACGAATAGTATGGCCATGTACACAAGAGAAACCTCGATAGTATCCCTTTTCCTCTAACTCGCTATCTGTTAATTCATCTATGTTATTTACATGACGAAAGTTAACTCTCTCTAGAGCATTAATAATATTTGCCATATTACAGTACCAATCTAGATCTTAATACTGAGGTCCTATAAGTAGGTATCAAATCTAAACGGTTATCTTTAATATTATCTACAGTAACTGCATGTTCTACGCTATGTTCATCTGGACATTGTCCTGTACGTAAATAATAAACAATTCTATGTACCATATACACTTCATTATCTATACAAACCATATAAAATCCTGTTGATTTATTCAGTCGTCCAGCGGGATCTCCGGGCTCATAGGAAGCCTTTTTAATTTTCCATATCAAACCATTCGGACAATCATCAGACAGCTTAAACATCTGTTTTAGATGCCAAAGAGGAGGCATTGGTTTATAAATACGTGACATGAAACTGAGAATGAGATTAAATTCTTTTTGATATTAGCTTAAATAACAGTATGTCAATAGTGTATGTAGCTATTCTTAGTATTTAATTTGAGACTCATGAGACTAGGAATAGAACGTACACTAATTGAAGAGTGTTATTTATTTTATAACTAAAAGAAATTTATTTCATTCTTAGTTTTTATACATTTTAGAGACAAAAAAAATCCTGCTGAGTGCAATCAACAGGAAATTCTTTACCCACTCAACGAGGCTCATGCATACCCCGTTACTCAGATGATAGCACTCTGCCATAATCATCTTCAAGTCTTTGTATATCATCTTCAGAAAGTTTTTCTCCGAACTGGATTTCTACAAACATCAAACCTTCTTTACCAGCTTTAGCTCTATGGATAGTTTTGGAAGGAACTTTTATACAGTTACCTATTCTGGCTATTGACCATACTCCTCCTACAAAAAATTCTCCCTCCCCAGAAACTGTATTCCAAACCTCACTTCTATATTGATGGGACTGCAAACTAAGTTGATGACCTTCTTTAATATGAATGATCTTTAACTTATATCCTGGACCTTCGTAAAGATCTTTATACCAACCCCATGGTTTAAAATGTATTTTCATTTTGTTAACTTCCTCTTAGTTCTTTTTTTCTTAGTAGGTTTAGGTTTTTTATCTACTGAATGATCTACATTATTCAAAGCATCCTGAAAGATACCTGAAAGTTGAGCAGCTATATTCTGCCACTCAAAGCGTGGATCAGTTACTCTTTCATAGCAAAGTTCTGCTGTTGCTTCAAGCTTTTCTTTATTTTCATACAGATCATCAAGAATTTCCACAAGATGCTGAGTTGAAGGACAAGGCATTTCCCTGGAATAATTAGTATCAACATCTATATGATCACAACGTATCAAGCGTCCATATCCTTCAAAGATTTCTTTACAGGATGTATGACTAGGAACTACCTGAGCTACCTTACAAGCTGCATGTTCAAAATTTACAAGACCCCAACCTTCTCCCTTACATGTGTTTATCCCTATATCAACAGCATTATAAATAGTATTTAAAGTATCAACTTCTACGTTAGGAGGACCATCAGTATCTGATGTCAAAATAATTCTGCCGTTAGGATCTATACCATTCTTTTTCATTTCTCTATCAAATACATGCATTAAATCCCAACCTTGATCTTTCTTACCCATATGTAAATACAATTGAGTTTTAGGTTTATCCTTTGCAAACTTAGCGAAAGCTGCAATTGTTATATCTTGACGTTTACGGAATTGATTCCTATTCCCATTAAATACGATAAAAGCATCTTCTGCTAAACCTAATTCTTTTCTAGCTTCTTTCTGATCCTTGGGATAAAACTGACCTGGAGTTACACCATGAGGAACAACTGCAACAGGTTTTTTTATTCCACCTTTTATAAATTCTCTTGCTCCGAATTCAGTATAAGAAACAATCCCATCCCAATCATTAGCTGTATCACTTAAACATCCTGTCCAGTTATATGAATCCATAGGGGAATACCCTACAAATTTAAATTTCTTTTCCTTATGTAAATCTTGAATACGTTTGTATTGTTCATTAGCAATCCACATATCATTAATAGTAAATACAATATCAGGTGCTTCTGCTATAACTATTTCTCTAATGCGATCTTCACCAAAAGGTGCAGTTTGAAATCTATTTGATGAAGGATACATTTTATATTCTTTTTGCAATGGATGAGGATCACCCCACCAGTTATGACCTAAAACTACAATTTCAAAATCGTCTTTAATATGTTTGATTACGTTTTCAGTAACTCTTGCGAATCCAGTCATTGCTACTATGTCACCAGACCATAGTAACTTAGGTTTTTTACTCATTTATATTTAATAATCTCTTTTAACTATACACAAATTAGTAAGTTTTTTCAGGATCTTTATCTAACATATTCCCGTACTGTTCTCTCCATTCTTCTTTATTCAATCCTACCTGCACAATAGAGGGGTATTTTTCATACTTAGGATCACCAGTTCTGCAAGCAATATTAACAACTCTCATACCTCTTCTGTCTTTCATTTTATAAATATTTAAAGCTAATTGATGAACACAAACATCCATTAATAACGTTTCAAACCTACTCCTGCCTAAGATATTGCTATTAGATGCTCGAGAAAATTCACAATAACTAGCGTATAGCCATTTATCATGTGCCATATAAATATGAGATGAACCAGAAGGGGCACTCTTTGCTAATCCTACTGGAGCTGATGCTCCCGGATCAAATACTAAGCAGTGTTCCATCCAATCCATAATCTGATTAGATTTAAGAATCTGTTCTCTATGATGCTTAGCAAAGAAATTAACTTTCTTATTTGTTTCCATTAAATATTCACGCATCTCCGATTCAGGCATATCCAATACCCAGTTAACCAATCCTGGAAGCAAAGAAGCAAAATCCCCAAGAGGATTACCTCTATCATCCATATCAATTAAGGTGCGCTGTTCAGCTGAGCTACCAGTGAAAGGTCGATCAAAAGGAATAGTAAGACGACGACGTGCAAGCCCAGATGTAGGATCTGTCGTTTGTATTGGTTCATTTGCAGTTATCATTACCAACCCATTAAATTTAAATGGCTTTAATGCACCAGATTGAAACTTACGTTCATTTCGAATTAAATCACGACCTGTAATTGCTTTTAATACTGATACTGAACCACCATATCTTTCAACATCATTAAATAAAAGTAATTTCTTTTTATATAAATTTGCAGTTTCAAACCTATTTTTTTCTAAGTGTTCTAGGGAAGAAATCATTGCATTATCATCACCAACTAATGCATGAGCAAGGTTGGAATAAGTAGACTTACCTGATTTACCTGGACCAACAATTTCTACAAACTTTTGTATATTTGAATTACTTAAAAGAACAGCTCTTAACCAGGCTCTTAAAACCTGTACTCTATCCCAGTTACCATCTTGAACATATTTAAGCCATTTAATAATAGGTTCACATGTAGCAGCGGGATCATAATCATAGGGAAGTTGTTGAGTCATGTGCATTTCCCTATCGAAATTTATGAATTCTTTAGTCTCTATACATAAAATCCCATTAGTAAATAGTAAATGTTCATTATCTTCATACCAATCATCAAAAATTAAACTGACTCTTAATTGTTCTAGTACATCGTTAACTAGATTCATACTGTAACCATTAGGTAACAGATGTTCTTTAACAAGTTCTAATTTACTTTTGACTTCACCTTTCATTTCTGTTTCTGAAAGGTTTGACCAAAGACCTTTACTTTTATATTCGTAGATAAAAAAGCAGTTTTGAGTTTGACTATACCTAGCATTTCCCTTATACGTTTGTAGTAGAACATTTGCTACTACATCAGAGGATGGATTTCTAGGTTTCTGTTCCCTTGCGGCAGAAGGTGTCGGACGAGACATGGGTGGAGTGCGTTTGAGTGGAGGTTTAATAGCCATTTCTTTTTCAGCTTGTTCGAGTTCTTTAATCGCTTGTTCGAGAGTTAAATCATCAACTCCCATTGCTTTGTAGTCTTCGGAAGGTTTCCAGCCGTTCTCTTTTGCATGATGGAATAAAGATCCAAGAGTACGAGCACCTCCTTTGTCAAAACTACGCCATCTTTTTTTACATTCTCCTTTTCTGTATTTACCTGATTGTCTAGACCATTCATCCCAATCATCCAATAAAGAATCATCAAGAGAATGTAAAGACTGTCCAATTGCTATCCAGATGTCATGATCATCTACTGCTTCTAGTGGTAGTGCCCACATAGCTTCAGTAGCCAGTTGCATATCTCTTGCGAGATCTACCCGAGCATTAATAGCAAAACTAGGACCTACAATTCTAGTTGTTTGATTGACTGGAACGCCTTGCTTTACATTTTTATTAACAATTGCATTTAATATCCAATCTGGTAGCTCAGGCAGATTACTAGCAAATTCAAAACCTTGATTAGGACTAGTGAAATAACCATCAGTTTGAGGGTGTAGACCCATCAAAACTCCTTGATGCTTTGACCATAAGATCTCTAATTTTTCTTTTGGTCCTTCTGCATGCCACGTATATTTATTACGAATGAAATGTTTATGTTTATCTCTGTTTAATCTATATAACTTTTTCTCACGACCTGGTTTTCCACTTAGTATAGTTAGCGTAATTGGAAGAGCTTCTTTAGAAGTAAGTCCAGAAACTTGTTCTACTGTTCTATATACAGATGCACCATCAACATCAACCCAGACCAATCCAAATGGATGGTTATATACAGGGCCAGATAGTAAACCCACTGCTTTGCAGTCTCCAGAAGCTAGCTCTTGATCTATTTCGTGCCTTCCAAAAGGTTTGTTTTGCCACCCTGATACATATGGGTCTTTACTACCTCCAAGTGGTGTAAGAGGCCAATCCATAGGGATATAGTCAAGACGAATCTCCCCTGGTTTTAGGTTTAATTTTGAATCTTTCATTCTATAAGTTCACTTCCTATAACTATTTTAAAATGCTTATCAGGGAAATTTTGTTGTTGCAATACTTTAAAAGCATGAAGGTGCATTCGAGTTGGTAAATGAAAACAATCCCCTTCAACCGCACTTTTCATGCGGTCTTGAAGGCTATTCATCCACTCACCAACGGAAATTTGAATTTCCATGGAGAGGTTTGTTTAACGTGTTTTATTATCCTATACCCGACAATTCATCAAGACAATACCTTAGATTAGATAACATAAATTCTTAATCACTTTAGATAAGACACTATATAAGATTAGAGTTGTGCTCATCTAAGTCTTCAATCTGTTTATAGTATTCTTTAACTATTTTGTACCAATCTTTTTTAAAACAATTTAAATAATTTTTTGATATTTTAAATATTTGTGTACGCTCTGGAGTAGATACTAAGATAGCTGCTTGTTGTACTTTTAAACCTAAAGTTTGTTCTATAGCTATTTCATACGCCGCTAATTGTTTACAACATTTTTTAAATTTCATATATCCACCTAACAAGTCTCTCCATTCTTTTGATCCTTTTTCTAAATGAGAAGGCCATTTTCTGCTATAAGGTTTTACGCTTGTTTTTAAATCAGCAAGAGTAAGTTTATTATTAGCAACTCCAATAATATCTGGAGCACCAGCCCAGGATCTTCCTTCGTCATCGCAGCCCCAGACACGAGCTATATCATCAGAACCTACAGTAAATTTGTACTTATCTAAGATTGGAGATTCAGCCCAAAGTATTTCAGAAAACTGATCAAGTATCGGAGGCATTCCTGCCCAATAATTATCATATTCTTCTGGTATTTTTGGTTCTTTATCTCCTTTTAAATACTGTTCCATTCCATAGTGAACAGCTGTACCTCGTTCAGCGGCTTTTTCTTTTACACCTGGATTTGCCTTGGACCACATCTCTAACTTTTTTTTGTTTTGTTCTGAAGCAGTCTCAGAAATTATAGTAGTAACAGAAGGAGCTGGTCCAGAATCCAGTGGTGTAGTGTAATGTCGCTTACCATTTAAAGTTATTCGACAAGGATTTTTATTAATTTCCTTTATAGATTTGCTTTGCAATGTTTTAATTACCATCAAGATTTAATCTATTAATTATAATTTATCAGATTTTTTTGAAAATGTTTACATTATTTAGTACATTAGGTATATATAAAAAATTTTAAATGACAGAGACAACTAAAAAAAGAAGAAATAAAAAGACAAATGATAAATTATGGGAAGCATATTTTTCTAAAATTAAGAAACGTTTGAATGAACCGATATCCAATACAAGCAGAGAAGGAGGATTTACTAAAATTTTTGATTACTTAAAAACCAAAAAGAATCCTATTATTGTAGAAACAGGATGCTATAGAGAAGTCGATAACTATGAGGGTGATGGTTGTTCAACACTTCTTTTTGATGAATTTATAGAAATTTATGGAGGAACACTTTTATCAGTTGATACTGATCCAGAAGCATGTGAGCTTGCAAGAAAAAACACTTTTCATGCTGAAGTAGCTAATCAGGATTCAATTGAATTTTTATCTACTTTAGAAGGAGCAGTTGATTTATTGTATTTAGATTCTTGTAACATCGATGATTGGACAAATGATTGGGAAGCTGCTAGTCATCACTTAAAAGAATTGTTTGCTGCAAAGAATGTTATTAAACCAGGAACCTTAATAGTTGTAGATGACAATATGCCTAATCCAATTGAAAATATTATTTCTTTAAGAATAGGAAAAGGAAGACTTATTAATGAATTAATGAGTGCTTTAGATATAGAACCTTATATAAATGATTACCAAATGGGATGGATCTGGAAGGAGTTAGATTAAGATGTCATGGGCTGATGATAAGACCAGAATAAGAAAGAACCAAAAGAAATTAGTTGAATATAAAAAAACAATTAAATGTAAAGAATGTGGAATACAAGATCATAGAGTAATTGATTTTCATCATATCCGAGATAAAGAATTTGCTATCTCTAATATGGTATATAGAGGCTACTCTTGGAAACGTATTCAAAAAGAAATTGATAAATGTATTCCATTATGTAGCAACTGTCATCGAATAGAACATCATTCTTCTTAGTATCATGAATTGTTATTATTGCTCAACAGAGTTAACATTCGAAAGTGAATCTAATTTAGATTTTAGTGAAGCTAACTCTAACCCTAGTTATGACAAGGTTACTCTCTTAGACTGCCAAAATTGTGGATCAACGGTTGAAACCTATCGCAAAAGAGTATAGTTTTGCTCATAGCATGATAACCTGTACCTATATAGACTTGTCCTCCGACAACACTTGCTGCCATTAATCCCCAAAAAATATAGTACCAGCGAGATTTAATTTGATGTCTGATTGTCATTAGTTTCTTAATGTAGCTTTAACCATCCAAGCAGCTTTGAATAAGTCTCCACATAATTCTCCTAAATAGTTTTCAACATCAATAACTTTATTCTTACGTGCTGCAGCTTGAGCTTTCTTACATTGAGAAGCTAAAGTTTCTAGATTCTTAAAGTAAGTCATTAACATACCTTTTGGTTCGTATGTTTCTACATGTTCAAATTTACTTGATCCTTGTAATAAGCCTTTACGACACATAGGTAAAAGGAAATCCATAGACCGAATAAACTCTCCTAATTTATCAAACTGGTCTTGATGACTTTCATATTGTGTTTTTAAAAATTCATGTACAGCTAAAAAGTTTTCAGCTTCATAATTGAAATGTATTAAATGAGATTGCGTTTGTAGTTCATGTACATAACAAGTCATTCCTATTAATGTTTTAATAAAAGTATCCATTCTTTTTTTATCATCTTCCTCTTTCTTCAGCTGCTTATCTTCTTCTTCTGGCTGAGGTATAGGTTGATTTAATTCAGAAGGAGCTCCAATATTCATCATTGAAGTATCTAATATCTGAGGTGCTGGTTCTGGAGTAGAAGCTACAGGCATGTTTTGAAAATTAGAAAACGTCATTTTAATTTTGTTCTTGTTCTTCTAGTTTAACTTTTCCATCTGCTACATCTTGAACAAACTGCATGCGATCAAACCACATGTTACGTTGTGCAATACCCGCTTCGTTTAAACAAAAGTCTTGCCATAAACCAGTAAACAATCCATGCATAGGATGTTCAGGATTATCTCGACATGCACAGAGATACATATGATTCTGGAAAATAACTCTACGATTATTTTCTTCTACCCAATACTTCCATTCTTCATTCTGGGTTTGTTGTTCCATTGTCTTCCATTGATATGAAAATAGTATAGGCGTTTTTTACAGGATTTATATCATAAATAACTTCTTGTAATTCATCTTGAATATATCTACGGAATTCTTCTTTAGTTTTACCTTTGAAAGGATCATAGTCCGTTTCTAATTCAATTGAAAATTTCAACGTCAAACGTGGAATAGTAACTGGCTCCATTTAAAATACTAAGAGTAACTTTACGATAACATTATTTATGTATTGGGATCACTAGTCTTATCCATCATTTTTTCTAGTGAATGTACTTGATTCTGTTTGTAATAAGCTAAACGTTCTTGAATTAAATTGTAATAATTAATTCCAGCATCTACCATCTCCTCTGGTTGCATACTCGCAGCTAAGTTTGGATTAGCAAGCATACCAGCAGTCAGAATGGTTACTCCCCACTCTGACTTACTGCCAATTAACGCTTCTAAGGGAGTTCCACCATTAGTAAAATTGACCAAAAGATCATACAAAAAAGCAGGATCTCGTCCCCCAGATTCCGTCATGAAGTATTTTAAATATAGTTATAAATATTCTATACCTTATTTTCTAGCTTTTCTAAATAATAAGAATAAGCACTAGATGCGTTTTGATTAAATCGTTGACCTTGTAATAGTTTAAGTTTTTTATGTTGGCATTCTTCATATTCACCTGTTCTATAAGGAATAACTTCATTTGTATCCTTATCAATTAATAAATCCATTTCACATTGAATCATTTTCAGTTGAAGAATAAAATCCTCAACTGCTTCTTTATGACATTTTAATTTAGATTGAGCATCTTCTTTATTTAAAGGAGGATCTAACTTACGGTAGAAGTTCTCCTGCAATATTGGATGCCTCCATTTCAACGCTACTTTCCAGTTTTCCAGATTTCTTGAATACTCTGGAAGACCTGATTGAGTATTCTTGGATGACTTTAACTCCATGTGGCAGTTGCTGGGAGGATTGATGGGCTTGACGTAGTGCATCGAGATTAGGAAGAATAGTTTTCTTTGGTTTTGAAATAGAAGTTCCTCTATCAAGTTCTTCACCTGATAAAGAACGTAGCACAGTAACAGTTGTTCTGTTTATCTCTTGTTCTATACAGAACTTCTGTCTTTCTTCTTCAGTCCAATCTTCTATCTGAGAAGTAATTTCAACAGATAAAGTTTTCTTTTTTGTGAGAGTAAACTGATAGTTTTTACCTATCAATTTATTTGACTTGGTTACTAGAGTTCTTCTTAAGAAGGATAGTAATCCTTTGAGAGACTTGATTTTAGATTCATGATGTACTTTCGCACGTTGAACTAATTCTGTCTCTTTTTTGATTCTATCAAGTGCATCTTCATTAGCGGAAATTGCATAATAAATACGATCTACTTTTTCAGATCGTTTATCTAGTACATTTTCCATTTCTGCTTCTAGTAAGTCTTTAGAATCAGAAGTAACTAAAGGCTGAGTACTTTCTAAAGCAGCATAATGTTTATAGAGATCGATGATGTTTAACTCATCAACATCAATTGAAGTAAGTTGTTTAGACATGAGAGTAAATAATTGAATTAATTAGATTGAATTTCAGAAAGAGTTAGATCACCTACATGATCCTCAATTACTTTGGCTGCATATTCATCAACATGAAGATGATGTTTAGCAGCAAGCTCTACCATTTTCCAATAGACATTTTTAGATAAGTCTATACAGGCTCCTTGATAAACTTCTTTAGTTGCAATTGAAGTTAATTCTTCTAAAGATGATGTATCAAATTCATGAATAGGATTTGAAATAGGAATAGTAGTCATTTAAAGTAATGAGATAATTGTGGAAGAGAAGAACCAAGAACAGGAAGAAATCCTTTGTCAATCATTCTATCGAATAACGACCAAGCATCTTTCCTAGTGAAGTGTTGATCGGGCATGTATTCAGCCCAACAAGACATTGGAGCTTGAGCACCTGATCTAGTCCATAACAAACTGAGTTTGTCTGGAAGTTTATAACCCCAAGCAACACAGCAACCTGGAGAATTACCCGGTGCATTATTGCGAAGTTTAGTACGTGATCCACATAATTCACGAAATTTATGTATCCATGTAATGTGTTTACACGTAGGTTTATAATCTTTTATTTCATCTTGAAATAAAGAAAGATTATTTAACTGTTTTTGAAATGCAGGACATGAACAATAAGGAGTCTTATGAATCTCTTTTTTCTTTAGATTTATATCATCAAGATCTTTTAATAACTCTGATGAATTAGTAGGAAAGCTAAGTCCATCAGGAGCTACAAGATAGCCGAGTTGATTCTGATCTGATTGAATAAAAGATTTAAGAATCTCTATATCATCTATTCGATTACATCTATTAGCAACTAAAGTTTGTAATTTAATAGCTGCTGGATACTGTGATTTATCAAACTTCCATCCTTTAAACAGAATGCAAGCATTGTATTTCCAGTATGTAGGACCTGAGTATTCAGGTGATAGATAAGAAAAGTAATCAGGTAACCTACCTATGTGACTTTGAAAAGCACTTCGTATTTTGGAAGCACTTAAAATTTCTTCGTCACCCGTATCTCTTATAATTTGGATACGATCATTTTCTATTTTATAAATACCAGTAATGTCGGTATCATCGAAGCCTTTGTATGCTCTAGCAATATTCTTTTTTGAATAGATTAAAGTTTGAGCAGTAGTAAGGGCATGTTTTGCAGATAGAACCATAAGTGATTTGAGTAAGAAATCTAGGACTTACAGATAGGGAGCAACGCACCCACCTCATGCCTAGATTTATTTGTTTAGTTTAAAGAGAAGTATCTTCTCCAGTACCAGCATTAACTGGTATAGCTTGTTCTGCCTTAGCATCATCCATTCCTTGAGGAAGAATGTTTAAGCCAGGCTTTAAGCCATAACCACCAGCAAGATTTTTAGCATCTTGTGCATAGTGTTTATTAATGTACTGCAAGTTCCAAGGATCTTCTTGTTGGTTCCAAGCAAGTGTTCTAGCTTCATCAGGAACTGTAAGACGATGTAATGATTCAACTGCAGCTTCTGGTGTACTGTAATCTGGTATATCAAATGATTCGACAGCACAGATTTCATTTGTATTTAATCCTCTTTCATCAACGATTAAAGTAGGAACAAATACAGTAGTACAGAAAAACTTCTCATTATATTTAAGAGGAGCTTCTTGTCCTAGAGCTTTAGATAAACACTTACCCATTTCATCTTGGAAGAGTTGAACTTTCTCACCAAGATCACTGCCATTTAATCCTTTAATTGTTAATACAATAGGAATTTCATGGGCAGGTGTATTATCTTTTTTAAGTACATTAATTAAGTACTTAGTTCTCGCTCTATACTTACGTTTGTACATTTCATTTTTAGCTGCAGAAACTGCTTCTGCTGCTTTATCAGCTTCCCAAAGTTCTTTAGCTTCAGGATCTTGGAAAGAACCAATTGTTGTACTAGGCCAACCTGTTTCTTCAATCATTAAAGGAGAACGAAGAAGAATTTGAATTCTTGGTCGAATAAAATTGATACCAATTTCAGTTTTCTTTTTATCCTTAGCACCAAAGGTATGCTTGTAACCAAAGAGAGCAGATCCCGTTTCGAAATCATCTTCGGTAGCATTCCATTTGCAAGATTCGAAATCACTTTCTTGGATAAACCAACCTCGAACTTTTGATTTGTTTAAAGGTTGCATTGTGATGAACCTTATATCTTTAACAAATTCTGGTTCCTTAAATATAAGGAAAGAATCTATTGGTCTTGAGGCAGCAAGTGCCGTTTTTTTCTTCGTAGAAGTCATCGTAAAAGTCATCAGAATAGAGATGAGAAAAATAGGACTTACATCAGTACTGGTGGGAACTGACTGCCTAGAGTGTTAAGTATAACTAATTAGAAAGGTCTTTCTTCTAATTGTTGCGGAACGTATTGACCAGGTAGATCAGGTAATCCTGACTCAGGATTTTGAAGAGCTTCTAGTCCTACTTCAGCTTTAGCTGCATTGGTTTCATTAGTATTCCATAATGAAGTTGTATCAGGCTTAGCTGAAGGTTTTGGTTCGTTAGGCATAGGAGTAGATGGTATACCCATTGTTCCTCTGTTAGATTCTTGCTTAGGAGCAAGAGTCATTTCAATCATTTGAAGTTTGGTTCTAGTCATTACCTCTTTAGAGTTTCTATCAACCCAAGAGTCAGTACCTATTCTTGCTTGAATAGTTAAACCAGTACCTTTATGTGTGAATTGAGGAAGTAATTTAGCTGGACAGTATCTATCATCTACACCATTAATGGCATAGAAATTCATAAGGTCAGCTTGTTGTCTACCAGTACTTACGCTTAAGGTTTGATTACAGATAATAAGATTACCTGTAAGTTTATAATCCATAGGATTATTTGTATCTATATTTTTAACACAACGTCCACTAAGAACGACTGTATTAATAGGAGGGAACTGATCTGCTGGTACAGGAGTCATACTTCCTCTTTCAAGAAAGAATCTTTTATCGTTCTTGTCATAGCGAAGTCTTGCACCATGTACATATACATGAGTACCTGCTTCTAACTCTTTAGATCTTTCTGCTGATTTACCCCACATAGTTATTTCTATTGGAGTAGGAGCCTTATTACCTACTGGAGGTATAAGAAGATTGCATTTAACTGCAGTTGAATTAGGGCCAGTGAATACTTCCCTTGGTTTCTCTGTGACTTGAGCACAGATAAAAACTAAATTCATAATTAATAAACGTTTGGTTTAAAGGACTTACATAGGTACAGACCTACCTAATGCCCAAGATTAATGAGTTTCAGACCAGTTGGTTCCGATCTTTGAATCGCCCTCAATCTTACACCTAAACCCAAAGAATTCCTGGGATTGAGGGAATGATTTTAGTACTTCTTTACGTATAGCTTCTGTATGTTTTGGTTTACAAGCAAGTTGTACTTCGTCATGAATCATTAATAACTGAATCCAATCTTTTCCATGTTCCAGTTTTAAATTAGTTTCTATATTATTGTGTATATTTATAACAACTTGTTTCATTAATAAAGCTCCAGCCGATTGTAATAAAACATTTAAAGCTTTAAAACCTGAGCGACAATACAATGCCCTACGATCTAATCCAATCAAATAACCACGACTAGTTACAGTTTCTTCTATTTCATCTTTTAATTTCTTTAATGCAGGTACACCTTTGTAAAAACTATCAATTGCAGTTTTACCCATAAGTTCTAACTTACGTTTATCTTTTTCTTTAGAATCAATTGTAGTGCCAGCCTTTTCATGTCCAGCTCCATAAAGAACTGCATAAAGTAAAGTCTTGCTTATAGATCTAGTTGCAACATTAAATTTCTTTTGATTATATTCATGTATATCAACTGATGGATCAATAACTATTGATGCATATTCACCTTTATCCCATAGTGCAAGATAACCAGCAAGACATCTAAGTTCTAAAGCTTTTGCATCAGCTCCAAGCATATCCCAATCATATGGTGGATGGAATAATGCTCTACATTCTTTTCCATAAGGCTTGTCGTTTGCAACTACTTGCCCAAGATTAGGAGATCGATGACTACACCTGGCTGTAATACAACCATTTGTTATTACATCTCCATGTAATCTACCCGTTTCGTTGTTAACTAGTTTTAACCAAGCATTATTTCCTTCTGATATTTGACCAAGTCTTTTCTTGATCAACATATATTCTGCTAAAGGTTTAGCTTCGTCGAAGGGAAGTTGTTCGATGATTTTATCATCAAGAATTGGATTTCCTTTTTCAGTCTTTCTTTTTGAAACCCATCCGTACTTTGATTGTAAACGTTCAATAATTTGTTTACGTGATCCTGGATTGAACTCTTCATAATGAATCTTCTCAAATGGAATACCTTTTACATATCCCCTGGTTTTGTTATTAACTTTAGGGATAAAGATCTCACTTCTTTTTATTGGTGGAAATACTTTCTTTAAGTTTTCTTCTAACTCTTTTTGTTTACTTGAGAGGTCATCCACCAGATCAAGAGCTGCGTCCACATCGAATGGAACGCCTGATCTAATTTGTTTGTTAATACACGTTGCGAAGTCATGTTCTAATCTTAATGCAGATTGTGGATAGTTTTGTTTAACTATGTACTTCCAGAGTGTATGAGTAACATGAACATCTTGCTCACAGTACGTCAGCATTTCAGGTGAATAAGAACTAAAGTCTTCAAAATTTATTTTGTAATCACCAAGTCTGTATCCCCAAGCTTTCAGTGATGCTGATCCTTTAAGTCTTGGAGGAACTTTTTCGTATTGACTTTCGTCAAGGTCGAATAAAACTTCTTTCGGCCAGAGAAGCCTAGTACAAATGAGAGTGTCAATGATTTGAGCTTTGAGTTGATAATCATCATGTAATTTTTGAATTAAAGGGCAGTCATAGAACAGTATGTTGTGTCCTATTAAAAAGTTGGCCGACTGTAAGTGACGTAAACCATCGTGAATGTTGTCAGGGCCATAGCTAAATGTTTGATTTGTTTTGATGTCATAGCAGACTATGCAATAGATTTCTGTAGCTTCGTCATATAATCCATCTGATTCAAGGTCAAAGATTAACCAAGTTGAATCATCCTTGATATTTGGCTGAAGGCTGAACTGAGAGGTTTTGACTTGCGAGGTGCTCATCATTTTTATTTATCCAATTAAGTATATGAAAAGCAGTCGTATTACTAGGAGGACTAAAAGCTTTTCTTAAATCCGATTCATTATGAACAGGAAATAATTCAAAGCAATTGTCCTCCATGTTGGAACGAATGCAGTAAACAGTACCGTCGATTTCGGTAGAGATTACATATGACATAACAATATTTAAAAGATAAGTAAATAATAATTTATCTTTCAAATATGACAACTAAATAATAGTTATTTTTTGCTATATCCTACAAAACCTCCTTCTTTCTTCCGTTTTGATATAGCTTTAGAAGCTTCAGATCCAGCTGGCTGACTACCATGTACTAATAACGCAAAGGATTTGTCACCTAAACAATGACTATCGTCATGATCAATTTCAAGCCCACGCTTTTTAGCTTCTTCTTCAGAGTAAACAACATATGCAACTCTAAAAAATACTTTTGGGTATGCAGTTATTAGATCATCTAGTGCTCCTCCATAAGAAGCAGATAAATACAAGTTCTTAGGAATCCATTTATTTAAATGTAACCAACTATTTAATGATTTTGTATATGCATAAAATATACGATCATTAAGTTCATTAGCTACATTGATCCAAGCTTTTAAATAATTTTCTGTCCAAAAATCTCCTGACTCATGAATACGAATCAGTTTCTTTTTAGGTTGCTTATCTAAAGAAGATAAGATTAAATTACCCATAGCTACATCTTGAGTTTTTTCGCTGGTATACATAGCTTCTCTAAGAAGATCATAGTTATACCAACGAGCATCTCGTACGTTAGGTCGAACTTCAGACATAGCAGCAAAGCATCTATACTCTGCTGCCTTGCTATCACTACTAGGATGATCCATGATCTTTCCTGTATCTCGGTTAGCATATGTTCGACAGACTCCTGCATAAGGACATGTATATCCTGCAGGAATTGAGAAAATCAATCTGTCTGTCAACTTGCCATTGCCTTTAGCAAACTTAAGTAAGTTCATAAGGTAAGAAGTGAGTGTTGAATTGGAATGAGTTTTAGGACTTCTCAGGTCATACAATGGGCTGTCGCCAAGTGGTAAGGCATCGGGTTTTGGTCCCGACATTCGTAGGTTCGAATCCTTCCAGCCCAGTTTTAATTTAATAGGATGATCAATCTAATAATCATGCCAGTAATTAAAATGTAATAGGACCACATAATCCACATACCAATTTGATTGTGTCTGGAGCCACGTTTATAAGGATGTACAGCTAGATAAGGAGATCTATCCCATCCATCTACCATGTAATCTTTAGTTTTAAATCCAGTCATGATCTTCTAAGTTTTCAAGATGGTCTTTAGTATTAAGAACTAAATGATAGTTATGCCAATCATGATCCTCTAGATAATCAAGATTTTCACCTGCTTGCTGGTAGTAATCGGTAGTTGGAGTAAATGCAATAACATCACCTAGAGATTCTTCTATAGGTTTTGTAAGCTGTTTACAGGATTTACCTGTTACACCTTCTACAGTTTCTTTAATACGTTTTCCATCAGGACTGATGGTGTATTTAATGGTTGTTTGAGTCATGTTAAGTAATAATACTTAATTAATTATTAAGAATGTAAAATAAGTTACAGTATGAACTACATTAAATCGGCATACATCGTACTATTAATTTAGTAACAACGGATACAGAAATGACTTATCTCACATATAGAGGAGTCAGTTACGTAAAACCCCAAAAGAAATTCTACGTAACTTCATTCTCTTCATTTGAAAAAAGTGCTTCCGATTCTAAAAAGAATCAAGAAACACTAATTGCAAAGTAAGTAACTACGCAGCTTCAGGAACAGCTGGTGTGTCTATGAGATCTGAGTCTCTAGATACGCCAGCTTTTTTCATCTGATCAAGCATAGATACCATTATCGTGGCACTCTTTTCAGTAGTGTCCATGAAAGCTTTAGCTCTCTCAGCTTCGAATATATGAACCATTCCATTAGGTTCAATATATCTCCATGAGCCATCTGGCTGTACTTCACCACACTCAAGAGCCATACGCTCTGAGTTTCGTGTGTAACGTACCTGTAGGTTATGACGATCAGTAAGACCTCTGTCGTCAATAAATGTAAAACCTATGTTGTACATATCATTTTCATCTCGCAATGCATGAGGTTGCGGGACAAAAGGTTTTAATGCACCGAATAGTGACATGATGTGAATAAGTAAGTGGACACCTGGGACTTACACCTTGCGGACGCCCAGAGCTATGTTGTGATTACCAGTGGTATTAATCTTCTGGTAGGTCCAAAAGATTTAAGTAATAGAGAGTTTGTTGAGCTCCCATAAGATCGAAACAAGTTTCTACTAATTCATATCTAGGATTCTCTATTGAATCGTAGAAATTATATAGAACTTTAGTGACAATCTTTTTCTTAACAGAGAAATCTGATAAGTCTGCATTAGCAAGTTGATCAAGTACATGATCAGGCATGCACTCGATAACTCTGTTAACTAATGTACTTTTAATTGGACTCCAGTTTTTATCAGTAATTAATTTAACTGTTGCTTCTAAGAGCTCAATATCAATCGGCTGATTGGTTACCACGTATGTTAAGTGCCTCTTTAAAAAGTTTTTCAGTATCACTTCTTTGTAGATCATTCAATGTACCATTAGATACATCGGCTATTTGATCAACGTGAAGTATACCTCTATCTAATGACAATTGTATTGTATATCGTGGTTTATTTTCTATCATTGCTAAGACAATGAAATTCTTTTTCTTACGTATTCTTTCTGAGTATCCAGCAGATCCTACACAGTTACGAACAGCTCTACCCCATTCAGCCAATTGATGAGTATCTCTTGGTTGAAAAAATGTCATTTGGACTATATTTAAAGCCCCATTAAGATCTAATGTAGCTTTTACAGGTTCAGGAAATAAATCCTGAGGTAAAATTTCATTTACATTTCTTAGTTTCCATGATTCAGCTGTTACATAATCATGAAACTCTTGTATTCTCCAACGTTTTGGTTTCTTAAAGTCTGGACCATGTTCTTTTACTAATCTATTCAACATATTCATTGAGTCATTCAGATCAGAAAATCTGAAATCATGTACTTCTGTAAATTTATTGTAATAATAATATTTATCATATTCATTATCGTCTTTTGTATTCCAGTCATCTATTTTAGTTTTATAAAAGGTAGTTATTAATTGCATATAACTTGAGATTGGCATATTATTTCTTAACCATAGATATATACCTTTATTAGTTTCATATGTGATATGACAATCAGGATGATCTACGGAAGCTAAGGTGTTTATATTTTGTAAGTAATCAAATGGAATTCGATTTTCCCATACTCTATAAATGAAAACAATATGGTTTAGATACTTATCGAACTTCAAGATAGGTCCCATTATCTTTTCTACATTTATTTCTTCTTTGGTAGTTAAAATAGTATTAGATATTTCAAAAGAAGCATTTATTTTATTACATGCTTCTGTTATAGTTCTCTTTATAAATTTCTTATCAAAGAAATTATATTTAAATAATATTTTATATTCTTCTATTTCTTTATATATTTTTATTATCGATTCATAATCAGCTACAAAGTTATCAGGTATTATTTCTTTAACTAATTGTTGTCGTCTTATTTCCCTTTGTCTTCCAGTTTCATCATACCAATTTCGTCCTAATGAACGACAATGATGAAATGCTGAATCTACCTTTAATACATTTTGAAGACGAGTCTCATATTCTAATTTAAATAAATAATGTAACGAGTTATTATTTCCTATAAGTCTTTCCCATAGATCTCCTTGATGACTATAAGAACGACCCTTTCCAGAGTCTCTATTCCATTGAAGAACTCTTTTACCTAATTTATTTGTCCATGATTTAACAACTCGTTTTATATTTGCACTTTTTTCATGCCAAGAATTAACATCACTATCATCAGATGGAGAGTACCAAGGTTCTTCAATAAAACCATTGCTAATCATAGATTGATTTACAAATACTTGTTTATACAAGAATTTAGATCTACCTATTTCTTTAGGTTCTATCTGTTGTTGTTGATGTTCTGAATAGGCATATCGTCTACCCAAGCTAACTACATAATCTGGGTTAGCATAATATCCATTACAGAATGATTTACCTACTTTGCTAATAGTTGAAACATTATTTCTATGAGCAAAACTAAATCCATAGATATAGTCTTGACCAAGAGAATCTGTATGAGCAAAGCATTGATCTTTTATAGACCAAGGTAACCAACAAGCAACCCATAAGGATTCATAGTGATATAAGAAACCAACAAGGATTTGACATGATGCATCGCTATAGAATTGATAATGACGATTTGCACAAAGAGATTGATTAATATGATTAGATGCATATTGTTGTTGTTCTGGAGATACTACATCAAATGGAATTAGATCATTTACATTTCCAAATTGATGTTTCTTCTTATTAACGTTTTTTGAACGTTTTGCTTTAGCAGCTTCTTTTTTAAGAGTAGTATCGTATTGAACAAGACTACTACTGAGAGATTCGGATAGTTTAAATTCCATGAGTTTAGTATTGAGTTGATAAGTTAGAATCCATTTCCCACATTAAAGATGATTGTCTTTTCTGAAGGAATGGGAGCCAGTCTTCTTTTGTTCTTGGCAGAGGATAATCCTCGTCTTCTAGATCGATTACTGTTGAAGCATAAGCAGTATCAGGAGTCCATTCTTCTGGACTAGCCAGTTCAGGAGGATTAAGTACTGCTTCTTTTGATTTGTAATCAACTTCGATTTCACATACAAACGTAGCTGTTGCGAAATCTATGTTCTTATTTTGATCAGAATGAACGAACAAAGGTCCATCATCTAATCCGAGGATGTTATTCCCCGTTAATGAATGAATTTCAGGCATGGGTTAAAGAGGATGATTTGGATGTGAATTATTAAAAAGTAATCTAATAATCAAATAGATCATTAGTATTACTACTATTAGAAATCCTGTTGAGAATGGGTCCATTGTTAAATAAGAATTGAGAATTGAATAGTCTGCGTGTAGGATGCGCAGCCCCCATAGGTTTAACGTTTACGTTTAAGTTCATACTGTTCTGGAGTCAATAAACGACTTTGAGGAACAGTATGGGTATCTGGTGTCTTTTGATGATCCCAGAGTATTTTGTAATGCCAATAAGAAACTTTAATAGAATTTAGTTTCTCCTTGCATTCAACTACAATACCTTTTCTAGGTACGAAGCCTCTAGGTGATGCACTATGAGGTAGTTTTACTACCCTGTCACCAATCTGAAATGATTGGCCTTTACGGACGTAAACAGACATAAGTTACTTCTTATCTGGTTTTTTGATGCCATAGTCTTGAGAAAGACCTGTGCCTTTGGCAGACATTCTTCCTTTGAGTCGTCCACTATGTAAGTTATAGTTGACTGAATTACCAATAGGACCAGCTTTCTGGCCCCATGTAATTGATTCGATACCATGGCTGAACGATATGTTAGCTTTCAGCTGACCAATTAAGCCGCCGATGATAGGTATCTTAATTTTCGGAGTAGAAATCTCCTTATTAAGGCGTGGTTTGTAGCCCATTTGATTAAATGAATTAAGGTTAATTGAATAAAGATGACTAGTTTTTTAAGTCATCGGGAAGTAAGAATTCGGCGTCATCATCTCCCATGTTTGTCATGGTAAATGTGTCTCCTTTTCCATCAGAGAATCCTCCAACGAAGCCGATGCCAGCCTTATCAGCTGCCTCTTTCATCTTCGCTACAATACGCATATTGCGGAGTCTTTCTGGATCAATGCTATTAGGAATAGCTGGTTTGTTAGACATGAATTCAATGTAATTTGAAAGAGTTCTCTATAAGAATATAAAGATCTCTTGGGTGTATTCCCACAGGGGGTGTGGGGGAACTGGGACTTACACTCTAGAGCAGCCCAGTAGTATTAATCGAAGGCTTTACACTTCGATATCTTCTTCTACTTCGTCGTAGAAGCGTCCTCTAGCTAGTATGATTTGCTTATTTAAAGGTAAATCAGGTAGCTCTTCTTGGACTTGTTCGAGTAAATTCTCGAGCTTAGATTTGTTGTCAATCATGCTGCCTCCACATCGATACTACCTTCCATCATTTCGTTGAACTTTGTACTGTCTTTCTCTTCTTCAATCCATTTATCCTGTGAATATTTAATTTGATCTTCTATCAAACTTAAGGCTTCTTCTATGTCTATAGAAAGAGTTTTAGCTAAAGGTTCTGCTAGCTTATCAAGTTTCTTCTTGTAAGGAAGATAGATTTCTTTTAAAGTTTGGTCCATGTTAGTTGAGTAGATAATTGAGCATTAAAATAAGTACCACTATGGAAGTGGATTCCATAAAGGCACGTATTAAGTTAGTCATTCGGTTGATGCATAGAAGAGATCATTGATTGAATGTCTCTATCTATATCATCAGTTGAATGGTATAAACAATCAAGGAAGATTTGTTCCTTTTCATGTTTAGTTAAAGATGGATGATCTTGGTTGACCATCTGCCATAAGTCAGGTTCTTCTTTAGTCGCAAATTCAACTAAAGTTTCTTCCTTTCTAATTTGATGCTTATAAAGCATGCCCACTAAGATTATTCCTAGTGAGATAAGACCTAGTGTGGTCATGTTAACAAACTCCTAGTAAGTAAAGCCATGAGTCTGGATGATCAGGTTCTACAGGATCACCATTAGGTGTATCCACTACTGAATCAAATACCCATGCTTCTATTTGAGCAAGAGTTGGTACTTTATACCAACCGTGTAAGCTTCCTGCTTCTTCTGTATAGTTTTCACCTGTAGGTGTCCAATAGTATTGAAGGACATCATTAGAGTCTTTAAGTACAGATCCAAGCTTTGGAAATTTACTAGGGTCAGAGCAATCATTTCGCCCTGGTGGTGTGTAGTTCGGTGTGATTTCGAACTGCTCTTCTCCTTCTTCCTTTGTTAAGTAGGGTATTTCACCTGTAACAAGTTTTAGATGAGACATTTTGAAAGTCATGACTTCAGTCATAATTTAATTCGGGATTGATATGTTTGGTTATTGTCCATCGTGGTTTCTTTACTTCTGAAGTTAACCACTGAGCATCAGTACTACTTCTATCACAATGTATAGAATTAGGGTTAATGCGTTTAGTTGCTGTCCATTTAGAAGGTTGATTAGCCATTGCGAATCTCCCTTTCTCTACAGGCTTCTGAATGCATTTCTTCTAGGGTCTTCCCATCAGATGCAGATTTAATCTCTTCATCTGTTGGTTCCCATGTAAGGATTTCATTCAGTATGTCTGCTGCTTCTTGAATCTTATCTGAGTCACCTATTCTTAGGTGCCGTCTATCGATAGGTCGTTCTTCTTCTCTTGAGATGATAGCTATAAGTTCTTTATAAGCTTTGAGTAAGACGATGTCGTCTGTATCAGGTTGATCATCTCTAATACCATAGACTTCGTTAAAAAACTCATCCATTTCTGGTATAGAAGGGTCTTCTGCGAACGGTATATCAGATAGTTCTTGTATCTTTGCAGCTAGTTCACGATCTTCAGCTTTGTCAGCTTCATGATCTAGTATGTCAGCTTTAGAATCTGACTCATAATCTGGATGTAACATAGAGTTGATTTAGTAAAGGACAATTGGGACTTACACCTTACGGATGCCCAATGGTTATCTAACTTTTCTAGGTCTTAAGATCTTTTCGATTTGTTTGTTGTTTAAAGGATCTATTTTATCTATAGAAGGGATCATAGGACGAGGATTAGTGTGTATCTGACTGATAGGGACTCTAATCTCTTGTGTTACTCCTTGGGAGATAATGAGGTTAATTTTACAGACATCATCAGTAATAATTACTGTGACGTGTAAAGGCTTTACAAAGTCCTGTTGGATACTTTCTGACATGAATTTAAGGGGAGAGATGTTTTAATTCTAAGGTTTAGATGTTAGGTGACTACTAGAACTTTACGCTTTGTATTTACCTGAACGATCCATATAAAGATAGCCTCCGCAGTGATCTGCTTTTTCTAGGCATTCTTTATAAGATGCATCGTCTAGTAGGTTATATCGAGCATATTTGGCAGGTCCTCTCCAGCTGGCTGGTTTGTACATGTTGCCATTATGCTTGTCAATAAAAGCGTGTACGCTTCTAGATGAGTCATCAAAGTCTTCACTACCAGGACGTCTGCATGTGTACTCTTCGATTTTGATATAGCGTTTATGTACGCTGTACCTAAATGCATAGCCTGAGGCTATACTTGCATGTCTTTCAGTTAGACGTTTGTGAAGAACATTACAGATTTCTTGAGACCTGTCTTTAAGTAAAGGCAGTTTCTCATTGTTCTCATCTTTGAGACTGTCAATGTAACGTTGTGTCTCTGGAGAACGTTGCTTTTTGAGATCAATTCGATCTTTTTCGTTAGCCATTTGTTGAATAAGTAGGAGGTAAGTCGTTTTTAGGGAAGCCATGAGCAACAGTGTCGCTATAGCGTATGTCTATACGAGAGATAGGTATTCCTTTATTGAGAGATGGTTGAGTATCTACTTGATACATGTATATCATCTCAATAAACTTTTCTAAGGCTTGTCTCTTCGAGTAGAGAGGAAGTGATTTAAGTGGTTCACCAATGTAATACCAGTGACCTTCTTCCTCTGGTCCACAGGCATGTAGCCATAGACGATAAACGCATACATATGAAGGATGCGGTTTGGGGTAGGCAGAGTCTGTCTCCCATTTTTCATGGTCAATTAGATGCCTAAGAGCAAGGCGCATCATCCAGGATTTTGGATAGTTACGCTTCTCAGCATCACAGACTCTCTTGTCAATTACATCTGACATTCTGTATCCTCCTTGTCATTCAATGAAGGCATATCCCTTGGGATAATATGGATCATTTGATGTGGAGCTAAGTCCGTTGCATCAATTACTCCTGCATCACGTACAGTTTGGATTAACCACTTATGTTCTGTTGTTAATTCCTTAGCAATTGCGTCAATTACTTCTGTGACATCAGAAATTGGAACTTTCTTGTCCTGGAAGAGGACATCGAAATAAAGTTTCATAGGAAATAAAACAGTAGCCCCATAACTTAGAAGGTTATGGTTGTGAATGCGTACCGGGGGTACGGGGGTTGAGTGGCGATACCAGTAGTGGTACCGGCAGCTTTTGAGGGCTGCAGAAGGGCTACCCTCCACAAGGGAGGGAAAGCCTAGTTGCAACCTACAACATGTCTGCTGTAAAGGTTATGTAAGGGGATGCATGAGCAACAGGTTTAAGACCTTGTTTCTGTTCATGCTCTACTTGCAAGCTTTCAATATAAGATTGAAGCTCAGCAGGTGTCCAACGGCGATTGTGTCCATTGTGTAGGAGTTCGCCTTCTATAACTCTGTCGTGGAAGAGATTTTTCATGTAAGACATAGTTCAGATCCTGTGAGATGCTTCAACTACGTTGTTAGCTACTTGTGTAAGTATTTCTCTTACTCGAGCAGCTACCCACATGATGTCTTTAGATAGACTCTTCAATTCGGTGAAGACTATCTGAGATCTACGCTTAAGGTCATTGACGTACTGCTTCGGAGTAATAACTGTGCCATCAATCAGTTGATTTAGTTCACGGTTCTCTGTCTTAACAGTTTCGAGTTCTGACTTAAGACGTGTATTGTCTCGCCAAAGCTCAGGACGTGTCCAGAGTTTGTTAGTCTCTGGATTTATATGTCTGAATGAGTCGTTAGACCTAGCCATGAGTTGATTTGTATAGGACAAGAGGGGATGAACCCCTCAGTCTGCCCCGAAGGGCAAAGGGAGAGGATCAGTCGATCTACTCATCAGGGCTAATAACTTTAGATAGTGAGCGACGGAGTCGAAGAACTCTCTCGTCGATCTTGTTCTGTCTTTCGACTAGTGCAAGATGGAGACGCTCTTTGGTGTCATCCTCTTTGAGGACTTCAGCTGTCTTCTCTAAGATAGAGGCAAGCTTTTTGCGTAGTGACATAAGTAGTCCTGGGTTGTAGCTATCTCCAATGGATAGCTGATACCAGACTAAGAGATCCGATCTCACGCTCACGCTTGTAGTCTGGAAAATTTACCCCCTCCGGGTGTCGAATTTTAGGGGGTAGGGGTGTCAGGAGACTTTGAAACCATACTTAATGCAGCGGATTCTGTTTCTTGTACCATCAAGGCACTCTTGTTGCATGTCCTGGTGGAACAGGCGATTACTAAGTGCTTGAAGCTGTCCCATGCCAGCTCCGATGCAGATAGCAACTGCGATTAAATGCCATGTGGATTTAGAAAGTTTCATGATTTGAATTAAGACCACCCTCAGTAGGTGGTAAGTGTTGAGGCAGGGGTCGAACCTGCACAAGTAGTTGTGGAAAACTACGAGTACCATACATTGCTCAACAGTAGAACCAGTAAATACCCGGCACTTGGCTGTGGAAAACCAATGTACCGGGGTGATAACAGTTCTGTCTCAAGGCAACTGCGCGAAGGATCGCTCCCTAATTTCGTGCGGGAATCCTCAAAATATGACTTCTGGGAACTCCTTTTGCCACTTGGAGGTGTCTATACGCCCTATTTCCTGGACTTTCTTAAGAATGTCTTCAGGTTTGTGGGTATTGGGAACCACGAAACGAAGTATGAGCTTGGCGCTCCACTTGATTTCGATTACACCATCAACTAGGACAGGTGTGTGGTGGTCCTTAAGCCTCCAGATTGTGGAAAACTCCTGCTTTTCAACAGGTTTCTGCGCAGTAGTCTTAGGAGCTACGCTCTTGACAGTGGATTTGCGCTGAGTTGTTGTCGCCATTGTGGAAAACCTCCGTAGATTAGGCGTTGACGTCTGGCATCCGAGTCCAGGCCAGTGTTGGACGAGCTACTAACTGTCGCAAAGCAACAGAAATGAGCTACGCATTTTCCCCAGAGTGTGGAAAAAGCTACTCACAGTAACTCTCTCGTACAGATATACGAGACACTTCTGGACTTACCTGTGGAAAACACAGTGCCAGATCTGCTTACCCCACCATATATTTGACCGACCCCACCCTTTATTTTTTTTCTATACAGCAGACCAATCAGGAGAGGTTATGGAGAAGCGCTCGGTATTTCTATTCCCTAATCTGGTAGTATATGTGCCGTTTTGTACTAAAAATCCCCAACCAGCCCAAGAAACTAGACCAAAAAGCCGGGCGTAAAACCCGGCGTATAAGTGTTGATTAGGTTATTAAAACTTTATTTACTTTTCTTAAAGATATCGCTAGCTCTTGCTGCCTTTTTGAAGGAATCTTCGTCTGGATTTCTATATGCCAACTCTTTTGAAGCGTTTGATACGAAATCACGTACCTCTAGGGAGTCTACCCCCTGGGTTGCCATGTCTAATGCCTTAGATTTAATGGCTTCTAGTCCTTTGACTCTATCTTTACGAGCTTCAATGTCCATTCGACTGACAAATCAGTGTAATTCCTAGTATTAATGCTATCACGGGTAGATTTCTTTCACATAGAATAAGCAAAGGTAGAAAACAGTAACAATACAGAGCAGATGGTACTTGCACCTAATGATTTTTATGCATATAGTCAAGCCACAGGTACGCAATACCCTGAATCTGCAGAAGAGAGAGCACGACTAGTACCTGAAGTCCGTAGATTTAGACAGAATCAATTACGTGCCCCAGCTCAAGAGCAATCTGGGCCAGATCTTTCAGATATTGCTATGGGTGCCGGATTATTCGGTATGGCGTTAGCTACAGGTATGGGTGCTGCCCAAGGTTTTAGAGGTAGAGGAAAGAATACAGTTCCTGACCCAGTATCTACTCGTGTTAGATCCGGGAATGAAGGTATTGTTCAAGGTGAAGCAAATGTAAGGAAGATAGCTAAGCAATCTGCAAAGAAACCAAATTATGTAAATGAAGCATTAGATCAAAAACTTTATAACAGGCTTCGTCAATCGGAAGAGTTAAGTGGAGATGATTTAGTAGCTTTACAGAATATTCAGAAAGAATTGAAAGGTAGTGATCAGTGGGTGATGAAAGGGGAACAAGCTCCTGTTGCACCTAGTAAAACTGTAGGTAGCAAAACCCCTGCTATGACTGGGTATCGAGACTTTAATAGAAGTGTAGATCAACTACAACGACAGTTACAAGCCGAGTCAATAATTACACAACCTACGACTACGCCGTATGGACTTTTAGAGCAAGGTGCTCAACAAACTTCAGCAGCAGTCAAGTCACAAGGTATACCTGCAGTATTTAACTTGACAGGTAGAGTTGGTGATTTAAATCTCCCAAGACAGAGAATGAAGCAATTAGGTGTAACTTCGGATACACAAGCTTTTCCTTCAAAAATTAATAGAGAAGATGCTTTAAATAGAATTAATGCCACAGCTGGTAGTAATACATGGCAGCCCACAGTTGAAGAAAAACAACTTCTGTTAGATCGTACTGTTCCTACCTCTGACCCAAGAATCTCAAGAGTTTTAAGTAAGGTTAATCCTACATATGAGATCTCAGCTCAGAAGGGAACTGTTCCTCTTACGCTCTCTGAAGAAGGAGAGATGATGAAAACTATGGGAGCAGAAGGAGCTACAGGTACAAGAACAATAATGAATCCTGAGTATGAGAAGAGGTGGGTAAATTTTGTTAGAGACTGGGATGAACTAGCTTCTAAAGGCTATGTTGCTCCAAGGGAGTCAATGATAAACGGACAACCAGTTAAATACCAAGAAGCCAAACTTATGGCTAGTACTCCACAAGATAAACAACTTTATGAGATAAGTGGTAAAAAGCTTAATCAGTTAGCAAGAAGCTATGGTTTAGATGAAGTTCCTCAAACAATCGTAGATACTCAAGAACCTAGAAATCTTTTACAAGAAGTTAAGACTACTACAGATCGTAGACAGAAGGGAGGTAAATCTATTCTTGTTGAAGAAGTTAGAGATGGACAGAAACTCAATCCAAATATTGGTACTCGTGAAAGGAGACTCATAAGACAGGGTAGTGGATTAGAAACTAGACCTACGACTGAGTTAAAGAAGATTAGTCAATTACCTGCTCCAGCAGAGGTTTCTGCACCTGGATCAATTGCTGCTCAAGTAGGTGGGTATCGTACAGCGGAACCAGTTCAGGTATTTGATTTTGATACTGTTTCAATCATAGTTAACGAAAAAACTAAAAATCCCCAAATGGTTCCCTATAGTGTCGTTAAATCTGAATTGACAGGTCAAAAGCAGATGCTTCCTATTGGAAACTTAAAGCAAGTTCAAAATATGAACACTACTACTTACGATCCAAGTAGCCCTACATTAGACATTCAGCCTTACTCAGTTACTAAAGTAGTTCAAGAGAAAACTGCACTTGCTAAACAAACAGGTCAACCAGGTGGTGTTGAGTCATTTGTAGTTTCAGTTCCTATCTACGGAAAGTTAAAGCAAAAAGTAGATGGAAAGCTAAAGAATGCAAAGCTTCCTATGGAGAGAGTACGTGGTCTAATGAGTCAGGCTAAACAACAAGTAGATGCTTCACTTGAGCCTGTAGATCCTAAAACTTATTATTCACAGATCGCAGATATCTCGTATGAAAAGATTAAAGCTCCTCAACAAGCTGGTGGGTTAGGAACTGACTTACCTGTACTTCAAGATATGTATGTTAAGTCTCAGTTTGTTAAAGATGTTTTAAAGCTGGAAGGTGAGAGTAGAGTCTTTGGCCGTAGATCAGTTGGAGGTCAAACTGCAACAGGTAGAGATAGAAGCGCTTGGAATAAAGCTTTAAATGAACCAACAGACGCTAGAGAATTATCAGGAGTTAAAACAGCAGGACTTGGAGGTATTGATAAATCATTGGTAGAAGGATCAGCTGATGATGCTGTCTGGGGTGTACCTAGATTAGAGATGAGAAGTGATCCACCACCAGATAAGAGAAAACGTATAACTGCTATGGAGTTCCTTGAACAGCAAAGAGATATTAAACTAGGAAAAGGGAAAAGGAAAAAATGACAAAAGAAAAGAAAGACAAAAAGTGGGTACAGAAGGCTGATCTTAATAAGGGAGCCTTTACCGCCAAAGCTAAAAAGAAAGGAATAACTTCTGCACAGCTACAGGAGAATGTCTTATCTAATCCCGATGAGTATGATGAGAAGACGGTTAAGCAAGCTCGCTTACGTAAAACTTTAGTAGGATTAAAGAAAAATAAAAAATCATGAAAGATACTCGTTTAGATTTAAATAGGTATGTACGTAACCCTTTTGACGGAAGAGGGAAAATTAATAGACAGTTAGACTTTGGTGAGTTATTTAGATCTAAGGCTCCTGTTGGGGAGTATCCGTGGAATAACGATAGATTTCAAACAGAAGATTTAATCAAGAAGGCAATGTCTCGTAAGAAGACTACAAACCCTCGATTAAATTTTGTTAGTAATAGTCCATGGTTTAGAGAGAATGCTGACAGTGAGACTGGAGAACCTAACTTCCAGTTATTTGAAGGTTTAGGTAGATTTCGTAAAGCTTCTGATTATGACTTCAATGATGGCAAGCCTATGACTAGGCAACGTCCTCAAGACCAACCAGATTTTAGTGAGAGATGGGTACAGCTATATGAATTAAGTCCCACATTAAATCCAGGTGATGCAGTAAAGAATATAATGCCTAGTGCTTCAAATCCTGACCCAAGAGGATACTTAATGGGACAAGCAGAGAAGAGAGTAGAGCGTGAAGCCGAAGGAGACAAATCAGTTAAGGAATTACTGGAAGAAGGAGGAGGTTCAGTTTCAGAAAAGCCAAAAGAAGTTAAAGCCGAAGAAAAGCAAGGTGAAAAAACAGAAGAAGAAAAAGAAAATCAGCCTCCTGAGATAAGCCCAGATAAAATAGTTTGATAGGAGGAAGAGCATGTCTAAAGCAAAAGCAAATTTAGCCGGAAGATTTCTACAGAATTTACCAGGTTCAATGTCAGCTGCTCTACCCGGGTCTGCCTTAAACGCATTATTTGGTGGACTTACTGCAGGACCATTAGGTGCAGTTGCTTATGGCTTAGGAGATCTTGCTTTAAATACACCAGCAATAGCTTTAGCTAGAGGAATAAAAGCACCTAAGGTTGGAGATTTAATAGATAAAACAGGAAAGGTTATTAAAAAAAATATGCCTTTAACTTCAGGTTTAGAGACAGCAGTAAACGTAGGTGCATCAGTAGCTTCTTATCCGTTAGTAGATTTAATAACTCAAGGTGCTTTATATAAAGATCGTGCAGTTCCTACACAGTTAACAAGTCAATACTATTACCCAGGTGTAGATCTTCCCCCAGAAGTTTTACGTAGGCTTCAGCAAGAAGGATATACAGCATGAGAATAGCAGGTAAGCAATCAACTAAACCGTTACCTAAGGCAGTTAGGCAGCAGAAAAAAGATGATTCTTTTCTAAAGAAAGGAATAAGGATAGAACTCGGGGAAGATATTGAAAATGTTAGAAATCCCAATATTAAACCAGAAGGTGTATTAGGAGGTTTACAAGCAGGTGGTAGAGCTATGGCTCAACTTGCAGGAGAGAGACCAGATTACGGACGTAATGTCTTTTATGATCCTGAGTGGCGACAAGCTATAAAGAAGCAAGGTATAAATTTTAAAGATACTCCTTTAGCTGCAGCAGGTGCATATGTAGCTAGGGCTGCTGGAGATATCAGTTCTGATGAAACAAGAAAATATTATTGGCGAATGAATCATCCCTTAGCTATAGCTGATGAGCTACTAAGAGGAGCAGTTGATCCAACAGGTCAGCTAAACAAATATCAAGCAAGTTTAATTGGTTTAGCGGCTGTTCAACCAGCTGTCGCTGCAACAGGTGCTTATGATCCTACTAATATTCTTCAACTAGGTAGGCCAAAAGGATATAAGCAAAATACCCCAAGATCAGATGATCCTACCGAAACTGCGAACCCAGGAACAGAGCTCTTTCAAAGATTCTTTCAAGGTAGAACAGGTAGGCCACTTAAGTATTCTTCAGCACAGGAAGAGATACCTTCACTAACTAAGCAACGGTACGGACAATATCTTAACTTCTTGTATAACAACCCAGATCCAGTAGGTAAAGTAACAGGTGGACTTGTAAAGTTCACAGGTGAAAACCTGCAGGGAAATCCAGAAGCCAGGTTCTTAGGCTATCCAGTCAGTGTACCCTCAGTAACTGCGCTAGCAGGAGGCTTAGTAGGTGCCCGTGAAGCGATAAAACGTGCTCCTTCGGTCACGACAGCAGTACAGGGGGGATTAGAAGGGGTCGGCGGCAAGCCCGTCAAAACCCGGACTATGGGTAAAGCACCCATCCTTAGAGCGATGGCAGGTGGCTTAGCGGGAAGTACTGGTGGAGCCTTGGCTGGAAATCTATTTAATCGTGCGTTAGCAGCAACTCAAAAAAACACACAATTACCAATGAGTCCGTATGAGTAGTATAACCCCTGATAAAATTAAATATATTAAGAGAACTTGTATTAAATAATGGCAGATACAGGCTTTAACAGTGCAAAAGAATGGTTAAAAGCTAACCCTATGGGTTGGGGTAATCAAATGTTTAGTGAAGGTGGTTTTAAAACACCTGATTTTGGATTTAATAGATATGTGGGCGTTGATCCTAATGATTACACAGGCTTTAATAGAAACTTTTTTTATACTGCTGCAGGTGTTCCCAGAAGAGGTAGATTCGGTAAAACTACAGCATCTTTAGGTTTAATAGATCAAGCATTATCAGGAGATCCTCTTGGTGCGGTACTTACTGCACCTATAGATTATGGTCTTGCTATAGGAGCAAATCAGGCAACAAATTGGCTTACTAAAGGGATGATGGCTAGTCCTAATCCCTACGCAAAAATGGCTGGTGGAGCATTAAGATTACTTGCACCTTCTCTTGCTGTAGGTACTGCTCAGAGTGCAAAAAGACAAGTATTAAATCCTAGTCAAACAGGCGGACCGCAAGGTGTGACTGCACTGGCTGCTGGTGCTATTCCTGCTGGAGCTAACTCTGGAGGACTTGGAGGAGTCTTTGCTGATATACCTTTTATAGGTAAAAGATATCAACAGAAAAAACAAGCTGCTGTTGATATAGATATTGCAAAGCAAGCACAACAAGCTGCCTTAGAAACACAAGATCCTTTTCTAAAAAAACAACTAGAAAGAGAATTAGTAGCTAAACAAGCGTTGTTAAATACTCAAGGACAATTAGCTCAACAAATCACTAAGATGACTGGGATGATGAGCTTGTATGATAGAGCTATGAGTGAACAAGGATCTACTAGAAGAGCACGAATTCAGTATGACCCTCGTTACAAAGCAATCTTAGACCCTTCGAGTTTATAGTCATGGGATTACCAGGAGATGTAGGAAACATAGCAGCAACCCAAGATACAGATCTATGGAATGCTTTCCTGCTTAGACAAGGTATGAATCAGAGTGATTTTCTATCAGGCGATGCAAAGGCTCAAAAAGATATTCTTGATCAATATCCTACGTTTTTAAATAATCGTAAACTTGAAAGAGATCTTAATACTATTCCTGAAAATCCTTCTAGTGATCTAGAAAATTTGTTTACTACAATGACAGCGTCTCAGGAAAGAATGTCAAAAGCGGAATTAGATGCTGAGAATAAAAGATTTGAAGATGCTTTGAAATATTCAAGGGAAGGCGCAAAAACAAAAATGATGATGCAGCTACCAGGACAGCTAACTGATATGGCTAGAATGCCAGGAGCTATAGCGTTAACAGCAGCACAGAATCAAGCTAAAAATACGCAAGACTTTATAAGAAGCTTGGCATTAATGGATAATATTGAAACTATCAAACCAGGGGACATCCCTAACAGGAAGTACTTCGGGTAAAATAAAATGAGCTGGACGAATCTTCCGCATGCTTATGGATCTAATTTCGGAGGTACCGATTTTAGTTTTCCATTCATGCAAAAAGCTGGTCTTTTAGACAAGAACCCATTAACAGCAGGAGCTAAATCAGGAGGAGGTATGGCATTAGGTCCGTGGATGGCATTAAGTGCAGGTATGAGTCTCCTCGGAGGTATGCGGCAAGGTCGTGACATGCAAAGAGCTGCTGCTACAACAGCTGCCTCTAATGAAAGGATGGCAAATGTAGCTGCAGGTGCTCAAAGGGATGTAGGTAAAGCAAATTTAGCTCAAGGTATGGCAGCAAGAAGCGCTCAATTTGGTTGGGGTGCAGATCTAGATCAAGATAGACAACTATGGGCAACTAAGTGGGATAAGACAAGAGGTAGAGATTTAGATAGAGCTGCTAACTATGATGATGCTAAAGCAAAAGCAGCTCTACTTACTGATCGTAATTTAAGATCTGCTAAAGAACGAGAACATAAGAGAAAGATACAGCTAGAAACAGCACGAAACCAAGCTGCAATGGCTGGTATGTTTGGACCAATTTCAGGAGGGTTTACAGCATAATGGGCGGATCTAAAACTGTTATTGAGGCTCCTAAGCCATTACCCCCAGATAAATCGTTTGAGAAGTATCTGCAATATCAGACTAATCGTGAAAATCGACTAGCAGATCGTGCTGAGAAGCAAACTTCCTACGAAAGATCTAGAACCGAAGCTCGTGAAGCAGCCGGTGGTAGAGCATTACCTGATTATTTTGGCAGTCTTGAAAAGCAATTATCTTCAGGTGTTATAGGCTATGACGACGCTAGAACTCAATTAAGTAGTTATATTAATCGTTATAATTTAATGACTCCTGGTCTGACAGATACAACTGATTATCCGGAACAACCTGAAGATGCTTTACCTGTAGTTACATCTACAACTACTACTGAAAATAGAGCTGTAGGTCAACCAGGAGATGAAAACTATCAACCTGCAAGTACAACTGTAGTTACAAAAGAAGAGCCAGATACTACATTACAGCTTCCAACTACTCCTCCTAATTACGAATGGGACTCTAACTGGGATGATTGGGAAAACCCTCAAGTATATATGGATCGTCTACAAGACACCTATATTGGAGAAGGTGGAAGTGATGGTATTTTAGGCAGACAGAGATCTACAGGTATTGAAACGGCATATCAAGATTTATTAGGCAGGGCAGCAACTGAAGATGAATTAAGTACAGGTTTAACAAGATTACAAGATCGTGCATATGGTGGTAAAGGTATTAGTGGTCTTCGTGACTCTATTAAATCAGGTTCTGAATATACTAAGAAATTTAATCAAAGCTATTTAGATAATTATTACGACACGATGTTTGGCAAACAGACTGTTGATGAAGAAGGTAATAGAACAGGGAAACGTAAATATACCTTTGATGCTGGATTGTTACCAAGTTATGATGATGATTTTGCTAAGAAAACAGGAATTACTACTCCTGACTTTACAGATTATTTCTCAGAAGCTAGAACAGTTAAAGAACTAGAAGAAGGTACACAGAACATTAGGGATACTAGGAAGTACTTATATAGTGCTGGTCTTACTAGTCTTCAAGGACAAATTGATAGCGATATTGCAAAGATTAAGACTGAAGGACAAAAAGATATCGCTAAGATTCAGTCTGATTCAAGTTTAATGTCTTCAATGTTATCTGGTATTTGGAATTCTTAATTTAGATATACCTATTGCTATAATTGTTTTAACGTAATTATCTAAAGTGAATGGCTACTCCCGCATACAGCATTGGTGATCCTAGTCAAGGGGTTGATTCAGGGGCTGCAGATACATCTCAAGATTTTGATATTAATAGATTCGAAGCTCTCCTAAATAGACTTGAATCTTCTAAAAAGCGTCAGCAACGTCAGAAGTCTGTAGAAGGTCGTCGTGACATCTTCTCACAGGGTCTCGCTTCAATGATGGGCAACTTCTAGTCTTTTTAGCGTAGGTTACTATCATGTCTGTAGAGGATACTTATGGCGATGACGATTGGTTTGATATAGATAAATATCGTCAAGCCGCTGGAGTCGCCTACGATTTTTCTAAAAAGAAAATGGAGGATGCTGGTGCCCAAGAACGAGAAACAATTGGTAAAGGAGCAGAAGAACAAAGAACTTCTTCTGCCCAAAAGCAAAAGTTCAGTGAAAAGGACGAAGAAAGAGATCGTAAACAAGCCCAATCAGCGTATAAATATTGATGTATTTAATAACTGGGTAGATAACTTAGACTCCTCTACTCAGGAGTCTTTTTGTTCGTTTGCTTCAGAAAACTACTCAATAATAGAAATTTATCTATATTCCCGCTTTCTTGGATATGAAGGAAGTATTGTTGCATGTGATGCTTGGTTAAAAGATACGTACCAGAAACCTGATCACCGCAGTAAGCTTTTATTTGAAATAAATGAGATGCAAGAGGATATACGTAAGTTACGAGATGATGTAGAGACAGGTTTAGTTAAGCGTGATGCAGGAGTTGCTCGTATTGCTCAGATGCAAAAAGAATTACGCGGAACAATTGCACAGATAGAACAATTTACTAGTACTAAAGATAGAAAAGGTTTATTGATGGCTGGAGCTGATAGAGCTATTCGTGAATTGATGTTTATATTTAAAGATGATCCAATTGAAATTCCTTTGGAAGAAGCAACTATGAGTGTTTGGGCAAGAATGCAGTTAGAAGAGTAGTTAATTTAGAATAAGAAAAATAAGTTATTTATTATGGCTGGTTATACAATACAACCTTATCCGAACCCTGGTGATCCTAGTCAAGGTGTCGATGAAGGTGCTGCAGATACCTCTAAAGACTTTGATATTAATAGATTCGAAGCTCTACTAAATAGACTTGAATCATCCAAGAAACGTCAGCAACGTCAAAAGTCTGTAGAAGGTAGAAGAGATACATTCTCAACAGGTCTTGCTTCAATGATGGGCAATTTCTAAGTTATAGATAAGGTAAGAGTATTTACGCTAAAATATATTTATTCAGAATTTAAATAGGGATATGGCTAAAGGTAAAATGCCTCCTCAGTTAGTTGAGTATTTTAAGAATAAAAATAAAGAAAAGGATGATGGTACTAAGTTATCAGATAAAGAGAAGCGTAAAGAAGCTTTAGATAAAGCACGTAAATATAAAGAGCAAAAGTCAAAAGAAAAGAAGTAAGTTAGTATTTAATAGTACGTTGAATACAGTTAGTGCCTTCTTACACCCATCTTGCATATAGACGTAATGCTAAGGCTGCTGCTCGTAGGCAACAAATTAAAAAACCTAAAAATTTAGAGTTATTAGAAAAAGCAAGAGATAATTTTGCTTATTTTTGTGAATACGTAGCTGATAAACCTCCTGCTGAACATCATAAAGAATGGCATAGACATTTTATAACTGGACAAGATAGTAGTTGTTTAATTAAAATTGCTGGACCTAATGTCGATCTTTTAGCACCTCGTGGCTCTGCTAAGTCAACAGTTTTAGGATTACTTACTGCTTGGGCTATTGGTATCCATACAGAAGCTAAGTTACCTTTACAGATACTTTATCTTTCCTATACCGTTGATATTGCTAGATCTAAATCTGCAACTATTAAGAGAATTATTGAGAGTAAAAGATACCAAGAAGTTTTTCCTCATGTGCGTCTTTTAAAGAACGTTACAAGTAATGAATATTGGTCTATTGATCATAAGTTTGCAGGTATAGATACCACTGGTGAAGAACAATTTACTTTATGTGCTGCTGGTCTAAAAGGTTCTGTTACATCTAAGCGTTCTCATCTTGTAATGATTGATGACGCTATTAAATCTGCTGCTGATATAGCTAATCCAGATATTAGAAAGCAGATGCAAGATAATTGGAACGCTGTTATTGCACCAACTATGTTTGAGGGAGCTAGAGCTATATGCTTAGGAACTCGTTTTAGACATGATGATATTCATTCAACTACATTTAATGAGCAAAATAATTGGACTCAAATAGTTTTATCTGCAATAAATAATAATCAAGAAACAGGTGATGAACAGTCATATTGGCCTGATATGTGGTCATTGGAGTATTTGAAGGAAAAGAAACGGCAAGCTCCAATTGCTTTTTCATTCCAGTATATGAATAAAGTCATTCGTCAGAATGAATTATCTTTAGCACCAGAGTTGATTGTTAAAGCAGAAATAACAACAGAATTTGATACGTTAGGAATAGGAGTTGACTTATCTGCAGGTGTAAGAGAAAAGAATGATTACACAGTTATGGTTCTTGGAGGAAGAATAGAAGATCGTATACACATAATTGATTACAGACGTATACGAGTAATGGGTAACTTAGAGAAACTAGATGCTTTAAAAGAGTTATTAAATGATTGGTCTGTTATAGGACAAGATCAAAACGGTCTTTACTTTCCTACTTATTCAACATGTGATATTTGGTCAGAAGCAGTTCAATACCAGGCTTCATTAGAAGCTGACTTTAAACGAGTTTGTTTGCAAGGAGAGAATTTATATAACTTAGTTTGGCATCCTGTTAAAGGATTTAGAGCTGATAAGTTAGCTAGATTTAGAGGGATTATGGGTATGTTTGAAGATAGAAAAATTATTTTTAACCGTTATAGAAACTTTACAAATATGTTTGAAGAGTTAACTAACTTTGGTGTTAGTAGCCATGATGACTGTGTTGATGCTTTAGTTTGGTTAGTTACAGGGTTAATGAGGAAAGGTAATCTTCAGTTAGACTTTTAATATAGAATCTGTTCAAGATTAATGAATATAGCTGGTAAAACTTTAGATTGGTTTAATCGTCCTAATCAACAATTAGCTGGAGAGATAATAAGTAATTTAATTCCTGAACCCAGCGACTTACCTGGGATACTTCAAAAGAGAGATGATGAATTATATGAATTATATAAACAAAGAACAAATCCTCAAAGCCCTGGAGATCCTTTAGCTCCTCCTATTGAACTTGCTCGTGCTAATACTGCTAATCCACATGCAACATTTATAAGAGATCCTGGTGGTTCTGGAAAACTGATTAAGTTTAACTTTCCTTTAGACTTACGTTCCGTTGAACAAAAAATGCAAGGACATCCTTTTAATCAAATGAGAATGTTCTAGTTATGTATGAAAAAGGTCTTAAAAACATGTTTCCAAGTTTAAAAGGGAAATGGGAAGATAAAGGTTACTACAAGAAGTTAGAGGGTTTATTTGAGCCTATAAACAAAAGAATTAAAGAAGGTCAATCAAAATATACAACAGAGTCATTAAATCCTAATTCACCGTTATCTAAAAGAGTATTAGAACCATATTTAAAATTTATGGCTGGTACAGATATTCCAATTAATACACAACAAGCAATTCGTATTTCAGAGGCTTATAAAAAATTAGGAGGTAAACCTATAGAGTTTAATGATCCAGAAGCTACAATTTTTGGCAGTATGCAAAAAGGAACTGGACATAAATTTCCAGAGAGTCCTTTCGAATATTACCAAAAACTTACAGGTGCTAAGGATGTACTTGCAGCCCACTCTACAAATCCTGATAAACTCTTTCAAGCTGATTTAGATGATATAAAGGCAGGAAGACCTTATGCAAGTTCTATGTTTATGGGAGACACAGATCCATACTATACAGGAAATAAGCAAGGTATGGTTTCTAGTGGTCGGTTAGGAGCAACTGAATCTAAGATAAGTCAGATTCGTTCTCCTTTTAATTCAAATACACCTGATATCCCATTAGATTATCTCTATGGAGCAACTACTACTGCACATGAACATGGGCATGGATTAGATTGGTCAACACATAAGGGAAGAAAAAATCTAGAGACAAGACGTTCTGGAAAACTTATTAAAAAATTCAAAGGCGGAAGCCCTACTCAAGTTTTAGTTTCTGCTATAGGAGCACTTAATCCAAATCAAAGTTTACCTATGCAAATGCTTGAAGGAGCTGCAGGTGAAATACTTAATCCTGCGTGGAGAAATGTACTAGAAACAGAATATAGAGCTGATCGGTTTGGTCAAAAGATTGCAAAAACTGCTGGTACTCCTTGGAGCTTTAAGAATCAATTATTATCGAGAGGTACATATGCAGCATACCCATTAGCAACAGGAGCAGCAAGTGTTATTCCAGGATATCTTTTAAATGAAATGGCTGATCATGGTATGGATATGTTTGAACACGGAGTTATGGACCCTCTAGCTAGAAAAATACGTGGAGGAGATACAGATTTAGAAGCGAGTCTTAGACAATATGGATATAAGCCAAGCAAATATAATATAGAACCTACAAGAACTGTTGATGCTCCTCTACAGAATGTACCTATCGTAGGTCCTATCGTGAATGCAATAGCACCTTGGCTTACAGAGATAGGAGGTAAAGAAGAGATACCAATTACCCGTGTAAGAGGTTTACCTGGGGTACTTAGAAATATTGCAATGCCTAAGTGATTTAGAATAGAGAAAAAGGATAGAACAGTGGGACCAGACTTTCTGACACTTGCATTAACAGCTGTTATCTCTTCTATAACAGGAGGAGGTTGGATTGCTAGTAAAGTTTTAGAACGTCATAAAGAACGACTGAAAGATTCTATTCAAAATGTAGAAAATCAAAGAATGCGGATTAATGCATTGGAGGAACATGTGAATAGGATGCCTTTGGAGTACGTATTAAAAGTAGATTTTGTTCGAGAATTACAAGATATGAATGATCACTTTAGAGCAATTCATAATAAGCTTGATAAGCTAATGGAAAAGCTAATAGAGAAATGACTGAGTATTCAATAGCGTTGCAACAAAACAATAATGGCGACCTATTTGTACATTTACCAGATGAAGTTCAAGATGATTTAGGTTGGAAAGAAGGAGATATAATTGAATGGAATATGAAAGGTTTAGGTTTAACTATTAATCGAATAAATGAACCTTTTACCTATGAAATAAACGAAGAGTAGAATATAAATAACATCAATAAAAATCCATGAGATATTCAGGCGGAGCATCAAATGATATTCTTGGCCCAGGCAATGGATCAGTAGCGAATGCTATAGCACATTATGGTGGACCAGGTCATGTAGGAAGTGATCATCTTTGGCCAAGAAGATATGACCAAACAACTCCTCTTAACCAACCTCATCTTTGGGTTGAAGATGGTGCAGGAACAGAACTTCCTGTAAAAGAGATACCTAATAGGCTTTTAGATCACCAGATAAATTTTCCACAATCTAGTGGAATGTATAACAATGGCTATATTGCAGGAGGTCCTGAACTATTTCCTATTCCTAAGGATATCAATGCAGGAGAAGTAAGAGGAAGAATAGAAGGTGTTCAAGGAGGTGCTAGAAATAGTATTAATAGACCATTTGAAGGTTTACAAGGAAATCCTCGTCAACCTCGTCTTCAAGCACAAATGAATCTTCCAGGTAAACAAGAAATTCCTGAAATAATTACAGGTCCTTATACAGGAGGAGCAGTTGGAGCTCCTATAGGTACTTATAAAGGAGGATCTTTTGCGGTTCCTTTACCTTATTACGGATGATGAAATTAAAAAAACTTGTAAGAAAAGCTCTTAAAAATCCTACTTTCTTTAGCAAAGAAGAGATTTTTTATTTTAAAAATTGGCTTTATAAAAATAAAAAACATAAACCTAAAAAATAAAAATGGCACAAGACGATTCAAAATATACAAAGCCTGGGTTACGTGAAAGTATAAAGAAACGTGTCATGGCTGGTTCTAAAGGTGGAAAACCTGGTCAGTGGTCTGCACGTAAAGCACAATTAGTAGCTTTAAAATATAAAGAAGCTGGTGGAGGCTACAAAGGAGGTAAAGGCAAAGAACAAAAAGACCTTAAAAAATGGGGTAAAGAAAAGTGGATGACAAAAGACCAGTATGAAAAACGCAGCAAAGCAAAAAGTACTGCTAAAAAATACAAAGATTCTAAAAAGTAATTATGCAAATCCCAGCAAAGTTTAAAGAAGTCCCGGGACAATTAAGGAAAGCATCAAAGATGCATGCCGCACAAGCTGAAGTTGTTCAATCTTTTCTTGATGACTATATAAAAAGTATGAAGAAAAATAATGACTGATAAAGCAATACAAAAAGGTCATACAAAAAGATATTTACCAGAGAAAGCTTGGGCTTCTTTAAGTAAAAAAGAACGTGAAGATACAGACAGAAAGAAAAAAGAAGGAAGTAAAAAAGGAAAACAATTTGTTAAAAACACTGAAGAAGCTAAGAGAGCTGGCAAAGCGGCAAGAGCTGCTAAGATGTATAAAGATAAACGTAGCAAAGAATAATGGCTAGTGACGCTAAATCACGTTTAAAAGAAATTATTGATTCCTATCTTGAAAAAGATGGTGGAGGTGGAATTGATACAGGAATCGTAGCTTCCCATTTAGCTCAGATGAAGCTATTTGGAATTAGACAAGGAGTTGAGTTTTTTCCTGCTCAAGATAATTTTGGTAACCAACGTAAAGATTTTGTAGATAGAGTAATCAAATACAATCAGTTAGATACTAGACTTGATTCCATATGGGATTATTTTCTTTGTGATGGACAAGGCATTTTTTACATTCGACCAACCTCTACAAATTACAGATTATATTATTTTCGTAAGCACGAATATCGTAGTTATTACAATCTTGATGGCCAGCTGGATGAAGTTGTAATTATCTATAGCTATAAAGTTCGTCAGGGATTAAATTACCAACAAGAAATTGCTACTCAAAATTTAACAGGCTCCATGAATGGCCAACATGGAACTAAGAAATATATACGTCTTTCTATTAAACGTAAAACAATTGAAGAAACTCATTCAGAAGGTGAGATTTCTTTTGAGAATCAACATCATAGTGTACCTGGAAAAACTAAGACATTTACTAATACATTAGGTTTTATTCCTTGTGTTGAGATATTTAATAACGCTAAAGGATTTTCTGCAGAAGGCTCAGGTGAGTTTGATGCGTTAGCTAACCATATTTGCACTCATGATGAAATGATCCGCACTATGCGGAAGAATGTTACTTTCTTTGGTAATCCAACACTCTTATCTTCTCGTCCTAAAACAGATTTGATGGAGTCTGGAGAAGCTCAGGTACAACGTCCTTCTATTGCATCTAATTCTGGTTTTACAGGATTAGGTCCTTTAAGTGGTTCTAGATATAAAGCTGATCCGTTGTCCCGTGGTATTGATGGACAAATAAGAGTACCTAGAGTTATTGCAAACTTAGAACCAAATGATCGTGTTGGTTATATTGTTCCTGATGCAATTACTGGAGATCAGAACTCTTTCTCTCGTCAGTACAGAGAAGAGATAAGAACTGCATTAGGTGGTGTAGATGAATTATCTATTTCAGCTGGTGTAACAGCTACTGAATATAAATCATTATTTGGTCGTGTTGCTGCTACTTCTAAAAAGAAAGCTAATTCACTATATACGTATGGTCTTTGCCGTTGCTTAGAATTAATAATTTACCAAGAAGAAAATCTATTTAAAGAAAGTCTTGCAAAAGCAGTCGGCCTAGAAAAACCAATTGATCTTCCTGCTAACCCTGCTGCTGAAGAAGTCAAGCTTTATACAGAAGCAATGGGATTTTATGAAGAACAAGTCAAGAAGTTAATGATGGCATGTTTAGAGTCTCAACAGATCCCTCCAGGAGTTACAGGTTTGATTCCAGATGGAGATGTGACAATTCAATGGAGGTGGCTTGGCCCAGTATATGAAGACTCAACTCAAGATACTTTGAATAACTCTATTGTTGTAAGAAACCTACAAGAATTAGGGGTAGATAGCATAGAAGCACTGAAATATCTCTTTCCGTCGAAAACGGATGAAGAAAGGGCTGCCATGTTATCTGGCTTTCCATTCAGAATGGTTAATGAATTGCAGGGTGCATACTCTCAATTTGCAAGACTCGTGGGGGGAATGATGCAGACTCCTCATCCTCAGTCACCCGACTTACCTATGGCTGCAGATCCCCGCCTCGATCTGACACCATATCTGTATCGAACATTAGAGGCGTTACAAAAGGAGATGAGTTATGCAGGACGCTACCGTCCAATCGACCCCACAGACGAGCCAAGCACCAACAGCGACAGTGGCTCCGAGCAGCTACGTGGCGGCAGCTCCAGCAGCAGCACCACAAGCACCGGGTCAGTATCAAGTGGGTACGAGCTTCCCACAAGCAGTACCACAGGGAACCCCCAGCTTCCAATCCGCCCCTACACAGTACGCCCCCCAATCCCAACCGGCGACTCCCCAACAGGACAGTCCATGGGAATCGGCGTTCAACAAGGTGGTAGGACTGCTGAGCACTCCAGTCCAATCCCCGTTCCAGGGTCAACAGTCTCAGACGCAGACTCCTCAGTATACCCAGGCGAACTACGGACAACAGGGCGCCCCAACTATGCCACAATCGGCTCCGCAGACCTTGCCAGCCAACCAGACATACTCGGCCAACTCTTCCCAAACTTCTTCGACTCCCTCCTCAGCTCAGCTGGACGCAATCCAGAGCCAGGTAGGAATGAGCAACGAAAGTCGTCAGGTGATAGACGCGTTCGGGATAGAGGCACCAGCGATACTAAATCAGTACGCAGTAAATCTGGAAGGAATGCTAGACAGCGCCGTCGGATGGGGAAATAAAGCACAAGATGTAATTAGAGGATACGCAGACTTTTCTGTTCAGGAGCATCAAGAGAATCTTGCTTATAACGAGATACTTACTAATCCAGATGTTCTTAGTGATTACACATTGAAGTTCTTCGGTCCACAAGGTCCATATCCTGTTTATGAAAGTGAGCAGCAGTTAGAAACTAAAGGATATCCAACAGCTCCTGCAGGTCAACAGCCTACAGTTGAAGGACAGCCTCAAGCTCCTAATGCTTTAGCTACAGCAGGTCAAAACTTCCCTGCTCCTCCTCAAGCTGCTCCACAACAACAGCCTGAGAATTTCTGGGGTACATTCAACGAGCAAATGTCTCGTGATCCAGGGAATGCATGGAGAATGTTGAACCAAGCTCAACCGCAAACAGTTGCTAATAAATTGTTTGTAATGGAGTAAACCTATGAGAGGAGCTATTAAATACGGCATACCTGCATCTGTCGGTCTCGGCACCGCAGGTTATGCTGCTTCTCAAGAAGAGGACTTAGGCTCAACAGCTTTAGCAGGTTTGACTGGTGCTGGCGGAGGTGCTCTTGGCTTATTAGGTGCTCGTGCACTTGCTGGTAAGTTTGCACCTTTGTTTGCAACAAAAGCACAAGCAGCAGCAGATAGAGTTACTGATTATGCAGCTAGACGACCTTCGAAACTAGACACAAAGAAACAAGGCTTTAGAGCTAATAGAGCAAGAGATTTAGCAGAAATGCTAACTCAAGCAGCTACTGTTGGTACAAATCCTAATTTCTTACGTGGTTCGCAGTACGCAGCTGCAGCAGGTTTAGTTCCTGCTAGCGCATTAACAGCGGGTTACGCTGGTATTGCTGCTGGTGGTGTTCCAGGTGCTTTAGGCGTACCTGGGTTTACACAGATTGATCCAGAATCTTACGGTTCTAGTAATTCGCCTGGGGCTCGTTATAAAGCCTCGACAGCCCAATATTCTTAATAATATTTAAGGAAAATTAGACGCTGTTAAAATTTTATGTAGATAAGACTAAAAGTCTCATTCTTTCATCCGATATTTCTTTGCGCCCCCTGGAGGATAAAACAAAGTGTTCATTGATAATGATTTCCCAAAAATATTGGGAGCCGAGCTCTATAGACCCCATCCAGCTTATATAGCTGAAATGGCTACTGAGCCAGTAGTGGTCCATGACTTTACACGTCAACCTGGACAAACTGTTCAGTTAGATAGATATAAGTTCTGGGGAACACCTGGTACGAAAGATAGTCGTGAGCGTGTAGCTGACCAGACTATCGGTACTGCTAATAGCCGTAACATCACAAAAGAGAAAGTTCTTGTTGTACTTAAAGAGTACACAGGTCCTGCAGATCCTGGTGATGCTACACAGTCAAGTACTTTTAAGATTGCAAGAGAAACTCTTGTAACAGCACAACGTCTATTGCTTGACACAGGGAACCTTAATATGTTCCATCAGAGCATTGGTTCACTTACCCTGCTCGATGACTACAGACGTTGGAGAGACAGAGTCTTCATCGATGAGCTTTCTAAAGCAGAAGCTAATGGTGCTGCATCTACTAGCCAAGGTGGTTACTACTTTGCTGGTGGCAAGACAAAAGATACTACTGGAAGAATTGCATATACTTCAACAGAGTATGGCAACCAGATTCAACAGTTCTCAGTTAAAACTGACCTCTTAACTGTTGTTAAGGACTTACGTAAGCGTAATGTTCCTACTTATGCAGACGGTTTATATCGTTGCATATGTGACCCAACATTCATGATGCATCTACGTCGTGACTCTGACTTCAGAGAAATCGCACGTTACTCTGGTGCTCCTGGACAAGGAATGTACATGGGCAACCCCATGATTCCTAACAACGCTAGCTTCTATCAAGGACCTCAAGCTGGACAAGCTTATTTCCTAGCTGGCGAACCTGTAATGCCAACAGGCGTACAGTTTGAAGGTGTTAAGTTCTTTGAATCTACTAACTTCCCAACAAAAAATATAACTGCTACATTCGATAATAGTTCTTATGCTTCTAAAGAAGTTGCACAAGGTTATTTCTTCGGACCACAAGCAATTGGTGTTGGAATTGGTGGACCAAATGCACAAGTTCTTATTAATAATAACGACGACTTCTCAAGATTCATAATTTTGATTTGGCAGTTGTACGCTGGTTTTGAGATCCTTAATAAGGACTTCGTTACAACCGGATTCAGCTTCGTTGAAGATGACGGATCTGTATAGTAAATAACATCTAGTAAAAATACAATTGGAGAAATAAATGGCCTATTTGTCTTCTAAAAAGATCTATCCAGGTAACTGGGCAGAGCCTTTAAATGGTTGGTACAAGAATATTGATACCAACGATGATTCCACAAACGATGCAACTAAAGGCGGTCCTACCGCTGTATTAGCTGTACCAGGTTGGAAGTATTTCCAGCAACGTGGATACGTTGAAGTTACAGGAAAAGCAGCAACTGCATTCACTAGTGCTGATGTAATTGTTCCTTCTCCTTATAGAAACGACGATACTCGTACAGATATTACTGGAATGGTAGTCTCTGGAAATGCTACTCAGTCTGCTTACATCTACCGTTCTACAGTTTCTGTAGCATCTGGTTGGGGTGACGGAAGAGTTGCCTCTGGTGTTTATACCGATACTGGTAACCTTATCTCTTTTGGTAGAGATAACTCAGGTTCTCCTGTTGCTGCCTCTGGTTTAGGTGAAGGTCCTGCTCAAGCAAACCTTACATCTACAGTAGATGGTCCTGCTGCAGGTGGTGCTGCTAACTCTGTTTACTATGCTGGTGGTGTTGCTGCTTATAGCTACAATCCACTCGTAACAGCAAGTGGTGTAAACGCTGGTGGTTCTGACAACCCTAATACTCCTTATAAGGTAATCCAAGCTGCTACTACATTTAAAGTGTATGTAAAAGCAACTGCTAATGCTACTTCTGCATCTGCTACAGCTGATGGTTTATACATCTCTGATGCTGACGCTGATGCTGGTAGAAAAGGTTATGTCGTAGTTGAAACATGCTATCTACAGCCTGATGATGCTCCTGGATATGAGGACATCGAGCAGTATTTATCTGCTAGGACAGTTAGCTAATTACAAGGTAAGCTAGGATTAGATATTCTCTAGTCCTAGCTATGCTTTATCAGCACAAAAAAACAGGAGCTCGTGTCAAACTTATTAGTGAATTTGATAATGGCGACTGGTTTATGGTTGAAGATCAAGACGGTAAAATATATACCGCTTATAAATCTGAACTTGAAGCTGATAAACAAGCTACTAAAAAAGTAAAAACTTTACAGGTTAAAGATAAAGCAGCGAAAGAAGACCCTCGTGATTTCCCTCCTGATATGAGGTTGAATATAAATGGAGCTACTCCTCAAATGATTGCTGATCATATAAAAGGAATAGGCATTAAGACAGCTAGAGAAATTAAAGATTTACAAATGTCTTTATCGGGTGAGAGGTTTGCAAATTTAGACCAATTGAAACAGATAAAGAGGGTTGATTGGGATTCTGTTTTCGCTGCTGATTTAATAAGAGTATAATTTTAATAGCAATATTATTACTTATGACCCCTCAAGGACCTGGTACTTATGGATCAAAAGTTGGTAGACCACCAAAAAAAGTAACTAAAAAGACTACAGCTAAAAAAAGTATTACAAAAAAAAGTACAAAGAAAAGTTATTAGATTTAAAATAAAAGATAAGTTTAACAAGAGGATAAGTGCAATTATCTGACTTTGATAAAAGTAGAGTTAGGTATCATTTAGGATACTTCACTGTTTCAGTACCTGCAGGTGACTACGCAAGGTTAGAAGAAGCAATGAACACTGTTCCAGATTCATACTTCTATGACAAAATTACTCTACAAATAGGTAGATGTGATACAGCCGAGAAAAAAACAGAAGTTGCTTCCACTCCCTCAACGAGATTAGAAACTATTGCTGGAGACGTTGATAGAACAATTAAATCTAGTAATGCAAAAGAAGCTTTAAAGATTTGGGATGAAATTTATCTCTATGAAACAAATCGATTAGCTGGAATTTTATATGTACCTAACTATAAAGATCCTTTACAAGCTAGGTATAGATATGAAAGATCAGGAGCTGAGTTTATACAAGCTTTACCTGGTCCCGCCGACACAGCAGTCGGCTCCCGTAAATATTTAGTGGAGAACTGGAGATAATGCCTGGACCTGAACGTTTTTTGGATATGTTAGGACCTGCCGGAGGTATGGGATTTGGTCCAGATTGGTTACAGAATTATATAAATCAATCAAGAGGTTTTATAAATAGAACAGCGCCTCAAATACCTAAGACAGCTAAATCAACTTTAGGTAATATTCTTAAAACCAGTGGTGGGAATACTGCAGTTAATAATCTTATTAATCAAGCTAACAATCGATTAGGTATAGGTCCCTTAGATTTTAATTTAAATATCAAAGGACCTAATATTCTAGATAAAACTAAATTTAGATTAGGACCTTTTTTAGATCAAACTAAGTCTAAATTAGGAGGAGTTACAAAGTTTTTAGATAAGCCTATTAACATAGGTGGAGAAATGCAAAGATATGGTATTAAAAAGAATATTGAAGGAGCAGCAAATTTCTTAAAAGGTAAAGTAGGAGATGTAAAGAATCTAGGTGCATTGAAATCAGGTATTAATTTTACGCCTCGTGGAGTTCTTGGTTCAGGTTTTGGTTTAGCAAAAAGAGGTTTAGTGGCAGAGGGGATTGAAAGAGCAACTGGTATTCCTCATATTTATGCAAGTCCTGGAGAGGTAGTTAAAGGAGCAACAATGCTTACTAATCCTATGGTAGTAAAAGGAGCTACATTAGGAGGACTTCTTACGTTATTAGATCAACGTCCAGCAGGACCAACAGATGAATTTGCAAATTATAGAAATTTTTTAAGTGGAAATATAGCTGATGCTAATAAAGCTCTTGATCAACTTCCTAAAGAGAATTTAACTGGAGATCAATTAAAAGAGAAAATAAGACTAAGAAATTTAGTTACTAATAACGAAGCTAATCTATTAAATAACAGTTTTTATCAAGGACCACAAGCTTCTCAGGAAACTACTGAGTTTACACAGTTAGCACCAGCACCAGTATTAAATAGAGTTACAGGAGATCCAGGTTCTAGAATTCCTTCCAGCTTTACTCCTCCTAGTTTTGCTATTAATACAGGTATAGTTAATCCTGCACCAGTAGTAACTGTACCTTCTGAAGATGCTGCACAATCTTTAGTAGAACAAGCTAAAGCAAAATGGATAGCAGATACTGCTAATAGTCCAGCACAGCAATCAGGAGCTTTCAATCCTGATGATTTATGGAAACAGCATTTAACTAATCAACAATGGAGAAAAGATCAAGGACGTAGTTTTACGCATGGAGAATATCTTTAATGGCATATAAGAAAAGAAGACCAACTTTTAAATACGCTAAATATGCAGGACACGATTCTGATTATCTACCTGGAGAAATTTATGGAAGTGCATCTAATTCCTATCAACGTACACCTCAAGAAATGCTTGATTACAGAGTAAATCAAATGTGGGATTTTCCTATTGAAAAAGCTCCAGATCAATCGTTATCTTTCCAATCTTTTTTAAAGCTAAGTAAGAATCCTAATTCACTAATAGGGGGACAACTTATGAATTTACCCTCTGGATTTATAAACGCTATGAATATGAGTTAAAAAAATCGTTATATAATATATAAATAAGTGATGTAATTAAAAGTGTCTTCAACCTCAACTAATAAACAACCACTTTTGGTTGATCGTCCTTTATCTGATACCGTAAGAGTTACTACTCAGACCGTTGGAAGTAATACAGCTAGTACTCAAACCTTATTTGTACAAGGTGGACAAGCTCCAGCTTTACTGGTAGATATGGATGCTGCTACTTCTGATGATAATAATAATGGTGGAATTGTAGATTCTTTAACCATTACTAGAGACGATAAGATTAGAGGAAATGATTATGTTTTAAATACAACTAATAAAGATAAAGTTGTATCTCTTATTAGTGGTCAAATAGTCTTTATGGAAGACCCGACTCAAGCAACAGTTTCGAGTAATAATTATCAATATGGACATTATATTTACACAGGAGCAACAGCTTTAACTGGAGTATTAAAAGCTTTGAATTATTCTGGTGCTTTAGCACAAGGATTTACTTATACAGGAGTAGCTTATGGTTATCAACCAGAAGTAACTTTTGTCTTTTATCAAACTCGTGGAACTACAACTCCTATTCCTGCATCTGGTGATTATAAAGTTTTATTTGCTAAAACTGTACCCGCTAATAGCGGAACTGTAGATTGCTCTGAATTAATGCCACAAGTTGCTGTTCCAACAGTAAGTGCAGGTAATACTACAGGATTAGGAAATGCTTCTCCTTTACGAAATAAAGGAATCTATTTAGAACGTGGTGATCGTGTCTATGTAGGTGTTTATGCAGAAGGTCCTAATACTGCTGGCTATTCAGAAGGTGCTCATATAATTGCTCAAGGTGGATTCTTCTAAAGCTAAAAAAGCGGTAAAAGCCGCCAAACTCCAGAAAGATAAAATGGCTTGTAATAAGCCAAGGAAAACTCCTGGTCACAAAACAAAATCACATGTAGTTAAAGCCTGTGATAAAGGAAAAGAAAAAATAGTTAGATTTGGACAACAAGGTGTAAAAGGCGCAGGTAAAAGTCCTAAAACTGCAAAAGATAAAGCTAGAAAAAAATCATATTATGCAAGACATGATGCTCAAGATTCTAGTCCTGATAAAATGTCAGCTAGATATTGGTCACATAAGGTTAAGTGGTAAAAATATAATATGGCAAAAACTTTTGGATCGTTTAGTGCCTTTAGTAAACCTCCAAAGAAGCAAAAATTTGGTATAGAACCTATTAAATCTGAATTTGGTGGTAGTGAACCTGACTCAATTTATACAATCAATAGAGAGTCATCTTGGTCACGTTGGAGGCGTGGTTTTGAGATAGCTACAGCTTCTTTAGCGCATAACACAATTGACTATCCTTTTACCTATAAAATTCCTTTACCAGCTGGTGCTTCACCTGCTTCAGGAAATCAACCAGCAATACCAGGTGTATTTAGAGGCTTTCCTACTAAGAATAAAGAATTAAGTTGTCATTGGGCAGGAGTACGTGTAGCCGGAAGTCTTCGATTCGATAACGTTTTAGATGCCAGTAATGTACGTGCTTCTATAGCTTCAATAACAGAAGATAAAGAGTTTTGGTATATACAGTTAGCTGGTACCTGGAGTTCTTCTAATACTCTTCCTGCTCCCTTGTTTATACCTATTGCAGGTACTGATGGTATTAAACCTACTAACGGAGAAGTTATTGAAGATCGAATAATTACTCCAGAAGGAGTTCCAATCAACAGAGATAGTATTAATCCTAATACTCAAAAAAGATATGGTTTCGTTCAGGCTGTTGTAGCTGATGTTAATCAGAATACTGGAGTAATCAAACTTAGAAAGAGAGGCTCAGTAGAGGCTACTCCTGACAGGATCCTCGTTACTCCTGCTACAAGACCTCCAAATGTTGGTAGATACTTTATGACAGGTACAAGGTATTATTGCAGCTGTCAGGACTATACAAGAAGGGATTATGCTTACATATCATCTTTAGGTCAAACAAAAGGTAAAAAATTTCCTTTAACTAGAGTTGCATCCTTAAAACCAGGAAGATATGAAGTATTAAAAATAGGAGATAAAGTATCTAACCAGGCAATGACAAGTGCTGTAGTTAATAGAAAAATGCAAATTATTTCACCTTCTGCTGATTTTAATGTCCCTCCTTCTGTTGCTCCTACAACTCAAACTATCCCAGGATCAACCAGAGATAATCCAGGTGTATATAGCGACTTTGGTTCTGTCTATATAAGAAGTGGTTCAGATCCTTCACTACCCGGAGCTAAATCTGATGGCATACCTTCCTATGAAGATTACACAGCAAAAGATAATGTAATTACATCTTTAACTGACTTTTGGGAACCTGTATTAGATGAGTTTCGATACTGTAAACATATCTATTCTATGAAATTTGAAGAAGGATTATTCCCTGCTGAACCTTCCGATTTTCCAGTAGGAGTAGGAAGTATGGTTGACTGGGAACAAAAATTAGTTGATAAGACAGAAAAAGACCAAAAAGAAGCTGTTGAAAAACTTTTAGCTACTGGTTTGTCTTATATGGATATACCTCCTTTTAACTGTCAATCACCGATGATGGTAACGATGATGCAGAAATTATTTAATATACCTAGTAATTTTGTTTTACTACAAAATTTTACTATGTATGATAAGACTGGAAAAGCTTATACACCTTCTCAAGGTGGTACTCCTGCATTATGACTGATCCTAAATTTGGTGATATTGTTGATACTAATTTTATTTATTCAGAAGAACAAAGAAATGCAAGAAAATTTGGTGAGAGTGAAGTTTTAATTAGTGGTCAACCAGCAACCTACCATGCTGGAGATGTAGTTCATTTACCTTATCAAGCAGGAGAAACTTCTACTATTGAAGCTATTGGATTAGCGTGGGGAGCTTTCGCAAGTGGCGTCGATCCTGCCGAGTAAATAGTCTGTATACTTATATTAAGCCTTTTGAGGAAAGGCTAACATTCCGCACTTATACTTAGTAAATTATGGCAACCGCTATAGAAGTCAGGGAACAAAGTTCTCTGGCAGGTTGGCCTGAGTTTTGCGAGTGGGTTACCTCTACAAACAACCGTATTTATCTCGGTTGGTTTGGGGTGTTAATGATCCCTTGCTTACTAACAGCAACCACTTGTTTTATTATTGCGTTTATCGCAGCACCTCCTGTTGATATTGATGGAATCAGAGAACCAGTTGCAGGATCATTCCTGTATGGAAACAACATTATCTCAGGAGCAGTCGTCCCAAGTTCGAACGCTATTGGACTCCACTTCTACCCAATCTGGGAAGCAGCAAGTCTTGATGAATGGCTATACAACGGAGGACCGTATCAACTCGTTATCTTTCACTTCCTTATCGGTATCTCAGCTTACATGGGACGCCAATGGGAACTTAGTTATCGACTAGGGATGCGCCCTTGGATCTGTGTTGCTTACTCCGCACCAGTCTCAGCCGCTTTTGCTGTATTCCTTGTCTATCCTTTCGGACAGGGATCATTCAGTGACGGTATGCCTCTCGGCATTTCAGGCACGTTCAACTTTATGTTTGTCTTTCAGGCGGAACATAATATCCTCATGCATCCATTCCACATGGCAGGTGTGGCGGGTATGTTTGGCGGTGCCTTGTTTAGTGCTATGCATGGGTCACTTGTTACATCTTCACTTATTCGTGAAACAACAGGATTAGATTCCCAGAACTATGGATACAAATTCGGACAAGAAGAAGAGACGTACAACATCGTCGCAGCTCATGGCTACTTCG
>VTLG01014422.1_pt1 | contig 84058 bp, 141 predicted proteins | sample 4694571 | NCBI WGS metagenome assembly VTLG01 (sample SAMN12604809, study PRJNA352737) | marine metagenome | biome: ENVO:00000447; feature: ENVO:00000209|ENVO:00000569|ENVO:01000036; material: ENVO:00002151; isolation source: viral sequences binned using virsorter ...
AAGTAGAAAGAATTGAAGCACTTACTTATACGGGTGCTAGTGCTTCTGCAACGCCGGGGGCAGGTGTATTAACTTATACTATGATATTTAAAGAACCTACAAAAGCACCGTTAGTTGATGGTACTCCATTTTATATTAGTGACAAAAAGAATAACCATTTATACTTTTTAAATACACAAGGAATGGGATTAGGCGGTTTTACTCATTTTGTAAATCCGGTATTATCATCTGCAAGAAAACCAATTACTTTTTCTTATCAAGAAAATTCAACAATTGAAGGAAATATAGTTGAAAGCGGTACTGGTGTAACTAATTTTGGACAATATGGGCAACCTATTTATAGATATTTTAATTTACAAAAAGGGAAATTAGGTAGTATTTATTTTATGTTAAAAAGATTAAGTTCTGGAGCAAATAAGAGCATTTATAGTAGAAATAGGGGTAATGCAAATGCATATGCTTATGCTTATAAATCGGGTTCAACTACTATTTCCTATGATAATAATGATTATGATGCTCGTAATACAGTAGAAAAAACTAGGCAGTTTAAGCATGAAAGCAGAGGTATTTTCCCTGCTAATGGTAGTGCATATGAGGATTATGAAATAAGGGGTAATGATTCACTTCCCGGATTATATAGAATGGCTCGTTATGATAGTGATGGTGGAAATGGCGACCAAGACGGGCCTTGGGATTGGGATAATACAAATATTCAAGATAGTTTATATGGATATAAAAGTAATGCTATTGCACAAATGAGAGATAGATGGGAAAATATTGACCCGAAAATGATTAGGTGGTTTATTTTTGCAAATGGTGATATATGGCCCGACAGTATGACAAGGCAACATAATTTAGGATATTCTGCTAGAGATTTAACTGATTATAGTTTAGTAATTAAAGGAGAAACTACTAAAGAATCTTCGGGTGTTATACATTCTACTTATCTTGGTTCTTTGCCTAGAGAAACAATTATTGATAGTTCATTTGAAACTTTATCTATTAAATCGGCTAGTATTAGTGGTAATCAAATGAAGCGAGTAGGGTTAATGAGATTAAAGGAATTAACTTTTGATTGGCATTTTAATTTATTAGATACAGAATTACCCCCAGATTTTAGAAAAGATGCTGTTGGTTATTTTCCTTATGCTAGATTTTTAACAGTAGAACCTACTTCAACATTTTCTGCATATAGTAAAGACGTTGAGATAGTTTCAGTTGTTAATTATACTAATAGTGCTAGAACCCAAATTACTTTAACGGCTCATGGTGACGGGACTTTAGGTAATGAAAATTCTAATGGTGGTGGTGTTGTAGTATTTGCTGCTGATGATGAAGTATATACTAGTGACGGTAGGTGGTTAGGCACAGTTGATTCTTCTAATACTACTACTATAAATTTAAAAGCCGCAGTTAAATTAATTGATGGTGCATTATATGTAGGTAAATTATACAAATTAGTATATGATGATAATAGTAATTCAAATCCCTCATGGAGAAAAACAAATGTTAGCGGAAGGGCGGGGGAAGATTCTTTATGGGATTTAGATAAACCAAATACTAAACCATTAATGCCAACCCAAGGGGCTATTATTAGAGGAGCGCACCCTAATTCTGGTCAAACTTCTGCTAATTGGGATGCTAATTGGGGGTCTAGCCGTGATTTATCTATTAATGGGATTATTATGCCCCCTGTATTTACAACAGGTAGTGTAACTGATTTCTTAAGCCCATTAAATGTAACTCAAAAGGTAATAGATACATCGGTTGCCCAACAACAAACAGCAATTCACCCATCAGGATTAATGAATGATTTAATTTATTGGCAACAAGATGCTACTTGTGACGTAACAAATACTGATGCAACTGTTACTTGTAATTCAAATAGTTTCATTAGAATAGGCCAATTAGTAGTAGGTACTGGAATACCCAACGATACTGTAGTTGCTAGTATTAATATAGGAATAGAAGGTAGTAATGTAACTTCTTTTGAATTATCTAAAGTTGCCACGGCTACTAATGCCAATACAACTTTATCTTTTTTAACATCAAATGAAGTTTATAGAGGGTGTAAAGCAGTAATTATTGGGAGATATAATATTGAAAATAAAGGTGAATGGAAGGCTGATATTGGTTCTGTAATTGATTTAGGAGATACTACTCCTATGTTAAATGCGGGGACTGGTGTTGTTAATGAATGGACATTTTTCTATTCTAAGACCCAACAAAAGAAATTTACAGGCTCTACTGTTCATACTTTTGATGGCTCTACTTTTACTGACAGTACTTGTGATTATAATAATGACCCAACTATTACCCATGATGCTAATGCTAATATCATTAAAGGATTATTTGTTAGTGGAACGGGAATACCTGCTAATGCAATAATTGGCACTATTACTGATAGTACTCATTTTGAATTAGCAGATGCAACTACAGGTTCAGCCCTTTCTACTACAGGCGGGAGTGTAACAAATGGAACATTAACATTTACAACAGATGATAGAACTGTTAATTTTGCTGAAACTAAAATTGATGGAACTGCTATTAGTGCTGCTAGTACGGATTCAATTGCAGATGGGATACATTTTGTTTTAAAACCACTACTTCATGTTGGGGCCAATATAGGTTGTAGTGTTACTCGTACTCATGCTAATGTTCATAATCCCGGAGTTGGGAGTGATGGCGTTATTAAAACTTTAGAATTTGATATGTCAGTTGCGGGTAATTCTGATAATCATTGGTTACAATATTCTCCTAATTTAACAGGTTGTTATTTAGTAAGTACGGAAGCATATCAAACTTATTCAAGTACATTAAATAGTGCTGATAGTGGTGGATTTGAAGGAACTTGGACAGATTCAACTGTTGGTGATATAGGAAAATCAGCCGCAGTATCTATGGAAGGCACTCATCCATATAAAATGCATTATATTCTTTCTCATACTGTTAAAACAAATGGTAATGGTACGATTCATTATCTAACAGTTGATAATGCCGATATAAATAGTGATGGTTCAACTGTTATGTCACAATTTTATAGAGTTATGCAACCTGCTGAAACTTGTATTTGGCCTAATACGCCATCACAAATTGATTTGTATAAAATGAGTTCAGGATATACTAAAAGACCAGATTCAGATGAAATGTTTGGAGATGTGGGCCATATTAATTTATGGGAAAATGGATATGTTAAAGGTAAAAAGGATGAACATGGATATAATGAAGCAGTACAATCTATGTATGTATTAGTTGATATGGATAATACAGAATCGGATGCCGAATTTATCGTACCTAGAACACACTCAACAGTATTTGGGGATGATAAAAGATTTGAGCCAGATACTTCATATGATGTATTATTACATGATGGTAATTCTAAACATAGAAAAAATATGACTGTTCAAACAGCAACCACTAATGATTGTAGATTAAAGTTTAGTGACGAGTTTGAAAAAATGGCGGGTATCGTTTCTATTGGAGAAATATTTACAGTACATACTCCTACTCCAAATAAAATACGAAGACCTGAAACGGCCAATATTGCCTCATCAGTTAGTATTTGCCAAGAAGCAGAACAAATAGTTAATGATTTATTAGAGACAGAAAATATTACATATACTGATACAACTACAGAATTTCCATATTTTATTGCTCCTGATTTTAGAGGAATTGAATTATATAGTGCGATTGAGTTTTTGGCTAATTTTAAGAATAAAAGAATAGTAGTTACTCCTGATGGAATTAGATTAAGACCCGATACTGAAACTTTTGATTATAATGATATTGAATTAAACTCTAAAAATGATATACATATTATTGAGATTACTAAGAATGAATCATTATTTGACCATTTTAATGAAGTTAGTGTTTATGGTAGTGGGTTTAAATCAATTAGACGTGATAGAAAGTCTATAAATAAACGAGGAAAAAAGAGTTTAGAAGAAGTTGATGAAACTTTACGAACTCAACAAGAAGTAAATGAAAGAGCAATATCCTTGTTAAGATTTCATAGTGAAGATAATTATAGAATTACAATTCAATGTAGTGGTTCGGGATTAGAACTAATTAGTGCAGGAGATATAATTACATTAGATTTCCCCGAACATAGAATTGCTAAGGGTAAGTATTTAGTATTGGAGTTAAAACACACTATGTATGGTATGGTGGAATTAGAGGTGGGTAGATATAATAAAGGGCTTAGTGAAAGATTCGCTGAAATTATACAAACACAAAAGAAAACTTCTGCATTCGCAAGAGCAAATAAATTTAAAACCCAAACAGATACAACCGATTTCTTTGAAAGTTTCGCCCTAAAAGAATTAAGATTTATAATTAGAAAAACTTCAAAAACAAGCAACCCTTTCACAATAGGATTCAATTACGCAATTGATACTCTTACCACAGGAGGAACAAATACAGGTGCGCCAATCGGATTTAATACATCATTGGGGTCAGTTTCCACTACAACAGAATTAGACGAGGATTTAGTATGATAACAGAAAAGGCAAAAGAAAAAGTAGCACTCTTTATTAAGGAGTTCTTTCAAACAGCGAATGTAGGAACAGGTGGAGATTCAACCAATCCTGATGGTAATGTATTAGATGTACCTATATTAACATCAAATGTAACAACTACTAATTATGTATCAGATAGAACTACTATTGATTTTACAGTATCATTTACAGGTAGTCAAATAGATGGACACACTATTAGGGAATTTGCAATTTTTAGTGCTACAACACCAACTGATGATAATTTTGATGAATTAAGAACTACTACAAGTTATAGTACAGAATCAACAATGTTATCAAGAATAAATTTTGATGGAGTAGGGCCATTTGCAAGTAGTGACCAAATAGATATAACATTCATTATGGAGGTGGAATAATGACAAGCACACTTAATCCACATTTTTTAAGTGAAATGGATGCAACCCCAACTAATCAAATTAGAGATGATTTAGATTTCCCGCATAGTGGAATCTTTAAAGCACTACATTTAGCCGCTAAAGGAACTTATGTGATTAAAGAATCTGCTACTGATTTTGATATTACACAAGGTACTAGTGGGGGTTTTACACAATTACAAGTTAAAGGTGGGGCAGGTTTTAGACAAGGTAAATATGTTCAAATTGGAAGTGGAAGTGGAACTACTACTAATTTAACTATGAATACTTCTTATAATCCCGGAACAGGAGCAGTTGATGTAACTCCTGTTGCTTCGGATGTATATTTATTTTTAGTGGCTAAGGCTGATAATTCTATTGTATTAAGAGGAGTAAATAGTACAACAAATAAAGTTCCAGAATTAGTAGCAGATGATATTCCAATAGCAGTAGTTAAAGTAACTGCTAGTTCTGCTGATGCCGCAACAGATAGACCTATTCAATATTTAACTACAGACCAAGATGATAATAGTTTATCTATTGGATATGCCTCTAGTGATAATTATGTTGAGGCTTTTAGTATAACTAGTAATGCTAGTGGAGACATTACTTTTGAACAAAAGGTTTCAAATAAAGATTTTACATTTAAAATGAATGATGGTGGAACCTCTAGAGATGTTTTTAATTTAGAAGCAGAAACGGGAATGTCCTTTAATCAAAAACAAACTATTACGGCTAATAGAGCAACTGGATGGCAAACAATTGCCCTTGTTGAAGGAAGAACGGGTGGTTCTGTTTCTGGAGGAACAAGTGGTTCAGACCAAAGAGCATATTCTAGGTTCTATATAAAGGATGAAAGTTCAAGTCGCCATCAAATAATTGTTTTTGATGCAATGCATTTATTTGGTGGAAATAATAATATTCATGTTTATCAAACAGGTGATTTTTCTACGGAAGTAATTAATGGTATTAGAATTAAAGACGCTACTACATATGATGGTGCATTGTTACAAGTTAATGTAGCAGACGCAACTAATAATATTGTAGTATATATTCAAGATAATTATACGGATAAAGGATGGCAATTAATTGATGCTGTTGCAGATGCTTCCGACCCAACTACAGGTAGTTTAGGAATTAAATATTCTACGGCTTATGGGTCTTGGACTGTTGCTGAAACTGTAACACTTAGTAATGGTATTTTACAAGGTGGTGCGAGATTTGCAAATTTACAAGTTGAAGAAATACATAATGCTAATGATGTGGCTATGACTGTTAGTTCAGCAGGAGTTATTTTTAATGAGGATGGACACGCTACAAATGATTTTAGGATAGAAAGTGATAATCAACAATATATGTTTCATCTTGATTCAGGAACAGATATGATTGCTATTGCAGGAGATGGAAGCCCTACTCAAACATTAGAACTTAATGGTAGTTTTGCAGGTAAAGTAACAACAATAACAGGCACAACTGCTAGTTATACTGTTGTAGCAACTGATTATACTATTATAGGGCATTCTACTGCAACTCCTTGTACTATCACATTACCTGCGGCTTCTGCTCATCCCGGAAGAATACTAAATTTTCACCAATTAGATACAGGTGGAATATTATTGGCTTTTAATGGTAGTGATGAAGCCTCTGGATTTGTTGCTGGTTCAAATCAAGATACTGCTTCCGGCGTGGCTCTTGCTCAATATCAAGGATTTACTATGGTTTCTGACGGTGTTAGTAGATGGTGTATGATTGGACAAAGTGGCCCGCAGGTCTAATCAAAATAATTGGGAAAAACTAATGTTATAAAATATTTAAAAAAAATAACATTGAAAATTTTGCCAAAAAAAGAGGCTCCCCCCTCCTTAGACCATAATAAGCCGTAATGGTCTAATTCATCGGGGGAAGGAAAACACGTTATAGTCCGGCTTTAACTACGGGAGTGTTAAAAGTCCAAATATGGTTACAACTACGGCATTGCCATATTTTGATTGAATCACTAGAACTTACATAAACCCCCATAAGTCTAAGGGGAACTGTTTGTTCCTTACAAGCCGAACATTCTTGTTTTAATGACATTACGTTTTCCTTCGTTTTTCTTCGGCAGTAATTCTTGACATATATTCTTCAATGCTTTGCTCGTTATATTCACTACCACCAAAAGCCGCAAAGAATAGTACTGTTATTACTATCAAAAACAAAATCCATGCAAATACTTCTCCACTTTCCATTACCATTTCACCTCTATATCAATTATCTCTTTATTATTTATACTGAATGCTTTTATTGTATCACTTTTACCTGCTATCCATAAATCATATACTAATTTAGAATCACTTAAACAGTATTTAATTACTTTATCATATTCGCCCATTTTCCATAATGCCGGTGCGTCATGACTTTCTAATAATTTACTTTCTCCTAATGTGTGGTCTATTACATTTTGTAGTGCAATTCTTTCTCCACACGCTTTTGTAATTAATTGGCTAGTATCAATATATTGACGATGTTTAAAATATTTACTTATACAATATATATCTAAAGAATCTCTTAAAACTGGTAAATCAAATCCTGCAATATTGTGTCCTAATAATTTTCCGCCCTTTTCAAAATGGTTATCTAAATCATATTTTAATTGGCTCATTGGTAATATTTGATATTCACCTTTAGTAATATTATCCGGTTCATCCACATAAACTTTAGCAATATCTCCATCCCATGTTGCGACTGTTGATACTAAAAACATATGTGTATTATTCCATCCTCCTATTTCATTTGAAAGATTTTTAGTTTCAATATCAAAGGCCAAAACATTATTCGCCATTTTTGTCACTCCAAATATTTAATAATTCAGATTTTTCTTCTGCGGCTTTATCTTCTGGTTCTAAGTCTTCACAGCGTTTTAGAAAAGCACAAAGTTTTTCTCCACCAACATTAATGATTGAACATAATTGCCAACCATCTTCACCATGAGTATTTAGACTTTCTTTCATGACCTTTGGCCCTTTTTTAACATCAAAAATTATGTATGTGTGTTCCCATGTTATCATTTTAATCACCTATATATTTAATATATTTACTTGTACCGATATTAGTTTCTTCAAAACTATTATTTACTTTACTCCAATATCTATATACACTAGCGGGGGCTTTTCCTAATTTAGCACCAACATCTTCCATATATTTCTTTTTATTAACATAACCATCTTCATTTTTTGTACTATCCATATACACTTGTATAAAAGTATTAAGCCCCGATTTATTTTGTAGTGTGGAGGTTTGGATTCTTATGCCCTGTTCTAACCACCCAACCAACTCCTTATAAGCCTTTTTCACATGGTCACTAGCAAGGTGAATATCACTAAGCCCTATTGTATAACTCCCTCTTGATATGGCAATAAGAGTTGCAAGTTTCATGTGATATATAATTAAATTGTTCATAAATAAATCAACAGATTCTTTTATTTCAGGCATAGAGTTTTTAATATGGTCATCTAACCAAATTTTAGTTTGCCTCATTACTTCCTTTACATTTTTATCTAGTGTCATCATTTCTGATGGTTTTGTACCCTCATTTCTTTTCTGCATAAGACTAGAGTATATGTCTGAAAAATGTGTGATAAACTCGCTAAGGTCTATCTCTTTAGAAGAATCTTCTCCCATAGTATCAATTATATGGTCATGAATACTTTTTCTAATTTCACTCGGTACTTCTCTAACATATATAAATGCCCTTTGTAATACACCACTATTTCTAATAACTTCTGCCAAATTTTGCGGAACATATGAAGTAGCATATAAAGAGCGTTGGCAATCACATTTACCAACTGAGGAAACTCCTGCTAAATATTTAGATATAATATGACCTTCACTTTCAATGTCAATATTATTCATAAAAGTTTGAAAAGTTACTAACATATCTTCATTATGTTTTTTAAGATTAAATATCCCACTAGATTCAAATTCATCCCAATGTGCAATTCCACTTCCATGTAATGCCCCCGGAATAAATAATTTTCTGGGATTATCTTCACTTTCACAATTACAAATATTGGATGGAGTATCATTATCCATAGTATTACAAGTAAAACCATTTACACCATTAATATGTGCAAACTTATCATTTTCTATAAAAGTGCCTATTAACGATGCACTAGTATATACAGTAATATCAAATATATTATTTTTCTTGACATATTTTTCTAATTCTTTTTGTCCGTCTGTTGATAATTTCTTAAGTGTGTCTTCTCTCATTGCATTTATTTTAGCATAAGTTCCTTGTAACACACCATTCATAAATCCCCAAACTGCTGATTTTCCTGTTCTTGCCGTTTGTAACCATACAAAATGAAATCTAGTATCATGGTGATTTCCGTCATTTGGTATTTTTACAAAATCTTTAACTATTTGGCCTAATATATTATAATAACACATTGTTAATGGGAACTCATTATATTTAGAATATTTTTCACCAGTCTCAATCCACTTTAGAATCATATCTGGTAATTGATAGTCATGTTCCTCTAATTGTGCTTTTGCCTTTTTCTCATCTTCTTCTTTGATAATTTTTTCTTCTATATCTTCATCCATTATAACATCACTCTCTTTTCAGAATTTAAAACTTTACTTAGGCGTTTTGAAACGGTTTCGCCCATACCATCTATGAAACACAACTCATTAGTTGTGCATTCACCAATTTCCATTATAGACCCAAATTGGTTTAGTAGGTCTTTTGCTTTTTTCTCAGATATTCCCTTAACGGTAGCCAACAAATCCACCCGTACATCATTGGTTGATATTCTTTTATGAATAGTTGGCCTAATTACTGTACGTTTAATTGGGGCCATTTTAGCAATAGTTATCAGTCTTTCTGCGGCCTCATTTTCATTGCGTGTCCAAATCACTTGAATATCAGTATCTAATTCTATTCTAGTAATTGCTCCTCGTAATTTATTTTCTAATAAAGCATCTCTAGAACCAGAAGGCATTTTTTCAAAACCTTTCATATGAGTACCAATTTCACAAGCCTCTTCAATAGAGCCATAAATAACTACAAAATTTAAATCAAAACATCTATCCATGTTATCTAATTGTGTCCAAAGTCTTTTTGAGAATAAAGATACCATAAAATCAGCAGTTGATTTGGCTTCAAAACAAACATCTCCAATAACATAATCACCTACTTCTATTCTATTTACTTTAGTTTTTATGTTCATTTTCTTTGCTTTCTTTTTAATTAACTCGCAAAATACTGATTTTTCTCTATCATCTATATATAATGTCATTGACCATACCTCCAACATTTACCAGCACAATAACCTTTACTTATTAACTTAGAACAACTGGGCGCAGAATATTCCCCATCCACAACATATCTAACATGGTATCTAGTGGTTTCTTTATCCCAATCTAACCATACTTGATTATGATTAGAAATTGTTTCTAACTCGTTCATAATTAAATTTATGATTTTTGCCTTTCCTTCATAATCAATATTTTTCTCACCTAATGATAATATATCTCTATACCATGAAGTAGTATATACTCTTGCTTCGTGCGTTGGATTTTCAACCATTATTGCTTTTTGTAGGCAGGGAACTATTGGTATTTTCCCAATGGATTCTACTATAGACATTTCATTAGGGATTTCTGTTGCGAATGGAACATTGGGCCATTCTACTTTTTCTTCACCATAAGTAGTTTTAATGCCCAATCTAGGTTGCTTGGCAAGTTCCACTATTTCTTGAATATCTTTAGTTAAATCTTCTAATAAAAGAGGCACACAATATAAATTAGCACTCATGTTCATAGTGTTTGCTATTCGCCTTAGTCTATAAGTTTGGATACCCGAATTATCTAATGTGGTTCCATTACTAGAATCTAAACTTGTTTCTGCACTACTTCTAAGGTCTTGAATATACATTAATATGTCATTAAAAAATGCTTGAATATTTCTAATATTATTGGTAGTCTCACCATAAACATATATGTGAAACCCTTTACCAGAAAATAAAATATTAAATAAATAGTTCTTATTAATTAAATAATCTACAGTAATATTAACATCTATAAGTGCCTCTTCTAATGGATGACCATGTGCATCAAAATCTAAAAAGATTCTATCTAAAATAACAGACTCTTGATTTACTTCACTAATCTCAATCCCAAAGGAATCATACTTAGTATTAAGTCTAGAAAAGTCATATACAGTAGTGTAACAATTCATCCTACCATTATATGCTTTGATAAAATCCATATATTCTTGTTCATTATGTACTACAAGTCTTTTCATTTGTGGCTGATTTTTAAAGTGACTACCTGCCCATACTGCTCTAGGAAAATTCATACTCTTTCAACACCTTTGGGAAGACTTGTTCCATCTGGTTGAGTTTTAGTCTTTCTTTTTTCTAAAATTATTGGAGTTTTAGGGGGCTTTGGTTTCTCAATAGGGGGGGTTTCTGGTGGTGGTGTAGGTTTTTTATTGAACGATACCGTAGCGTTTTCTGCCATTTTTTGTAAATGAGTCACAAATAAATCTGTTAGACATTCAATCGTAGTATTATCTATTATAGACCCTAAATATTCATTATCGGCAGTAATTTGCTGTTGCCAAACTAATGCAACTCTTTCATCAAGGGGCAATTCTTCATATAATTCGCTTGCTAATTCTTTAGCCAAATCATGCATTTTTAATAATTCCATAAATGACCATTTACGGGAATTTAGTTTTTCTTTAATTTTTTCTTCCATATTACCAATCATCCAATAATTGTTTTTCTATTGCTTCATCACAAATACCTACATATGAACAATGAACACATTTCTTATAAAAATAAGAAGCGGGAAAATTATTATTTTCATACGCATGAATTAATTTTGCAAATGATTTTTTAAGTGCTGTTGTACTTGCGGTTTTACAAGTTTCTACATAAAAATAATTTGAGTCTGGATAAAACCATCCCCAATGAGTTATATTATTAAATCTCTCTCCATCGGCCTCTTCCATTAATAGTTTATAATAAGCCATTTCTTTACGCATAGGAGATAATTTAGACTCTTTCCATACCCCTGTCTTTAGTTCTATTGGGATTATTGCGCCATCTTCTTCAAACGCCCTATCTATAATTCCTTGCATATGAATTGTGTAATCTCTTTGTAAGGGATAATTTGGATTAATATTTGCCTCAACTACCCATTGTGCATTAAGAGTTTCTTCATTAATTACAGGCATGAATAATTCAGGACTAGTCACATATCTGTCCGACTCAAACGCAATTATAGAATCATAAGTATCAGTATAATCATCAATGGGTAATAAACTAGTCAAGTAGTCTGAAACTCCTTCTTGGTCTTGCCCTTCTATTTTTGTTAAATCAATATCATTGAATAAATCTTCATATGCATTATGCACAATAGTACCTTTAAGCATTGCTTCACTAGTATCTTGTGGTCGCCTATCTATGTAAGATAATTCATATTTCTTTTTACACCAATTAAATGATGATAAAGAAGATTTAGTTACCTTTAAGATAGGTGTTCCTTCTCCCCAATTAGCATTCCATTGATATGTAAAATCTGCTGTCATATCTGGTTCTGGTTTTGTCCATTCTGTCATTTATTCACTTCCTTATCTAAGTCTATCATTGTTTTTTTAGATGCTAACCCATAGGTTATATCTAAACCACATCTATATTTAGCGTGTAACATTTGTGCTATGCTAAATACTGTTTCTGCCCAATCATCGGGATAATCTACGGGTGTTCCGCTATCCGATGATAATTGTATCATTACTGTTGTATATTTCATTTTAATTCCTCTATATATTTCATTATTTTATCACATTCATTATTCATAAAAAGAGCCTGATTTTTTAGTGCTTTTAGTTCTGATAATAGATGTCTTTTTGATTTTTTATCTATAAACTTTTTCTTCTTTTTCCAAAACATCTTACCACCAATCATTTAATGTTTTTTGATTATTATCTATGCGACATTCATTAACATCCCAACCCATAGCATCAAATATAGGCTTGGCCTTTTTTATAACTGCATCAGCATAAAAAGAATAATCAGGAATATAGTCTTTTAATTCTGACATTTCCCTTACTGATATATAATTTAATGGTTTTTCATTACCAAACGGTGTTAAGAATCTTCTACCATTGGGCAAGCATTTAATATAAAGATATGAATCTTCAATTGGATTATTATGTTGATTATAATAAAGTAGTCCCATTATACCACTTCCAATAGTTACTCCTTTTCCTTCTAGTGTAGAAAACATTGTTCTAACTAAATTATTATGACATTTAGAACATTTAGGTGATAAACCACTTGTCATAGGATTGTGTTGTTTCCATATAGAAATCAAGTCTAATAACTTATATTGTTTGCCACAATTATGTTTTACTGTCAATCTTTCTTCTTTGAGGCGTGTTCTTTTAGTGATTTGTTCAGTTGCTACGTTTCCTTTTTTAACACCATTAAATTTATCCGTTACATATTTTGTTATTGCTTCTTTAGATGATTCATTAACCCACATTTTAATAACTGTTCCTTGTACTTCTTTTTCAAGTTTAGTTTCACTAATTCTTTTCATTGTAAATCCAGTTACTATAAATTGTGGTTCATCAAGATATTTCCCATCTTTCCAAGAAATAAATCCAGCATTACGGTTTTTAACACATCCTACTCCTAATGTTTTGTAATATTTTTCAAACTCAAGTTGAACGGGATGTGTTTCTAATCCTAAAATATTGGGAAATATAGATTGAACATGAGAATTTAATTCTGCACATATTTTTTCCGATTCTTCAATTGTGGGTATCCCAACATAAATTGAATCTGTATGTCCATATACTACTTTCATTTTTCTCTCTCCTTTTTACAATTATCACAAGGCTGTTTTCTTATTTGGTTATGTGTCCAATATCTTAAATTGATGTGTTTTCCACAAGACCAGCAAAAGCGAAATCCCCTCATATTAATCCTTCTCTTGTTTTTTATCCATTAGTTTTGCATTTCTTCTTGAAGTGGAACTACCATAAAAGCGATTATCCACATCATATTTAGATGATTCAACACTTGTATGTTTTTCACTATTTTTATTATACTTTATATTATCTAATACATCTATATCTCTATCACGATGCCAAAGATTTTTTGCTGAATTTTCTATTCTTGCAATTTTTCTTTTTGTTGTTTCTATTTTTTTAAAATATTTTGTATAGTGGCCTAATGGTTTTCCATAATATGCAATTTCTGAATCAATTTTATCTTGGAGAGCATCTTCTCTCTCTTTCAATTCAAGGTTTAATTTTGCTAATCGTTCCTTTATGGTTTTTTTATTATGTCCCATATTAATCACTCCAATGGATGTTCTATTAATTTATCTCCTAAAACCCAACGTAATGTTTTTACAACACCTTGTAATGCTTTATAATTACGAGCATGATAGATTTTATCTTCTCTATCTATACTACTTAACCCCTCTGTATGATGGTAATTTTGTTCTTGTTCTGCAAGATTTAACATATCTTCAATCTCTTCCCAACTTCTATTATAAGTATAATTCATATTATACTCCCCCATTAGTTAAGGCCGCTAATTTTTTTAACAATGCACACTTACAATTATTTTGTAATACTAGTCTAACATTACAATCACATTCCTGCACTATGCTGCCTATCGCCACAATTAACTCATTTTTAGTTAAGTCTAATGTATTATAATCTAATTCCCAATCAGGATAATACCCCGATAAACAATCTAAACAGTAACAAGTTGAATGACCGCCGTATGCAGGTTTCCAATTTATCGCCTTATTTTCACACATATAACAAGTAGTGCTTCTTACCATACCTGAACCGCCAGTTTCTACTCTTTCTCTTTTACTCATTTTAATCACTTTATCTATTTATTATCCCATCCCACTTGTTGCCTTTACGCATATTGTCCAACGCCCATAATGGTTGTAAATTATTTAATGCCCAACACTTTTTGAAATCTGGGTGGTCTATTGAATCAAAATTAAAAGAACTAACAGGTCTTATGTGGTCTATATGCCATTCGCCCATATTATCCCATGTGTAGCCGTTTTCTTCTGTGAAGAACGATTCAAGATGTAATGCTAATTCTTCTTTAGAATACCCTAAAATCACAAAGGTAGGTTTTTCCTTCCTAATACCTTTAAGTGACCTTACAAGACTACCTCTTATCTTTTGTGCTAAAGATTGTATAGGTGTCTTTTTCATATATTCTTTAGCCCACTTATTAATGATTTTTCGTGTGCATTCTTTACTACAATTTAAAGTATTGCCTATTTTACTAAATTTTCTTCCACAATTTTTACAAGATATTATTTTATTCTTTAGTAGTAATTTTGTCCTATCCTTAATTCGTATTTCTTTACATTCAGGAGAGCATGATTTATCACTCGGAGTTGATGCTTTAAAATTTGAAGAACAAATAATACAGGTTTTTTTATCCCATGTTCTATTCTTTAACCTAGTTTGCCTTTTCCAATATAGAGAACCACAATCATATCTACAAAATTTGATTTTTTTACTTACTTGAAATGGTTGAAATTCTTGACCACAATTTAAACAATTCTTTTTGGGAATTACTAAGTTTTTCGGATTGTTTTTTCTATAATACTCTTTCAAGTAAGCAATCCTTCGTTTTTTTCTACATTCAACACCACAAGTTGTGGCGTTAGTTTTTGGTTCAAATTCATCACCACAAGTGACGCAGTTCTTTTTCATTCTAATTCCCTCACTTTAAATGCCGCTTCTCTAATTGCTTCTCTAGCACTAGCAGTAATTGATGCTGCTACATCTACATCATACCAACCAAACCCCTTATAGGCAATAATTCCATAAAAAGAAGCCATAAGACGTTTAACAGCCATTTGATTCATATTCCATTTTGCGTATTCTAGTCCTCTGGATTTTCTCATCTTACTTTTGTATTCATCTCTCAATGTTTTTAACTCTAAAACAGCCTTTGGTAAAAGACCAAGATTATCCGTCTTATAGTATCTCATATCAGATTCTCCTGCTTCACTAAAATCTCTAGGTGTATTAAGATTAACTGCAAAGGCCGTAGGACTATCACTTTTTGTTTCCCAAGAAATATTACGAGCAAGCATCATTGATGGATATAGCCCTGCAAAATCAAATGCGGCTACTCCTAAATGAAGTCCATTTGTTCCTTCTGTTGTTGGATTATAAATCATAGCCCCGTCATAATCTACTCCTATTTGGGCATTACAATGAATACATTTTTTCTTAATAGGAACAGATTTACCACAACCACTACATTTAATTTTCTTTTTAGAAGTTGGTGCTTTCCATGTAGCATTTCTCATAAAATATATACTTCCCATATTAGAAGCATAAAAACAAGCATCAAATGGTGCTTTTAGTAATCTTTGTAAAGAAATAATACTTTCACTAGTAAAATTTTCTTCATCAATACGGCGAATTAAATCAACATCTATTACTGCATATTTGAGATAAGTTTCTGTATCTTCAAGCCAACCCCTACTAAAAAATTCATTCTTATCTGGGAATTTTTCTGATACTAATTTTTTATTACCTAATACTGTTTCTGCAATATAATCAAGGGCCATTGACGGTAATGTTCCTCTTTGTGCATCATTCCATTGGCGTTCAAATGCTAAATCCAAATTTAGACAAATCCTTCCCTTAATTGGTTGTTCAACTGGAGAATAATTATCTACTTTTTTACCTAATCCCCAATCTGTAATTCCTTTAATTTCATTATATGGGGATAAGCGTTTAGGATTTAAACCATTATCATGTATTCTATGTATAAGTTTAGGCAGGTCAAACTTTAGCCCAAACCAAGCAATTAACATATCGGGGTCATAACTTTGGATATGTGTAATAAAATCTTCTAACATAGCCTTTTCTGTATGAAATGTTTTAACAATTAATTTTTCATCATCAGGATTAATAAATCTAGGTTTCTCTTCTTGTTCTGGAAACCATGTCCATTGATAGAATCTTTCTGTATAATTATCATAAACAACTATACAAGTAATAGCCCCATCATGTTCTCCACCTTGTTGCCATTCCATATCCCAATACCATTTACGCATTTTATATTCTGGCATTTCTGATAATTCATCAACACAATACCTGTAATGAAATGGTACATCTGCTTCATATGTAGTATTCCATTTTTTCTTAGCATAGAACATATCTTTAGGATGGTCTAAAAGCACTTTAGTTAATTTTTCTCCATCAATATTCTGCCAATCACCTTCTTCATATTGAAATTTACAGGTAATATCTATATTTTCAGCCTTACCTTCTTGTGCATTGAAAATAGTTTCTTTACTTTTAAAATTAGCATATTTAATAGAAGTAGATTTGATATAAAAATATGGGCGAAAAGGAATTGAAGATTCATGTCGTTCTTCATTTTCCCTCCATCTTAATTTAATTTCATTTCCTATGTTACATATTATCATCCTTTTCCCTCCGCTTTTTAGTAAATTTTTCATATATTATATGGAAAGGCAGTATAATTAGTGACAAGCCTAATCCAGAAATAAACATCATCAATATCATTGCCACTATTAATAATATACAATGTAAAATTACTTGATAAATTTCTTCCATTTAATCTCCACCTATTCTCGGCGCACGAACCAAAAACGCTGATTCGGACACAATAGTAATAGGTACATCATCACTCATATATATGTTAATAATCTCATTATTAAATAATGAATGTACTGGTGCAGATATAGATATTGTAGCAGGGTCGCCATTGTGACGTAATAAATCAATTTGTTGAGAATAAGATTCATTACCTAAGTTAGAAGAAATAGTAAAATCTTCATTATAGTTTAGAGTATATATACCACTTTGTACTAACTCACACGCTTTAATTGCATCTGCCAAAGTAGCAGAATTTAATTGAAGCGCAGTTGTATATTGCTTATTCTTACTACCATAATCTATGAAGTCATTCATTTCCAAATTAAAATTAATATCTTTATTTCCCATCATAGATATTGTAGAATAATGAGGGTGAATAACTACAATAGGAATTTCAGCCTTCTTATTATTAGATGTTAATTTAACAGTATCCTTACCATAAAAATTAGTTTCTTCTCCCATTGTTTTTAGATATTTAATCAACATATTTACTTCTACAATGATTTCTCCCTTTTCTTCAATTACACAATCATATTTTATTTTTACAATAGTGGAGTCATCTGCATTATAGACAGTAAGACCATCACCAGCAACTAACTGAACAAAATCACTTAATGCTTTACTTTTCATACCGCCACTAGTAATATATTTTCCCTTTAATAATGATTTTTCTAATAATTTAAGAAATTCTTTTGTATTAATTGTAAATTTCATAGAGAACCATCTCTTAATTCCGGTACGCCTTCCCATTTAACATCTTCATTATTTTTAGATACAGTAAATACTGTGTATTTTTTACCTACTAATTGTGGCTTATTAGGCGCATTAACAATTTCAGCAATATAACGAACTCCGCCGTTAAAAGTTTCTTTTCTCATATGAACTAATTGACTTAATTTTCCGGGAGTTGTTCTATGCCAATCTGGTTCTGTACCTACAGGCATTGGATTATTAATTCCTTCGTACTTATCTTTCATATGTGTAATGAAAAATCTATCACACTTTAATCTTAGGGCTTTATCTAATAAATCATTATATTTTTTATTTCTTTTACCCCACATAATAGGTGGATGCCTAACTTCGTATTCTTTTTTACCTTTAGTCATAATATCAAAACAATAGTGAATCCATTTATCTAAACCATCCCAAACAAATCTAATTTTTTCACCTGCCTTAATTCTTTCATCAATCATACGAATGTAAGTTTCAGCCATATCTTCTGTTTCATCTAATAAAATATTATTATATTCATCATAAACCATAGGTACAAAAATTTCAATTTTTTCAGAACAATCATAACCTGCTCGCCATGTTCTTTCTGCACCATTATCAAAATCTAATACACAAACAATATCTTCTGTATCTAATGTAATTGATGTTTTACAGGTTTTTGGATTCCCATAAACACCAACACAAAGATAATCTTTATCTCGTTTTAATCTATCAGCGACTTGTTGTAAAATAAGCCCTTTCCTTTCTTCATAATTATTTTTATTTTCTTGTTTTCCAATCATATTTATTCCTCAATAATAGGGGCTTTGCACCCCTTTGGCCGTCATTCAAGCGAATACGACTATACGCTTTTGCAATCAGAATCAGAACCAATCTGAATCGTCAAGGGTTTCTTCATCAAATGATGGGGCTTCTCCTCTTTGGTCAGTTACCAAGATTCCAAATGTATTCAAACTAACATTTGTTAATACTCCATCAACTTCTCTTTGATTACTTCTTCCCATAATTACGACATTACTACCAATACCGAAACTTAAATCAATATGTGGTGGAACCCAACAAGCAATTGATGAATTACCATCTGATTCATAGTCAAACTCGGCATTTAAATCACTAATAAAAATTGTTCTATTGCCTGTAGAATTTGGTTTTAATATCATATTTGTTACTATTCCATCAGTTAATACCATTCTTTGTGATAGTGGTAAAGTTGCAGTATTTTGGTGATATGTTTCTAACTCAACTAATGGTGTTACATATTCTGACATTGCACTACCAAATATATCTTGAACATCTACATTAGACACATCTCTAAAATTATCATCATTAGGGTCTAATTCATCATTATATTGTAATACAGGTTGATTCCAAACACCATACATAGCATTTCTTTCATGATTCCAAATCCCTGTTACATGACAAAATCGGTAGCAATCCGCACTAAAGTTTTGAGCCATTTCATTCTTTAGTGAAAGAGTCCAATACTGGGTATTAGCCCCTTCTACTTCACCAACAAAATGTATTCTTCTAGTCCATTGTTCAAGAGGAAGTGGTTTTCCATAATTCTTATTTTTATCACCACTACCAAATGACGGTCTATTATCAACAGGAATAATCCACTCATCTTCAACTTCAATAGCCGCATCAGGAATAGCCCAATTATTGTCTTTTTCTCTTGTTATTTCTTCATTATTAAGCCATTGGCTAATTTGATAACCTGCCATTACTGATGTAATTTTTGCTATTTTACCTTGTCTGTATGTTTCATCTTTGTTGCGCTGATATTCACCTTGTACTTGCTTACGCTGATATTCCATCATATCTCTGCAATCTTCAATACCGACTATTATTCCAAATCCAGTATTGACTAGGGAATTAGTTGTTGTTGTTGTTGGGGTTGATTGTTGCCGTTTTGCTTGTCCGAACCATTGACGGAATAATCCTCGCAATAGAGGTTTATCCGTATCAAGGTCGGGATTAAGTTGGTTTTGTTTGGCAATATCCAACAATTTCTCCCTAGTTTCTTCCATAGAAAGTCCTAAGACTTCCGCCGCTTTCATTATTTCATTCTCCATATTTTTCATTCTCCTTATTTTTTATTTTTTTATTTCATTTGCGCCATCATCCATGATACCAATATTCTTGGGGTCATTTGCTGACTACGCCACTCTGTTTCTCCTATTACTCTAAGTAACTTAAATTTCTTAGTATAGTCTAATTCTGTAAATACTACTACATCATGTAATCCTATACAAATATCCTTAACTGTTTTTCCATTCCTTAACATCTTAAAGAGCATATCTCTACAATCAGTCCATTCAGAAGTTAAAATCAAATCTAATGCTTTATTATACTGTTCTAATGATTTAGATATTTGTAATTGTAATGGTCTTTTAGAGGCTATTGCCGCTTGCAATTCTGTGATTACTCTACGCAAATCGCCGTTGTAAGAGCATATAAAGGCTTCTAGGTCATCCTCTGGGGGTGCAGTTTTACCTTCTAGTGTTAAAATTTTACTTATTACGCTATAGATAATATCATTATTAATTGTCTCAAAGAAATAGTTTGCACACCTAGATTGTATAGGATAGATAATTTTACTTCTATCATTACAGGTTATTACAAATCTGATATTATTGGAATAGCGTTCCATGATACGCTTAAGTGCATTTTGAGCATCAATAGTCATGCCATCCATTTCATCTAACAAACAGATTTTAAATGGAACATCACCTATTTTGCCTTGTTGTGCAAAATCCTTTATTGATGTTCTAACTGTTTCTAACCGCCTATCATTTGAGGCATTAAGTTCTAAAAAGTTAGTACTATTACCTAAAAATTCCTTTGCTAATACAATTCCTGCCGCAGTTTTACCCGTACCAGCAGAACCAAAAAATAACACATTTGGCATATCATTAATTTCTATCCAATTTTCAGCATCCAATTTAAAAGATTCTTGTCCTACAATTTCTGCTAATTTATTTGGTCTATATTTTTCTGTCCATAACATATTTACATCTCCTACATCTAATCCTTAAATCCTTTATACTCTTTTCTATATCTACTTTAGCATTATAATGTTCATCGGGTAAATACGAAAAGTCTGGTAATTCTGGTAAAGGAGACTTATGATTCATTCCTCTACGCAACATTTCTTCTGCTAACTCATCATGTCTTGTTTGATATGATGAAAGTTCAATTTGAACTACAGGTGAAACTCTATTTGTTACTTTATACTTTTTACGAAAACTTGGAATAAATTTATGCAATTCTCCATGTTCTCCTAATAAGTGTTGGTCACACATTAATTTTGGGTTTATCATCCACATTCTCATTCCCAATCACTCCTTAATTTATATTCCATATTTGTTTTCTGCATATAAGTTTTATATCCAAGTTTCTCTAAGCAATTTATTACTGATAATGCTCCGCTTAGTTTATTTTTTGCTACACATTCTTTAGGCCAATTGTCAAAATGCCAATCATAAAATTGATGCATATTAAACTTATCAACAGTTAATGCATATTGTATAATTCTCTTTCTTAACCTACTATTCGGGTTATTAATCGTTATTTTACTACTCATACCATTCACTTAATCCTTTATTTTCTACTACTATTGGGGCATTTTTTCTTTTTCTAGGTTTTTCCCCTAAACCTAATAATCTGTAATGTTTATTACTTAATTTCTTTTTAGCCATTGCTAATACATCTTCATCTTTTAAAATATCATTTAATAAATGTCTATCTGTTCTTTTTAATCCTAATCTTCTACAAATATAATCCATTTCTTTATCTTGTGCAAATTTTGGCATACTTATTCTTCCATAAGTTTTACCAGAATGAACATAGGCTAACATTTCATAAAAATACTTTTGAGGCCAACGTCTTTTTACTTTAGAATCAATATAAATCAAACGACTAGGATGCATTGATTCACTTAAAGCATTCATTAGAAATACATCTGGGGGCTTATTCAAAAGTAAATTTTTCTTTACTTCTTCCCTGTTAGGGTTTTTCAAAAAATCTGCTACTAAAGAAAATACATCCTTTTCTGGATTAAAAGGTTCCTGACTTCTAGGCGCAATATCAATCTTAGAATAGATTTTAGTCCCTGCTAATTTAATTTTACAAGAATTTAAAATTAATTTTGGAACAGACTTTTTATCAACAGATGTTAATATTAAATTTCCTTTAAAATTTCGTATAAAGAATATAATTTCATCTATTTTTGGTTTATAATGCACATCTTCAATAATAACATTAACATCATTTGGTAGAGATTCTACTGTAAATTCATTTGCATAAAATACCATTGGTTCATCTAACATTTCTTTTGCTAGATGTGATTTTCCTGTTAATGTTTTTCCAATTATTAAGATGGGTCTTTTTTTATTTACTAGTATAGAAATTATAACACTCCCTTAATTCTTAATATTTCATCTATTCCTTCTTGGCTATAATGACCACCATTATACACAACATTAACTGCCTGTTTAAATCCTGTCCATTGATTTCTATGGTCTGGTAAATCAGGCACTAATTCACTAAGCATTTTGACATAAGCAATTTTACCAACATATAGAATTGGTCTTGGTCTAACAGTAGATTCTACTTCTTTTAATAAAGACTCTACTCCATACTGTAATAGTGTTCTTTGAACCGCAGTTAAAAATTCTAAATTAGACCTAAAATGTATTCGTAGTCTAACAGTATAACCTACTATATTTTCTTCATTCCTATTAACTGTTATTTCTGTTTTTGCTAATGATAGCAAAACTCCTTGTAATTGTTCTTTAGTTAGCATCTCCATATACCCCCAATAAATCATATTTTATTTCAAGAAAATCTAATCCTTCTGTTATTGTATTAATAATCATTTTTCTACATGAGGGATGCACGTTTTTGGGAAATATCCATTGCACATTTAGTCCCCTCTTAAGATTCCATAATCTAGTATCTTCTTCTTCAACATCTAATACCGATTGATAATATCTAACATCTGACATAGAACTATCAAGTAATTTTTTAGTTAGACCAACATTAATAATGGCATTATCTCTAACCCCATAATAGGTATAAATATTAAAAGAAAATGTAGTGACTTCTCCTTCTTCATTAATCCATTCTTCCATCATTAAACTCCACCTAAAGTATGGACTATCAAATCTAATCTATTTTCATGTTCATGGTATGTTTGATGACCCGCAATAAAACCACCTGCTCCTCTTTTGGTTCCTATAAATTCTTCACCACAAGCAGGACAATAAACTCTGACAATTTCTGCCGCAGGTTCTATACCAGATGGATATTTAACACATATCTGTTCTTGTTCTTCCATTATTTTTTCTAATTCTTCTTTTTCGCACAATATCTCACACTCTCCTTTGCATATTCATTTTGTGATTTTTTATATGTATTAACCATCGGGAATGGTAATTCTAACCAGTACCAATGAGCAGGTTCTAGCCTTCTTTTATTTTGGGATATTGCTAAAGTCTCTGCTTCTTCTAATAGACTTAAAACTACAGTTTCTATATTTTCCTTAACAAATGCCATAAAAGGCTTACTTACTTGTAGTTGAGAATTTCCTTTTAATAATTTAGATAAATTAATTTTTGTATCAATTGGTATCTTTCTCCAATCTGTTGTCTCAGGTGTAATTAATTTCCCATCTTCAAAATAAGGAATTTCATTTGGTGATAATTCTATTATTTTCCTACCAGTTAATTTTTTCAAATATACTTTTCCACGCTTAATTTCTTTAATCTGATAGGGTTCATTGTCTATCAAACTCACATCTCCAATTTTCCATTTCATATTAATATCACCACATCATCTATTGTATTTATTTCAGTCACAGGTTTATCATCTCGTATGCCTTTCATTCTAGGAAATCTAAGAGCATAAGAATTATCTTTATTTTTAGATACTAAGTCAGCAGTAACCGTTAAAACAATTCTAGGTAATACTACATAAGTATCCTTTTCATAAGAGGTAGTTAATGGTCTTAGTTTATTAGTTAGCATAACTAATTCACTATCACTAAATCCTCCACCTAAACAACCAATTTTATCAAAACCCGATTCACTAATTACTCCTATATCAAATGAAGAAAAGACATGACCATTTTTACCATCACCATACCTAGCACCTAATATAACTACATCTAAATCAATTTGAGGTGGTTTATATTTGACCCAATGTTTAGACCTTTTACCCGTATCATACGTTGCTTTAGTATTTTTTATCATAATACCTTCAAACCCTAAAGCAATTGCTTGAGAATAAAATGCTTTGAAATCTCCAGTCGTTCTTACAGCCTGATTTGGAATATCTTTCATAACATCAATTCTAACACTTAAAGGTTCATTGATAAGAGTTTTACCCTCTAACATTAAACAATCAAATACAGCAAGTTTTACAGGGCATTTTAAAGTGGCCTCTGTATGATTCTTAGAATGTATGCGAGTACCTAGTTGTTGAAATGGAGCAGGGGAGCCTTGTTCATCTATTGGATATATTTCAGTATCAATAATAAATGAGTTAAATTCCCAACCTTCTATCATTCTAATAATATCTGGATATTGGCTATTTACAATATTGCCTTTTCTATTAAATATTATAGTTGCATCTAATGTTTTATGAATTTGATATCTAGCCCCATCATACTTATATTCCAATATATGTTGCTTAGGCCAATCCTTTTTCTTCATTGATTTTGCTAACATAGGTGGTATGAATACGCCTAGTTCTAAATTTTTTGAAAGAGGAAAATCATTAACAAAACAATCTACTATTTCAGTTAAAGTATTAAATTTACAATAATGATTAATTACACTAAGTTTTTTATCATATACTTTACTAATTAGTTTTTTTACTGTTCCTAACTGAATACCATTTCTAGGAGTCCTTACCCAATATCTAACAAACCACTTCTTTTCAAGTGGATTCATCTGACTAAAATATTCATTAAATAATTGGTAGGAATCACTATTCATTTTACTACAATCTATACTTAATAAGTTTAAAAATTGCTTCAAAGTTATATTGCTATATTCCTTATTTTCATCATCACAGTAATACACTCCGTCTGCTAAATCTAAATGAATACTAGCACTACTTTTAATGTCATCATCAAATAACCCCATAGAAGAAGCAATCCATTTAATTGCTTTTTTGTTACCTAAATTATTCATGGGATAATCAAGAGATAGAATTTTAATTAAAGTTATTGGGTCAGAAAAATTCTTCCAATCTTTTTTAATCATAGAAATAGATTGGGTAGGTGTTAAAAATTCTAAACTTTCATTTAATCTAGCGAATCTTGCTAATGTCACTCATTGTCACCGAATCCATATAAGCGGCCTATTTTAATTGCCACTTCTCTATCTATTGCTAATGTGGGTGCTTCAAAACAATAAGTTTCCCAGAGAACTGCGCCTAATAATTCTTCAATGTGATTTTTCAACGTAAGATATTCTTCATATATATCCTTATTATCCATTATTATTCCTCCTCTTCGCTTAATAAGATTCTCATTACTTCCATCATACCTGTAATATGACCAAAGAGAAATTCTTTACTGTTTAAGTCCATACTTTCTAACACTTCATTAAAATCTCCAAATAGATTTTCTAAATGCTTTCTGCCTTGTATAATACCATTAGCCATAAAATCCATTTTGGATGCCATAAAATTTAATTCTTTTTCAAAGTCCATCTGCTCCCCTCATTATAAATGTTGCAAATGCGGCATTAATATCCTTAGCATAGACTTTATTTCTTTCTCCAGTCTTTTGCTGTTCTTGATGAACCCACTTTGCAAACTCTATTATCCAATAATCACATATCTCTTTCATGGCTCTTTTACCACTTTCAGAAATTTCTCTTCTATCAGGATTAGTCTCTGATAATGCTCTAAACGCTGCTTTTTGTTTTACTATATTCATTAAAATTCCTCCCTTTGTAATATTCTATTTAAAATATCTTTTAACACACTTGCTTCTTCCATATTCATCCGTACTCCTTTACGAGTAGGAGTCATCTCTTCATTACTATCTTTATACCATCTTATGTCTAATACTTCTTTTCCATAATACTCGCCCATATAAACTCTCAATTCCATATTTGAGCCTCTTGGTATATTTGCTTTCAATTCTAACATATATCTTCCTCCATTTGTTCTTCTGTTAATCCTGCTCTAAATGCTTTATATCTTAATAACCCAATTGGTAATTTAGATAATGCTTTCCAACTATATTTTTCATCATCTATATTTATTTTAAACTTAGACATATCAGTTCCGGGTATAGTTTTAGATGTTGGTTGTTTTAACAAATACTCATAAGGAATACCTGTTAAATGTTCTTTTCTAGTAACTACTATGGTTTCTATTTTAGTTACTCTGCCGCCTTTAATTCTATCGGGATTTGATAAGTTTTTCAACCCGTCAATTATTGCCCTCTTTTGATATTTTTCTAACCATTCCATTTGTTCCATTATTTCACTCATCTTTATTCGCCCCTTCATATTCATTTTGTGTTTCTTCAATGGCGTTTAATATCTCTTTTCTAAGAGTTGTTTTATCCCAATCAATAATATCACTATTCTCATTGTAAATTTCTCTGGCTTCATATTCACCACATATTACAATGATTTCATCCACTAAGCCTCTAAGATGTCTAATTTCATCTTGATATTTACCACTCCAAATCCTCCAAGACATATTATTCCTCACCCCAATCCATTTGTTCTTCAATTATCACACGCAACCTCTTCACTTCTGCGAGTAGTTTAAGTGCCATCATATTGTTCCTTCCATCAAGCCTATATGTTTCGTCTTTGAGCATACGCTCGTATTTGTCTGCGTCAATCATTCTTCATTCCTCCAATCCATCTGTTTTTCAATTATCTCTAATGAAATATCTGCATCACTTACAATGTAAGCATACAAATCATCTGCAATTGAACGCAATCGTATGACTTCTGCTTCTAACTCCTTATTCTCCTTTTGTAACTGCTTTGCCCATTGTAATCTTTTTTCTGCTATAATTTTATCATTCATTCTTTTCCCTCATATAATCCATGTATTCTTCTTCAACAACCTGACAATAACATTCTTCTTTAACAAGTTGTGTGCCTTGAAAATAAGTTACCCATCCTTTACCTACACAAAAATGACAACCCTCTTCACTAATTTTCTTATATATTTCTTCTATATTATGCATCTATACCATCTCTAAACTTTTTTAATTCTTGATAAGTCCTAAAATATCTAGGAGACTCAAGTTCATCTAATCTATTTACTACCCAACAAGCCCCACCGATAGAACTTATTTGCACAATTTCATAATTTCTACCATCAATATCAATTACTTCAAGTGTTTCTATTTGTGGGGTCATTCCATATTGTTTGGTTATTTCTCTTGATACTGACCTTACATTATCTACAATATATTTTACTATATGAGAACGCTGTATAGGTATTTTAGCATCTACAGTAACCTTAATTTTTCCTGTCATATCACATACTTTACACTTATTACCCTCACAAATAGGGCATTTAATTTCAGCAGGTAAAGGGGCAGGAAATGTTACGGTTACTGCTCGCTTAATCTTCATATTCACCCACCAACGCCTCTGTTGTTAATACTAATCCTGCAATTGAACCTGCGGCTCTTAAAGAAGAAAGAGTTACTTTAACTGGGTCAAGTACTCCTGCATCGTATAAATTAACGTATTCATTTGTTAATGCATTATATCCTGTAGTATAATTTAATTTATCCTCTTCTAATTCATGACCAGAATTATCTGCAATCTGTTTAATTGGATAAGTCAATGCTTGTTTAATAATACCCTCTTGTAATACTGACCGAGCAATATATAATGCTAATCCACCGCCCGCAACAATACCATCTTGTATGGCCGCTTTTGTGGCATTTAGAGCATCATCTAATCTTTCTGTTCTTTCTTTCATTTCAATTTCAGTTGCCCCACCGACTTTAATAACTGCAACTCCACCGGCTAACTTTCCAATTCTAGTTTGTATTCTATCCTTTACCCAAGAATTAGGAGCATTATCTAATTGTGACCTAAGCATTTCAATTCTTTCGGTCGGGTCATTACCCTCTGATATAATCGTAGTTTTGGTTTTACTCACAATGACTTTATTACATTGTCCTAAATCTTCAAAGGTTGCCTTAGAAAAATCTAAATTAATATTTTCATTAAAAACAGTACCACCAATAAGAGTGGCTATATCCTCCATTTCCGCAATGGATTCATCTCCGAAATTGGGTGCTTTTATTACTGCACATTCTACACTTTTATTTACTACATTAATTAATAAATTTGTAATCGCACTACCTTCCATCACTCCACACATTATCAATAGTGGTCTTTTATTTGCTACTGCTATTTCTAGAATTGGTAGAATATCTTGGAAGTTTTTAATTTCAGAATTAGTCATTAGCACTAAAGGATTATTTAATATACATTCTCCTTTCTCTTCATTATTAATCATTAAATTACTAATTATGCCTCGGTCTAATTCTAGACCTTCAATAACATCATAACTAGTCTCAATAGAGTTTGCCGGTTCAACAGTAATTACTCCATCTTTACCAACCCTTTCTAAAACCTCATGAATTAATTGACCTAATTCTTCATCATTATTTGCAGCAATTGTAGCAACCTTTTCTATATTTTCATCAGTTACAGGGGTTGCCATTTCTTGAAGTTGATTACAAATAATATTAATTTCTTCATCATATATTTTCTTTAAAAGTACTGGGTTTTGCCCTTCTTCAACTAATTTTAATCCTTCTTTACAAAGAATTTCTGCCAAAATAGAGGCAGTAGTAGTTCCATCACCTGCTGTATCTTGTGCTTGTGAAGCCACTTCTTGAATTAATTTAACTCCCATTTCTGTAAAAGGGTCATCACTATGAATATGTCTGGCAATTGTAACACCATCATTAATAATAATTGGAGGGTTATTTTGCAAAACAACTGTTCTGGCTTGTGGCCCTAAAGTTGGTTTAACTGTCTTAGCGACTAAGTTAATCCCTTCCATTAATTTATCTCTTGCTTCTTTTCCATACAAAATCATTCTATCACCGCATATATATCATCATTAGTTACAAGTAATAAATCCTCAATAGTAACTGCATTTCTCTTATTGAAATATACTCTTTGACCTTCAAAAAAATCATCTGATTTACCACTAATAATAGTACCAATATTTAAATCGGAAACTGTTAATCCCGATGCTGTTGTAGTTTTTTCTTGGTGTATTAACACCCATCTTCCACACGCTTTCATTTACTCACCCTCACATTTACAATTTGCTAATACTAATTGTCTTAGTTTTGTTCTTTTTTTGTTTTGTTTTTTAGCATATTGCTCACACCATTTACAGGACATTATTCTTCACCCCTGTACTTTACATTAATTTCATAATCTCTAGCAACTTGGCAACACAGCCTAATTTTTTGAGTAGAATCTAAGTACCAAAAAGTACCCTTATCCCAACCAAATTTATTTTCAATATGATTACATAAATCTCTTCGTGACATATTTTGTAAATCTTGGTCAATATTTACACCCAAGATACTACTATTGTCATATATAATTCCTTTATCTAACCATACATATACATGGCCCATGATTTTAATTATTCTTTTTCTTAACCATTGAAACATATTTATTCTCCCCTGTATTGTTTTATTCTTTCTGGTATTACTATGGTATCATTACAATGCATACAACATCTACCATCTTTTACTACTGGCTCTGCATTTTCTCCCATATTCCAATACATTACCTTTTTCCCTGCTCTCATTGTATATTTCTTTTCAATCTCTTTATCACAAATACAACATTTCATTCTTTACCACCACACCTAACACAATATCCTTTCCATTCACTACCTGCTGCTGGTAATGGGTTCTTTCCAAATCTCTGCATACAATTGCATGGTCGTTGCTTTCTTCTACTCATTATTCTTCCTCCCAATCTTCAATATATGTTTGACTATCTTTCATTTCCATTCCAAATTTATTTAATGTCATTTGATAAAAATCCTGAACTAATTCTTTACGATAAAATACAGTATGTGTAGTATCTTTTGTCCATACCATATGTTCATTATCACCAAGAACAATTGCTTCTTCCATTAATAATTGCCAATTTCTAATTGTTCTCCAATCTGTTCCACTAAAATATGCTTGTCCAAACGGATGTGTATGAATCCAGCATTTTACAGGTAAAGTCATACCAACAGGTACAGTATTAAAATCTACATAACCCGGAGTTCCAAAATCCATATATAATATATCATTTGAATCTACTACTACTTGTATTTCTCTAGGAATATCAAATGCAGTTAGGCTCATTTCCCAAATTACATCTAAAAATTCTTCATTATGTGTGTCAAATGGCTGACCCGAATTAGGGTTCTGCCATGCCTTTTCTATTTCTTCTTTCCAATTTCCTATCATTGTTATTTCCATTGTTCTCTCTCCTTAATTTTTTAATATGAATATCATTAACATAATTACAGTTAATATATTCACTCCATTTACCATTAACAAAACCTTATTTGAAAACTTCACAGTTTTCAGCAATTCTGCTAATAGCGTATTCGCTTTTTCTTGTGTTTTTGTCAATTCTTCAATCATATATTTATCACCTTTGAATCACAAACATCTTCTTTGTTAAACCATCTTTGAATCCATTGTGCGCCCATTCCTGCTGCTACAATATTTAACATATGAATATTTTTTGCCCATCCATCCCATTCTCCTTGACAAGAAAATGAACCATCTGGGCCAGATAAAACAGTATCAAATTTATTTTTATCCATTTTATGTGAAATTAAAGCACAATTTCTACCCTGCGCCCTTAAGTCTAGCCATTTAGTATTTGACCGATATACTGTTCTTCTAATACCCAAATTATCTGCACAACAAACTACTAATTGATAGCCTTCCATTTGTGTTGTAGTTAATACAGGATAAGGTTCTGCTTTATTTATAGTATAATCTCTACTCATTACTGCCACTTTATGTAATCCAATATCATCTTTAGTAAAGTTTTGATATGTAATATTCTTCTTTTCTACTTTATCTGGGTCATAAACATCAATATTATATAGTCCTGTTTTAGACAAATATTGAATTAAATATGAACCAATTCCTCCTGCTCCTATTATTAATATTTTCCTCATTTAAATACCCCGTATATAAATTCCTCTAGTGTTAAATTACTCAAATATAAAGATAATAATTTTTTCTCTATACCTAGCATTGTGCAAATTATTCTTAAATTTGCTCTAATTGATACTTCACTAATTTCTAATGTTGTTGAAATGTCTGCTTGTCTAATATTAGCATCAGTAAGAAGTGAAGTTATGTAGATTATAGTTGATGTGGCTGATAAATTAAATGGCTTATTATGTTGTTCAAACGGTTGTACTAATACTGAATATACTTTTAGACAGTCTTTAGTAAAGGAAAAATCTTGTCCTAAGTCTTGACAATACTTTTCTATATCACTAATGGGATTAGATTGAGATAATACCCAAGGTCTATGAAATACCCTTGCTATTTTTCTCGCTAATTTATGTACCCTATTTGTATCTGCACCAGAATATCTGGCAATTTCTTTGACTGTGGTTCTAATACCATTATCTTTCAAAGTATAGAAAGCAACTGCCCCTGCTCTTTCATCATATGTCCATCCTCTAAAATGATGTCCTCTTAATAGAGTCACATAGTTTTTAGATACTTGCTCTTTAATTCTATGTGAAATAGGATATTCAGAGACAACAAACATACAATATCTAATTCCGGTTGTTATTGTTCTATCATAGGAAGATTTTGTATGTCTAATGGAAGTTCTTTTAAGTTTAGATTCCTTTCTAGTTGATACTTTACCGATATGACTTCCTAAGCCACCAAATCTTTCATCACTTTCATTAAATTGTTTTTTCTCACCGTCATAATAAATAGCAGAAGAAACTTTTTCAAAGATTTCCTCCACTATAACTAGGCCACAATTATCACAAACCTTTTCCCCTAATAGGGTATCAAAGGTAAAACTATTACCGTCACACTCTTTACAATGCATTAAAATCAATCCTTATTTCTTCTTGGTTTATTTCTCTATCTCTTAATCTTCTAGATAGTGTATGTACTCTTTTGAGCATAATATTATCATTCATCAATGCAATTGCTCTAGTGGCGAATTGGTCGCCAACAGAACTATTATCATTTAAATTATCAATACAAATTGGGCCATCCCAACATCCATCTTGGAATGTATTTGATGCGCCTTCTACGCCCTCAATAAACATAAAAGTCCTTACCAATTGATAGCCTCTTTTTGCAGTACCTTCAACTAAAAGCCAATCTGCTAGTTTTCCTCTAACATAGATATGTCTTTCTCGCTTATCATTAATCTCTCTAACTACTAGTTTTAGTTTATCTGAATACTGTTCTAACATATCATTTAGTAATTGTTCTGCCCTTTCTTCAACAATATCTTGTGTTCTATTCTGTTTTAGAAATTCTTTCATTAAAGATAATTGAGTATCAGTAGGTTTTTCACCCATTAATCTAAACCATAATTTAGCAGGGGATAACATTTTCCATGAACCTCTTTTATGACCAAGCCTATAATGATTCATGAATGTGTTTAAATCCTTCATAGAGATATTAGCCCAAATATTATCAGATATTTCAATCGCACATTCTTTATCAGATATTTGCATGACATTTAAACTAACTTTAATTTTATCATAGTCTTCATACCAATGATAAGGTACTCTATTTTCTAGGGCATAAAGAACATTGGCAGGTAAATCTATTGATTCATATAGTTTATTAAATAATGCCATTGGTTCTTGAGTAGTAGTAGATAAATAGACTGTTTTTGCAAGTGCATTTAATAATCCATCTTTAGTTATATTTTTACCATTTAATAGAAATCTACTACCCTTCTTTTCCACTATACAAATAAATTTATTTGACCCTATTTCTATTTTAACGGGGCGGCTTCGTCTAAGAGGATAACTAAGATATTGTTTAATTGCATATTTGATAGATGCTATTGTTGGCTCTAAGTGTGTTCTAAAACTTACGGGAGAACAATATGTTCTTACTTCCATATCATCAATCCTCAAATATGTTATAACGACTTCTCCATCATCTCCCGGTAAATATATTTTAAATGTCATTTATCTCACTCCATATGTTTTTCTTTTATGTAATTTTACACATCTATCATGCATTTCATTTTTCATTTCTGTTGGGTGGGTTAATTGTTTCCCACAAATTCTGCAACTAGTTGCAATCCTATTATCCCTAGACCAACGGCTAGGTACATATTTAGGGTTGCTCATGAATTAACCTCATAATATTCCAGCATTTCTCTAGTTTCATTTACTTTATTTTCTAACCATTGATTAAATAATCCAGTTTGATTCTTCTCATAAAAATCATATCTGATTAGTTGTAGTGCTTTTCTTATTCTATGTCTATCATTATACCCTTTAACTTTATCATAGTTAAAATGATAATCCCAATGGGATACAATTTTAATAAAATCATCCCAATCTTTGAAAAGCATTCTATCCACACTCGGAATGACCACAAGAATCACAAGTAGCACAACCGCCTTGAAAAATCATACTACCATTATTACATTCTTCACAATTTTCAGTATAGTGATTACCACTTCTAGCCGCATATTCTTTTAATACATTTGAAATGGATGCTACTGTTCCTTTCATTGAACCTTTACTCTTTTCTAATTGACTAATTATATTATCTAATGGAATATTATATCTTAAACCAATAGAAATTAATCTAGAAATAGAATCAAGTTGTTCTCTTCTATGAGTATGTTCAACCGAAGGTCTATTTAAAAATGGATAATTTACAAAAACTTCAATTGGTTGTTCATTAGCATCATGAGTTACTGTAATATAGACGTGTTCATTTTCTAATCCCTCTGCCGGTATTCTGAATCTAATTGCTGTTGATATATCATCAAGTTGTTTAGGCTCAAATGTTTTATCACTTGTATTCAATACTTGGACTGATTTTGACCCATCTCTATAAATTGTTACACCTTTACAATTAGATTCCCACGCTAACATATATGCTCTTTTAACATCATTAACAGTTACTTCATTTGACATATTGATAGTCTTACTAATTCCACTATCTACATATTTTTGAAATGCTGCTTGAGTATTAATATGCGATTTAACATCTAATTCTGTTGCAGATATAAAAGAATCTGGATATTTTTCTGCTAATGGAGAAGTAATCCAAACTCCTTCGGGATGCGATTCATCCTTTCTAAATATCTTATCTGCAAAATGCGGTTCAATTCCTGTTGAACAATCAGCAATATATCCAATAGAGCCTGTTGGCGCAATTGTAGTTAAACATACATTTCGCAATCCTGTTTTCTTATATGCTGTTCTTGTTTGTGGTGGTAATTGTCTGCCATCAATTAATAATTCATAGTCTTCATAATTCCATCCTTTAAATGCCCCGAATCTTTTAGCATATTCTACTGATTCTACTAGTGACCATTTATAGATAAATCTCATTACTTCTTCACCAAAATTTAGTGCTTTTTCTGAGCCATATTTCATATTTAACATAATACAAGCGTCTGCATATCCCATAACACCTACGCCAACATTTCTGTAAGTATTACTATACTTATCAATTTCTTTAATCGGATATACATTATTATCTATTACTGCTTCTGCTAATCTATATGCATATTTAACTGCATCTTGTAATCTTTCCCAATCCATTTCACCATCGGATACAAAATTTCCTAAATTTAATGCTACTAAATTACAAGAACCATAATCGGGTAAAGGTTGTTCTCCACATGGATTAGTTGCTCTAATAGTCACTTCATCTAAATATCCCGCAGGAGTCCTTGAATTAATTCTATCAATAAAAACAAGTCCGGGGTCTGCACATTCCCATGCAGATTGGGAAATTAAATTCCAAACATCTGAATTAGAATAAATTTCCTCACTTAAATCAGTTGTCCAAGTATCATTACTTTTTGAAATATGATATGATTCTCCTCCAAATTTAGTTTGGAATAAATCATTAGGATATTTTTGCAGATTTGCCATAAATGCATCTGTAACTGCCACACTAATATTAAAATTAGATAGTGTGCCTTCCTTATGTTTCATTTTAATGAATTTAATTATATCGGGATGGTCAATTCTAAGAATTGCCATATTTGCCCCTCTTCTTTTTCCTCCTTGTTTTATTTCTTGAGTATTTGCATCAATTACTCGCATAAAGGAAAGGGGGCCACTAGCAATTTGATTAGTGCCTCCAACAGCAAATCCTTCTGGTCTTAATCTACTAAAATCAAAACCAGTTCCTCCACCATATTTATGAATAATAGCAGTATGTTTTACAGTATTAAATATCTTATCTAAATCATCTTCCATTGGTAATACATAACAGGCAGAAAGATTTCCATTTCCCGTACCTGCATTAAACAATGTTGGACTATTAGGTAAAAAATCACAATGTAACATATGATTATATATTCTCTTTTCGTCTATTTTCGTTCTTCCTAATTTTGAAACTCTTTCGCATATTTCAGCCCAAGTAGTTTCATCCTTAGTATAATATCTCTGTTTTAATAAATCTTGAATCCATTCTTTCTCATTTGGTAACATTATCTCACCTTCAATGGACATTCATGTAATTTAGAAAAGGTAGTTATGAATGCCCCATTTTTTTTAGTCACTACCCATTCTTTCTCTATTTCCCAATCCCATTTATTGATTGATTCTAGGATAGAGAAGCCTAGTTCATTTACAGCAGCAAAAACATCTGTATATTTTTTACCATCTATGTAAAAAAGTGTTTCTCCTTCTGAAGTTATAGTTGCATTTTTTCTATCTGCTAATATAAAACCTGTATCATAAAAATCAGCCTTGAAAAACAGAATCCCTCTTTGTACTATTGGGTTTTTAATATCCCAACCAAACACTTTCAATATTGTTTCTGGTACATTAGGGTTAAAAAATATTTCATCATCTATAAGCATGGCTCTCACGTTCCATTTAAGGATATAGAGGGAAATTAATCCCCCTATATCCAAAGGAAGCATATTGAGTCTTAATACTTACCGCCAACGATAGCAGGTATTAAATCAACACATTGTATGGTTTCCCAATCTACAGCCTGTACTGCCTTTCTTTCTATAATTTCTCCATCTAATGATACCCAGTGGCTAGGGTGTTCATTTATCTGGTCAATTAGTTCTTCAACAGACACCATCAATTCAGTATGTCCTGTTTCGTTTAATATTCTCAATTTCATCATTTCAATTCCTCCGTTTCCGGCAATTCTCTAACCGCATCACCACTATATAAAGCCATCAGCCGACCAGATAATAAATTTATTACCTTCTCGTATTCTTTAGCCAACATTTCTAGTTCAACTAGTTTAGAGTCTTTATTTTTCATTACTCCCCAAATGACTCCTTTTAAATCATTTAGTTCTTTTAATAATTTTTCATTTTCTTCAATTAATTCTTGTTTATTTTTCATTATTTTTCGCCTCACTTATTAAATCACTTGCCTGTTTAACAGTCAAATCTTCTGGAATATCTACTTGTAATTTCCTAAGATATGCAAGTTGTTTTTCTGTAGCAGGATTATTATTTCCTTTTATAATTTTAACTAATGTTGCAAACTGTTTTTCAGATAATTCTTGGTTTCTAATTAATCTTCTTTTCATATCTCCTAAGAATCCTTTTTCCCAAGGATTTTTCCCAACATTAGGGTCAAATGGTTCTAATCCATAATAGTCACAACTTTGTGCGAAAGAATCTTCATTACTATCTTCTCTTAATGAGTGTGAAATTTCCATTCTTTCTCTTTGGTTTTTTACTTGTTGTATTCTATTGGCACGTTTAGCATCTTCTTTTTCAATGTAATCTAGTTTATCTTGCCACATAGCATAGAATAATACCATATCTGCCCATAATTTATCATTAGGAAATCCATACTTAATGGACTGTGATTTTGGATTATCTGGGTGATTCCATCTCCAAACAATACTAGCCATTTTATAATCCATTCCTAATTCGCCAGAACCTTTCTTTCTCAAAGTTAATATGGGTTCATATCTACCTGTTTCACTATCGTATCTGTGTCCCTTTACATTAGTATTTACTCTTAAATCAATATCTGCTATTGCTGTAAAAATCTCATTAAAATGCTCACCATGTTCTTTTTGCCATGCTTCTGCCTTTAATTCCATAACCATTTTGCCCATCCATTCTTTGATTTTTTCTTCTGTTACAATTGAAGGGTCAATTCTTTTGGTTTCTGTCAAATGCCTATATACCATCCAATTTTCTACACAATCAGACCCAACAATTTCCAATAGTCCATTTTCTGTATTTTCTATTTCAAAATGCCAATAAATTTTATGACCACAAAGACATTGATGTGGGTGATTAGATGGATGACCCTCTAAAGGTGGGCCACCCCATACAGCACCAGTTACTCTCCATTCATGTTTTGCTTCATCATAATTATCAGCAACACTAATTGCTACCATTGGTTTTACAATTCTTCCTATTTTATTCATATTTTTTCCCTCCACCATGTCTTGCACATCTATACGGTTTTACATTATTAGCATCATAGCGACATTGACTTCCATCTTTATTCATTTCTTCGCACCTTACTCTTTTTTGACTTTCTATAAAATTTGTAGTATCACAAGATTTACAAGCCAAATAAGTCTCTCTATCTGTAAGAACACTTTCAAATTCACAGTCTTTAATTTCACTATAACTAATTAATGCTCTTTCACAAACACAACACTCTTTATAATAATCACTCATATTTTTCAACCTCTCTTTGTTCGCTTAAATGCGAATTTAATAGTTTGACTATTTCATCAAACAAACTTTTTGCACAACCACCAATTTCGGCCCTATACAAAGAAAGCCAAATCTGATGATATCTATTAATTACTACTTTGGGCCTATCGTTATCATCCATTGTAATAACAATCGGCGGTAGTGATTCATCACTTATTATTCTATATTCTATTTCCATTTTATTCCTCTCCATGTTGTTTTTCTGTAGCAGGATAAAGTCTCTTATGATATTCCAACAATGTTGTAATAATCCAATGCTCATCGCCCTTTCTAAAATAGTAGCGACACATTTTTTCAAATTCTTTTAGTTCCATTTTATTCACTCCTTGGTGTTTTATTTAACCAAAAACTATCACATTTTTTACATTTATATCTAGATAGTTTTCCATTAGTTTTTCTGAATAGTGTTTTATCCACACCATCATATGCACATTTGCAATAATTAGTTTTAGATTCTGTTAGCCTGTTAAATGACATTATAACAACTCCAACATTTCTTGTAATTGACATACAACATTATACCAATTTTCAGAAGCCCAACCATGAGGTTCCTCAACAAAATCAGTAATATATACTAAAGCATCCTCAACTGCATATTGCGCTATTTCTGCTTTTTCTATTGCTTCTTCAATTTTACGAGCCTTTTCTGCTGACTCTTCTAATTCGTTTGATTTCATATTAATTCCCCCAAGTATTCTATAATTTCTCTAATATCGTCATTCATGCCCCATGTCGTTGCGTAGTAGTTTGCCATGTATAGTAAGGTTGGAATATCAATATATTCATCATATTTAATAGCATCACTAAAAGTCCGTTTGTTGTAGATATTTTTTGCATAACCTGTCATATGCATTATGGTATATTCATCTGTATCTCTCCATTCCATCAATCTCGCCTCCCTGCATAGGGTAAATCAATTTCTTTAATTTCCCAGATTTTACCTTGTTCAATTAATGGGTTTAATTCTCCTTGCCAAAAACTTCCCCATTCATTAGCAAATCCTTGAACAAAACCATACCAAAGAGGGTGTCCTCCATAATCTTCTTGTTCTAATTCTGTTGCAAACCAATACCAGCCGCTAAAGGATTCAAACCCTTTAATTACTTTCTTATCTCCAATATACAATCCATCTTCTCTTGTTTCTAATTTATTCATTATTATTCACTCCTTGTTCAATTCCTATTATTTGTGCGTGTCTAGATACGCTATTCATTAACATAAATACTTCTTTAATTTCTTGAAGAGATTTTTCCCAAGTCTCTTCACTATCATATGTGACTTCAACTGTTACAATTTTCTTATACATAAATTACTACCACCATAAAAACAACCATAATAATAATCCAGTTATTAGTAATGATGGTACAGCATTGACGATGTTTAAAACGAGCAGCCAATCTAACTTACTATTTTTATAGTTTAAACCATCTGTTTTGATTTTTCCATCTATTATTCTTGAAATAGGTTGTTCGTCTTTTATTTCAGTATTACATCTAACACATACATATTCTTTTTTTATCATATTTCCATCTCCATGTATAATTCTTCAAATGATGCATTATTAAATATTACATCAAAAACAGTTTGTGACCATGTTTCTTTAACTTCAATTAAATGAAGAAATAAAAGCATTACTTTCTTAAAATCATTTTTATTTAATATGTATATACTCCAATCTAGGGTTATATGTAATGGTTGATGATTAAAAGTAATTCTTCCTATTTTATGATGAGAAGCCATCATACTAGTCATTTTGTAAAATTCCTTTTTATTTACTTCTGGTGATTCTTTTCCAAAAAACTCACAAAAACAAGTAGTTATGTGTAAGATTCTATCTTCATAATTAATATTAAAGTCATTTAATTTAAATGATTCATATTCTATACTACTTAATGCGTCTTTAACCACCCGATAATTATCTGGACTAAAACCTTCATCTTCTAAATAATTGTATATTTCTTTACCTGTTATCATGTTTAAACACCGCATCTCCAACTAAATCCATTAATTTTTGAAACATTTCTTCTTCTGATTTACTATTCATCATTATATCATGAACATCTTTATCTAGAGGATATTCACTTAAAAATTGCTCTATTGACATTATTTTCTTTATTTCTTCTGGAGGTAACATCATTACTACTGACATAGAAAATGACATTAATTCTGATTTAGAGCAATTATCTAAATACTCCATTACTTGTATTATTAATTCAGCATATTCTTCTTTATTCATATAATCTTCTCCTTCGTTCCATTTCTTCTTCTATTAACTCATCAATACAGTTATAGCATATTTTATGCCTAATACCGTATAATGCCTTATTATTTTTCTTACAAATTTCACATTTCATATTAACCACTTAAAATGTAGGGGGTGGGATTTGAACCCACGAATCACTTAGAACAGGGGCTTAAGCCCTGCGGCTTTGTCCATGCTTGCCAACCCCTACTTTAAAAGTTGTTATGGGAAAATAGGTTCGTAAAAAAATGTAATTTACTATTTACGAGAGGAGGTATTTTCCTATTTTTACTGTAAAAACCCATATTGCGGATACCGCAATCAATATTCCAACCATTTACCACTTTTATCCAATCTTTCTAGATTTCCCCATAGCATAGGTTCATGTGCGCCATTATCAAAGGCAACCCAAACAAATTGTTTTGGACTTTTGCCCTCAATCGGCGATTTATCTATCCAAAGTTTTGGATTAGTGTATCCGGTTGATTTTGCTCTTAAACGCATATCAATTTGGTACATTGAATTGCGTAGTCTTACTCTTTCTATATCTTCTCTATTTGCTTTCATTTATTTCACTCCATATATTATGTTCTTAATTGTGATTGTATCTATTTTTAACTCTGTTGCTATATATTCAGCAGAATATCCTTCTTGGTGCAATAATGCTATTTTACTCATTTTGCTCATCTTCATTTTCCTCCAATATAATTAATAAAATTAAATAACCAACTAAATCATAGTAAATGTCAAGGTCGCTCTCTATACTGTCGTCGCCTTGAATTAACCTATTAAGTTTATCATCTATTCTAACTCTTACTTGTTCTTTTGGGCCACTTTTTGCAAATAACCTAATTGGATTAATTACAGAATCCCCATACTGTTTATTCTTTGCTAATAGCATTTTCTTTATTTGTTCGCATTTCGCCCTTATTTTATTTTGTGTCATTTTACTCACCTTCTATTTTCTCATTTGGATTCTCAACGGATTCTCAATGGAATCTTTCGTTTCAATCAGTAATTGCAATTTTCTCATTTTATCAATTTTCTCAGGAACCCTACCCCCCCCCTACCCCCTATATAGAGAGTAAAGTGAGTGAGTGGGATAATAATAATGATGATAAAATGATAAAATGATAATTCAAATTAATTAATATAAGTAATATCAAACTACTACTTCGTTTCGGAGGGGTTGTCTTTTTCTCATTTTGAGAAAGTTTGAGAGAATTTGAGAAAACCTATTTCACAAAGGTAGTTCTTTATCTCTATATCATATATGTATATATTATATCATATCTTTATAGTATAACTATATAGTATATATTCAATTGAATTGCCCTATATGAAATATAGTGATTTTTCAAAGGTAAAATAATTGTTAGAAATCAACTATGGGGTTTATAAGTTGTTTTTGGTATTTAGGGCATTAAAGAGTGTGTGGCCGAAGTCGTGAATCTGCTCGGGTAGTCATGGTCAGGCTAGTCCTTTATAAGTAGTGCATGACCCCTGTTTAAGCACTTTAATTTAAATACTTTTTTTTAATAAACTTCTTTTGAATTAAAAGTTTTTAATAATCTTCTTTTATTACCATATGGTCGGTTTAAATTATATGAGTTAAATTCTCATGTTTTTTAAACCAATGTGCCAAAAAGCAAAGGGTACGGCGTTGTTTCATTTTAACAAGCAGACAAACTGTTGAATAGATATTCAATTAAAATAAAACATCTTGTACCATATGGAGGCAAGTAGAGAGGCGGCATTTATGCCGTTAAATGGTTTATAGAATATCAAGGGTATTCCGTTGATGTCTAATAAATTTTATTTAATACTCTCTACGATTTCCCCAAAAATGCTGGCTTAAACGCCTACCTTTTTTGCTAATGTTTGGCAAAAAGCCCCAAAATAAAGCCTAATCGCAGATTTTCTCCTTTATCAACTTCCGAAGTCGCCACTTTTCAGCCTCCGTTTATATAGTAGTCACCCCTTAACCCACATTTCTTTTGTTAAAGGAAGTTCAAACTTTCTTAAAGGAAGTTCAAACCCTGCTGTGCCAAGAAATCAGGTCATGAGGAGTCCAATTACTATAATAATTTATTAGACATTAGCGATATTATCGCTAATATTCTATAAACCGTATATTTGACCTTTTAACTACGTTAGCGGCCAAAATAGGACACCCTCCGAACCATATGGTTACATATATTGTAAATATAGGTAAAATGAGTCATATAACGTAGTATATAGAGGAATGTCCATAAAAAATAAAAAAATAGGAAGCCACAGGGGATTTCTCCCCTATGACCTCCATTGTTTGCTTTTCTTGTTTTTCCTTCTTAATCCTATAGGCAACTACTCTTCTTCATCAGAAATTAGGCTGCTTAATCCTTCATATGTACCATCCCATGACCCAATTTTATATGCGTCTTTTAGGACAGTCATAGCAGACTTAGCAATAGTGCTTGCATAGGCATTTCCATCTAAATGATTTCTACTACCTTTGCTTCGGCCATGACGAAGAATAACTGCTCTAAATGCATCATTAGAGTTGAAAGCATTTGAAAAAGTTTCAACAATATCAGCATTTAATTGGTCGGCTACTGCTAATGGGCCTGACGGTAAAGCAGGTGGTTTTCCTCTCCTACCAAAAGGACTACCGGGTTTTCCTTTACATAGTTCCTTTATACTTTTAGCAACACCTACTAAATCTGCTTCATTTGAGTTATTACCCAAATTAACCAAATAGCCTAGTGTTACGGCTGTTCCTTCATCAAACACATCTGCATCAATAGCCTCTTGTAGTGGGCCAACAATGCGGTCATTCCATTCTTGTTCATTCATAATTTTCTCTCCTACCCTTTGGGGCAATACTTGTTACACAATTAGAATATATAAGGGTTATACAAAGTTAAACCCATATGGTTGTTAATAGGTGTAATATAAGTATGTAGTTTTAAAATACTATTACGTTTTTGATAGGTAGATAGTTCTTTTTGATAGAGTAGTTTGTAACTACTACTCACAGTATATGAAGAAGACACCGGGGGTGTTTTTAAACAAGTTAATTTCTTATTGTAAATTATTCTATTTTTATATATAATAGATTTAAATAAAAACATTATTTCTTATAGAACCATATGGTGAGTCATTAGGTATGTATGAATGGATTAATTCTGTTCATGCTCCTTAACACGAACCCGGCGGCTCTGACCTTACGGGGGCCATAATGAGCATGAAAGCATATAACTTTCATACATTCTTAAACCGGCCCATATGGTTATAGTTTGCGTGAGTGATAGTTGCATTTGCAACTAGAATGATGTTTATAGAATATTAGTGGCTATGCCGCTAATGTCTAATAAATTATAATGGTGCGGGAAACGCAATGCGTAACCCCGCCTTTTTCGCAGCCCTTCCTTTAAACTTATAAAGTTTAGATAGGCGGTTTCTCAGGTTAAGTAGTTTAATTGGTTAATGGAACATCAGCGCATACTGCACTAATATAACCTTAACCTAAAACATATCCGGGGAAATCCTTTCCCCAGAACTTAACCATATGGTATTATCTTTGTAAATAAGCGTAGCGGCCAGATATGATATACTTCCAAACCATAGACTGTCCCCAACAGGATATAGTGAGGAATAATAAAAAGGTGTAAAAAAATGGAAAATGTAAATTATATTAGTGATGAAAAATGGTCACAAGATACTGAAAGTATCTATGCGTGGCTAGAGAATAATGATACCATCTATAACGGTGCAATTGAGCAAATATTAATTGCTGCTCAAGAGAACCCAGATGATAGAAAGAAACAATGGGAAGGACTACGGGCTTTATTGAACGTATGCCCAAATAACCCAATTAAGAGAGGCCGCAGGTCTTCAATTGATATTGAAGTATTGGCTCGTAAAGATTCGTTACAAGCGGATTTTGTTGCGGGCGTATCTGCCGCTTTGAAGCATCCCTCTTTTAGAGATTTAGTGATGCCAAGAGGCGGGTACTCCCTATTTGACGAGGATAACACACTTCAAGATTATATGTGGAGCCAAGTATCAAATATGCTTGAAGAAGCATATAGAAATCATATAGCGGATAAAACCGATACTACAAAGCGTAGTTGGGATGGTACTTTGAATAAAGACGGTACTATTGGCGGTAAAATCGTTTGTGGAATTAAACCGGATACGGAGGCCACAAAAGAATAATTGTGCTAAAGTCCTGTTGGGGGCAATTAATTCAATTAAATGGGGGTTAATGTAGTTTTTTAACTGCATTAGCCCCTATTATTTTTTTATTTTTTGGGGTATAGATTGACAAAGATTACTTACCATATGGTGCTATTGTGCTGGTGTTGGTTAGTTGCGAATAGCAATTAATATACAAGTTATAGAATATTGGTGGCTTTATGCCGCCGATGTCTAATAATTATGTATAGTACTAACACCGCACATCATCACCCCCTTCGGGGTAACATTTACTTAATTTATGGATTATGAGAGCATATTACTCTCATATATCCTAAACTAAACATTCAACCATATGGTCAAGTTTATAATGTTTTAATGTTGGGTTTATTGTATTGAATAATAGGTGGGTTAGGCAGAACTAAAACTTTATATTTCGCAGACCATAAAGGGCGGGGTTAAGGATGACTGTAGCAACGGTCTATTATTTTGGTTTATGATACATTAACGGTATTACCATTAATATTATCTAAACCTATACTCCGACCAGTTGCTACGCACCTTAACCATATGGTATTAATCTTTGTTAAATAAGCAGGGCGGCCCTAATTAGCAATTGGCTGGCTTTTAAGGTGTGCCATTTAATTCCCTTCCTTTATTGGGAAACCAAGAGGTAATTATTTACCGCCAACCATAGGGGGCAAAATATCAATTGTCTGAACGCTGTTTAAATCAATATCATTAGCAGATACTAATTTATTATCAGCAAATATCCATGCGTCAGATGATGATGTTAATAAATTTATTAATTCAGTATCGTTCTTACTATACATCAATTCTGTATGTCCTGTATTATCTGCTATTTTCACCTTAATCATTAATTCTCAACTCCGCTAATAACTTTCTTTCATTCATGCTCAACCATTTTTTCCTCATATTATCATCTATTGTTTTACTCATTTTTTAATCCCTCAAATTGTGCTAAAGCCTCTTTTAATTGATTGATAACTTCTTCTAAATCATCACCACTAACTCTAAGTTTTTTAATTATTAGATTTTGGTATCTATCATGACCAATTTCAATAGTATATGGTTTTTCTTCAATTATTACAGGCTCTTTGCTCATACCCTATGGTTAAGAAGTAAATCATATGGGGACACTACGTTTAATGACAAAGATATTACCATATGGTCAATGAATCTTTGTGTAATATTGGCCCCGAAGGGCGTTTAATTAACCTTAATATGGCTACCATCCCATAATTCACCGTTTAAGTACCAATTCCAATCTTTTTGATATATATGCACATCATAAAGCCCGTTAAGGCGTTCTTTTGTTGTTACTGTGCTATAACCGCAGGTTGATATATAAGTTCCCGTATTATCTTTATAGGCTATTAAATTACCATGTAGTCTTAATTGAGTTTGTTCATAATCTCCGATTATTCGCACTTCTGTATTACCTCTCTTGAACCTGTAGTTATTGTTAAATGCCCTTATTGAGTCTTGTGTTATTTTTCTCATGCCTATAAATTATAATAATCTTATGAGGTTATGTAACAAAGATATATAACCATATGGTGAAGAGAAGTTATTAAATTGAATTTTATATTCAACAGTATGCTTGTTTAATGAGTTCTTGCCCGCCAGAAGAATAGGGACATACTTTATTTATGGAGCATTAGCGTACTGCTACACTAATAACTCCTAAACCGTACTTTGCTTCGCAACCATATGGTCAATGAAAGTCTTTGCTATATATTGGCCCGAAAGCCGTTATCCATATAGATACTCTTCTTCGTCAGAAATTAGGATAGATGTTTCTACACCACATATTCTACATCGGTATAGTTTATATGCATATTCAGGCGCACCCGAATAATCACTTGTAGATTCAATATTTACAAATTCCCATTTATGTTCATGGCCATCATAATCTACTTCTTCATCTTTAGGGTCAATCTTCATATTAATCATACTCCAAATCATCTGTCCATACTTCCACAATAGAATTACATACTAAACATTCAGCCTCTTTACATACACCGAATGGTGTTATATTGACTATTCCATATATTTTATGTCGTGTCTTTTTGAAGCATTCTGCTACACATAATGTTCGTGGGTTCATATTAAGCACACCATCCACAATGTTGTTTGCCACAATTACACCTATAATCAGCCAAATAACAAGATTCACTACAATATGGCTCAATTTGAGGCTCCTCAAATGGTTCAGTACAGGACATACATTCTGTAAAGGTTTCTTCTTCTATTTTACCAGTTCCATTACAAGTATTACATTTCTTATCATAATTACCTGCAAAGTAATTCTCTCTAAAATCATCATCCATTTCAGACCATTCATTAGAAGTAAAACCACCCCCATCCGGTTCAATATGACTTGTTGTTCTTCCATTACCATTACACTCAAAACAGGCTATTTTCTTTACCATGCCTAATATCTATAAATATGCTATAGGGTTGTTATACCAAAGACTTACAACCATATGGGTCTTTGCAGTAGATTTTTTTTAAATTTTAAATAATTTTATTGATTTTAATAGTAAAATTGTTAGTTAATACAAAAGTTTCGCCTACAAAACAATTATATGTTGAGGTGATATGCCAATTAACAACCGTATTATTATCTATGTTGGGTAATTCAATTAAAACATTTATGGAGACAACCTTATGGCTAAAATTTCGGCCCCTATACAATTATTTATTGAGGATATTATGAAAGACGGCGAAAAGTTAGAAAGCAGGACTATCTATGAAAGATTGTATAATAAACTAGAAGAGAGAAAATCAGATAAAAGGTTAAGTTATTTTAAAGGTCAGAATTTCCCAAGCAAACTTCAATTAACTTTATTTTTAAAAACAAATTATAAAAAAGAACTTAATAATAAACAAATATTCTTATTCTGGAAATAGATTAAAAAGTAATAAAAAAAATTTGCAAGTGCCAAAAAAATGCCGGGTCAATTTTTGAAAAAGAAAAGGACAAAGATTTGTATGTGGAAAGAGATAATAAAAATGCCGCCTAGTGTGGATGAATATAAAAGAATAGTAGAAGAAGCGTATGGAACTAAAAGCACTAAACCGTTTAAGGGTTCTAGACATAGACAAAAACATGGTTGGACAGAAAAATTAAATACATTAGAAGATACAATTATTTTTCTTCGGATATTAGATGACATTCATAGTTTTAATAAAGAGGAAATTTTCTACTTTTTAAGACAACCGTATAAATATCAAACAGAATATGAAATTTTTAAAGATGCTTTAGAATTAATGGGTGATTATGAAAATGTTGAGGGATTAGATGATGGGAATTTTGCTAATTGGTTTGAAGAAAATTATAATTTAGACTGGAATGCATTGCGAAACGACTTAAAAAAATTGAGGGAATAATTATGTGGAAAGATATACTAAAAGAAGTTAGCATTAGAGATAGGGAAATGTATATGGATGCTATTGATTTAATTGGAAAGGTAGAGGATAATGTTTCATTAGATGATATACAAGAATTTCATGATAAATATGATGCCGTAAGTAAAATGCCTGTTGAATGGCCCACAATGCATGATTATTTATTAGCAGTTGCGAAAAAATATGTAGAAATTCATAAACTAAATGAAGAAGTTTTGAAAGTTATAAAAACTGAAACAGATGAAGCACTGGGTTGAAAAAATTCCGGGAAAATTTTTGGTGAATAATTATGTGGTTTGGCATATTAAAAACTAAAATCTTTGAATATTGGTTTAGCGGAAAAGAAAATAATAGTATTATGGTACAAATTCCATATGAAGGGTTTTTACCAGATAAAAAAGGCCAAACCGATTATGTGGAAAACTATTGGGTGCAAAATCATAATACATTTAAGGAAGCAATAGGAAGAAAAATAAAGGCTAATGAACCATTTTCTTTAACATTAATTGATATTGACATTACTGATACTTCGGAAGAGGGATTTTTGTGGGGGTTTGATTCAAAACATAAAGAGATTAAAGACCCCAATGAAATAAAGTTAGATAATTGGTTAAGGGTTTCATATACATATAATATTTTAATTGATTTAGATGAAGAAGTATTAATGGATAGAATAGAAGAAGATGATTTTACGGCAAAGTGGTGAGTAATTATGTGGTTCAATATTATTAAGGCCGATGGGCCGACTCAAGATGATATTGAACGGTTAAAGGCTATCCGGTATAAATCTGAAGAAGATAAAAGAAAGATACGAGAATATGAAAAAGAGAAACTTATAGAACAATTAAGAGGCTTGATGGAACGTGCAAATTTTACTCCTGAACTTATTAACGTTACGATTGGGACTTTACCCGAAGATTATTTTGAACAGATTAAAACGCTTGAAACAAAGATAGAAGATTTGCAACGACAGGCAAAAAAAGACTTAGCGACAGAAAAATCACTAGAATTATTAAATGGCGTTATTAGTGAGAATGAGAAAGTTACTATTGTTAAGGAACCTGAGTTCAAATATGGCACTATTTATGGAGCAGTAAAAATAGAAGGAGAATCTGGAAATACTTATCATTATAATTTTGAAAGTGACCCCGAAATAGAAAAGGTGATTTATTTTTCAAAAGATGATGTTGCAGAAATAATGAACAATCACCTAGGAGAAATACCATATCCTGAAATACATGAGGAAGTGCAAATTCCTATGTGTTTAAGTTGTGAGGGTGATTTACCCAGAGGAGATAATATAGCATCAATGATAATGGGGCTATTAAATGATGAATCTACAGATATTGAAGTATTGGATAAGGCCACATCAGATTATGAGGCAATTGATTGGCATCGTCTAGCACAGCATATATATGATTTAATTGGCGGTATTGAGTTAAGTGAATTTATAGTATCTAGATTTGAGGAATGATTATGTGGCAAGATATACTTAAACAGGGTCAATGCTATCAAAGTGCATATAGTTATGTATTTGATGAAAATATGAAAGGTAATACGGATTTAATTTTAGTTCATGCAGATGTAATTGGTACGGGCGGAGATGTAAAGGGTATTGGGTATTGTCATGCTTTTGTGTTAGATGGAGATAATGTTATAGATACAGAAGCAAATGTTACTGTACCCTATGAATATTATAAAGCAGTAGGAAATGTCACTAATGAGAAAAGATATACTTTTGATGAAATGTTAAGAGAAGCATTAGAATCAGGACATTATGGGCCGTGGTGAATAATTATGTCTTGGGAAGGAATTGTGTTAAAATCTAAATGGTGGCATAAACTAGTTGATGAAATAATGTTAGATGGCAAGCCTAGAACTTCTGAACAAATTAAACTAATAATAAGAGAGGGATTATATGAGAGAAAAAGAGTTGGAAGGTATCTTCCATCTTCCCGTAGTATTGGTCACTATCTAAAAAGTACTGGTAAATACATTAAGGGTGTGGTTAAGGGACATACTAAATTAAAAACATGGCAATTGAAGGGATAAGTATGTGGGAAGATACTATTAAATCTACTAGTAAAGGTATAGGAATGGCTAATATTAGGAGAATAAATGAGTTTATGTCTGATGGTAAATGGAGAACTGGTAAAGAAGTTAGTGAAGCATTAGACTTACCACATACTAAGGTTCTACATTTATTATTAAAAAGAAGTAAAGGATTGCGAAAAACATATGAAATGCGAGAAACGGGCTATCAAAAGCCCTATGAATATAGAATATATGAGGTGTAATTATGTGGCAAAATATACGAAAAAGAAAAGGACTTCCCAAACAGTTTTGCGAGATTTGTAATGCGGAAAATATTGGATATGATAGCAAATGCATTAAATGTGGTGCAAAATTAAAAAAGAAAAACAAGTGGTTTGATACTATTAAAGAGGCCGGAGCCATAAGTACAGCAACTCCCGGATTTATACCAAGACCTAGATATAGGAAGAAAAAAGATGACGATAAAGATAATGAGTGAAGAGGCTTTAATTGAAGATTGGCCTAATTTAATTACAATGGAGGAAAAAGGCTATCCGATTAATCATGCACAATTTTATGTTAAATACATAGGGGATATTCCAGTCGGTCACATTTGTTACAAAGATATGGGAAATTGGCATTTTATTGGAAATTCATATGTTAAAGAAGAATATAGGGGTCAAGGAGTTTATGATGAACTTATGTGTAAAAGAAATTCTGATTTAAGTGATAAAAATAAAATTGCAATGTTAATACCAATAGAAAACAGCCAACTAGAAAAATTAGAAACTAGAATAAAAAATAGAAATTATATTAAAGTTAATACCTTTTTAGATGTTTATGGAATAATGTCATTCTTAGATTATTTTAAATTTAGAAAACAAAATATGTGGTTGTTAAAATGCCAATTAAACAAAGAAAGGATGGCTGGTATTGGGGTAATAGGGGGCCGTTTAAAACTAAAACAAAGGCATTAGAGGTACAAAGGGCGGCGTATGGGTGTGAGTAAAATGAGTTGGAAAGAAGAATTAATAGATTTAGATGATAATATATGGAATCGCTTCCATATTCAAAAGTATTTAAATGAAAAGTTTGGTGAAGGTTCTTGGGAAAAAGTACCAAGAAAATCAATTGATACTTATGTTTGGAAAAAGGATAATTTAAAGATTTTAATTCAAAAACCTACAATAAAAGAAGGAATAGTTAAAATAATTAAAGAAGGGCAAGACCCAATAGTTAAATATATTTGGAATATGAAAGAGATTAAGGAGTTGATATGATGTGGCAAGATATAATAAAAAGTGATGAAATAATTGAATTAATACGCAAAACAAGGCAAGAAGTTGCGAAAGCAATAAATAAAACCCAAATACAGGAATATAAAGATATTTATGTAGAATTAATGAATGAATTAGGTGCGGTTTTAAAGACCGCAGAAAATATAGAAAATAGAAAAAGAGAGGCTATGGATGCCTTGGATAGAGATGATAGAAGATTGGGGGAATTTTGGTAGAAGGATTAGTCGTGGATGTAGAGTGGTATATTTTTTTTCAATCATATTGGGTTCAAAATATTATGGGATTAATTTTTATAATAATATTTTTTATGTTAATATGTTATGAATTATTTGATAAAGATGAAATATATATTAGAACTATACCACAAGAAAGACCATTAAAAGAAAAGTTTGAGGAATAGCCATGAAAAAAAATGATTTAGGTCATTATGTTATTTATCGTGATGGTATTAAGTATATTGTTAAGACTAGAAAAGGACTGAAAAAATTATTGGGGAGATAAGTATGTGGTTTGATGTAATAAAAAGGGTTGGGAAAAACGCCAAGAAAAGACATAATAAAAGATTGATAGGCAGATTTTTAGATTTTATACCTGTAGGTGAGGAATTTACGATACACGATATAATACAGTTTTGGGAAAGCCCCGGACAACAAAAATATCGTACTGAACATATACCCAATCTTACTTCTTTAGCCCGTTTAATGAGACAAAATAAAACAATTGAGTTACTGAGTAAAGGTGGGACTACAAACTTAACCCATTTTAGTGCAAAATATATTAAAACAAGGTGAATATAATGTGGTTTGATATAATAAAAGAAACAGAAGAAGACCGTCTAAGGGCTTTGGGCTATCCTGTACCAGAAAAACCTAAATCAAATAAACTGACTAGAGATAAAATCATAGAAGAAATTAAAAATTGGGCAAACAATAATCCAAATGTTAGCCCCTTTGAAAAATATTTTATGATTGTTGAGTCTTCGGGGCATAATAGAAAAATACCGGCTCAAAATAAAACAGCAGTAGTAGTTGAAAAAACTTCTCCTAATACTAGATATTTTGAAGAAAAATGGACTGATATTGCTTATGACCCAGAAGATAGTTATAGGCAGTATCGCAAAATAAAAACAGGGGTGGATGACCCCATTAATGATACATATGTTGATTCATTTTATGTTGGTTTTTATGAAATAGGGAACAATTCTCCGATTAAGTATTTTGGGGTTACAAATATAGAGCAACTATTAGAGAACCTTGAATATAACACCCCCAGTCTTCTTCCTAAAATTAGAGCCGGTGGTCTTTATGCTGATACAGAGCATTTATTACAAGAAGCGGGTATAGATGCTAATATTAGTAATAGTGGTTTATTATGGGTAACTGGCCCGAGTGGAAATAGATATATGGTTGATTTTTCTACGGGTGATTGTAAGGTTACAGTCTCTCAAAAGGAAATTGAATTTGTTGAATATCCTGAATTAAATAGAAAAATTTCCCTTACTATTTGTACTCACGTTGATAGGAGTATTCCTTTAGGAGACAGATATGTTCAAGTGATTAGGGGTTTAACTAATGATACATCACCAGTAGTTCCAAATATTATTAAATTAGTGGCTATACCTTGGAAAATTAAGACAGATAAAATTGGCCGCCGCCGAGAAAAATTATATTATCAAGTTAAATTAGGAGATAATATATATCTAACGGAGGGAGATGCTATGAATTTATTAGAAGAGGGTGGAAATGTTATGGCTCGTCTTCCTTGGTAAGATTATTAAACTAAAGTAGTATGCCCCTACATAACCCTATTATATAGACAAGAGGAATTTTTATGAGTTGGTCTAATATATTAAAGGAAAAGGAATCTAATTATGGTTGGGTTGTTAAGCCATTTAGGAAATGGGCTAGAGAATGTAGGGCAAAGGGTGAAGCAATTGGTTCATCATCTGGAGATACTTTAAGACAAATGTTACTAAACCATGTTAAAAAACAAAGACCGGGAGTAAGTGGGGCTAGAGTTAATGCTCACGTTGTATTACAAAAATTAGAACAATTAACAAGAGATGCAGATAAAATAAGTGAGTCTGACTATAATCAAATAATAAAATTAATTCCTTATTTAGAACGGTTGGAAACTAGTAGAAATAGTAATCCGGCAAATATTAAATTCACTACCCATTTAAGAGTTAAGAGAGGTAAAGGGATAGGTAAAAAAATAGTAAGAGGACATTGGAGAACAGCCCGCTATAATAAAAATAAGACCGCTATGGAAGAATATGCAATTTCTCCTGTACCTGATGATTGGTATGTGGAAGGAAGTGGAAGTAATGATGCTCCCCTTAATACGGCAAAACCCCCACTATGGCAAGCATTGTTCGCAACTCCAGATAATAATAGTAGTAGCCCTGTTGTAACTATTGGTCTATTGCATATACTTAAAGAATATAAAAAGGAAGTGGAAAAATGAATTGGGGATTAATACTTGGGGTTATGAGTAGTATTCTCATTTTTTCCTATTTGTGGATTCTTTGGGACATTATATTAAATGATTGGGAAAAAGTAGATATTGACCTTGATATAGAAGAATTAGAAGGTGATTTGTATCATGGTTTGCATTTACAAAGAAAGGGTGATTAGTATGAGTTGGATATTAAAAAAGGTTCAACAAGGAGAAATTACCATAGAAGAAGCATTAGCATTGGAGAGGATAAAATGAGTTGGTTTAATATAATTAAAGGGCAGGAAGAAGCAACTGATTGGTTCATTGAGAATTGGGTGAAGAAAGTATTAGTGCCTAATATGACTATGGGTTTTGATGTTACGAAGGTGATGTATGATTATTTTAATACCCCAGTCTATGATAGAAAACAAAGTACTAAAGAACAAATTGATAAGGTTATTGAAATGAAATTAGAGGGTGGAGTAGATAATCCACTTTCTGATATTGAGCCGGGATTATTAAGAGATATGGAAAAGGCCGGTCATGCAATACATGAAGTTGATTTTGAAAAAGCATATGAAGTATATAGAGAAGAAATGTATAAAGTAATAGAGAATTTTAATTGGGGGTGATAAAGAATGATTACTAGAAAGCGATGTAAATTCTGCCAGTCCGAAGATAGGGCGGAATTAGAAGAAAAAATGGCTAATATGGAAATTGCTCCCGATGTTTTAGATAAAGAAAGGGATTGGGCTAGTGGCACTACAAGCAGACATTTGCGTAATCATACCGCAGAATATGATAATAAAAGTAATCCCCGATGTGTATTATGTACTGACCCTATGAGGAAAGAATATGAAGTTGGGATTAATAATGGGGATTTGGCCCCAAGTGCATTAGCAGAAGCATTAGATACAACCCCAAAACAAATTAAAAATCATATGAAAAATCACTTACAACCGTTGGTACAAAAAAGTGCGGCTAATATTATTGCGGCAAAAGAAGTTAATGAAATTGATTTATTGAGTGTCAATGTTGAACGCCTTAATAGTAAGATTGATGAGTTGTTTCAAGATGATGATTTGACCCCCAAACATATAGATTCACTTACAAAGTTGGCAAAGGAAATTAGAGAGAGTTTGAAATACTTACTTGAATTTAAAGGTAAATTGGTTCATAAAAGACAAGATACAATTGTTATTGCACAAATGCAAATTGTTCAAGAAGTGTTGGCACAAAATCATCCCCAAGTATGGTTAGATGTTAAAAATAAAATGCAGGAGAAATTACAATGAGTTGGAAAGATATAATAAAAAATAATTTAAAAAATGAAATAGATACTTGGGCTAATAGTCAAGTTAATCCTTCAGGCCCACTAACTATTATATTTCAACAAAATAAAAAAGGGCCACATGAAGGACTATCTAATATGTATTTTGTAAATAATGAACAACAATTTAATGAATTGAAACAATTATATTCTCAAACTAACACAGTTAAAGAAAAAGGCGAAGATGCTTTCTTTGTTATGGATTAAAAGTAGGAGAGATTACAATGAGTTGGAAAAATATAATAAAAAATATACCTATGTCAGAACAAGGTAAATGGACAAAGGAAAATTCTATGTTAAGTTTAGAAGAAGTAGGAGATAAAGAATTAATGGTTGTTGGTTGGATTAAAAAACCATCAGGTAAAAAAGTAACTGTTTATGACAATATGGGCTTTGATGCCCCGTTCCCGTTTGTAATAAAAGAGGAGTGGGATTTAGATTGAGTTGGGAACTATTGCTTAAAGCGAAGATTTCTCTTCCACAAGAAAATAAAGAGAGTTGGCTTGAGCATTTAGAATCCGAAGAGAGCATGACCAGATTTATGCGCCGATTACGAAATGGACAATATCAAACTAAAGGTATTATGAGAACAATATCTTTTTTGAGAGATGAAGGTTCAGATGAAAATTTAGAAAATTATTCTTCCATAGAACATGATGAAGAAGAAATTGTGCGTAGATTTAGGGAACATAAGCCTATGATGTTGCGCCTACTAACTAATAAAGTAAATAGAATTAAAGGCGAACAAAGTAGAACGGGAAGAGAACATGGCGAGAATGTTAGAATAGAAAATGAAAAACAAATTTTTGATTTATTTGATGAGTTAGTTGAAGCAAACCCTAGTAATGTTAAACTTAATTCAAACTGGGGTAGAAAATTATTAGCAATAGAAGAAGCACTACAAAGGCGGGAAATTGTTAGAAGGATTAAAGGTAAATTAATTTCTAACTATAATGATTTCTTTTCCGAGTGGCCTATTCCCGGAGTTGCGGCTCCTAGTCGTGTTAATCAAGAAAGTGGGGCATATCAACCCGAATGGTGGGAAGGTAATGATAGAAAATTAAAAACTTTGGTTAATTTATTTAAGGGGGCTACTAAACAAACTAAAGGATATACTGCAAATACTTTAGATGCTGACTTAACACATACTTATTATTCTAGCATTGCAAAGTGGAATAAATTACTAATTCCTGATGAACTCTTAGAATCAGATTTATTTACAGTAAAAAAATTACATTATATGAATCCTAACTTATTATTTTTATTAAAAGAGAATAATCCTATAATAAATGTATCTTCCGAGGCCAAGGCTCAATATACAAAAGACCCCGCACATATTGGGGATGAAGAGGGTACAGGAGCAGAATTAACAGAAGAGCGTAAAAAGGAAATAGAGCGTCACCAAGAAAAATTAAAATTAATTTCTGGTAAGGGTTTAGTGTTAAATAAAGAAGGATACGATGAATTAAAAATAGAAGAAGAAGAGTTGTTAGAACTAGAAGAAGAAGCAAAATTAACGGATGGTAATTTTTCACAGAAAAAACAAAAAGATTTAAAATTATTATCGGAATTTTTTAATTCTGGTACTCATAAAGTATTTGACTATAGAGATATAGATTATGTTCAGATTATTATTCCTTCTTCATTACAAAGAAAAATTACTACTTTGTATAAAAAGTCTCTTTATGATAAAAAGTATCCTTTAGATGAAGATTTAGAAAGTCATCTCAAAGAACCAAAACAATATGAAGATACTTCAGATGCTATTGGTGGTATAGATTTAGACACATTAACAGGCGAGCCAGAATCTACTATATCTCTGTTAAATTTACTAAATACTATAAAAGAAGCAGATGAGGCTTTAGATTTGAATAGTTTTTCTGAAAATACTGGTGAGGAATTTGATAAGGCAATTGAAGACATTAGACAAGAAATTATAAAAATAACCCAAGAAAAAGTTAATGATATTGCACAAAACCCAACTAATTATCGTAAAATAAAACCAATAAAAAGTGCTGAATTTATAGAGCAACCAAAAAACCCAGATGATGAAGAAGATAAGCGTACTGTAACTTTACAAACTAAACAGGGAGTATCTATTTTTGATGCATTGGTCAGTAAGAAAATAATTGAGGAAGTGGTTAAATGAATATGAATGCTTACATTGATGATGCTGTTGCGGCTATAAAGGGAAATTCATGGGATTCATTTCAAGCCAATTTAAAGGAGGAACTTTCTTCTACCCAAGATTATAGTGAGCGTAAATTTTCTAGAGATATTCTAGGATTAAAAGAAGAGGCTAATTTTAGAAATGATTTTAATATAGATAATTATATTGATGAAGCATCTAAAGCAAAGGCATCTGATACTTGGAAAGAATTTTCTAGAGAGATACGAAGAAATATTTTCAAAGGTGGTTATGAAAGGTCACACTATCAAAAATTTATGCAAAGATTAAACAACGCAATAGGCACTCTTGAAGAAACACCACAAGATGTTAAAGCAGTACAAAGTGCAATTAATAGTGCCTTTACTATTGATGGCAAACCAATGAATATTAGTGATTTAGAAAATGCACGTCACGCAGTACCTAAATATAGTACAAGTGATTATGCTCGTAAATTGTCACGATTAAAACTAGCAGAGGCTTTTGAGAGAAGAGAAATTATTCCAGATGGTAGCATACGAATTTTAATTGATAAGTTTGAGGCAGAAAAAGAAGAAGGCCAATTTATAAATTTAGAAGCCCTCATTCCCGAAGTTAATTTAGAAGGATATTTTAATAAATCTGGGTTATTTTCTGGTATGGATTCAAATGAAAGGAGAGAAATTTATAATTACTGGGAAGACATTCATGAAAAACATGATGATTTTAGTAAATTAATTGGGGACTTTATTAAAGAACATAATATGAAAGTAAAGAACTGGGAGGTAGAAGGTGGAGGACATGATGTACCTAATTATATTATAAAGGTTCAACACGAAGATATTATAGATACTAATGTCCCAGATTTATTTAACGCTGTAAATATATTTGTAAATGAATTTTTACATAAATTAGGGGTGCAACTTAAACATAGTAAAGCGAGAGTAAAACCAATAGCGATAAGAGATGACGAAGGTAATATTAAAGACCATACGGGGGATTATGATGAACAAGCAGCGAAGGATACTAAAGATGATTTAGATTTTATTCTTGACGAAATGGAAGATAACCCGATGGCATTAGACCCAATATTATTGGTAAATTATATGACCAATAAAACAAAAACAATTATTAAAGAAAGTGATTTTGAAAGTGCTAGAAAACAACTTAGAAGGCGAGGAAGATATTTAACTTTAGATAGTGATTTGTTAGATGCTATGGAGAAATATTTTGATGAGTTTGTTGAGGAAATTCAATCCATTGATAGAGAGAATTATTATTTGCCTATGAATCCCCAATTACATGATAAAGGGGATATTGCTGATATTAATGAATCCTATGATAATTTCTTTGAGCAATTAACTAATATTATACTTAAAGAAAGAAGTAAATTGCCGACTTCTGGGGTATATGTGGGGACTGGTGAAAAGGGAGCCATATCTGTTCGTGAAACTCCCACTAGTGCAGATTTGGCTCCAATTAAAGAAGATGAAAAATTAACTCTAAGTAAGGAAGAATATAAAGAAGTTTTAGATGCTATTTATGACTATATAATTGAGCCTATTAATAGTGGGAAATATTTTGGAGAAAAGCCAGCATTTGTTACAAGAAGATGGTTTTCGGAATTAAATAGAATGATAGAGGATGACCCCTTTAGTTCTATGTTAGAAATGACATTAGAAACTATGGCAATTAAACCTTCTGATTTAGATAATATAGCCGATATGTTAGACCTTCAAAGTAGGAGGGCGTTTAGTAGGGGAGAGTCTGTTTTACCTATTATTGAAAAGGGTATTGAAGCCTTAGATAATACGATTGGTGAAAATAAAGAAAATGAAAAGTTGGGAGGCCATATTTTATATTTAGTAAATAAGCAGGGAGAACTCAATAATAAATCTGCTGAATCTTTACATGACGCATATAGAGATAGTCCCAAAAAAGGAATAGTCTATAATTTATTAGAGAGGTTATTGAATAGTTATCAATTTAGAAAGAAGTTAAAAATTAAAACTTTAGGGCCAACAGAAAAATTATCTGTTCCTCAAACTGTACCCACAATAAATATTCGGCCATCATTTGTGTCTGAAAATAGGCAAGAATTATTAAAATCAGCAAAAAGAATTTTAAAAATTATAAACGAGGCGAGAGGTTCTGTTATGACTTCATATGATTTATTAATGGAAGCACATGATATTATTAGAAAGATGAAAAATAAAGAAATTATCTATGATTGTTTAAGTTTGTCAGACGTAGATAATGTAGATTATATTTTAAAACAAGTGCCTAAATATGATTTAAATATCTTAGATTTACAGCAAATTGTTTATGAATTAGATTCTTTTAGTAATATTGCTAAATCATTTGGTATTGATGAAGAGTCGGTATATACAATTAAAGGATTATGTCGGGGTGTTTATTAATGTGGTTTGATATAATAAAAACACAAAGTATTGAGGAACATATTGATGATTTAATTCCTAAAATATATTCCCAATTACAGAGACAGGGGCATACAAAAATTACAGAAAAACTTTTAGAAGAAGCATTAATTACTTTTATTAAAGAAAAAGTATTTAGAAATAAAAAATATGTGAGTGACTTTCTGGAGGAATAGTTATGTGGTTTGATATTATCAAAAATAAATTTTTTACGATTGATAATAATTTAGTTGATGAAACCACTATGCAATCTATGTGGGAGGATTCCGGCCAAACTTTTACCCCACAATCTGCTAGAGATAAGTGGCCTTTAGCCAAAACAGGAACCCCATTATATCATATTGCATATCATAATACAGAAGAAGTTGCTGGTCATAAAAAGGCAATTGGTTATTCTGGTGTAAATGTTAAGGGTAATATAGTATTTAGTGGGTCTATTGAAGTATTGCCTTCTTTCAGAAAAGATAGACTCGGTTCTCAATTATTTAAACATAAATTGGATTATATAGATTCCACTCATTCTGATAAGTATTTTATGACTCACTTTTCTCCCGGTGGAAAAACAATTGAAGATGAAGAAGATATGGAGCGGTATATCAATAGCAGTATGTTTAATGATTCTTTAATTTATTGGCCTGATAAAGAAACTGGCGTTTGGGATATTTCTGATTTAGAGGCTTCTGCTCAAATTAAACAGGCGATAAAGGAAGGAATTAATTATGCAAATAACAGGGGAAAGCCATTTGGCATTAGATTACCCTTGGGTAAAATAATAGAACCGACGGGTAAAGAAACTCGTATTAGTGGAAAACCAATTAAAGATTGTAAAACATGGAAGGATATTTTGAGAAATCAAGGTGGCCCCGATACTCCACCAGAAGAAAGAATGAGTCTTGAGGACTATAAAGAATGGAAAAGGGTTTGTGAAGAAGAATGACGTGGTTTAATATTATTAAATACAGCGTTGCTTCTAATGTAGAACAAATGTTTCCAAATGCTAAGACTAAACTTGTAGGTGATATATGGGTATTATTATTTAATAATGAGCAGGATTACTATGAGGCATTTGAACTTTTGACAGAGTTAAAAGAAATAGGTGATTTTGATTTTGGTTATGGATTTGATAAAAATAAAAAAACTTGGAAAATTATGTTCCCTAATAGGGAATTGCAGGGGATGGAATAATGGAATTAGATTTTACAACCCAAATGGATTTAGAAATGTCTAAGTCATCCTTTCCTTATTTTTTTCAACAGGTCTTAGGTTTTGAATATACTGCATTTCATGAAGAGTGGTTAAAATCCATACAAGAAACAGACCGCACCGTTATTATTTGTAGCCGTGACCACGGAAAATCTGTTTTTATGCATTCTTGGGTTGTTTGGAATTTAGTATTTCAACCACCACCATATGAAATGCTTTACATTTCTTCCAACCAAAAACAGACAATGGTTCATATGAGAGAGATTGACCGTATGTTTAATTGTGAGGCATTAAAACATTTTAGGCCATCTAAGGGTTGGGCGATTGGTAATATACAATTAACTAATGGTAATAGAGTTTTAGAGCGTTCTGTTGGGTCACAGATTCGTGGGCTTCACCCTCAAGAAATTATTATTGATGACCCTCTAAAAGAATTTAGTTTAACTGCTATTAATAAAGTAACTGATTGGTTCTTTGGAGATATGATACCAACTCTCCATCATACTGCATCCTTAAGAATGATTGGGACTCCATTTTCTTATACTGATATTTTTGCACAATTAGAGGAAAATTCTGCATATTCCGTAAATAAATATCCTTGTCTTAATCAACTCAATGAACCCCTTTGGCCGGAACGATGGAATTATGATGCTTTAATGCAAAGAAAGATGGAGGTAGGTTCATTAAAATTTACAAGAGAATATATGTGTATTCCTATTTCAACAGGCACATCTTTATTTAATCCAGAACATATTACTGAATGTCAATGTAAAGATTCTATTCTACTGATGAGAGAGAGAAAAGGATACAAATATTATGTTGGGTGTGACCCTGCTATTTCAACTGATGGTGATTATAATGTCATTGTTGTGCTAGAAGTTGATGAGAATAAAAACAAAAGAATTGTGTTTGTAGATAGAAGTAAAAATGTAGAATTTAGAGAAAATATAAATAAATTAAAATTAATAGGTAGGCTATTTAGACCAGAAGTAATTGTGTTTGAAACTAATACTTTTGCTAAATCATTTACACAAGAATTGAGGAATGAAACTGATTTGAATGTGCATGATTTTACTACGACTAGAAAAAAGAAACAGGAAATTATTTTGAATTTACAAATGAATATAGAAAATCATAAAATTATTATTCCTAGAGGTAATGAAGAAAGTAGGCGTGTTACCAATAAAATCATTGAAGAACTGTCTATGTTTGCCATTACTGATAAGGGGAAGTTTGAAGGGGTGGGGGCGCATGACGATTTAGTTATGGGGTTGGCGTTAGCCAATGCTGCCACACAAACTATGTCGGAGCAATTTATATTAATAGATGATTTTGGTGTATTTGATACTAATACTAATATTTTGGAGCCAACAGGAATTATGGGGTTGAATTTATGAGTGAAGAAGGAGATAAATTAAGAGAGTTGGCTGCTTTAAAGGATAGAGAAGAAGAGATTACTATTGATTTGGAAACAAAATCATCTTGGCTTTCTCATCAATTAATAGATAGCCATGAAAATATTTCTAAGGATTTTGCTAAAGAGTTTAATTTATCTTTAACTGATGCTAAAAAACAATTAGATTTATTTCCGGGAGAATATCAAATAGATGGCATTGATGTTCCTACATTAGTAAAAAATCTTCGTAAGCATAGAAGAACGCTAAAAGGAGAGAATAAATTGGCCTTTACTAAGGGCATTACTAATTTAATTAATGCCTATTCTGACCATTTAGATGATTGTGTTAAGTCTATTTATTGGTTAGCCCCATATGAAAAACCCTTTAGAGAAATGGGTTTTAGTGAAAAAGATTTATTTAAATTATCTAAATTAGAGTGCGGTGATAAAAGACAAGAACTTGTAGATATTTTATGTAAGTATTGGGAGAATCAATTGTATAGAAAGGGCCGACCTTATAATGAAAAATATTCTTCCTTAAGTAAGCATATGATAAATAATAAAAGAGAATTTAAAAAATGCATGAAATCTATCCATTTAAATCCTACTCTACAGGAAGTATTAGATGATAGTATTGTTAAGGCTGTATGTGATTATCCCGGAATATCTGCTAGACAAATTATAGATATTTTGCCTAATAAGTTACAAAAAAGAGTTTCACATAACATGATTTCTAAATCTGCTCCTAGATTAAATATTGCTATTGCTGATGAACAATATTATAAATTACCTGATTTGTTTAAAAAGGATTTATATTCTTATTGTGCCGCTTTTATTGATTCGGATGGGTATATTACTATGGATAAGAGCCATAACCCGAGAGTGGGAATGGTTGCTACAGGTAATAGAGGTAAAGCCTTTTTGAAAGAGTTACATAAGTCATTAGGCATTGGGAAATTAGTCTTAGATGAAAAGTCTCCACAGAATACTAGACCCGTTAATAGACTTAATTTTTATTCTCAAAATGATATTACCGAACTACTTAATAAGTGTCGGCCACACCTTCGTATGAAGGGCGCACAAGCAGATGTTCTTACTGAATTAATTAGAATGAAAAAATCATATAAAAAGACTGATTGGTATAAAGGTCGTTGTGGTGAATTATTCAATTTAATGAAGTGGTATAATCATAGTGAGAATCCTAATTATGATTGGTTGAAATATAATATAAATGTTGAAGATATTTCTAAATATGAATCTAATTGTAAAATGTCTATGATGGATAGTTTAGAGGGAATTAAAAAAGATGTTGATGATGCTATTGATGATTTAGAAGAAGTAGCAGAAGAACATGATTTAACAGAAGAAGAATGGGAATCAGTTGATGATGCGTCTGATTATTTATTTGAACATAAGGTGAAGAAGAATGGTTGATTTATTTTCATTTCTAAGGCGTAAAACTCCGGCCCCCGCAGACCGTAAAGTATTCAATATGGGAATACAAGAGCGAGAGCAAAGTTATTTTATGACGGCTCCTGTTATTTATCATATTGCACAACAATCTGTTATTTTGAGAACTTGTACTACACAATTAAAAAATGAAATTTTTAGAAGAGGAGTGAAATTTAAAAAGGCTTTTAGTCTTAAATGTGTATCTTGTGGAAATACTCATGAGAATAAAGTAGAAGAGTGTGTTGAGTGTGAGTCTAAAGAATTAAAAAAACCAGACAGAAATCAAATTGATTATGCTAATAAGTTATTAGAAGTCACTTATGTTAATCGGTCAGAACAATTATTTATTGATATTTTAAAAGAAATGGAAGATGATTTGAATATTATGGATGATGCATATATTATTTTAGTTAAGGAATATTTTGTAAATGCATCTGCTGGCATTGAACTTCATAAAATTAAAGAAATGTATAGAGGCGACCCTGCTACTATGTCTATTTATACTGATGAACATGGTGAAAGAGGAACTAAAGGTTTTACTTGTTTAAACCATAGATACTTTTTATCAGACGATGAGTATGCCCATTGTGATGAATGTAATTTACAGTTATATCCTGTTCATTATATTAATAGAGTAAATGGTATAGACCAATACTATATTGAAGGAGAGGTTTTGCACTTTAGTAAATATTCTCCCTCTAGATTATATGGACAATCCCCTGTAATTACTTTATTTAATCACATTACTACTTTAATCGCTATGGAAAATTATGTTAATGCTTCCTATACTAAAAGTAGAATGCCTAGAGGGTTATTGGCTGTTCAAACTAGAAATATGGAATCAATGCAAAATTTTTGGAGAGCAGTTAAAGAAAAAATGGAAACTGACCCCCACTTTATACCTGTAATGGGCATAGAAGCAGAAGGCGGTAAAGGTTCTGTTGAGTGGATTAAGTTTATGGATTCATTAAAAGAAATGGATTATGTTGCTGTTAAAGAAGATTTACGAGATAGAGTAGCGGCCTTTTATGGAGTAAGTAAAATCTTTATGGCGGATAGTTCTACAAGTGGTGGATTAAATAATGAAGGTATGCAAATACTTGTTACAAATCGTGCTGTAGAAATGGGCCAAAATGTGTATAATCATTATGTATTCCCTTGGATATTAAAGCAATTTGGTATTACTGATTATGAATTAATTTTACCGCCTTCTGAAGAAGAAGATGAAATAGCAATTATGAGAAAGAGAGAGATTGAAGTTAATATTGCGGCTTCAATTAAAAACTTAGGATTTGAAGTTGATATGAATGGTGACGGGGAATTTGAATATACAAAACCGCCACCAGAACCAACAGGTGATGTGCCTAAAGAAGAAAAAATGGTTGAAAAAGACCCTTATGCGGGTACAGATATAGATGCTTCACAATTAGGACAAATGCAAGAAGAGGCTTTAAGTCAGAAAAGCCCACAAGAAGGCGACTCAACCACAAGAAATAAACCGTCAATGAGTGTAGGGCCACCTAATAGGGCAACGGGCTTACCAAAAGAAGCGGCCAATAATAATGTTGATAGAAGAACAGAAAGGAGAGTGAGTTAATGGATAATAGAACTAAATTAGACATATTAATAAAAGAAGATGAGCCTAGAGTGTTATGTAAATGCCTTTGTGTTGATTGCAAGTATAATAAAAATAAATTATGTTATGCTAAACAAATAGAGTTAGATTACTTAGTTAAAGAAGATGGCTCAAAAACTTGTGAATGTTTAACGTATGAAGTAGAAGGAGATGAATAAAATGAATATAAGAAAACAATTAGATGATTTAAAGAAGAACGATTTGAGGGAATTAAACAGGGCCGCAGATGTTATCTTTGATATAATAACGCCTTTAGTTGAAGATGGAAAATTAAATACTGATTTTCATTTGGAACTTGAAAGATTATTAGATGCAATTGAATCGGTTATGACTCCAGACCCCAAAGCAGATATTAGCAATATTGGAAGAGAAAAACTTGATGAGTGGGCTAAAAGAAATGAAACTCCTAGTGAAGAAAAGGTTTTAGGAGCAGTTATAGGGGCATTTAAGGGTGATGATAAATGAGTGAAACAATGGAAGATATAATGAATAAGAAGCGAGAATTGGTTGCCGCTAAAAATAAAGTAATGAGTAAGAATATAGAGCCTAATAGAAATTTAATGCCAGATATTCCTAAACCCAAAGAGCAGGTAGTTAATGATACTAAACCAATTCCCGGTCTTATTACTAGGCCCAAAAAACAAAGAAAGAAAGACCATTATGTATGGTGATTAATATGCATTGGGAAGACATTTTAAAAAATGTACCAAAGTGTCCGACCTGTGGAAAAAAACATAAAGCAATCGGTTTTGATGATAAAGTTGGTTGGCATTGGAATCCAAAAGATAAAAGTGAATCTAAAGCAAAAGTAGTTGATATGAAAGATATTAATTGGAATAAAGAAGAGTGATTAATATGCAAGCGGCGGCTTTTTGGAAAGGCGACATTGTTAAACAAGTAACTGTTGCAGATTTCTTTAGAGCCGGTGAAGGTTCATTAATAGACAAACTCAATAATAAAGAGAAAGATAGATTTAATGTTATTAGAAATAAATTGAAAGATTCAAATAATTGGCAAAATTTTATGAAAGAGTCTCTATCGCAATCACTTTCAAAACATACATACCATACCAATTATTACAAGGTTAGGAACCAATTAACTAATCTTATGGGTAATATAGAGGATGAAGATGAGGTCGGGTCTTTAGAAGAAATAAAAGACTTACTAGAAGACCATCCTCCATTAGAAGGCAGACTTAGAAGGAGAAAAAATATAACTATAGATATTGACCCAAAAAATCTATCTATTTTTGATAAAATTATATTTATAGGTTTAGTGCTTCCAGAATTTAAAAAGGAAGTAAGTAAAGAAGAAAGCACTCCGTCAGGATTTGCTATTTATGGAAAAGATACTCATAAGCATTTAAAATCTTTATTTGAGGTTAAATTAATATTACAAGATATTTATGATGGTCTTAATTTTCCGGGCATCCCAAAAAGAGAACAAGAAATAGTAAATGATGTAAAGGCAATGTTAGATTCAGAAGTTGAAATTTTAAATCCCGACTCTGGAAGAACGAAAGTAGAAAAAATTAAATTATCTTTGTGGGAAGCATTACATAAAGTTGGTGCTATTTATGGTTTTTATGGAGTATCTGATAGGCAAAAAAGAAAACTCATTATGGCAAGAACTGAAAAATTGGGTCAAAGAAATATCCAAGATAGGGAAACTTTAGAATGGTTAAGCGAATTTACTGGTGATAGGGTCACTCAAGAGACTATGGATTTATTTCATAGTTATGCTGATTATGAATTAATAGCAGAAGAAATGAAGGAATTGGTTGGAAAAGATTTAGAAGATAATCCAAAGTTACAGGAAAAAAGTAAAGAGTTAGAAGCAGAAAAAGAGTCAATTGAATTAGATATTATTAATGATTTTGGTGAAGAAGTTTTAGAGGAGTTTAAGTCAAAACTGTATAGCAGAACTGCCGAACAAATAGGAGAGTCTTTAGTAGAGCGACCCGGCGTACAAATTAGAGAGGAATAGATATGAGTATAAGAAAGCAATTGGATAATTTAATTGAAAAGGAGAATGCTCCTCTTTTGGGGGATTTAAGTGAGAAGGAACGTAAGGCTTTCAAAAAGACTCTTCAAGCGGCAGAACCTTCTGAATATTTTGGTCAAGATTTTACTAAAATGGGAGAGTTAATTGATATAATGAAAGAACTAAAATTAGTTAAATCCGATAAAACCTTGAATAAAAAAATGAAATCCTTTTCAGAATCTAATACAGATATTGTGGCTACTGCGGCTAAACTAAGAAAACAATACGAACTATTATATGAGCAATTACGTTCCACAGTATATCCTAGTAAAAGGGGTGATTTAAGATGAATGAAGAAAATGAAGTAATAGAAATATTGAAGGTTTTAGTTGAGAAAATTAAGACTTTAGAAGAAACAGTATATAATGACGACAATATATTAATGAAGTCGGGTTATGTTAAGATGAATACTCCAAGACCATCTGTTGCAGTAAGTAATGATGGATTACCAGAAGATATATCTAAAATGTCTTGGAGTGAATTGAATGAAATGGTTAAAAAAATTGAGGGATAATAATGAGAGAAGTAAAAAGAAAAATAGTTGATATAAGAAATCCAACACATATTGTATTGAAAGCAGATGAAGAGGAATTAGAAGATATGAATAATGTATCTGATAGTGAAAACCCTAGTCCTATTCAATTAACTTCTAGAAATACACTTCCTTTTGAGGGAGAAAGAAGAGGAGAAGAAGTTGAAATTGAACGTACTAAAGGAGAAGATGTACCAGAAAGAAAAAATATGAGTAGGACAACACCTATGGATGGTAAATCTTATTGGGATAAAGCAAAAGACAATTATGTGTTTGATGCTAGTTTAAAGAAGACAAGAAATCAATTGGATACTTTAAAAGAATAGGCTCTATTTGGAATGATTCAAATGGTTCAGACAGGCGTTGCTGTTAAAGAGCAGAATAGCCTATCAAAGAAAATACGTTCTTATTTTGAACGCATTAGAGTTGCATATTTATCAGCAAGGGATAATCCTAAAGAGTTTAAAGATAAGTGGTCTAAAGCCGTTAAGGATATTAAAGGCCAATGGGATGATACTGATGAATTAGCAAGAACATTTAAGAAATATCTGGATGAAGAAACATTATTTCACAATGAGGCTAATAATCCAGAATCTATACAAGCAGAACGTATTTATGAATCTATAAAACGTATGAGATATTCTTTTGTTGCTAATGACCCATTTATTAAAAAATATGGTAATAGCCTCTTTAGTGAGTTAATGAAAGATTCAACTCTATTTGCTCAATTTATTCATTGGGCTACCCGTAACACTAAATTCGCAGTAAAAAGGGAAAAATGGGAGAATAATCAACTCACTCCTGATGAAATAAGCGAGGGATGGGAAGGATTAGACCTAGAGTTGGGCGACTTAGTGGCCTTTATTTCTACCCACTATGGGGATGATGAAGATACTTCTAGGCTTAAAACTAAACTTAATGGTGCTACAAAACTTTTAAACAAAGTTATGGGCGAAGAAGAATTAAAAGAAGTTTTAGAAATACAAAAGGCAGAAAAAAGTGATGTTCATTTTTTAGTACCTAATAAACCAATGTATCGTATATTTGATATTGATGATATTGATGAATTAAAGGGATTTACTGGTGAATGGCTTGTTCAAGAGAAATATGACGGCATGAGGGTTCAAATACATAAAATTGATAATAATGTTAAAATTTATTCTTTTAATGAAAAAGATATTACTGGGCATTGTTCAGACCAAGTAGATTTAATGAAAAAATCTCATTTTGGTGATTGTATTCTTGATGCAGAATTAATGCTATTTGATGGAGATGAACCTTTACATAGGGCAGAAGTTGTTGCAAAGATTTTCAAAGATAAAAAGAGTGATACTGAATTAAGATGCCATGTATTTGATATTATGCGCCATAATGATTCAGATGTTACTGATAGCACTTTAGAAGATAGAATTAAAATATTATTTAATAACTATTCTCAACATTCTCATGAAAAATTAGCATTTCCTTCTAAAAAAGATACTAGACTTGCTGATAATTTACAAGATGTTGAAAAATATGCTAAAGAAATTATGAAAATACCAACATCAGAAGGAGTTATAATTAAAGACCTTACTTCTACATATTTTGTTGGTACTAAAAAGAATCCTAAATGGATTAAGTGGAAAAAGTTTGTTGATTTAGATTTAATCGCATTAGATATTAAAGAAACTAAGTCAAATATGTTTAATTATTTATTAGGTGCGGGGCCACTTAGTAAAGAAGATGCAAAAGAAGTATCTTCTGTTGAATATGAAAATAAGTTATATGCCCCTGTTGGTCGTTCTATTAATACTAAGATAGAAGAAGAAGTGGGTACAATACTTAGAGTTAAAGTTGATGAAGTTAAACAATCTAAGGATGGATATAAAATTTTTAATGCTAAAGTTATTGAACTCCCTGAAGTGGAACACCCAGACAAATTAGTAACTCTTAAATTATTATCTGCTGATACTAAAAAATCTATTTCATATAAAGTTGAGGCTCTTACTAAAGGTATAGTAATAACAGATTATATTCACGGTGAGGCTATTATTAAGTCTGACTTAGATGGGTTTATTAGATTTGAAACTAATAATTTAATGTCAAAAAATGCAATATTAGACATTGACATATGGAAAGAACAATTTGATGAAGTAACTAAAAGAGATAAAGGCGAATTAAGAACACATATTTTACATTATTTAGAGAAAGAAGGAGAAAAGCATATAAAAGATATTGAAAAGTATATTTTACAAAGTAAAAAGTTTTCTAAATTTTATGATAATTTATTTGATTCTAATATTAAACAGTTAGAAAATTATATGAGGAATCAAGCAGGTACTAAATCTCAAACTAAAGGCTTTTTTATTCCATTGGATAATCATAAGTTTAAAGCAGAAAAAAATATAATTGCTAAATATAAAACCCCCGAAGATATTAGATATGGTAAATTTAAAATATATCAACGTGAAGATGAGAATTTACAATTTTTAATTCAGACAAATAAGTTATTAGCATGGACAATTAAAATTAATAGTGTTGATGATATATTTAATTTATTTGGTAAATCTAAAAAGTTTCCTGCTAAAATAGAAAGTAATATTTCTAAAGATAGACTAATAGACCAAGGAAAGGTTGAATTAGGGGTTCAAAGACATGGATATCATGAATATATATTAGAAGGAAATAAGTTTTCATCTAAATTACATTTTAAAGTATTACCAATTAAAGATGAGCAATATTGGTTATCTTTTACTGGAACACAGATTAAACCTGTTAATGAGGAAACAGATGATGGTATTTGGGATATATATACTGATAAGTATAAAAATTTGTCATTTTCAGGACTTGAATAGCGGCTCTTTAATATAGTATAGGTTTGGTGGTAGTTAGTGTCCGAAGTAGCAGACAATACACAACATGAGTTTGTAATACTCAAATCCGATGATTTACATATAGCAGGTTACGCATCTTTAGAAATAGTAGATAAACAAAATGATTTAATTACTTTAAAAGCATTAGATGAAGCAACAAAGAAATTTATTAAAAATCCAAAATATAGAAATGTAATGACAAATCATTCAAATGTTCAAGTCGGAGAAGTAGTTAAAGAATATAGAGATTCAAAAGGAAAACTATGGAAAACAGAAGTTGATGATGTAGGATTTTTTGTAGTAATTAAATTAAGAGATGATATTGAAAAGGCTAAAGAGGTTTCAAGGGATATTAGAAAAGGAACATTAAGGTCTTTTAGTATTGGTGGTCAGGCATTAGAAAAGAGAAAGAAAAATCATGCAGAACACGGTGAATATAACGAAATATCAAAATTAGAACTCCATGAAATAACAATATGTGAAAAGGGGATTAATCCAGAAGCAAGATTTGATATATTAAAAATGGATAACAAAAATAAACTTGAAAAAGCAATAGAAGAATTAAATGAATTAATGAAAGAATGTGGTGAAAAAATGGCAGAAGAATATGTTGATACCGAAGATGAAAGTTCAGATTTAGAACTTCAAGAAGAAGAGTTGGATACATCATTAGATGAATCAACCGAAGAATATGATGATAATTTGGAATTATCAGATAAAGATTTACCAACAGGGCAGGTTGAAGCCGGTGAAGCAGGTAAAGTGATTGTTGAGGGAGGTAATCCTAAAAACCAACATGACCAAATTACTGTAGTAAAGGGCTTTGACATTGACTCTCTAAATCTATCAGAAGATAATTTAGAAAAGGCATACGCCCAGTTTAAGGCTGAAAAACTTGAAAAGATGGCCTTTGATAATCTAAATAATGATTTCCAAAAGCGATTTGATGCAGAACTATCTGTTAAAGAGGCAGAAATCGCAAAGAATGAGTATGATGCTCATGCAGAAGTTAATGAACTAAAGAAACAATTTAGTGAATTACTAACTTATTTACAAGATAATAAAGATAATACAATTGTTAAGCAACAACAAATTGTTGATGAACTACAGATTCCATCCTCAGAAGATATTGCTAAAATGTCATGGGGAGAATTGGATGCAGAAATAAAGAGATTGGCAGGTGAATAAATATGACACAGTATATTAATACAATTAAAGATTTGGAAGCAAGAACCTACGGATTAAGCCCCGTTGGTAGTAATCAATTGCTTAAAGGCGCAGGTATTGTTGGTGGGCTAGTAACAGGCCATGATTCAGCAATCGGATTAAATGGAACAGCAGGGCCAAACCTATCTGCTCTCTATAACAAGATTTATGGACAGAAAGTTTGGTCAATGATTAATCAAGAAATTAACCCATTAAGTGTTTTACCAAAGAGGCAATACACACAAAGCGGTTGGAGAGTAATGACAAAGAGGCCATTAGGCGGTGCAAATGCGGCTTTTGGTATTGGAACAACTGCTTATTCAGCAGGTTCAGCATTAGATACTCCTCATGCTGATGAAATTGGTGGTGTTCAAGAAAATCATGCTTTGGATTCAACAGGGCTTCAATCCATTTCTCCAGAGTATTCAACTCTATTTATGTCTCCAAAGACAGTTGCACATCAATTCGCATACAGCGAGTTAGCGGCTGAAATGGCAAAGATTGATGATGGAATTGGTGATTTAAGGGCTATTGTCCGTGAGGATATGGGTAAATTACACGCAGAAGTACAATCAAAAATGCTAGTAATGCCATTAGAGAATTATGATTTAGATAGTGGTGGTTCCGCTTCTGCATCTGGCGCACAGACTTATGCAGATATGGAGCGTAATTATACTTCATTGCACAAAATTATCGCTACTAGTGCTGAAATTCATGAATTAGCAACACAAAACATTATTGCTTCGGCTAATGGTGGTGCGGCTTCAACAGATATTTCAAGTCTATACGGAAATACTGACCGAAGGGCTTCAACAGCAATGGGTTCAAGCGTTGGATTTATGGATGCAGAAGTCAATATGGGAGATGGTTATGCTGCTACTGAACAAAGAACATTAACATTAAGTATTCTAAATAGTTTAATTCAGAATTTGCGAACCAATGGTGGTACTCCAAAGGTTATTCTGACTGGATATGACACAATTCAAGCAATTGCAGACTTATTACAGGCTCAAGAGCGATTTATTGATGGAAAAGAGATTATTCCTACTCATGGTGGAGTTAAAGGTGTAAAAGGTGGAGAAGTTGGATTTAGAGTAGCAACATACATGGATATTCCATTAATTCCTTGTAAAGATATGCCAACAACTACTCACGATACACTAACAACTGGTGTTTCTGATATGTTATTCCTTGATACTGACCATTTATGGTTTGCAACTCTAAAACCAACACAATACTTTGAAGATGGTATTAATCATGGAAACCCATTCGGAGTAGGTACTCTAGGAAATAAGGCTATGTTCCGTACAATGGGTGAAGTTGGCTGTTCCTTCTTTAAGGGTCAAGGTAAAATTACTAACGTCAAGTGAGGTGATTTTAAATGACATTTACAGTACAAATTAAAGAAGACCATAGAGGCGTTTCTCGCCCTAGAGTAGTTGGAGATGAATATGTCGTTGATGCTGCTTTACTATTTACTGTATATCATACCGCAGATAGAGTAACTGCCGAATCATTAGGATTAAGCACTATTTCCGCAGCAGTAATTACAGGTGTTTCTCTTGGAACAGGAATTGATGCAGTAATTGATGTTTCAGATGATGCAAGTGGCGATTATGATGGTGAAAGCCTCAAAATAATAATGTATGATTCAACTGTTGCTGATGAAGTTGAAATTAGTAATGCTGCAAATATTAATGATACTACTATAAGATTACGAGTTTGGGGCCTTATTTGAGGCGATTAAATGGCGACAATAACTAATGTTAGCGCAAACCGTTTTTATTCAAGAGCCGATAATGGTTTTTGTCTATTGCCTAAAGAGTCAAAAGAGGTAACTACTCAACACGCTATATGCTATTTGGGCAGTAACGAAATAAAAGTAGAATTTTCCTCTAGTGATGATTTTAGTAATATTTCTGAACTAAGGTTGCTAAGTTTAAAACGCACTTTAAAATTAGACGAAAATTTATCTGCTAAGGATATAATTAAACTATTTATGCCTAAAAAAACTATTAAACAGAGTCTTAATTTACCCAAAAAGACTTCTAAGAAAACAACTTCTAAGGAAACTAAAGAAGATAAAGAATAGCCGCTATGCTTATATGGCATCGTTGATGTGGCATACATAAGGTGATTTAGTTGGTAACAGGTTGTCGTTCAAGTGGATTAATAGCCGCTAGTGCATTAGTCTTTAGTGGTAAAGCGAAATTAATAAGTGTTCATGCTTCTAATATGCATACAACTCAAGATGCTACATTAATTATTTATGATAATACTGCGGCTTCTGGAACTCAGGTTCTTTCAATAGTATTAGAGCCAAAAAAGAGTATAGAAGTAGATATGCATGGTGTTTTATGTGGAACCGGACTATATGCAGCATTTGGAAATGGGCCGGGTGGAAATGCCGGAACTCCTAGTTGTACTGTAGAATATGTTTAGGTGATTAAAGTGAGTTGGAAACATATAGTAAAAGGTGAATTTGAACAATGGAGAGGGGCGCAAAATCAACCCCCCACTAATCTTGATGATGTTAATGCACCATATAATAAGCAAGCGAGGATGCGCCGCAAATTGAAACTTAAGAAAGCAAAAGAGAATCTTGAAAATCAATTACAACAAAATCCAAATGATGCTCAATTACAACAACAATTAGCAGAAGCAACAAAAGCATATGAAGAATATAAAATTAATAGGTGATTAAATGGCTTCATTGGATAAAGACACTAGACTAGTTATGACAATTTTATTCGTTGGTACAGTAAGCGGTGCTAATGTATATTTTTATTCCAATTATGGTTATCAATTACCTTGGAGTGCATTAAGCCACGCCGTATTATTTGGACTAATAACGGTTGGTTCAATTATGGGTATTAAGGCAGCATTTGATTTAGTTATGAATGATAGGATGGAATTGTGGCTACTTGATAGGAAAATTGATGTATATTGGCAAAAAAAGCAACGTGAAGAACAACAACGTGAAAAAATTAGACAATCAATGAATCAATATAATCCTTATCAACAACAACAGCAACAACAATTTCAACAGTATGAAGAACAAGAAGTATCTAATGAATTTTTAGCCTCTATTGAGCCGTGATATAATGGTATTTGGTTTTGATGAAACAGCAATGGCCTATGACTTACAAAGGGCGCATTCAGCCGATATTTGGTTTTTAAAGGCTAGAGCATGGTTTTGGGCAATTACTACAGCAACCGCATCATTACTTATTGGTAATATTTGTGGTGTTTTTGGAATTAATTTCTTCGGTTCATTATTTCATGGTTTAGGAATGGTATTTGAATTATTTTAGGTGATGGTATGTGTCGCTTTTTGCAGGGTTCGCAATTGTTTTGGTTGAAGCAGGGGCTTCTTTGTGGAAAAAATTTCATGCAATTAATTTCGGTATATATGGGGCAAGCCAAGTTGGAAAAACTACATTACACCAACAATTAAGGACTAGAGGAGAAGTACCTGAAATAAAACAAAGGACAGTTGGATTACAAAAACCTTTAAGAAAGTTTGTTAAAATAGAAGGTAATGCCCATACAGTAAAAATGTCAGATGTTGGTGGAGAATCACAATATTGGAATCTTTGGAAACAAGATATGAAAAAAAGAAAAGTAAAATATGTTTTATTTATGATTGATGATAGACATTTAAAAAATTCAGCAAATTTACAAAATCAATTAGCATGGCAATATTTAGTGGATTTAATTTGTGATGATTATTGGAGAGATGGGAGAAAATTAAAAAAGAAAAAACCACACGATTATCCAATAGCAATAGGAGTATGGGCAAATAAGTTTGATTTATGGAAGGATGCATATGAATACGAGTCAATTGATAAGCACCCAATCTTTGAACCGTTCAGATATGGTATGCAAAAATTACAAGAAAGGGGGATTCCAACCTTTAGATACATAGTAAGTGCAAAGTCTGACCCTGAAATGGTATATCGTGGAATATTAACAATGGTGGATGATTATTAATGTTAGGTTATAACCCAAATATGATTACTACTGCCCAAACACAAGCCTTTGGCTCGCATAAAGATATGGCTAGAGCCGCAGGGCCAATTATTCCTTATGAGTTTAGAGAAATTAAACCTAAAAAACAATTAAAAGAAATTCGTAAAATACTTTTACCTGAAAAAAAGAGATTTATATTTAAGTATGGTTATAAATTTAATCTTCAACATAGGTGCGTTGTTTGTGGTTCTCAACAACAATGGGAAACATCTGACCCTATGAGGCCACCTTTACCATTATCTAATGTAAATAGGGGGAGGCCATTAATGGGAACTTATTGTCCTAAACACGCTGGTATATTTAAGCAAATGGAAATGCTACAACAACAAATATTAGCAGAGGAACATGGTCTTGAATTTAGAGCATATTTACCTAAACCAAAAGTACCGGCTTTTAGAAGAGGGCCATTAACAGATTTAAATCAATCAGATATGAGTTCATTAATTGCAGCAGGTTGGTTAATAGAGCCACCAAAAGGAACAAAAGAAAATCCAACAGAACAATATGTAAGGTTGATGGCTGAAATAAATGGCAAATTAAAACAAATTGAAAATATAGTAGGTGTAATAGATAGAGAGTGATAATTATGGGATTATTAGGAACAAGTAACGGAACAGTATTCAGGGCTGTGCAAGATTCGCAGAACCAGAATTTTAAAACAGTAAATAATTTATTAACTTTACAAGATAATCATGTTGAAGAGTTTTTACAATATCATGGAGAGGCATTTTTATCAGCATTAGAACAATTATTAGAAGATGTTATTGAGCGTGTAGTTAGTAAAATGTTAGGTAAATTAGAATTTAGGACAGAAACAACATCAGGACATATTAAATTAGTAGATAATGCTCTTAGAGAATATGAAAGTATTACTCAAGAAAATATTGATTTGGATATTCAAAGAATATTAGGTGCGGCATTAAATGAAGAAGTTGTTTTACAAAGAAAAATGGCTAAACAACAATATTTAGAATCTCAAGGATTTGCGGCACAAACTCCTGCAATGTCTCAAAATAATATGGCACAAGGACAACAAATGGGTGCAACTCCTTATGGTACTCCACAAGGACAACCTGCGGGTCAATTTGCTAATAATTCTGGTTATCCTGTTCCGCCTTCTGGATATGACCAAATGAATAATCCATATTGGATTGACCCACAAACAGGACAAATGACATATACTGCTCCTAGTAGTGGATTAAATTTAGCACAAAATATAGGTAAAGTAGCGGCTTGGGCGAAGTGGCTTGCATGACACAATATATTTGGTTTCCAATCAGTAGCGGGTCAATTGATATTGATTCGCCTATTTCCCAAGAGAAAATTTATGATGATATGATGCGCTTTGCAGTTGCAAGTGTATGGGGAAATAAACAAACTGTTATTGATGGTAAGCCATTAGGTGAAGTAATTAGATTAGATACTATAATTAGGTCTTTCATTAAAGATAAATCATTACTTGATAACAATTATCAAGAAAATGTTGAACAAGCAAAGACAGTATTTTTAGAACAATTGACAAAATTAAAAGAAAGCAATCTCAAAGAAGTATTAAAAAAGATGGAATATAATCGTGAAAATTTAGGAGATTTTGATGATATTGAACTTAATGAAAAGGGCGCAGCATTAGACGAATTTAAAATGAAGCCGTCAAAAATTACTGGGAAAGAAGTAAAAATGATGGCTGAAAAATATGAGCAAAGTTTAGAGGAATTTAAACAACCTGACCATAATTTAACAATAAGTAATTTTAATGTAAGTCAAGAGGGGGCAGCCCAACAAATAAGTTTTGATTTTAAATTAGAGTATAATGAGTTACCAGAAGATAATGAAGATGAAATAAAAGATTTAGATTTTGGTAATTTTAAGTATAAAGAAGTATTTGATATTGATTGGGATATTGAAGGCAGAGGCTCAATCAGTCCATTTAGTTTAATGGATAAATTAACTAAAACTTCCCAATTAAATAAAAGAAAAGAAAAGGAATTAAAAAATGACATATTAGAAATCATTTATAATAATCTTAGAACAGAAAATAAATTAAAAAGTGGGATATTGAGTCCTAGATATGTCACACCCTTTACAATTGAAGGTAATTATGAGGGTGCTACTTTTACTAAAACAGGAAAAAAATTCAAAACTTCTGATGAAGAATATACAGGAAAGGGCGTTTTAAAATATAAAGGAAAGGGAAATACTACTCATGAATTACATATATCAGAAGGTTTTATTCCTAGAGGCTGGTTACAAACTCCTAGTCATACAGACCAACCTAGTACTTTAACACAACAAGCATCAAAAAATATAATTAAAACATATCGGGAAGATTTAATTGAAGAAATCCAAGGTAATTTAAAAAGATTAGGAAGGGCAATAAGGTCATTATCATGAAATATTCATCACCATCAGATTATACTGCAATTGCCCCTAATTATGCTACGGGGCAAGGATATTACACCAATTCTACTTTAGTAGCAGATTTATTACAAATTCCTGCTTTTAGCGGGAGTACAAATCCCACTCATGCTCAAGTTGGTAATTTTATTAAAAGAATGGAAGATTATATTGATGAAATTACTGATAATTCTTGGCGACCAATTATGTATATAAATGAAGTACATAATTTTAATTTTAGTGGGATATTATTAAATTATCCTTTATATTGGAATGATTATGTTGGGTTTATTCAATTACATTCCCCCTATATTAGAAAAATGGTCAGATTAGAAGTTTGGCATGGTAATTCTTGGACTGATTTAGCATCTGCTACTGCTTCGGTAACTATTGATGACTATACTAATGTAACTTCTATAACATTAAAAGTCCCCGGTTTTGCAGGTTCATCAAGAGTATTTACTTTAAGTGCAGGTTCAACTACTTCTACTTTTAATTCAACTTTTGGTAATAAAACTGCGGCAGAAGAACTAGTGGCATTAATTAATGAAACTTATCCGGCTAAAACTGCTAATATAACAGGTGCTACTGCTGCTAAATCATTACAAGATGGTGCAACTGCAATAAATATTTCCGATTATTTCTACGCTACTGTTGATTATGAAGATAATTCGGCTAAAGTTGTAATTTCTTCATTATTAGTGGGTGAAGATGGCGCAAATAGTGTAATTTCTGTTAGTGGTTCGGGTTTATCTAAGACTGATTTTACAGATAGAGAAGAAATGCGCCGTTTAGGGGATTTTTGGATGATTGAGGGGGATGGTAAGGTATTTTTTAGAAAGAATTTCCCTTATTTAGAGAGACAATCAGTTAGAGTTACTTATATGGCGGGTAATTATAGGGTTCCGGGTGTAATTACTGATGTAGCGACTAAACTTACTGCCTGTGAAGTATTAAGACACGATGATTCAACGGTATTAATAGCAGATACAGGCGCACAAATAGATATTAAGAGTAAATATGACTTACTTAAGGCAGAATCTAAAGAAATACTTGATAATATGAAAGAAACTATATTTTTAATAGAGTGATAGTATGGTTTTTGCCCCAACTATAAATTATGCCCGATGGGTTAGAACAAGATATAATGAATTATTTGCTATTATTAAGGAACAAGAATATTTAATTGGGTTAATTAGTCCTAGTTTGGCTCTTTCAGAAGATTATATTGCAGAAGAAGCAGAAAGACGAGTTTCAGAAGAATTGGCTCAAAAATTAGGCGAAGATTTGGGTGGTATATTTGGTTAATTGGTTTTCTATAATTAAAACAGATGTTGATTTTAGACATGACCCCGATAGACCTAGAAGATATGGTGTATATGATATAGCCGAAGATAAAATAAAAATGAATTTAACTAATTTTAAAAGATTATTAGATGGTGTAGGCGAAGGAGATTATGACCTTAGCGAAGAAGAAGCACTTGAAATGATAGGAGATAGAATTTCTCATGAGGCAATTCACGCCGCACAATATAAAGTTGGAGAACTAGATGAACCTAAAATGGAACTAGAATATGATGATGATGGATTTCTTACTGATGAAGGTTGGGAAACATTAGTTAATAGTATTAGGAGAAAAGCATTTAGATTAATATTTAATGAAATTACTGCAAGATTGCCAGAAGCAAATAATGATTATTCTGTTGCAATTAATATAATGTGGCGAGATTTAGGTGGATATAATTTAGATAATTCATCATCAACATATCATGCTAGAGGAAATGATTTATATGCAAAGGTATATAATAATGCAATAAATGAATTAATTACTAGATTAATAAGGAGATGATATTATGGATGAAGTAACTTATTTAGTGGAATTGCTTAAAGGCACAAATATTTCCCAATCAGATTATTCTGGTACTAATACTTGGGCGGGTTCTGCTACTGCGGCTGGAACTTCTGGTCATCAAGTTACACCAACAATTGTAGATATTCGTAATATGAATAAAAATACTGCATTAAGATATGATTTATCTAATGCTACTGGTAGTACAACTTCTGATTTAATTGTCGTTTTTGAAAACTCACAAACTATTAATTATCCTACTATTGGTTGGGATGTTAGAGATGAATTTTTTACTTTAACAATGCATATTAGAACTATTCAAGATGATAGGGGAGCATCAGATTCTAACTTCGCTAGAGATAGGTTGGAAAGCCTATATAAGATAGCACGTCATAGGCTTGAAGCGAACAGGAAGGGGGCGACAGTAACTATTAGTGGTGATTCACTTAAATTCAATCAAATTCACTTAGGTTCTAGAACAGAATCAAATGATAGAAATAAAAGAATATTTGGGTATAAAGTAACAATAGAAATGAAAAGATTTGCAACCTCCCTTCCTTAGTCCGTTTGTATATTAAACGGGAGTGTGAATAAATATGGCAATAAATGAAGAAATATTTTTAGGAAGCGGTGCAACTTTAAGTTTTGTACCAGAAGTAGATTTGTATGTTAGGCTAGACCACAGTAATTGTACTAGCACTAGTTTAAGAGTACATGGTGATTTTGCGGGTCAATATCTATTAGTGGATAATTTGTATGTAGGTTGTATTTTAGATTATTATGATGGTGCTGGAACAACAACTCCTGTTTCAAGTCACGTTATTACTGGTAATGATTCGGATGATATTACTATTTCCCCTGCTCATGGGGTTACAGAAGCAGATGGTGATTTTGCAGTTATTAGAGGGTATGGTGCGCCTTGTGTTGGCCCTAAAAATAGCACAGTTAAAAGACTAAATGCAGATAATTGGTTAGGATTAGTTGAAACCGCTACATTTCCTAATGTTGATGTAGAAATAAAACAATTAAATCTTTCATTAGGTAGCACCAGAAATTTTACTCACCAATATAAGGGAATTAAAACTGCTTCCGGTGGTAATTTAAATTTTATTTCTAATCATGGTGTTTGGCTTTATTATGCTTTAGGACATTGTTCTACAATTAATGCTACATATGAAGATGCAACAGTAGCAAGTGAAGTTGTTGCTCCCGGCACTTCTTCACAAGATGATAATAGATTTGTTTATCTTGATACGTCTGGTGCTGGTGCGGAAGCAGACCATGATGCTACTGATGCTGAATTTATTGGAACCGGCCCAATTTTCTATAAAACAGAAAGAAGTGGAACAGCCCTTACCCCTCCAATTTTAGAAAATTTAAATCCAGTAGGGCAATTAGAACAATTAAATAGAACTACTAATGCTACCGCTACTACCCTTGACCATGCAATTAAATATACATTTACCGAAGGAAATACCGCAATACTGCCTTCTTTTGCTTTAGAACAAAGTATAAGTAAGTTAGAATCAAGTAATACATATATTACGGGTGATACAGGTATTGCTACTGAATCTCATACTTTTACAAGAATTGCTAGAGGTAATCGTGTAAATACTTTAACTATGACCGCAAATGAAAATGAAGAACTTAAAATGACTTTGGATTTAAATACAAGAGCAGTTCATAAATTAGCAACAGATGAATCATATGAAGCAAGAGGAGGGATTACTGATAACTCGCAATTATTTAATTATGAACAAGTTGCAGGTGAAGCAGCATTCCTTGAACCTTTCTTTTTCTCTAAGGGTTCAATCAATGTATTTGGACAACAATTCCTAAAAATAACAGCATTAAGTTTGACTATTAATAATAATTTAATGGATAAGAGATATGTTGGGGTTGGTTCAAAAGATATTAAATCTGCAATACCATCACAAAGAAATTATGAAATTACTTTTACTGCAATAGTAACTGATAATAAATTATTTGAAGAGATATTTACAGAAACAGAAGCAACATCAACATCAGTAGTAACTGATGGTAGTTCTAATGGTGTAATTCAATTAGAGTTTGAGAAGGATAATACTGAAAAAATTAAATTACAATTTGCTAATTATCATATTTCATCTGCAAATTGGACAGTTCCAGATGATAGGGGGCCAATTACAGTTGATGCAACAATTATGCCTAGAACTTTAAATTTGTGTGAAGTTACTACTCATTGGGTATTACAGGGGTAATTTTTAATGGCTGATAAATTTGATAAAAGAAGGATAATGGCTGAAAAACTTGCGGCTGAAAAATCTAAAAAGAAAAAAACTACTCCTAAAAAAGTAAAATTAGAGACTAGAAATTCAAAATCCACTACAAATAGTAAGTTAGTAGAAGGTGGAGAAAAAGATGTTGAACGGACAAAGAAAGACAGTAAGTGATAAAAATAGGTTATTTATCCAAAATGATAATGAACCTAAATATGTGCGGGTTTCGCCCGATGATGATGAATATTTGAAAGTCTGGGTTAAAGAACCCACATGGCTTCAAGTTGAACAGGCTATGGCTGTAGTAATGAAATTAAATCCAAAAACACAAGAAATGGATATTGACCTTAATTCAATGTATCGTTATATTGTGAATAATTTTATTGAAAAGACTGAACCAAGCCTATCAGCAGTTGAATTATTAAAACTTAATTCATATGTTGGAAATCAATTAAAAGAAATTTTACCTAATCCACTTGCGGATTTTACGCAGGGGGATGAAGAAAAAAAAGAGCAATAAGGAAAGCAGTTAGGGGGGGTAAAATTGCTCCTGACCTTTCTTCCTTATTTGTGGTGTATAGTTTAGCGATAGCGTTCTCAATAAGTCCATTAGAAGTTTATAAAATGCCAGCAAATTTAGTTATTGATTTATTAACATTACATACAGAAGTTGAAAAATATAAAGCAGAAGAAACTGAAAAACAAATGAAGAAGGTGAAATGATGGTTAATGAAGCAAAAGAAATGGAAAAAACAATGGGGAACATTGTCCAACTTTTGCAGGATGCCAATAAGCCCGCAGAAGGATTAGCAAGTGCATTTGGTGATTTTACTGCTAATAGTAAAAGTATGGAAGTCATAATGAGATTGGCTTCCGGTACGGGTTTATGGAGATTTTTAAATAAAATTAAAGCCGTTGGAATTTCTATTAACCAATGGAATGAAAATGCAGCAGCAGCAAGAGAAGAAACAAGTAAAATGTATGATACTTTGGCTAGACAACAAGAAGTTTTAAGCAATTTAAATACATTACAAAATGACCTTAATGATAAAAACAAGCAGGGAGAAGTTTTTCAAAGTAATATTTACAAAGGATTAAAACTAATGTATGGTGAAGAATATGCCATATTAAAATTAAGAGAAGATACTACTGATGCATTAAAACTTCAACAACAGAAAATGATAGACATTAAAAAATTAGGAGCAAGTAAGGATTTATTAAAGGCTATCGGCGGTGGTAGATTTTTAGGTGACGAAACAAAACTTGTAGCAGAAGAAGCAGAAAGAAGGGGATTTGGTGAAATACAGAAATATAAAGGGGGCCAGACAAAATTTAAAGAATATAAAGGCGCAAAAAAATTCTTTAGTATCCGATGGGCAGGATTAAAAAATT
>VTLG01016151.1_pt1 | contig 83981 bp, 85 predicted proteins | sample 4694571 | NCBI WGS metagenome assembly VTLG01 (sample SAMN12604809, study PRJNA352737) | marine metagenome | biome: ENVO:00000447; feature: ENVO:00000209|ENVO:00000569|ENVO:01000036; material: ENVO:00002151; isolation source: viral sequences binned using virsorter ...
ATTAGTGAATTAGATAAAAGTGTGCCAGCACATTTAAGTGATGAAAATAATGAAGTGCATAATACTATTACACAAATAATAGTAGATACATTTGATGATTATGAATTAAAGGTAACAGGTAGTAATAGATTTAATAAAGCAGAAAATAGTATGACACAAGAAGCAAAATTTGAATTATTAAATTATAAATTAAGAGGCACATTAACAGAGTATTTAGTTAGGTTACATGATGCAGATGGAGAAGTAGTTGATTATCACATAACAGATTATTATAATAAAGATGTTAATGAAATTGTTGATACTAGAATATGGAAATTATCAGATAAAATTTTAGATGATTTAGAAGTTAAAAATGATTCTAGATTAGGTATTAAAATACTTGGTTTTATTACAAGTGAGCATTTCCTTAGAAATGATGTATTAGAAAGTATGTATGTAAAAGATATGGAAGATAAAATAGATAGTCATTATGAGAAATAAATGGAGTGACCCAAATTTTGCACCTATTACTTTAGTAGTATTATTTACAATGGGTGTTTTAGGTGCAGGAGTAATTATAGTAATACTAGATGCTATATTTAACTTAGGATTAAGTTAAAAAAAGGTGCTTAATAGCACCTTCTTTTTTCACCAAATTATATTTTTAACTGCTAGAACACTATATAGTCAATTGCATTTTCTCCTGTACCTAACCCATTACAAGTAATTTCATAATTAGGGTCCATTCCACTACTAGCAATATCATTTATCAAATCATTTACTTCATCAAATTCTTTATCATAATAACTACAATCTAAACTATACTTTTTTTTACCAAAACCTTGGGCATTCATTATTTCTCTACTACTCATATTATTTAATTTTTTAATTATTTACGCCACCAAAAGCCCTTTATTATCAGGGCATACATTGGTGTTTTAAAAATCAATTATGAAACTTTAATATATGATTCTACTACTCTTCTATAACCTGTGAATCTCATATCTCCATTATCTACTACTACACCATCTTTAATTACTAAAGCATGCTTATTAACTAATACTATATAAGTACCAATTCCATAATTAGCACAAAATGTTTTTACAGTATAATTAACTCGCTTATGAGTATAACTAGCATTAACTGGCTTATTTACACATTTTAATTTATACTCCTTAGTAACAGGAAATAAACTATCTTTAAATAATTCAAAACTTACTTCACCTAATGCTTTAAAAGTACTAAATACTGCTTTTGTACCTTTTCTTGCTTTACGCTTAAATTCTTTAGCAGTAAACTCATGTGCAACATCATAAGTAATGTTAAATGCATTCGCAATTGCTCTTACTACACAATCATTTTTTTCACCTTTGGCTATTAAACTTCCTTTTGAAACTTCATATCCACTTTTAAAATTTTCTAATATCATATAATTTGGTTTTTATGTTAATTATTTATTTAACTAATTTCCATAAATATACGAACTTTCCTTCGCTTCTCCTAGCATTTGCATGCTTGAAGTTAAAAGAAGGCATGAACAAAATCATGAACAAAAATAAATAAAAGCAGTCTACTATAACACTACAGCGAACAACCTACGTATATACAGACTTCCATTACTATGCTTGGAAAAGCGAATAATTGTTCGTATATTTATGTATATTGAAAAATATAAATAATAAATAAATATAAATAATAAATTTTAAAATCAAAAATATATGGCATTAATAGGTTTAGTAGGAATGATTACATTTAAAACAATAGATATAATAATAAAAAATAAAGAAAATCAATAATATGAATATAGTAACATTAACATTTACAATTGTGGGTTGTTTAACATGTGTTTATTTTACTCTAGCATTAGTAGAGTATTTGTATAATAAAATAAAAAATCAATAATATGAAGTACGTAATGAAAGCACTAATAGATGGCATAGTTAGTATAATAAAGTTAATAATAATACTAGCTGCATTAGCATATTGTTATGATACAGGTGTAATAGATAGTATAATAAATAGTATAAGTAAATAATGTAATTACACTGTAATAATATAATAACATATGTGCGTGTGTTAGCATTCTTTTTTCCAATGTAATGCATTATATTTAATGAATTTCCATATATAAACGTATACGCTTACATAATATATAGTATATATAATAGTATATGTGTATATGTACATGTATGTAGATTTATATATAGTATGTATGTTTGTTATGTAGTGTATATGTAATGTAATATATGGTTAACTAGACTGCTTGTTAGTCACGTACGTATGTGCTGTGAGACAGCCAAGTTTTTTCTATATAGCCTACTTACTTGTTATGAACATATGAGTTGTTTGTGAACATCCTAGTTGTTCATAAACATATATGTTATTATTTGGCTGTATGAAAGGAAGGTTGTACACATGACTGCAAACTACTACTAAAAGTAATTGCATGTTTGCTTGGAGTAGCCAAAGAGGGTTCGTATATTTATGGTATAATAAAATAATAACATAAATAAAAAACCAAATTAATATGAAAAAAGTTACAATAGATGTTCAAGTAGAAAAGAAAGTTGATAATAGAGTAAACAATACAGGCAGACCTGTAAATAAAAAATCAGCAAGGCAAATACGTTTAAACAAGCAAGCGTTGTATAGTAAATTGAATAAGCAATTTATACAAGGTAAAAAATTTAAAATCAATAATAGTAATACATCGTATGTGTATCATGTAAATGCAGATAGTAAACGTAAAGATGCATATGGTCATATAAGTAATGGTCATTCATATGTGTGTAATGTAAGTTATATAGGGCGTACTAAAGTGTTAGGTTTTACATATGTGTTAGATAAACGTGTGAATGTTGAGATTAATCTTAAGAATGTTAAGTTTGTATAATTAAATTTTAAATAGTTAGTTTTGAAAGGGGGTTTTAGAAAGAATCCCTTTTCGATTCGCTAGCGGCCCGCTATCGTTACGCTAGCGATCGGATGCGCCATAACCGCGTGCCATATACGATCGCGCGCGATCGCGCGCAATTTTGGATTGATTCAGAGTTCGAAAACGACCTTTCACCATCGAGCGTATATACGCATATAAAACATGCGCATAAAAACTTAATAATAACTTCATATTAAAGACATCGCTGTATCATCATAGGGTATTACGTATCTGTGAAAATTATTTAAATATGCAAGAAAGAAAAATCGATATAAGCGCATTCATCTACATCCTCATGATGTTATCTGTATTTCTATTAGGAATATAATACAGTTTTCCAAAAAACCCATTTTACCAAAAAATATACAGACATTAAAAAAAGAGACTCTGACGGGTTTTTCAATCGAGCCTATATATATTATTCCACCGTCCACCGTCCACCGTTTATTTATCACGTTATGTACGTCCGACGCATATGTATTATTGTTGATTTTTAGATTTTTGTTGAATGAGCATATATACGTAGGATTGGTAGGTGTATGAAAGTTACGAAAAAAGGTTGCTAAAAAATTTATTTTATGGCAAATACTAAAAAGGTAGCTTCTTTACTTGAAAAAAAGCGTAAAATTTCAAAAGAGATTGAGGATCTGCAAAATGAATGTAACCATCCTAAAAAATCTATAAGATCTACTAAAGAACATGAGGATGCCTCAACTTTTGTTTTTAGATGGATGTGTGATGAGTGTGAAAGGATAATAGGAATTCCTAATGAACAAGAAATAAAAAATTATTTAAATGGCTTTAGATAAAGAAATAAATTTAAAACAAGTATTAAGAAGATTTCCACCAGGAGATAGATGGGTACCCGTAGGACAAGAAGATCCTATATTCTCATCATTAACCGAAGGGATAGAATGGGTATTCCAAAACACAGAAGCACGAGATTTTTTAGTAAAAGCAGGAGAAGGTAAAGTATTTATATATTCTGAATTTGAAAAACCAGAACCGGAACCAGAACCACCAAAAACATATAACATTTATGGAGAATATGAATAACCCATATAGTCCAAAGGATTATACTAAAATAGAAAAACGCCTAGGAGCAATTATATTCATTATCATTATGGTTATGATAGTATTAACAGCATTATCAGGATGCACTTTAACTGCATATTCTGTTGATCCAATATATGAAGACCACCCGCATACAACTGAAGTATATTGGTATACTGATTATGAAATAGGTGGTTCACCGTATTTCGGGTATTGGAGTGGATTTTATTATTATTATGGGGTTCCTCATTATTATCCTTGGTGGTATTATTATCAATTTATTCCTCCTCACTACTATTATACACATTCTCATATACATGTACATTGTGATAATGGACATTATGTATATGGTCATAGAGGGCCTACAATTAATAATAATGTAGCTAAAGACTTCACACCAACTATAAAAATAAAGACTAATAAAGATAAATCGTTTGTTTTTCCTAAAAATTGGAAATCTAATAATTCAACTAGAATAAACAAACAAAATAATAATATTAATAAGATTAATTACAATAGAAACTTTAATCAAAAAACAAATACTAATATTAAGCCTAATAAACCCAATAGATCTAACAATTCTAATAGATCCAATAAAAAATCCCGAAAATAACCATAAAAATATTTGGAGAAGCAAAATATCCTTCGTATCTTAATGTAAAATTAAGATTATGACAAGATTAACAGCAAGACTAGCAGTAATAGTATTTTGGATAATAGTAACATGCTTATTAATAAGTTGTGAAAAAGAAGAATTTATTACATCTAACTATGAATTTGAAATGGTAGGTAGAACTTATCAAGATTCTAATGGGTTTTACCATCTAACATTAGATTCTGATACTTTAAAACAAACATTACATAGATTTGGAGCTTATATAACAAATGTAGATAAATGGAATTTACCATCACAAGTAGCATGGAGATGTGATGCATTTTGGTACCTACCAGATACGTTAGGATACACCTATATAGAAATAGGTAATGTCCCTACAGGGGAATCCCCTTGGAGTTGGGAAAATTTCGCAGTAACAGGATATGGTGGCATGACAGTTCCTATAGTTAATGGTACTAGTTTTGCAGATCCAGTTATTGATTCTGCTTTTTGTATGATGGCTCCTATAGGTGCTATGATAGGAGATACTGTTACAATTTATGGTAAAGCATGTTTTGAAGAAGGAAATGTAATATTAGAAGATTCTTTTCAGATTATTTTTAATTAAATATATGTATCGATGATACCTTAAGTTTAACTAAATTTCCTATTATCAAAAGTATTCGATGGCTCATAAAATATTTATTAGACATACTTACATATATAAATGTAGTGATACTGTTTGTAAGGGTGAATGGAAAATTAATGAAGCATCAGATTTAGATAAATTAAGATGTCCCCACTGTGGTAAATACGATTCTGTCGAATATGTTAGGGTCGACCAACGAGAAAAATATAATAGACGATGGGAATAAAATTAAAAGGTTATATATATGTACTTATCAAATAATGTAGGTAAAACACCACTAATACCCATTACATTAGGAGACCTTACAGTTTGGGGTAAATGTGAATTTATGAATCCTAGTGGTTCTGTTAAAGACAGAATGGCAACATATATTATTGATCTTGCAGAAGCTCATGGATTAATTAAAAAAGGAGACACATTATGTGAAGCAACTTCAGGTAATACAGGAATTTCATTTGCTATGTTAGCAGCTGAAAGAGGTTATAAAATGAAAATTATTATGCCTTCTAATATGTCTGAAGAACGTAAATCAATGATGAAATTTTATGGTGCAGAATTGATACAAGTTGAAGAAGGAGATTTTGATGGTGCTATAGAAATGAGAAATGATTTATGTAAAGCAAAGGGCTGGTTTAATTGTAATCAATTTCATAATCCTTGGAATATAGAAGCACATTATAATAATACAGGGCCTGAATTAGCAAATCAAATAACAAGGAATGGTGCTGTTGATTTTGATGTACCTGATGTTTTTGTAGCAGGGACAGGAACTGGTGGGACTATAATGGGTTGTGGAGGATACTTAAAAACATTATGGCCTGATATTAAGATAGTAGCAGTAGAGCCAGCAGAAAGTCCTGTTATGTCTGGAGGGCAACAAGGACTTCATGGAATACAAGGAATTGGAGACGGTAGTAAATTTTTAGTTGATTTAGATTTTGTTGATGAAATAAAAACAGTAAAAACTATATGTGCAAAAACAATAGCTAAATATTTAGCAATAAAAAAAGGATTATTTGTAGGAATAAGTGCAGGAGCTAATGTTAAAGCAGCATTTGAATGGCTACGAGATAATGATAAAAAACATGCTATTACTATTCTGTGTGATAGAGGAGAAAGATATATAAGTTGTCTTTAAAAAATCAACAAAAAAACTTGGAAAAGCAAAATATTTTTCGTATCTTATCGGAAAATACATAAATTATGCAAAATCACTCAAATTATTGGTTAATTCCTTCTAAAGGAGAAGACATGACATTAATAGAAATGGCTAGTGTACAATCAGCTATATCAAATTTTATAAAAATTTTAACTAAAAAGGATATACCTATTGAATATTTCTCACATAATAATGGAGATTCAATGACTAATGGTGAAAGAATAACTATATCATCAAGAATTAACGAATCTAACATAGATAGTGTAGTAGGATTAGCACTCCATGAAGGATCACATTGTCTTTTAACTGATTTTAAGTTTATTAAAAAAATAGGAAATTACCTAGCAGAAAAAAACTTATTAGGCCATAGTCAAATAATTCATTTTTTACATAATTTTGTAGAAGATAGAAGGATAGATAATTTTATTTATAAAAATGCACCAGGATATCAAGAATACTATAATGCAATGTATAATAGATATTTTTACAACAAAAATATTGATAAAGGTTTAAAATCACCTAAATTTAGAAAAGAAACATGGTATTGCTATATGTTTAGGATAGCAAATATATTCAATAAAAACACAGACCTTAATGCTTTATCTAAATTAAAAGAAGTTTATAATATAATAGATTTAAAAAATATAGATAGACTTAAATCTACAAAGGATACATTTAAGATAGCTATGGAAATATATAAAACGATAAATCCTTATATTAAAAATTTAACTAAGAATCAGTCACAAAAACAACATCAAAAAAATCAAAATGGATGTGATTCATTTAAAAAATCAATAAAAAAAGGAGTTATTGAAAAACAATTTAAATCACAAGAAAACTTTATAAACGGAAAAACACCAAAATCTAAAACAACTAAATGGATAAAAGAATTAATTAATATGGTGCAAAAACATCAATTAAAGAATAAATTTACAACATTTACTAATTCAGAAGGAGTTACATTAAAACAAAGAGTAACAATAATCCCTAACATCACAAACGATTTAATTAATAATAATTTTATGGGTTTATTTACTAAAGGCATAGATCCTTATGAGTATAAAATTTCTTTAGAAAAAGGATTAATAAAAGGTAAAAAACTACTTAAACAACTTAAAATAAGAAATGAAGAACAAAGATTAGAAACTAACCACCTTAAAAAAGGCAAATTAGATTCAAAAAGATTATACGCAGCTAATTACACAGATGACATATTTAAAAAATTAGATATTAAAACTTATAAAAAAATGGACATCCATCTATCTATAGACGGTAGTAGTAGTATGAAAGGCCTCAAATGGAGTAGTGTATTAGAAAATACAACAGCTATAGCTTACGTAGCTACAAAATTAAATAACATTAATATAAAAATATCTATAAGAACCACAGCACAAGAACCATTACAAAACAAAGTAAACAACTTAATACCTATATTAATAATGGCCTTTGATTCTACTAAACATAATATTAACCAGATATATAAATTAAAAAACTTTAATGTAGATGGTCTTACACCTGAAGGCATATGTTTAGAAGCACTTAATGACTTTATCCAACCTTCTTCTTATAATGCAGATTCATACCTAATAAACATGAGTGATGGAATGCCTACTTTTACATCAAAATCAGGTGAAGTTTACAAAGGAGAAAAAGCAGTTAAAGACACAGCTAGAGTTATCAATTTAATAAGTAAGAAAAGAGTTAACATAATGAGTTATTTTATACAAGGAGAACATGATAATTATAGTAAAGAAGCAGAAAATAAATTTAAATTAATGTATGGAAAAAATGCAAAATTTGTGGATGTCAACAACATTAATATTATAACTAAAACATTAAATGAATTATTCTTAAAAAAAGATTTAATATCATGAGTGAAAATAGAGGAAGACCTAAAGAAAATGTAGAGAAAAAAATGAAATTCACTATAGATTATGGTGATTCTAGATGGCATTATGATTTAAATAAATACCCTCGTGGACCTTATTTAGTAGAACAGCTAGATACAACTTATGATAAACTTGAAAAATTATACTATAAATTAGAAAAACTAAAAAAACCTAAATACCATGAAAACGGAAGAAAAAAACGAATTACGAAGTCTGATAGAAAAAAAATGGAAATGGCTGAAAAAGCTTATTGGTCAGAACATTATAGACTTTTTCCAGATGAAAAACCAAAAAGAAGAGGAAGAAAATCTATTAGAAGATGAAGAAGATATTGAATTAATTTTAGAAGAAGCTAATAGATGGGGGTTAAGAATAGAAGTAGAACAATGGGCTATGCAAATTCTTAAAGAAGACCCTGAGCTTTCTAGACTTGAAGCATATGTACAGGCATATAACGAATGGGTTAAATAAAATGAGTAAACAATCAGAAGACACAATGTATCGAATTTATCATGAAGTTGAAGAGAAAAAACTTCGTAGAAAATTTGATAAACAACTTAAAAAAATGAATACCCAAGAAAAACACAAACATAAAGAAGTTTGTGAATTGTGGGAATATGCTTTAAAAAGAATTCAAGAATAATGGAAGAATTACTAGAAGATATAGAAACTCTTATTGATGATATAGAAAGAGATTCTCAATTAACTAGAGAAGAAACATTGAAATCACTAAGAGAAATATACAATAAGGCAGAAGATATACATTTAAGTTTGGAATACTAAAATATATTATATATTTATAATTGGTCACTAGTATTTATATTAGCTGCTCAGCGAGACACGGGTTCGAATCCCGTCACCTCCACTAATAAAATATATACGATATGGGGGTGTTATGGAATTGATCGGGAGTAAGGATATAAAGAAGACCAACGCAGTAACCGGCAAACAGGTTAACACGGCGAATACTTCTGTTTTTGCTCTTATGTATGCAATTAAGACTCTTGCAAAAGAGACTGTTGCTACTGAGCAAACAGTTGCAATGGCTGCCTAGATAGGTACCCACGCCACACGGCAAACAAGGATCATGTCGTCAAAATCCTAGAAGCAGCCTGAAAGGGCTGCTTTTTTATTCTTTTTTTCTATATTTATTAGAAAAACCTACGATAATGAGATATCTATTAGTTATGCTATTAGCATTTCCTCTTCTTATGTTTGGCCAAACAGAGGATAAAAAATTTGACTTTAAAAAAGAAGTTAAAAAAGTATTTAAATTTTCAACATTTTACGGCGCTGTTAACGGAGGAACATCAATATCTGATGACGATATATATTCTATAACAACAGGTCAATTAAACCAAAATATTATAAAAACCCCATTTGATTATTCAATTAAATTTGGTGTTAGAAAAATTGCTAGATTTGGTTATTTACCTAAAGAAGCATTTAAAAAAGGAAATGAAAATTCATTTTCAGATGCTGCAACAATGGGTAAAATAACAGGATTTGAATTTTTATTTGAAGGTGAATATAAAAGACAACAAGGATTAACATTTCTTGACCAACACCATTTTTTAAGATATGTAGCAGATAGATGGTTAGTAAAAGTAGAATATTATACTAATGGTTTTGCAGATATAGAATATTTTGAATCAACTCAAAGATATAGACAAAAAATAAGTAAAAAATTTTCATTAAATATAGGAGCAGTCCAAAGATTTGCTGAACCTTATGGTTTTGATCCTTTAGCAGATTGGGTATTAGAAAATGGAAACTTGCATTATACTTACTTAGCGTTACAAGAAGATTATAATATAAATCCTTCTACAGAAACTTATATAGATCCTAATGGAAATATAGTAGCAACATCAAACGAAGTATGGGAAGAAGTTATTATACCTCAAGTATTAGACAATTATGTAGAAAATGAAAGAAATAAATTAAGCAACACATTACAACATTCTGTGATTATAGGTTTAGACTTTTATCATTATGATAGGAAGTTCTGGTTACATTCATGGGGTAATTTAATGCCTTATCATTATGACAATGGAAATGAGTATTCATATCATAATTTTAATGGAGGTCAATGGTTAGATTATTCTGGTGGCTTAATTTTTGGTTATTGGTTCAATAAAAATTTAGGTGCTTTTATTGAGGGCAAATATAATAAATATTGGAATAGAGAATGGCATAATTTCTCATTCGGACTTAATTACAAAATATTTTAAAATGGCAAATAAAGAATTAAACGAAGATACTAGTTTTAAGGTTAGTATAAAAACATTAGGAGGTATAGCAGTGTTTATTTTTACTATAGTAGGATTATGGTTTACACTTCAAGCAGACATTGCTGAAGCTAAAGAATTACCAGTACCCCCACCAGCTGACGTAACGAGGATGGAGTTTGATATGAAGGATAAAAATATACGTCTAACTATCGAAAATACACAAAAAGATGTTGAAGAAATAAAAGAAGATCTTAGACGTATTGAAGATAAGATAGACCAACTAAAATAAAAAATATGAAAAAACTATTATTATTACTATTATTCCCAATTTTAGCATATTCTCAATCACCATGTGATTCAGATCTTTGTGTAGTACAATTTAATGCTGGATGGAATTCAGCAAATGATGTAGAATGGGTAGAAAAATTAAAAGACTGTGAAATTCAGTTTATTGATATAGCAGCTAATGCTGCTGCTCAAGCAGAATATGAAATAGTTGTTGTACCTACAATTATAGTATTTAACGGAAAAGAAATAAAAAGATTTCAAGCTGATATTTCATTTGCAATGAAAGCAACAAAACAAGAAGTACAGGAAGTAGTAGATGAAATTTTAATGGATCAATTTTAAAAAAACAAATTATGTGGGATATATTTAAAGATGAAAATGAATATAATGAAAAGTCAATTATTGGATTTATTGCCTTTTTAATTATGTGTATAATAATGGTAGCTGACCTAGCAACAGGCTGGTATGGTTATGATTTAGTAATTAACGAATTTGTATATGATTCATTTGTATGGGTCGTATTAGGATGTTTTGGTATTGCTGGAGTCGAAAAATTTAGCAAAAAATGAAAAAATTACTATTATTAACTATATTATTACTAACAGGGTGTTCTTTATTATTTAACCCTGATAAATATAATCCAAATCCTATTATACCAGAACCAATAGTTGAAAAATCTTGTTGTAATAAAGACTCAATTAAAGCCGACACAATTCGTATTATTATATTAGATACCTTAAAAACAGAATAAAATTATGAAAAAGTTATTATTATTTTTATTATTACCAATTCTAGCATTTACTCAAGATAGTTGGATAAATATAGATGTCCATACAGACGATTGGCCAGAAGAAACTACATGGGAATTAGTAGATTCAAATGATGTAGCAATAGCTTCAGGAGGACCTTATGAATTAGATCAAACTTTATACAGTGAAACAGTAGAGTTAAACTCAGGAGAATATTATTATTTTCTATTTGACTCATATGGAGACGGATTATGGACAGGAGGATATGTTGAAATATGGAATTCATGTGATACAGTATTATTCTTTCATGAAGGACCATTTACTGGATATTCTATTGAAGAAGTAATGGAAGAAGGTGCTGAATGGCAATCAAATGAATTAATAGAATCATTAACAATAGCACCTTGTGCACCCCCAACTGAAGGTTGTACTGATCCTTTAGCTATAAATTATGATGAAGCAGCAGGTATTGATGATGGTAGTTGTGAATTTTTAGAAGGCTGTACGGACCCAATTGCAATTAATTATGATGAAGCAGCAGGTATTGATAATGATAGTTGTGAATATATAGAAGGATGTATAAATGAAAATGCATCTAATTACAATCCTGAAGCAGGAAGCTTACCAACAGGAATTATAACACCAGGTTCAACATGTAATCTGGTTTCTTTTACTAATACTCATTTTGGAATTGATCCTGCATTTTATTTAGAGTGGGAAGATGTTTTGCAAATTGGTGCAAGAATATATGTTGGGGATAATGGTCAACAATGGTTTATAGATGCAGTAGCTTTTGATGGTGGGGGTTGTAATTCACCAACAACTTTAATTTATGTTGTATCAACAGCAGCAGAAGCAGATGGAAACCCAAACACAAATGCACCCGGAGGTGTAAATGTAGCTGCTGTAGTAGGTGAAATATGGCAAGTAGATCCTTGTATTTTTATTTATGGTTGTACAAACCCAACAGCATTAAATTATAATCCTGAAGCAGGTATTGATGACGGTTCATGTATTAATATACCTGGTTGTACCGACCCAACAGCAGCTAGTTATAATCCAGCAGCAACTCAAGATGATGGTTCTTGTAATGGAGGTGAAGTAGTTTGTACAGAAGACAAAACATTAGTTACTGTTGAGATAATGGTTGATCAATATGGTTGTGAAACTAGTTGGGTAATATATGATCAATATGGTGATGGAACTCCATTAGCAGAAGTAGATAATGATTTTTATTGTGGTGTACCTGTAGGTACTACAATAGAATATCAAACTTGTATTGATGATAATACTAATATAATGTTTTGGCTTCAAGATTCATATGGTGATGGATTAGGAGGAGCTCAATGGGGAGGTATAGACGGTACTTGGGTAGTTTACACAGAATGTGGAGATACAATATCAGAAGGTATAGGTGATTTTGGTGAACTTATAATTGATGTAGGTCAAGTAGTACCTTGTGCTCCTGAAGCTATTGAAGGTTGTATAGATGATAATTATTTAGAATTTAACCCTTACGCAAACACAGATGATGGTTCATGTATAACAGAAAGAATATTTGGTTGTATTAATCCAGATGCTTTTAATTACGATGAAAATGCAAATACTCAATTAGTAAACCCTCAATGTTTAAATACATTAAGATTAACAGATTGGGCTGATAATGGATGGGCAGGTTCATTTATGGTTGTTACTCAAGGAGATGATTATTGGGGACCTTTTACATTAGAAAGTGACCAAACAGTATTTGAAACTCAAATTAATTTGAATACTGAAGAAATGGTTAAAGCATATTTTTATTCATTTGGTCAATCTCAACAAACAACAGAACAATGTGGTTTTGAAATATTAAATCCTATTGGTGATGTAATTTTAGAAGGTGGAACAAACCCCTATACAAATCCAATTTTATCTTATAATCAATATAACTTTTTGTATCAAGGACAGGCTTTATGTGGTAATAATTGTGAACCAAAAATTTATGGTTGTTTAGATTCAGAAGCAGTCAATTATGATGAATTAGCAAACACAACAAGTAATGATTGCTATTACTATCCAGGTTGTACAGATGCAGCATATATTGAGTATTATAATTTTATAAGTGATAATGGTATAGAAGCTGATGAAGATAATGGCACTTGTGAAGTGTATGCAATATTCGGATGTACAGATTCAACAGCATTTAATTACAATGAATTAGCAACAGTTAATCAAACAGCTGTAGAAGACGACACAGATCCTTGTATTCCAACAGTATTAGGCTGTACAGATCCATTAGCATTTAATTATAATTCAGATGCAAATACATTAGAACCAGGTTCTTGTGAACCGGTTATCAATGGATGTACAGATGATACTCAGTTTAATTATGATCCAGATGCAAATACAGACAATGGAACATGCGAACCTTATGTATATGGTTGTATGGACGAATCTGCATTTAACTATGATCCAGATGCTAATTTTTCTTTCTTCTTTAGTTGTGTAGCAGTTACTGAAGGATGTACAGATGAAACTGCATTAAATTATAATGCAACAGCAAATACAGAAGATGGTTCATGCATTCCAGTATTATTAGGATGTACAGATGAAGATGCACTTAATTATAATGAATTAGCAAATGTAGATGATGAATCTTGTATAGACTATGTTTACGGTTGTACTGATGAAACTGCATTTAATTATGCTGTGACTGCTAATACAGATGATGGCTCATGTATTCCAGTTGTTGAAGGATGTATGGACCCAACTCAATTTAATTATGATGTGAATGCAAACACATCCACAGATACTTGTATAGAATTTGCATATGGATGTACAGATCCATTAGCATTTAATTATGATGAATTGGCAAATACAAATGTTGGTTGTGAATCTTTTGTATTAGGATGTACTAATCCAGAAGCATTTAATTATAATCCACAAGCCAATACAGAAGATGATTCGTGTGAAGCAGTAGTAATAGGTTGTACTGATGATACTGCAAACAATTATAATGAATTAGCCAATACCAATTCAGGTTGTGTATATCCAGCATTAGGATGTACAGACCCTGAAGCGTTTAATTATGATGTTAATGCTAATGTGGATGACGGAACATGTGATGCAGTAGTTATAGGTTGTACAGATGATACTGCATTAAATTATAATGAATTAGCTAATACCAATTCAGGTTGTACTTATGCAATTTATGGATGTACAGATCCAAATGCATTTAATTATGATGTTAATGCAAATGTTAATAATGGTTCATGTATTGATGTTATAATAGGTTGTACAGATTCAACCGCATTAAATTATAATTCAAATGCCAATACCAATAATGGTTGTGTGTATCCATTATATGGTTGTACTGATGAAGAAGCTTTTAATTACGATTCAACAGCCAATACTGATGATGGTTCATGTGTTCCTGTAGTAAATGGATGTACAGATGCAACAATGTGGAATTATAACGAAAATGCAAATACAGAAAATGGTTCTTGTATAGAATATGTTTATGGTTGTACAGACGATACAGCATTTAATTATAATGCATTAGCTAATACAGATAACGGAACTTGTATTCCTTTTATTTATGGCTGTACAGATCCAAGTGCATTTAACTATAATGTAGAAGCAAACACAGAAGATTTTTCATGTATTGAAGTAGTTATAGGTTGCACAGATCCAGATGCAATAAATTATGACCCATTAGCTAATACAGATTCAGGAGCTTGTATTGATGTATTAACAGGATGTACTGATATAAATGCATTTAATTACAGTTTAACAGCAAATACAGATGATGGAAGCTGTGTTTATGATGCAGGATGCAGTGAAGGACCAGGAGAACCATATTGGTTACCAAACGAATGTTTTGCATGGGTAATATCTATTGATGATGAATGTTGTTCTGGAGAATGGGATTCATATTGTGTAGAATTATACAATTATTGTGATTTAGGATGGCCTGTTGATTTAGAAGAAAATTCTAATGAAATAACAATTTACCCAAATCCAGTAAGTGACATACTTAATATTACACAAGAAATTGATGTAAAATTATATGATATGGTAGGTAATTTAATTATTTTTAAAGAAAAAACAACACAAATAAACATGACAGACTTACCAAGTGGTATTTATAATTTAAATATTATTTACAAAAATAAAAACATAAATAACAGAATTATAAAACAATAACCGCCTTTTAAAAAACAATTATATTTATTAGGGAATAACATAACAAAAATATGGCAAACGATAAATTTTACGGATATAATCCAAAAAAAGAAGAAACTAAAAAAGGATGGGAAAACTCAACAATGGGTGTAGGATCCCTTTTAGATAGAGTAAACCCATATGAGTTTAAAAAAGGTATGGATTATGAATTAACATCTTTAGGATGTTCAAGATTACGAGAATCTACTCCTGAAGAAAGAGAAAAAGCCACAGAATCTGTTTTAAAAAACATACAAGAACACCAAGCATATTATTCTGCATTAGTACAATTTGAAACAGGAATGAATCAAGGAGGACAAATTAACGAAACTTCATTTAAAAAATATCTAGAAACATATACCTCAGAAAGAGGAGATGGCATGACTGAAGTCACTAAAGAAATTAAAGACGATAAAATGACAGAACCTAAATATACTAAAACAGACTATACAATTGCTTTAAAAGAAGCAATTAAAAGTGAAGTTAAAAATCTTTTAAAAGAAGATGAAGAACCTTCTAAAAAAGACGTAAAAAAAGCAGGAATGTCTTTAAGTAAAACAAAAGATACATTAGTTAAACTTAAAGATAAAAAACAATCTTTAATGGATAAAAGAAAAAAGATGTTTGGTGACTATAAAGATAAAATACAAGGTTTAGATCCTGATAAAGCGAAAAAAGAATTCGATAAATACGCTAAAAAACAAGAACCTTTAACTAAAGAAATTAAAGATATAGAATCAGAAATGAAATCTTTAGAAAATACTTTAGAAGAAGCAAAAGTAGATGAAAGAGATTTAAGAAGAGAAGCAGCTAAAACTATGATGGGTAAAGATATTCACATGGAAATTCTTAATATTATCAAAGAAAAAGGTATATCCTTAAGAGAGGGAGCAGATGGAGTTAGAACATATTATGAAATAGCAAAATTAGCATACATGGAAGGCCTAACAGCTGGAATGAGGAATAACATATAAATAAAAAATAGTTATGAATATTATTAATAGTTGGAAAGAAGGTAATAAAAAAAATATTATTGACTTTACATTAAGATTTGGGGTATTTACCCTATTAGAACTAAAATGGAACCCTGGTGTAAGCTTTAGGTTCTTAATATTAAATTTTGGATTTGAAATATAAATAAAATAAATAAATAAAAAATGAAATTAGAAGAACTTAAAAAAATGATTAAAGAAGAATTTGATGCTTTTGTAGGAGAAGCAGAAGATGATGTAAATGTAGATGTTGATGCTGATGAAGCAGCAGCTGAAAAAAACCCAGAAGATACTTTAAAAGGCATATTTGATATGTTAAAAGATTACTTTGAGGGAGAAGAGGAACCAGCAGAAGAACCAGAAGGAGAAGAAGAAATGGGAGAAGATATGATGGATGAAGTAAAAGGTGATGAAGATAAAATGGAAGAAGCTGACCTAGAAGAAGCATCATCAACTGGGTTTGGAGACGCAGGAGCTAAAAATACATCAGGTAAAGATGTAGGATATACACCAGCTAAGACAACTAAAGGAGATGGTAAACTTCATGAAAGTAAAACAAATCTTCAAGAACGATTCCAAAAGTTAGCTAATATTATAAAATAATATAGCTTATGACTCTCGACGAGTTATTATTAGAGTGGTCTTATAGGACCAAAAAGGGTTATCCATGTTTGGATAATCCCTCTGATATCGTTATCCTTAAAAATCTATTAGAAACTTTAAATCTACCTTCTAATTCTGTTCTTAATGAATTAGAAAAACTAGATGTACCAGGTGTAGCAGGTATGGAAGATTCTGATATAGAAAAAGAAAAAGAAAAAACATTCAAAAAAAAGAAAGATAAAGAAAAAGAAGAAAAACCTATAGATTCAATATCTGACCTTAATCCCAAAAATATTCTTAATCCGCATCAAGATTCTGAAGAAATTGATGATAAAATAGATGACCTACAAGATTTAGTTAAAAATGCTTCTAGTGAAAATAAAGATAAAATAAGACAATACATAAGTGACTTACAGTATATAGACACAGTAAATAGTTTTATAGAAAACAAAAATTTTAACGAAGTAGAACAAATTTTTGTTGAAGCTTATACTAGAAAACATAATCAATACAAGGTATTTAATAAATATATAAAAAATATGCCTAGTTATAATACATTACCTTCAGAAGGAAGTTTTATTGTATTTTTTGAGCAATATGGTTTTAGTAAAGATTTTATATCTTCTTTACTTACTAGAGATTACCAAGCAGGAGGAAAAGGTGTAGGTCCTGGAGAAATACTTTTAGTATCCTTACTTAAGGATACATTTAAAGGCAATAAAGGTGATATTACTGTAGAAGAAAGAGACACAACAGGAAAAATCCTAGCAGGAGGTAAGGAAATAGAAATAAAAGCAGCAGGAGCACAATTATCTCCTTATTCTAGAAGTGATACTTTTAATAATAATTTTTATAAATGGTTACCTAAAAATTTTCCTGACTATATGACAAAATTTAAAGAAGGAAGAAATAGATTCCCTTATAGATTAGAAAATGTAATCAATTCATTAGATACAGATAAAGCTTCTGAATTTTTAACTTCTTTTGTCCCTTATTTTACACAAATATATGCAGAAAGAATAAATATTAAACCAGCTTTAGATAAAGCTATAAATAATAATAAATTCGATGGTAGTATTTTTGAAAATGAAATGGCAAAAATACAGGCCCAAGCTTATATAAAAAAAGAAAACATTGAAGGTTTCTTATTTTTAAATAAAGTAACAGGTAATTTTGATACTTTTACCCCTCAAGAATTAATTTCTAATATAGGACTAGGTAAAATAGAAGTTAGTGCTTTTAGTGATATGTCCCCTAGATTAAGATTAAAAAAGAAATAATAAAACATTTGGTTTTTTAATTTCCCTTTATTATATACCTATATAAATAAAAAAATAACTATGAAATACGCACGACAAGTACAAGGAGCCCTAGAAAGATTAGACCAATCTTTATTAGCTCTTAATAAAATGATTAAAGCAGGCAAACAATCAGAAGCAATTGAATTTATGGAACACGGAGCTCTTAAAGATTCTTATGAAGATTTACAAAGTATAGTAAAAATATCTTCTGTAAATGAATTAGGAGCAAGAGGAACAACTCAAACAGGCACATTTTAATAAAAAATAAATAGGTTATATGTTATCAGCAGAAAAAATCCAATCAAACTGGGATCGCTATATTAGTGAAATAAAAACAAATATATCTAAAGAACGAACAGATATATTAATTCCTTTTATGGAAAAATATCAAGAAAGAATAATGATGATGCCTGCAGCGGCAAAAAATTGGCACCATTCAGCATTTGCTGGTGGTTATGTTGACCATGTGTTACGTGTGTATGATTGCGCAAATGAATTATATAAAACGTGGAGTAAAATGGGAGGAGATATATCCACATATACAATTGAAGAGATGCATTTCGTCGCTTTATTCCATGATTTAGGCAAGATGGGCCAACAAGAAGGCGAATACTATCAACCAAATGATTCTCAATGGCATATTGATAAATTAGGTCAAATTTATAAATTTAATACTGATATTCCTGCTATGAAGATACCAGAACGATCTTTATTTTTATTACAACAAATAAGATGTATAGTATCTCAAAACGAATATATAGGAATTAAAATACATGATGGTTTATATGATGAAAGTAATAAATTTTATTTTATGTCAGGTATGAAAGAAACTAAATTACGTTCCCATTTACCAATACTTATGCATCAAGCAGATCATATGGCTGCTCAAATTGAATTTGAAATTTGGAATAATGCAACTGATGCTGTTCCTAAACAATCAAAACCTAAAAATGGTTCTAAAGGAGATAAAACAATAAGAAATTCAAAAAAAATAAATACAAAGAATAATCCAAATCTATCTAATGCTACTTTGGATGTTATAGATTCTTTTTTTAAAGATTAATTATGGGCTGGATAATATCAACAATAATACTTAGTATATTCATAACTGCAATGGGGTTTTCTCTTAGAAACTTAATAGTTAAGAATGAAAAATTAGAAGATTTTATTACTAAACAAAGTGAAGCTGTAAATTCTTGTGATAGAAGATTAAAAGAAATAGATAGAAAAAACATATTTTATGCTGATGATGAAATAGGATGGTTTTTTGAAGAAGTAAAAAAAATACAAGAAGCTTTAAACGAATTTACCCTTAAATAAAAAACATGACCAAACAAACCAAAATTAAACTGGAGGCAAACTCTATCCCTCCACCTAAAAAGAAAAGAGGTAGAAAACGTACAAAAAAACAATACTTTACTGAAGACACAGATTTAGCCATAAAAGAATATTTAGCATCTACAAATCAAACAGAAAGGGACCATATATTTAAAACAAGAATCTATTATGCTTTTTATAAATTAGCAGAAAATTTAATACATACATTTAAATTTTATTATACAGAAGTAGATAACCTAGAAGACCTAAAACATGAAGTAATGGTTTTTCTTTTAGAAAAATTAGATTATTTTAAACCCGAAAAAGGATCTAAAGCATTTTCTTATTTTAGTATTGTAGGTAAAAATTATCTTATTTTATATAATAACAACAATTATAAAAAGAAAAAAATAACAGTTGATCTTATGGCTGCAGATGAAGATGATGGTGTAATACGTCAATTAGGTAGACCAGCACGTAAACAAGATTTAAAAGATTTTATAGATTTTTTTACTGAATATATAGATAAACACATTTTTAAAATATTTAAAAAAGAAAACGACAGAAAAGTATGTGATGCTGTTAATATATTATTTAAACGTAGAGAAAATTTAGAAATCTTCAATAAAAAAGCACTTTATATATATATTCGTGAGATTACAAATGTAGATACCCCTGTAATTACTAAAGTAACTAAAGTATTAAAAAAAATATATAAAGATTTACATCAAGAATATATTAAAAAAGGCTATATAAAAATTTGAAAATACCATATTTATAATAAAATGTAATTATGGACTCACTAAACCAAATAATATTTGATGATAAGTCATTTTCTGATTTATTAAAAGAAATACATAAAAATCAAAGTAAAAAAGCAAAACAATTAGCAAGCTTAATATCTGAATTACGCCCACTTATATCTTCTTTAGGAGATGCTACAGTAGTAGTACCTTTAATTAAAGAATATATGGAAATTAGTGTAAAAAATGATGACCAACTAATAAAAATGGCAGCTATAGTACAACGTTTATCAACAGGTAATGTAAATAGTGGAGATGGAGGAATGCTAACAGAAACAGAAATGGAACAACTTCAAGGTATGGCAGAAGAAATATCAAAAACAGTTGATAAACCCAATATGGAACCTAATAAAAAAGAAAAAAACACAGAATAGATATGGGTGGAAATAAATCATTACATGGGGCCGCTACTTCTACTGGCACTTCTAGAATGGGTTCTGCTGATTCTATGATTGTTGAAACAGTAAGAGTAGTTGATGTTGTTTTATCTGAAGACCATCCTAAATCAGGAGGTAAAGCCGATTTAGGAAAAATTCTTTATATACCTCTTTTTCCTAAAAATCCTGAAGGACAGACCACAGAAAATCCTGCTTATCCTCTTTTCCCTATGTTAAATTATATTCCCTTAAAAGGAGAAATAGTAACTATAGTAAGATCTCTTCATAAGGATCAAACACTTAATTGGGGAAAAAGAGACTCAACAAAATCAAATAAAGAAGCAATAGATAGAGATAGGGAAAATTTTACTGAAGTAACTTCTTATTATTTCCCTACTATGGGAATACAAAGAACTAAAGATTATAATGCATCTCCTTATTCAACTAAGGTAGATAAAATTCTAACAGGAGAGGTAAATCAATCTAGTATTAATTTAGTTGAATCAGGAACCCCTCTTAACAGTACAAATATAGGTGCTAATTCAATTCATAGTTTAGGAAAATATTTTGATTTATTTGCTTATAATAATAAAAAAATATTCCCTTTAACAAGTTATGAAGGAGATTTTATATTAGAAAGTAGAACTGGTAGTTCAATTAGATTTGGTATGACTACTCCTACTAGTTTTGATTTAGATTCAATAGAAACACCTTATTGGTCTCGTACTTCATTAAATAATAAATCCACAATATTATCTCAAAACCCAGACAAAACGCCTACAGGATCTATAGGAGATCCTATTATTATAATTAGAAATGGACAAAGAATGGACACTCAAGGTTTAGATAATAATACTTCTATTTTAGAAGATATTAATCATGATGATTCTTCTATTTATATGACTTCAAATCAATCCATATCAAATTTTAATGTTAATGGAGTTATGGAACAAGGCAATTCCCAACTTTTAATTCAAGATTCTTATTTTACTAACTTAAATGAAGATGGTACTATTAAAAGCGAAAAATCCCCAGTACAACCTAATATAAATGAAACTAAAATATATGAACAACAGGTTAATGAACAAATGAGTGAAAATGGTACAGCAGATATTGAATTACTTAATACTTATACTAGTGATCCTTATAAAACTACAGTTACAAACGCTAGTAATTCTGTAATTAATCTTAATGAGGTTAATGAATTTTTACTGTATAATAAAACAAGATTTAATTCTGAAGGAGAAATTAACCCTAACTATAGTGATTTATATTTTGAAAAATTGAATAGAAGTTTATTTAATGTAATTAATAGTGGTGTATTATTTGCTACATCAGCAAATGAAAAACAAACAGATACACCTACTATATCTCCTATAGACTCACAAACTGACAGTGCTAATTCTACTTTTAAGATAGAAGAAGACGAATCAAACACGCAACAATATATAGATAGAACACAAAACGGTATAGACCCCAATATAACTGCAATTACTCCTACATGGAATATAGCTTCACAAGTATATAGAAGAGATTATGGATACGAATTTAAAAAACGGCTAAACTTTTTTGGAGATCTTAACCCTACAGATAAAACACAAATTAATCTTAGACCTAAATTTTTTAGATTAAAAGGAAAACAAGGAAGTACAATTACAGTTCATCAACCTTCTTTAGTACCTAACCCTAGAAAAATACTAGCATCAGGTCATCATGGACCTTTAGGATTTAAAAGTAGAACTACCTTAGGACATTCATCAGCAAGAAATATAAAATATCTAATGATTCACTGCACAGGTAGCCCTAAAAGTAGTCACCCATTAGATATAATAGCAGGTCAAATTTATAGTGAACCGGGAGTAAATACTTTTGGAGGAAATAAAGCAGGATATCATATTTTAATTTCTGAAGATGGTAAAATTACGAGAGTATATCAAGATAGTGAAAAGTGTTATGGGGCACAAAATTCACAAGGAGAAAGACATGGAAGTGCTTTTGAAGTAGCATGGAATAATGAATCTGTACATATAGCATGGATTGGGGGAAAAGATTGGGTAAATGAAAGACCAACACCATTTCAAGCAGAAACATTAAAAGAATTATGCCTTTATTATGTAAGAAGATACCCTACAATAAAAATAGTAGGCCATAATCAAGTATTTTTAGAAAAAATAGCAAATACTTGCCCAATGTTTTATGTCCCCTCATTTACTAAAGAAATAGGAATAGGACAATTAAATACAGTAGCTAGCTATGGTAATGCTCAAGCAGCCATTGTTGATAATAATTTTAATAATTTAAGAATAGAAGAACAATATTATGGTTTAACTTATTCTCAATTACTTAAAATATATAAAGATAGAGGTAAAGCTTTAGGAGAAGGTAAAGGAGGAGATTCTTTACCTTTATAAAATATAATATTATGTTAAATTATAAACCATCACAACCACATAAATATCAAGGAAAACAAGTAATAATCACGTCAGATAGAGTATTATTTAATGCCCAAAATGACTCTATATTATTAATAGCAGATAAATCAATAGGATTTAACACCACAGGAACTATTAACTTTGATATAGATGGTGGTGAAAGTCCTCTTCATAATAGGTTTGTTGTAAATTCACCAAATATTTATTTAGGGTTAGATGGCAAAAATCCTCCTGAAGAACCTGCTGTGTTAGCTAATTCATTAGAAATTTGGTTACAAGAATTAGTAGATTATTTAGAAGATTTAGAACATTTTTTGCTAACTAGATTTAAGGTTATTTCACAACAAGAAGGGGGATTAACAGAATCAGCAAGGGGTATGAATGGTGTAAATGATATTACACATTTTAAAGAGTTAAGGGATAATCCTTTAACGGGATTAAGAAATACTATTATTAATATAAAAAGTAAAAAAGTTAAACTAATATAATTATGCAAAAAGTAGTAGATAATTTTGATGAAAATGCAAATTCACAACGTAGAAAACTAAAACAAAAAATAAAAGAAACTTTTAGTAAAGAAAATATTAAAAAAGTAGTTAATGAAGCAAAAAAACAACTTCCTTCTAAAGAAGAAATAGTACAAAGATTATCAAAGGAAGGAGGATCATTAGCTCAACAAAAACTAGCAGAAACACAGGTTGGTTTATATAGAAAAAAAATAGACGAAGTAGCTAATAATATAGTAGGTATTAGATCAGGTGCTGATTTTTGTTTATCAAGTATTGTAGCAGCAGAAGCAACTAATCAAATTATGGAAGTTATTGGAGGAGTATTTTCAACAATAACATCAGTTTTTGAAGGTGTTGTTAGTACATTAAATGGTATATTAAAAATATTACCACCTCAAGTTCTATCAGGGGCAGTAGTTCAAACTTTTACTAGTATTATACGTAAAATAAGATCAAAAGTACAAATATACACTGCTTTAGCATTAAGAATACCTTTACAAATAAGTTACCATTCAGAAAAATTAAGTAGATTTCAAGAAATCTTAGCACCTATATTAGTTAAGATAGACGAAATATTAGACTTTATTTATTACCATTATGCTATATTAGACACAGCATATGCAAAATATTTAGAAGATTCTAATTCATTAACAAATACTCTTAGTGGTAATGATGGAGTTATATTTGAAGACCAATTTACTGACGCACAAGGAGGCAATATAGATGCGGCTAATAATATTGATGATATCCCAGATCCTGAAATATTAGGAAAAGGTTAATTTTTTTTTAAAAACTAATAAAACATTATATTTATAATAAACAAGTAATAATATGAAAGCAAAAACATTTGAAAATCTAATTAGAAAAGTAGTTAGGGAAGAGATAGATTATGCGTTACGTAGAGAAATCAAATCACTTAAAGAAGACTTACGTGATGAACTAAAAACAACAATAACAGAACATACAGAAACAACAACTGAAATTCCTAAAGATGTAAAAAATTCATTAAAAGAAAAAATAATGGGTAAAAAACCATTTATAAAACAAAAATTTATACCAGGAAATAGTACCCTAAATGATCTTTTAAATGAAACAGCTCAAGGAGATACAAACACTCAAACGGCAATGGCTCCTGTAAATGATCCTTTTGGTACAACAGAAGTTATACCTACGGAAGCTATGCCTACTAGTGTTGCAAAAGTTGTAAATAGAGACTATAGAGGTTTGATGCAAGCAATAGAAAAAAAGAAATTATCTAAATAATGGTTTATTTTAGAAAAGACATAGGATATGGAATAGTATTTCCTTTAATGGATGAAGGCACTTTTACACAATCTTTTACTTTAAAAGACAAAGTAAAAACTAATATACTTAATGTATTATTAACAGAAAGAGGAGAAAGATTATATATGCCTAATTTTGGTTGCGGATTAAAAAATTTACTATTTGATAATAATATTGATGTACAACAACTAAAAGAAATAATAATAGAACAATTAAATAGACATGTTCCTGAAGTAACTGTAGAAGAAGTGCAAACTGAACAAGTAGAACATACTTTAAAAGTAACTTTAAGCTATATTGTTCCTCGTGAAGGAAGAGATGCTATTGAAATAAATATAAATTCTGCTCAACCAGAAGGAGGACTAAATCTATCTGACGCAGTAACTATTGCTTAAATAAAAAAAGAAAATGGCTTATACAAAAACATCAAATAAAACACAAGATAAAGATGTTAGATATCTAAATAAAGATTATCAATCTTTTAAAAATCAGTTAATAGAATTTACTAAAACCTATTATCCTGAAACTTTTAATAATTTTAGTGAAGGATCTCCTGGTATGATGTTTTTAGAAATAGCAGCTTATGTAGGAGATGTACTTTCTTTTTACACAGATACCCAAATACAAGAAAACTTTTTACTTTTAGCTAAAGAAAGAAAAAATTTATATAATTTAGCTTATGTTTTAGGATATACTCCTAAAATAACAGCAGCAGCTTCAGTTGATTTAGATGTATATCAATTAGTTCCTTCTAAAACAAATAGTGAAGGAGCTTATATTCCCGATTTTCAATATGCCTTAACTATTTTAGAATCTTCTAAATTCCAATCAACCACGGGTAAAACTTTTTCTCTTACTAAAGATGTTAATTTTTCAAATTCAGGTTCTTTAGACCCAACTACTATAGAAACTTTTAGTATAAACTCTGCTGATAACCCCGAATATTATTTATTAAAAAAGTCAGTCAATGCTATATCTGCAGAAATAAAAACAAAAACATTCTCTATAGGAGATGCAGAACAATTTCTTACTTTAAATTTATTTGATAATAATATCATTAAAATAGAAAAAATAGTAGATGCTCAAGGTAATCAATACCATGAAGTCCCTTATTTAGCACAAGATACCATTTTTGAAAGAGTAAAAAATACAGGAGCTAATGACCCTGAATTACACCAATATAACCAACAAACTCCTTATTTATTAAAAATAAAAAAAGTGCCTAGAAGATTTGTCTCTAGATTTAGAGAAAATAATGAATTAGAAATTCAATTTGGGGCAGGAGTATCAGATCAAGCAGATGTAGAAATAATACCAAACCCTGATAATATAGGATTAGGAATAAAAGATGGAAGGAGTAATTTAGATGTAGCTTACGACCCTTCAAACTTTTTACACACTAGGGCTTATGGGGTAGTCCCTAAAAATACAGCATTAACTGTAACTTATTTAGTAGGAGGAGGTTTAGGCGCTAATGTAGAAAGCAATACTATCACATTAAATACCGAACTCATAGTACAAACAAAACCAAATTTAAATGTAGGTTTAACTAATTATATAAAATCAAACATAACAGCAACTAACCCTCAAAAAGCATCAGGAGGGGGTGATGGAGATACCATAGAAGAAATAAGAATGAACGCAATGGCATCTTTTGCTGCTCAAAAAAGAACAGTAACTAAAGAAGATTATATGATTAGAACTTTATCTATGCCTTCCGAATTAGGTAAAATATCAAAAGTATTTATAACCCAAGATGATCAACTATCTCCTTTAATATCAGAACCAGGAAGATTTCCTAATCCTTTAGCCTTAAATTTATACACTTTAGGATATAATAAAGATAAACAATTAGAAAATTTAAATAGTGCTACAAAACAAAATTTGGCAAATTATTTAGGAGAATTCAGAAGCCTAACAGATGCAATTAACATTTTAGATGCTAAACCTATTAATTTTGACATTGAATTTATAATAACAACTTTTAAAGATTATAGTAATCAAGAAGTAATATTAAATTGTATAAACGAAATAAGAGAATATTTTAATGTTGATAGATGGCAAATAAATCAACCTATTATAATATCTGAAATTAAAAACTTAATTGGAAATGTAATAGGGGTACAAACAGTAGAAGATGTCATATTTGAAAACATAAATGGAGAAGAATTAGGATATTCAAAGTTTAAATACGATTTTGACACAGCAACTCGTAATGGAGTAATTTACCCTTCATTAGATCCAAGTATATTTGAATTAAAATACCCTAATACAGATATTAGGGGCAAAGTAACAACATATTAAGATGGCATATTATTTTTTATTTCCGGAAAAAGACTCAACAGTATATAGTGTCCCTGACAGGTCAAAACTTAATACAGGGCATGATGAAATCTTAGAAATTGTAAAAGAAAAAGGAACTTCAGATGCAAGATTTTATCCTTCTAGAATTTTTATTAAATTTAAAAATGAAGAAATAAAAACAACAATCAGTGACACTATAGGTCATGAAACTTTTAATGATGGGGTTTCATCTGTAGCTCTACAGTTATTTTCTACAGAACATAAAAACTTACCTACTGTTTTTAATTTAAACTTATATGCACTATCTCAATCTTGGGATGAAGGAAGTGGTAGATTTTCAAATTTACCTACAAGTTCAGATGGATGTTCTTGGGTATATAGAGACAATGACACTTTAAAAACAGAATGGGAATCTTCTAATTTTACACCAGGTACTACTGGTTCTATAACTTCGTCTAATAATTTAATTACATTTGGGGGAGGTACTTGGTACACAGGTAGTGATTTTTTTGCTACACAACAGTTTGTAAATGCTGATAAATTAGATACAAACTTTGATGTAACTTCAATAATTCAAAAATATAGTTCTAGTTTTTTTGAAGGAAGTACACCAGCTAACTTATTAAACAGTACAGCTTCACTTGTAATGTATGAAGGGAATCTTAGTAATATAGGAGCAAATGCAGGAAGTATTATATTTTTAGAGGATGCTAATGGTATTGGTGCCGGCTTTATATCAATTAGTGAAAATGGAAACCCAGGAACTGAATTAAGTGCTAATGGGCATTATCAATGGAATATATCTACGTCTGGTACTAATGATTTTGCAGGTTCTCCAGCAAGTGCTTTATCACAATCAATTAATTTATCTCCATTAGAATTAGGAGTAACAATGGAAAAAATTACAATAGATGGTCAAGAATATCAAAACCTAACTATAACACAACTAATAGCAGGATCTGCTGGAGAAACTACTATAAAATATAAAACCAGTGCCACTTTTGGACAATATGTTTATGATAAAACATTACCTTTAAAATTTTCATCAGGAATTGAATTTACATATGAGGGGATAGATAATAATGGTTTTGTAATAAAAAGACCAAAAGCTAAAGAAGAAAATATATCTAGTAGTTTTGGAGAATTAAAATACTTCTCAGTAGATACACATACAATTTACCCTCCTAAATTAGCTTTTAAATGGGATGATTCTATTTATCCAGATACATACACAGGAAGTGCTAAATTAAATGGTGATTTAAATATATCTTTATATAGAAATGAAAAAGAATATAATCAAAATGATGTAGCTATTTTTAGAGTACATGTAAGAGATAAATATCCTACTAGAAAATTTACTACTACATCTAATTTCTTAGATGTAGGTTATTTTACAACATCATCTTTTTATAGTGTAAGAGATGCTTACACAGAAGAAGAAATTATACCTTTTGATACTTCTTTTACTAAAATGAGTGCTGATTCAGAAGGAATGTATTTTAAAATACACATGAATGGATTACAACCTGAAAGATACTATAGATTATTATTTAAACATACTAATAACGATGGTACTACTGTATATGACGATAACTTTCACTTTAAAATAATTAGATAATGGCTAAAGGAGGAAAAGGAGGAATATATTTTGAATCAGCACCACAGGTAACCCCACCAAAGGATATACCTGTAGTTAATATTCCTGGTCCTCAGTATGATGATGAAACGGCTAAAGATCTTGAAGATCCACATGAATTACCGCCTGATATAGGTGATACACAACAACTTATAGTTCTTAAAAAAGAATTATATGGTGCCGTTTCTTTTAATAATAATTCAGATAGAGGATTTAAAGATTTTAGTGACTTATCTATAAATAGAAATATAAGCCAATTATTTCAAATTTATAATGATAATTTTTATGACATACCTAAATCAGGATCTGAGTCACACACAGAATTAATGCTAAGGTCTGAAGCATATTTAACAAATTTTATAGACCCAAGAGATGAACAAATAGAAGAACTAACAGGATTAGTATCAGAATTAGAAGTAAGAGTTTTAGATTTAGAACTTTCAGGAGCTGCGGCTATAGGGGATATAGGAGCAGAACTTGTAACATTACAAGATACTATAGATGAGACAGTAGATGCTTTAACATCAGAATTAGATGAATTATCTTTTTCTCAATATGAACCTTCTTATTATTTACCAAGAGCTGATTCTATAGCTGAAGAAGGATTAAGAGCCTATATCACGGATGGAGCTAATGCTTATTATAAGCCAGATTTTTATGGAAAACAAATATATAGTTTACAACATAATGACTTAGATGGTGGTGCAAAAAGATATGTTGTTAAAATAAGAGATAGAAATAGAAATAGTGGTTTTGGTAAAAAAACAATATTCATGGTTGTAGATGAAGGGCAAAATGGTAATGTAAGAGAAGCAGAAGTAGGAAAAGCGAAATTTGATAGTGATAAAAAAGCAGTATATAAAGGATCTACAGCAGATATAAGACCAGAAGAAGAAGCAGTAGACACTTCAGGTACAACTGGAAATTTTGATGATGGTAGTGTAAATAATGATCCTATAACACAAGGAGAAGGTGGACCTGCCCCTAATGTTCCACCTGGAGGAGCTGGTAAAGCAGGAGGTGCTGGAAAAGGATAAAAATATAAGTTATGAAAGATATACTATACAGAAATACAAAAGTAGAATTACGAAAATCTAATTTACATGGATATGGGGTTTTTGCTAATAATAATATAAAAGAAGGAGAAATAATAGAAGAATGTTATTTTATAAAATTAGATAAAAAAATAGATGAACTAGATCAATATAAATTTAATTGGCCTAGATATCCAAAAAACCCTATAAATTTAGCGATGCCTTTTGGATATGCATGTATATATAATACAGCATCTAAAGAAAAAAAAGAACAAGAACAAAATGCAGACTGGATAACAGATGAAGAAAATGAACTTTTTATATTTAAAGCAGTAAAAAATATACAAAAAGATAAAGAACTATTAATATATTATGGTGATGATTGGTTTGAATATCATAAAAATATAAATATATAAACTATGGCTTACGGTAAAGGAGGAAAATCAGGAAATTATTATACAAGCCCTAACCAGGCTACACAAGCGGAACAAAATAAAGGAGACGCATTATTAGATAGTAATGAATACCTAACAGACTCTGTATTTACAATAGAATCAGAACCTTTACCTGAATATTATGAACAAAGAATAGACCTAAATGTCCCCACAAAAGTATTAACTAAACAGTTTGGAAGAGATCAAGATTATATAGAATTACATGTATATGACCAACAAGGAACTTTATTAATTTCTGATCAAAATTTTACAGAATATACACTAGAAAGTCCAACTAATACAAATAATTCTACAGAACTTAGAATGAACACTATTCAAGTGTTAAATAATAGAGGCTTTTTTTCGGGAAAATATAATGTAATTTTAAATATACAAAGAAAAAAAATAATAGATAATGAACTTTTAAGACCATTTTCTATTAGAAATATATCTTCTACCAGAAGAGAAATAAAAGCTATAGTAGATAGTGTACCAAATGAAATTTTAGAAACTTATGTTAAAGATTATATAAGTGAAATTAATAGTTCTGTTTTTTTTAAAGATTTTATTTTAAATTTTGGAAATGATACAATAGTTCCTTGTATTAATATAAAATTAAACAGATTAGAAGATAAATATGAAATATTATTTAGATCTTTTGAAGAAATACCTAATGGAGTAGATGTCTTATCTAAGTTTTCTGTAGCAGAAGATATAACAGATAGAATTGTATTACCTGTAGATTTAGGAAATATACAAGTAGAATCTTTATTTGAAAATATATCAGGTCCTAATTTTAGGATAGATGTAAGACAACACAATTCTTTACCTTCTAGTTTTAAAAATTATGACGAAATATTAAAATATCAAATAACTTCTTCATATGAAAATTTATTAAGTAAATTAGAAAATAAACCTATAATAGATATAGACTATGATTACATAAAACCTGTATCTGAAAGTTTTGAAGGAGAAAATTTAGAAAGACCTTATCATTTTGAAAATTTTGTACATTATAGTAGTGCTATAGAAAGAGTAAAAAACTTTGAATATAAACTTAAACTAATAGAACTATATGATTCTCAAATAGCAGATTTAAGTTCAATGGCATCACCCTCAAATGTATCTCTTACAACTATAACTAATAAAAATAATATTCAAGATAAAAAAACAAATCTAATAAAAGGATTTGATGGCTATGAACAGTTTTTATATTTTGATAATTCTAATTCTTTTGCATCTTGGCCAAAAGAAACAACAACAAGTAATCCAAACGGGTATATTCTTTATTCTATTACATCTTCAGAAGCTATAAATTGGTTAGGAAGTGAAAATAATTTAGATGATAATTACGGAGGGATGTTATTATCTGCCTCTTTATTTGATAAACAAAACCAAAATAGATTATCAAAATTATTACCTACTTTTATATCTGATAATAATACAAACATCCAATTTAAATTATTTTTAGATATGGTTGGTCAGCATTTTGACCATATATGGACTTACATAAAACATGTAACTGAAATTAATGATACTCATCATGTTAGAGGTGTTTCTCAAGAATTAGTTTATGTAGTTTTAAAAGCATTAGGTATAGAAACTTTTGATCAGTTTGAAAATGCAAACTTAATAGAATATATTTTAGGACAAGGTACTACTTATTCTGCAGTTGAAGAAGGAGGAGTTATAGGAGATGGATTTACAATTGATGCAACCCCTTTAAACACTTATGATGCTCCTGTCGGACAAACATTAATAACAGCTTCAAATGATGGTTCAGTACCTAAACAAGAAATTGTAAAAAGAGTCTGGAAAAGGTTATATCACAATGCCCCTCATCTTTTAAAAACCAAAGGAACAGAAAGAGGATTAAGAGCATTAATGAGTTGTTATGGGGTACCTAGTTCTATTTTAAATGTAAAAGAATTTGGAGGGCCTACAAGAGATAAAACACAATATAAAACCTTTACATATGATAAAGACTCTTTAGCTTATCAAGCTAAACAAACTTTTGGAAATGTTGATGGTGTAATTCAAACTAATTGGCCAGGATCTGAGAATGTTTTACCAACAACAACAAATACTTATATTTATGGTGATGGAACAGGTAATGATTTAGCTTTAAATCTTTCTGCATCTGCTAAAACTATAACTTTTAGAGTAAGACCCGAATACACAACAGGAACTACTATAAGTACAACTACAACAGGTGACCCAACAGCAGACCAAATGTTATTTCGTGCATCCGCAGGTGCAAACTCATTAGCAAATAGTTTAGTTTTAACTTTAAGAGCATATACTGGAGACGACATATATGAGCCAAATGACTCTACAGACTTTGCTATATTAGATTTTTATGAAGACAATACTTTAAAAGCATCTACAGAACCCTTTCCGGCATACAATGGTAATTTTTGGAATATATTTTTAGGAACTAATGGTACAAAAGAAAGTGATTCAGAAGTAAAATTTGGGGCTTATCAAGCTAATTTTAATAAAAATGTTTTTAGCTATACAGCTAGTTATACACAAACAGAAGCAGAAAGAGCAGCAACATGGGGAGATCCTTATTATAATAATGAGAATAATGCTCCTTTAGATTTAATTAGAATTGGGGCTGAAGGACCTTCTGCTACACAAGGTGCTTGGGGTAATTTAGGTTTTTCAGGATCACTACAAGAAATAGTATATTATTGGCATCAAAGTGGTTCTTTTGAAATGTTAACCCATGAAACCTTAACAAAACAAGCACTTACCCCATTTATGTATGCAGGAAATCATCCTTCTAGTTCATATAATGAAGTAATTTTTAGAATGCCTTTAGGATCTAATAATCAGCAAGCTCCCGCTTGTTTTGAAAGTTTTCACCCTGATATAGAACAAACATATGTAACTAGTATGCTTGCGAATTCTGGTAATGGGTCTCTTACACAAATAGAAGAAACACACCATTTAGTTACTCCGGATACTGTTGGAAGATCTATGACAAATAAAAAAGTTAGAATAGATAATACAACAGAAGTTAATGATGATTGGCTATCTACTTTATCAAGAACAGAAACATCATTATTTGACATTCAGCCTCCTGATTATGAAGATTTAGGTGTGTATTTATCTCCTGCAAATGAAATAAATGAAGACATTATTTATACTTTAGGAGGTTTTAGATTAGATGATTATATAGGTTCACCTTTACCCTCAGCACAAACATCTCAATTTTACCCAGATTTAAAAGAATTAAAAAACTATTATTTTAGAAAAGTAGATAAAAAATACAATTATTTTGATTATATAAAATTAATCCAACAATTAGACCATACTTTATTTAAATTAATAGAACAGTTTGTACCTGCAAGAGCTAATTTGAAAACAGGACTTTTAATAGAACCTCATTATTTAGAAAGAACTAAATTTAAAAGAAATTTACCTACAAGAGAAGCACCTTATAATCAAATAGAAGATGGCATATTCTTACCCCTTCCTTCAATAACAGGATCTTCAGTTGTAGCATTTACAGCTCAAGATACAACATCTGAATTTTTTAGTATTTTTACTATAACTCAAGGAGAAAGTGCAACAGCTACATTTGAATTAAAAGCTGCATCTCCTTCAGTAGCTGGCGATCCAACAATTCAACTTACAAATACAGAAGGCATTTCAATAATTTTTGTAGGAAAATCAGATGGCACTGCTAATGGAGCTATTTTAGGAGGTGGAGGAGATGATCCACTTGAAATTGCATTTCAAATGGGAAGTGCGGCACTTGATGATACTAATATTGTGTGTGAAAATTTAATTGAGGCTGTACTTAATATATTTGTAGCTACGGGAACTCCTGGTATTAGTGGAGTATTTGGAGATGGTCCCGATGCAGATAATTTTCCAGAAATATTTTTTACACAAATACTAGCAGGGCCAGATGGAAATACAGATATTACTTATAATGATGTATTTGAATCAATGGTAAATGGAACGCCCCCTTCAGCCTTTGCTGGAGGAACAGGTGATCTTTTACAAAATGGATCAATTGGTTTCGTGGCTCTTGAAGAAACTGTTACTATATATCAATTAGTAGAACAAGGAACTAATGCTACGATAAATGTAATGGAAGAAGTTTTAAATGAAATCCCTAATTTATCATTTAACGCAGAATCATGTCAATCGCCTATAATTCCTTATACTGGAACACAACCAGATGGATATAAAGCTTTTCGTTCTAATATATTATTAGGAAATGCTACAAAAGGAAGAAAATCTAGTAAGTATTTTAAAGCAAGAAGTGTTGTAACTAATCAACCTTACATATAATAAACTATGGCAGAAATTAATAAAATAGCAATTGAAAGTAATAAGTTACCTACTTTATCACTGATAAGTCAAACAAGTTTAGCTAATCCTAATTTATTATTAGTTAACCCACATGTCACAACTGCTATTACAAACCCACAATGTGGTGTGCCTGGAAGTACAATTAATCCAAATTTAGTTGAAAGTAATTTTTTAGGAATTAATAATTTAACAAATTTATTAGGATCTTCTACTGAAATCCCACCACTAACAAATTTTTCTAGTCAAATAGATATGTCAGGTATTAGTAGTCCACAAGAAATGTTTATTACTTATCAATTTATTAAAAATACATTTTTTTTAACTGACATAAAAATCCACCTAGATAATTCAGTTGAAAGAGTAGAAGAATATGAATGTTTTGTTTCAGAAACGGGGATTGAAGGTACTTATCAATCTTTAGGAATTCAAACTTTTACGTGTGGTGACCCATTATCATTAACAATAAATTTTAGTATTGATCAAAGAGTTATTAATCCTCGAAGATATAAATCCTTTAGACTTAGGTTAAAAAATGCTTGTGATACTAATAATATAGTAAAAATTAAACTTATTGAATTATTTGAAATAGCAGATCTACAAACACATACATATAATGATTATGAAGTTGAATTTGATGATGCTCTTTTAGATTTACATGGATGGAAAAAACCAAGATATGAAGGATGTAAACTTGTAGGTTTAAGATTAAATGATTATCAAACTCTATCAAAAAATAATCCTTTTCCTAATTTACCTTTAGGAAGACAATTTGGACCTCTAAACCAACCAAGTTTAGGAGAATTTAAAACAGATTTAAATGGTAATTTTAGATGGGGTGGTGATATTAGTTATGGAAATAATCCTGTTATTAATAGAGAAGTATGTGCTATTTATTTAGGAACTACAGTATTAAATGGGACAGATGATCCTACTATAGTAGATATACAAGGACATGCACAAGTACAAATAGAAAAAATACTACTTATAAACCCCCAAACAGATGAAACAACAATCATAGATAGGGTAAATATAAATCCTGTAGATTTTAAATCTCATATACAAACAGATTTTCCTGAAGGTTCACAAGTAACATTCAAATTATTAGATACTTCTATAGAAGAAAAATTACAACCAAAACATCAAGTTAAATTTAATGAAGGAAATTTAATGCGTTTATATACTTATACTCCGAATACTGGAGGGTTTGAAGATGGCGTATTTGGAGGGTTTAGTGTTAGAGGAAAAGGATCATTAGGGACAGGAGGAACACAACCTTTTGATGATTTTATGAAAGGAAAATTAGTACCTAATTTAGCTACAGGTTCTGGAGGTAGCACTCAATTATATTTTTCTTCAAGTGATTGTGGTGGGTTATTTGGGTTTGGTATGACAACATCAGCTAGTTCTTCTTTATTTAATACTCATTCAATTGATTTTATTAAGGAATTACCAGATGAATTAAGTCAATACGCGGAACAAGTGAATACTGCTATACTAGGAGAAAATTTAGTATTACCAACTCAATCGTTTGCATTAGATATGAATGAAGTAAGTGATGACCAATCAGATGGAGGAAATGATCCGAATACAGGATTTATTGATGGCCCATCTTTCCCTAGTGAAGCTCCTGGATAATAGATAAATAAAAAATAAAAATAATAATATAATATGGCAGCAAATGAACAACCCTTACAGTATTTTCCCTTAATAGGAACCGGTAGTTTAGCAGGTTTTTATAACGATGTTGTATATTGGGAAATAGCAAAAGGACAAAATAGATTTTTTGTTACTTTTGAAAAAGGAAAATATGCATTCGCTAATGGTCGAAGAGAATCTATAGCCACTATGGAAATAGATCATCCTCATACAACTGCTAACACAGGTAGTCCCTCAAACCCTATTACTATGTCTTTTTTACAACCAGGAGCTGCAAGAACAAGTGCTCCCTATGATTTATTTTTTCAAGATGAAGAAAAACAACAACTAGGTGGTGGTGGTGGTGTTTTAGGTGGAGAAGACCATCAAAATAATGGTTTTATTACTATGACAGAATTAAAAGGAACTAGATTTTTTGCTTCTACTATAACTTCTTCAGTATTTACAACACCTACTTATCATTATGATTTTAACACTGTAGATAATAGTGGAGTTATAACAACAACATCAGCAACAAGACAAGTTTCAGCTTCTTATTTTTATCCTTTTTCTCAATATCAACTTTCAGTTTTAAGAAATGCACCTAGTATAATAATAAATTTAGACCAAAGTCAAGAATTACCACAAGGAACAGGACAAGATGGATATGCTATAGTGCCTGAAAATACACATCCTAGAATTAAAGATAATTTATTCTTTTATTTACATAAAGCAGGGATAATACAATTAACCGCCCCTAAAGCTCCTGAAAGACCAGAAAGAGGTGGACAAAATATAACATCAAATACACCAGGTAATCAACTTAATAATATTTTAAATAATGCAGGAGGAAAAGGTGGGTAATAAAATTTACAATTTTTTAAAAAAATATATATTTATAATAAAATAATAAAACAATGGGATACTTAGATCAAACCGCAATAACAGTAGATGCAATTTTAACAAAAAGAGGTCGTGAACTTTTAGCAGCAAATACAGGTGCTTTTAAAATAACACAATTTGCTTTAGGAGATGATGAAATTGATTATTCATTATTTAATGAAAATCATCCTAACGGAACACAATTCGCTGGAGAAGCCATCGAAAATATGGCTATTATAGAAGCTTTTCCTGATGGAAATAATATAATGAAACATAAATTAATCACCCTAGATAAAGGAACTTCAAAACTTCCTGTACTTACAATTAATACAGGTATAATTAATATGACTATTGGAGGTTCAACTTTTATACAACCCCAAACATTAAATTTTGATGGAGCTAATAACCAAGTAGAAGTATCAGGATATAGATTTACAGTACAAGATAATAGATTATTATCAGGTATGAGTGCTGTTTCATCAGCAAAATCGGGTAAATCAGGAGCTACTACAGGTCCAATTAGTTCATTTGAAAGTGGATTAAGTAGGACAGTAGCAGGTTCAAATTCTATTACATTAAATGCTATTAATAGTACTTCTTTATTTGGAACAAATGATACCTTAACTACTACTCTTACAATTGAAGGTTTAGATTCAGGAGCTAGAATAACAATACCTCTTAAAGTTACTAGAGTAATAGCTACAACAGATGGTGTTGCAGAAAACCAAGCAGGAGTTTCCCCAGCATCAATATAAAATAATAATTTAAAAAAGAAAAAATATGCCAGCTTTTACACCTTTTGCCCAATCAGATGTTGTACTTGATACACAAGTAGTAGGAACGTCTACTTGGACTAATAATACAAATAATTTAAAATCTATGCATACAGCATCTTCAAATGCTGGTACTGGTTTTTTAAGTACTCCTACAAGTTCAGGAGCATTTCATTTAGATGTTTATAATGAACATACAAGTTCTCTTAGCTCTGAAATTCAGTTTTCAATTGCTTATTGTCATAAAGACGGATCTGGATCATTTAATTTTACTAATGATGAAGGAGGTAAAGGAAAAAGTGCCTCAGGTGTTAATTATGCTCAATATCGTCAATTAATATATGGTAGCACAACTAAACAAACTACAACTTTTAATGGTCATGTTCCTGATGATTTTTATGTTATAAACATAAATAGAGGTAGATATAAACATAATCTTAAACCTGGAACCTTAAATTTACGTCTAACAGGCTCTACAGATTTTACAATAGCAAATCTTACAGGTATAGCTTCTAATACAGGTTCGGGACACGGTACAGATGGTGAAGTATTAAAACTAACAGATGATTCTGTATCAGCAACAGGATCTGCAGTATTAACAAATTTAGGAAGACAATTTAATATAGTATCAGGAGCAAATGGAGTAATGTCAGGATCTACTTTAGATCAAGTACCTGATAGTGGATCTTATGGTTTATTTTATCCAGATGCAGGTATTATATTACTAAATGGTGATGCTATAAGTGGTTCTATAGGATTAGCAGGTCCACAAGGGGACCATATAGAACCTTTAGCTGGGCGTTCATTATTTAGTGCTTTATCCGAATCTATGGATAATGAAGGATACTTTATATTAGATAGTGAAGAAACTATTAGCTCTGAATTTTATTTTGTAAGAGCACAAAATGGACAATTTAATTATACTACAAACCCATCATTTATAGATACTCAAGGTAATGTAATTTATTCTACTTTTATTAATAACCCAAAAACATTTATAACAACAGTAGGATTATATAACAATGATGGAGACTTAGTAGCAGTAGCAAAAATAAGTCAACCAGTAGCTAAAGATTTTACAAAAGAAGCTCTTATAAGAGTAAAATTAGATTACTAATACGTAACAAAATGTCATTTAAATGTCTATTAACTCAGTTTATAAAAAATTAACACCCTCAGACCAATCTTACGTCCCTTTTAATGCACAGAAACAATATACTTTTACTAATTCAGCTTCTGCTGCCGAAAATTCAATAAATTTTTTCTATACAAGTTATACTTCTGAATCTTTTGCTTTATATAGTACAGCAAGTTCTGTATATGGAACAGATGCAGGAACTATGCCTAATAGTGCACGTTTAGATGTTAAAAATGTTTTAAAATACAATCAAATAGATCATCTTTTTTATAGACAGTATATATTAGGAGCAATAAAAGGAGGAGGGATTAAACCTTCTTTAGGAGGAAAAAATATAGATGTTAATAGGTTTGGGACAGAATATGATTTTTTAAAACATAAAAGAATTTTATATAATAAAGCAGGTATTATATCTATGCCTTCGGGGTATTATGGTCATGCTGTAAAAAAGGGATCATTTTCTATATCTGGAAGTAGACCTTTAATAAAAGATGGCCCTGGATCTACTCTTGTAGATGATTCTTATGGTAATTTAATAGTAAGTGGAACAATTATTGAAGATTATGTGACAGACCACAGAAAAAATATTCTTAATATAGGTCCACAAAAAGGATTTAGAAAATATGATTTAGGAGTTTATGATTATTATGTCATGATAGATGGATTTGCTCCTATGAACCTCCAAGCTGATGGGACATCTCCTGGAAATTTTTATAGAAGAGGAACTAGAATCCCAAACCCACCAACATTATATAACACAGGTCCTATAGTAGATAATTTTGATGATAGTTATTTTTTTAATGTTATTAATTATACTAATGTAACTTTCTCCGAAGATATACTTTTTAATCCTAATAATTTAAATTTAACAACTAAAGAATATGCAGATAAATTTTCTGTAGTAAACTTTCATGGAGGACCCCTTAGTGCAACTGAAGGTATAGACACAACTTCTTATATTAAAATACCTAATGATAGTAAATATCATTTTAATAAAGGAGACGATTTTACAATTTCCTTTTGGATGAAATATTGTGGAAATGAAACACTTCATAGTAATGAAAAAGCATATCTAATAGAAAAAAGTACAACAAAAACAGTCCCAGCTCCTATAACAACAACTAACTCAGAACCTGTTAACACAGACATAACAGGAGCTTTACAATTAATAGATATACCCGCAGAACCTCAATTTCCCTTTGCTGTTTATTTAGCATTAGGAGGAGCACATAACCGCCCCCATGTATATTTTGAAAGATCTGATGGTCTTAGTGCTTCATTATGTAGTGCTTCAGTACCAATTAATATTACAGGAGGTACTATCCCTGGAGGGTATGAAGCTGCAGGAGCAATATCTACTAAAATGCAACATATTGCTTGTAGAGTTTCTTCTTCAGAAATGTCTATTTTTGTTAATGGAATAAAATCAAACCCAACAGACGGAACAGGTACATTTTTAACAGATGGTTCAACAAGTATAACACAAAATAATGCTAATATTTATGTTGGCGTAAAAGGACAACCACAAACAGATACTATTTATCAATCTGCTACTTTAAATGAATCATTAAATCATTTTTCTGGCTCTATGAGTCAAATAAACATATTCAGTAATGATCTTTCTGATAAACAAATATTAAACCACTATAGCAGTAGTAATAATTCACCTTATGTAGGAAATTTATTTTACTCACATGGTTTAGCTGTTATAACACATCCAGGATATCTTAGTGGAAGTGAACTACATTCTACTTCTTCTTTTGTAGATTTAGCAAAACTACAGTTTGAAGGAAACCACTTAATATATGAACACGAATTTCAATGTTCAGCAGATGAATATGAATTTAATGATACAATGAATTTAACAGCAAGAAAAATTCAGTCTCCCGAATCTATGGAGAAAGCAGATTTTGCAACCGGTTCAATATTTAAACCTTATGTTACAACAATTGGTTTATATAATGAGGAAAGAGAATTATTAGTTGTAGGAAAATTAGCTCAACCTATACGTATGAGTGACGAGACAGATACTACTTTTATTATAAGGTACGATACTTAAAAAAAATATTAAAAAATGGCATTAAACAATAAAACATCATTAAAAGCTTTTTTTGTAAAAGGAGCACAACCAACTCAAGCCCAATTTGCAAGTCTTGTAGACAGTCAAATAAACCTTATAGAAGGTGGCACATCAGGGGTTCAAAGTATGAGTGGGTCAATACAAATTCAACAAAATATAACAGCAAGTAATATTAGTGCTAGTGGAACTATATTTGCAAATAATTTCCAATCTGCAGGAGGTGACGTAGGAGGGGTAACTTTTGTTGATAGTGTTAGTTTAACTGGTGATATGACAGCTAGTGGTAACATGATGATTAGTGGTAATGTAACCTTAGGAGATGAATGTAGTGATCAAATAACTATAAACGGAACAGTAACAGCTAGTTGTGATATAAGTTCGAGTGCTAATTTAACTGTAGGTGGTAATACAAAATTATTCGGAGATTCAGCTGTTATAGCTCCAAATAAACTTTATTTTGGTAATAGTGAAGTACTTACTAATGCTTCAGGAATGCATATTTATTCTGAAGGAGTAGCAACAGATGAAAATCAAATTATTCTTGCTAAAACAAATGATTTAAGGATACTAAACCAAGCTCATGGTAAAAGTATAGAATTTAATACAGAAGATGCATCTGGTGCAGCCCATAAACCATTAATTCTTACAGGTGGACATATAACAGCTTCAGGTGCTATAAGTGCAAGTGGAGCTTTAACTATAGGTGGTACTACTCGATTAGAAGGCGACACAACTCTTACTTCACCTAATAAACTTTATCTTGATGGTCCAAATGGTATGCACATTTATTCAGAAGGAATAAGTACAAATGAAGATCAAATTATTCTTGTTAAAACAAATGATTTAAGAATATTAAATCAAGCTCATGGTAAGAGCATAGAATTTGGTACAGAAGATGCATCTGGAGCAGCAAAAACTCCACTAATTCTTACAGGCGGACATATAACAGCTTCAGGTGTTATAAGCGGAAGTACAAATATAATAACATCAGATTTAACAGTCACAGATGATTTATCAATAACAGACGATTTATTATTAACATCAGATAGCTCAATAATAAGTATGGGAGCAGGTGCTGATGTTACTATTACCCATGATGGTACAACAGGAGTTACAATAGCTGCAACTCCAATAACAATAGATTCAGCAGGAGCTCTTAATTTATTTGGTACTTCAATTAATATAGGTACAGACACAGATGTTGCAATAGACATTGATTCATCAACATTAGACATAGACGCTTCAGGAGCAATAACAATTGATGGTGTAGGTTTATCTATAGACTCAACAGGAGTAGCAGCTAACATTACTTCAACAACAGATGGTAATGCAGAAGATTTTACAATCTCATTAGCAGGCGCTACAGATTCTTCCCTTATATTATCATCTACAGGTACAGGAGCAGATGCTTTACAAATTACAACAACTGCGGGTGGTATTGATATTTCAGCTACAGGTAACGCAGCAGGTGAAGATATAGACATATCTTCAGCCGCTTCAATCAATCTGACAGCTACAGAAGATGCCGCAAATGCAATTTACTTAAGAGCAAATGGTGGAACTTCAGAAACAATAAAAATACATTCAGACCAAGGAACAGGAGCAGGATCAATTGAATTAACTTCCGATGCTGGAGGCGTAGATATTAATGCAGGAGATGATATTACAATAGATGCAGGAGATAACATAACATTAACAGCTGCAGATAATTTTGATGTTAATACTTCAACTGCAGATGGAAAAGTTACATTATTTTCAGCACACACAGCAGGAGCAGCTTTCCATATAGATGCAAATGCAAATGTAGGTTCAATATTAGACATAGACGCAGGTATTTTAGATATAGATTCAGATGGTGCTACTACTATTGATGCTGCCTCTACAATTACAATTGCAGGTGCTACTGGAGCGACTTTTGGAGATGATACCGAAGCATTAGCTTATGATGGATCTGGTAATTTAGACTTAGATGCAGTAGCATTAGATGTTGATACAAGTGGAGCAATAAATATTGCAGCAGCTGGTGCTGCTAGTGATATTTTTATTAGCACAGCTCACACAGCAGGAGTTGCTTTTCATCTTGACGCTAACGCAAATGCAGACTCAGAAGTACAAATTGACGCAGGTATTTTAGATATAGATGTAACAGGATTAGCAAGTATAGATTCAACAGGTATTTCATTTAGTGGAGCAGTAACATCTTCAATTATAAGTGCAAGTGGTAATATATTAACTAGTGGAGATGTAACTGCAGTAGGAACAATTCAAGCAGAACAATTAACATCAACAGATGATATATCAGCAACTGGTGATGTTACAGGAGAAAATTTAATTGTTAAAAGTGAAATATTACATCATGGTAATATTAATACAAAAGTTATTTTTGATACTGATACTATTAGATTTGATGTTGGGGGTGAACAACTATTAAAATTAGTGGAAGATGATTCACAAGATAAAATAATATTTGGTGATGGTGGAGACGTTGATTTTGAATTTTCAGGAACAGGAGCATTTAAATTTATTACAGATGCTACAGATCACCCTATACAACAACATGATGGAACAGAAGTAGCAAGAATTCACGATGGTGGATCTACACAAGCTTCAGGTATGACAGCAATTTCACCAGGATTTGGTTTTAAAAGACCTGTTCATAAAATAACAGCAGACAGTGGAGATGCAACAGTAGCATTATCTGAAGATGATAGTGGAGCAATTATTCATTTAGATGCTGACACTAATAATATTATTGTTAATTTACCTGTTGTAGATAGTCTTGCAAAAGTAGGAACAGAATTTACTTTCGTAGTATCAACAGCAGTAAATGGTAGTAAAACAATTGTAATTAATACATCTGGTACAGATGGCAATGATAATTTCTTATTACATAATCATAGTAAAAATGCATTTGATCATGCTGGAGATACTATTACTATTCCTGCATCAGCACCTATAGGTACAGTAATAAGAGTAACATGTTTATCCTCAGGAGCAAGTAATGCCGCTGAACTTTGGTTAGCAGAAGGATTTACTGATAACATAGCAGTTACTAACGCATAATAAGTAATTAAAAATAAAATAAAAAGACCTTGCTAGTCAGGGTCTTTTTTTTACATATAAAATATGAAATGGTTATATAAAAATAAAGAAATTAATGAAATTTCTGATCTACCAAACAATGCTTTTGGTTTTGTTTACCAAACAACTCACTTACCTACAAATAAAAAATACATTGGTAAAAAATCTTTAATGTATAATTTAAAGAAAAAATTAGGTAAAAAAGAAAAAGCACTTTGGGAAGGTAAAGGTAGACCTCCCGTTTATAAAAGAGTACTTAAAGAAAGTGATTGGAAAAATTACTATGGCTCACATGCATTTATTAAAGATGCAAATGAAAAAGACTTAACAAGAGAAATCTTAGAAATTGCTTATCACAAAAAAGAATTGACTTATCTTGAATGCAAGTATCAGTTCACGCTTGGTGTGCTTGAAAGTAGGTCTTACCTTAATGACAATATTCTCGGTAAATTTTTCGATAAAGATTTTGCTTAGGGGCTTGTTTTTCATACAATAATAGTATGAAGGAAGATCTTTTAAAACAACTATTAGAATCTATATTAGGTAGAAGTAAATCAGCTAGAGGAGGTGATGAAGCTGTATTTAATTGTCCTAGTTGTAACCATCATAAGAAAAAACTTACATTTAATTTATTATCACAAAAATTTCAATGTTGGGTTTGTGGTTATAAAGGACATAGAGCTTATCAATTACTTAAAAAAACTAAAGCCTCCGGGTCTCATTATTCAACTTTAAAAGAAATAGATAGTCAATATAATTTTAAACAAAAATTTGTTAAAAAAGAGGAATCAACTTTTAATTTACCTGAAGGTGTACAACCTTTAATTTCTTCATCTGCTATATTATCAAGACATGCTTTGCATTACTTAGATCAAAGAGGTATATCACAACAAGATATAGTTAAATATAACATACATTACAGTGAACAAGGTGATTTAAAAAATATGGTAGTAATTCCATCGTATGATGCGAATGGTATGATTAATTATTATGTTGGTCGTTCATTTGATAAAAATGCGTATATTAAACATAAATTGGCTCCCACCACAAAGGACATAGTTGGCTTTGAAATGCTTATAAACTGGGATTTACCGTTGATTTTGTGCGAAGGAGCGTTTGATGCAATGACGATTAAACGAAATGCAATACCTTTATTTGGTAAAAAAATATCTCCATCATTAATGAAAAAAATTATTGAAAGTAATGTAGAAAAAATATATCTTGCATTAGATGATGATGCTTTGAAAGATGCCCTTAAACATGCTGAAACATTTATAGGCTATGGAAAACATGTATACTTTATTGAAATGCAAGGTAAAGATCCATCTGAATTAGGATTTAAAGAATTTACAAAATTATTACATAAAGCCACAGAACTTACAACTTCAAGTTTAATGAAAAAAAGAATGGCCTTATTATAGTTCTTTATATTTATAATAAAACTACGTAGTTAATGGAAAAAATTGCACTTTTACCTGGAGGGTTTAAACCCCCTCATGCTGGTCATTATAATGCAGCTAAATGGTTAGCTAAAAATACTGACGCTGACTCTGTAGTAGTTAAAGTAGGATCAGGAGTAAGAGATGGAATATCTAGAGAAATGTCTCTTCAACTATGGAATTTATACAGAACAACAGATAAAGACCCCTTAGCTAATAAAATCTCAGTATTACCTTCAGAATCTCCTTCTCCTGTAAGAGATGTGTATGATTTTGTAGAAAAAGAAGCACCTGAAGGATCAGAAATTTATTTAGGATTAGGAGAAAAAGATGCCAGTGATAAAAGATATGATAGTATAGATAAATTTGCAAAACCTCGAAACATAAAAACATCAATAAAAAAAATACCTCCTCAAGATGGGGGAATTTCAGGTAAAATAATGAGAGGTTTTATTAAAGATAATGATAAAGTTAGTTTTTTTAATAATTTACCTAAACATTTAACTCCTGAACAAAAAGCAGAAGCATGGAATGTAATTTATCCTGCTACTCCAAACCAAAAAATGCCTATAGATCCTAGAGCAATGTCACAAATGTTAGAAGAAGATTTATATAATCCAAAAGATAAAGTAAACGATTATATGAGAAGTAGTGAATATAAAGCAGGGATGCCTGATGGTCCAAAAGATGATATAGATCCTTCTTACAAATATAAAAGAGGAGGAATTTATGGTAAAATGTATGAAGATAAAATTGAAGGGGATAAATCAAATAAAATATTCGTTATGAAATCTCCTCATACACCTAAAGGACAAAAATGGGACCATATAGGATTTGTATTAAATGATGGAAGATTAAGAGATATGAGTGGTCATAGAGGACCAGATAAAGCCCCAGAAACATACAAATATGAAGATACAGAAGAACTTTTTCAAATGCCTAAAGATAAAAATGAAGCAATAAAAAAAGGTCTATACGCAGAAAAAAAATTACCAAAAGAAATTACTATACCTAATACTATAGCTTGTGATATTAAAGATCCAGATAAAAAAGCAGAAAATTGCGGTAGTTTTGTAAAAATAGTATTATCTAATAATGGTATAGAAACAACAAAAAGTAATTGGATGGGAGATATTTATAGTTCTATAAATGAAGAAGAAAAAAAAGGAAAAACATTACACGTTTATGATTTTGATGACACTATAACTCAAGTAAAATCTAATATAAAAACAGTAATTACTAAACCTAATAATCCTAACTTTTTAAAAAAGATAGATATTCCCTCAGAAGAATTTCCTGAAAAAAGTAAAGAATTAGAAAATAAATTAAAAGGTTATAATATAACGTATGATTTTAAAGAATTTGAAAAACAAATATCTAACGCTATAGTAAATACAGGTGTTGTAAATAAATTAAAAAAATCACTAAGTAGCCCCCAAATAAAAACAACTATATTAACTGCTAGATCAATAGGACATCCTGTAACTAGATATTTAAAAAAAGAATTAGGGTTAAATGTATATGTAGTACCTTTAGGATTACAGATAAATGGTAAAGTAACGGGTCAAGATAAGGCTAATTGGATAAAAAATTACATAGATAAAGGATATAAAAATATTTATTTTATTGATGATTCAAAAGAAAACAGAGATGCAGTATCTAATCTACAAAAAGAATATCCTGACATAAAATTAAAAGTAGAAGATCCTGCAACAGTTAAAGAAATGATGGGAGGTATGATGACTGAACCTGAAAAAAGAAAACATGCTAAAAATTTAAAACGTTTAAAAAAAGATTTAAAAAAACAAGGAGATCAATATATAGAAGTACCAAATTATTTAAAAGGTACTTTAACAAGAAAAATGTATGAGGCAAAATATGGGGGACATGATATTCTTTCCCAATATAAAGATCAAATAAAAGACCCTCAAGAATATAGAGATCTTCAACTTATGTTATCTCAAAATAAAGATGAAGAAGTAAAAAAACACCTAAAAATAAAGGGTTATATAAAAGAAAATTACCCACCCTACAAAGCAGACCAAGTACAAAAAGTAAGATATCAAGCAAGTGATACTTTTACTAATAGTCCTAAAGATGCTAAAAAGAAAGGTTATTTAGAAGGGGATACTTATGAAAAAATGGCCGCTAAAGGTAAAAAAGCTGGTAATTTAAAACAGGGAACTGTTAGAAAAAGATTAGGCATTAAAGCAGGAGAAAAAATTCCTTTATCTAAAATTAATAAAGAAATTTCTCGTTTAAAAAAAATGAAAAATAGAAGTGATGCAAACCAAAAATATTATAAAGCATTAACTTTATCTAAAACATTAAAAACTACAACTCATAAAGAAAATATTAATGAAAGAGATCCTAAAAAAGGAACAGGTAAAAAACCTAAAGGATCAGGAAGAAGACTATATACTGATGAAAACCCTAAAGATACAGTAAGTGTAAAATTTTCTACAAGGCAAGATATAGTAGATACTTTAAGTAAAAAATCTTTTAAAAGTAAACCTCATAAGCGTCAATCCCAAATTATAAATTTAATACATCAAAGAGTAAGAGCAGCCTTAAGTAAAGCTAAAGACCCAGCTGTTAAAAAACGTTTAAAATCTGGATTTGAGTATATTAAAAAACGTAAAGAAGCATCTAAAAGAAAAACACAACGAATGAAAAAAGAAAATGTATTTACTAAAAATTGGTGGAAAGGTATAATAAATGAAATATTATTAAAAGAAGGAGGAGCAGCAGGCCATATGGCACATCCTTTTAATTTATCAAATGTTAATAATGGTAAAGATTTACTAGATATATTTAAAAAATCTGCAGAATCTTTAAATAAAAATCCAGGTGCTATAAAAATAGATGGTGTAAACAGTTCTATTAGATTAGTAGATTTAGATGGTAAAAAACAATTTGTAATGGATAGAGGTTCTAAACAAGCTCTTGATATAAAAGGTATTACAAAAGCTGATTTAGAAGATAGATTTAAAACTAAAGATGGCACCCCACATGGAATGATAAAAACAGGAGGAGAAGTACTAGATATGTTTAACGAAGCTTTACCTTCTATAAAAAGTGATCTTGAAAAATTGGGAGCGTACAATGATCCTAATATATTATTTAACATGGAATATGTTAGTGGTAAAACTAATGTACAAGATTATAGCGCTAATTTTATAGCTATACATGGTTTAAATAAAATAGGAATAGTAGATGAACCAAGTGAAAAAACAGGAAAAATGTTATCAAGAAGAAAATCTAAAGAAATATCTTATGATAAATCAGCTTTACAATCGCTTTTAAATAATTTAAAACCTATAGCTAAAAAAAGAGGATATGAAATATATGGTTCAGTACCTACTACTATGAAGAAAAAACCTAACTTTAATAGTGCACTTTCTAAAAACTACACAGTAAATGCAGGTGAATCCTCTGAAACAAAATCATTAGGGCAATGGTTAAATAATTTAAGTGACATCCCTGAGAAAGACTTTATAGGTATAAACGTAGGATACAAGGCAGGAAGTAGTACTGTAAATAATAAAAAAGTAGGTGCAGTATCAAAACAAGTTTATCTAGCTATTCTTAATGGAGAAAATATAGATGGACTGTTTGATGATGCTGAAGATAGAAAAAAAGCCATACAAGGATTTGTAACATATCTTGCAACTGAAAAGTTAGGAGATGAAGTACTTAAAGTATTAGATTCACCTATGGGTTCAGCTGATAAACATGAAGGCGTAGTAATTAGAGATAAAAATATAGCAGATGTACCTTTTAAAATAACAGGTAAATTTATATTAGGTGGAATGCAAACAGGATTTAGATAAAATATGACAAAGTTAAAAGATTTAATACCAGATTCTTTAAAAAAAGAAAGCAAAGGCTTAGGAGATACTATAGAAAAAATAACAGAAGCTACAGGTATTAAAAAAGCAGTTAAAAAAATAACAGGTGATGATGATTGTGGGTGTGGTAAAAGAAAAGAAAAATTAAATAAAATGTTTCCTTATAAAAAATAGTTATGTTAAAAAAAGAATTTAAAAGAAGAGATGTAGAAAGAATACGAAACCTTATTAAAGGTAACGCAAATAATTCATCTGAATCTCAAATAGGATACAAGAAAAAAAGTATTGAATATAAAGAAGGTGATGTTTGGACTGAAAATAGAAAAACATGGACAATTAAAAATGGCGTAAAACAAACAGTTTCTAAATTAGACGTTATTAGAAAATCAGTATTTTTACCTTTAAGCTGTCCTAAATGTAAAAAAATAATGAAACATCATTTAGATAAAAATAATTATAAAATACATAAAAAATGTCATAGTTGTGTTATAAAATTTGAACATGATTTAATGGTAAAAGATAAAACTTTAAAATTATATAAAAACTATAAAAATAATTTAAAAACAAAAAATACCATTACTAGCCTAAATGAAATAGAGTCATATTTATTAGACGCAATGAATAATACCAGTAACTCCAGCTTTGTATCAGAACATGGAATTATAGAAAGATGGGTAGGAGGAAGACCAAAAGAAGAAAATTTTGAGGAAGTAACTAAAAATATAGATAAAGTTAAAAAAGAACAAAAAAACCAATTAAAAAATGAAAAATAATATAAACATTAAAGAAGGCGAAACAGAAGACAGGGCAGCTCAAGACTTAAAAATGAAAGCAGCCATAGCTCGAAAAACAGCAGCAGATGCTGAAATGAAAGCGTCTGAAGAAGAAGTAAAAGACGTTACTGCTTCTAAACAAGAAGCTTTTACAAATGATATTGGTAAAGATGATTATATGGATGATGAGGGTCGAATGGCTAAATCACAAATGTATAAAATGGCTCATTATGTTTCTAAATTATCTAATATGTTAGATGATATGGAACAACTCCCTTCTTGGGTTCAATCAAAAATAACAAAAGCATCAGATTATATGTCAGCTGTTTATCATTATTTAGAATATGAATTTGTTAGGAAAGAAGATAATCTAATGGAACATTTAGATAACCATAGAAAAATAGCTAAAAGAGCTATTCTTATGGAAGGTGCTATGAAAAAATTTTTTGAAGCATTTGATGGAGGAATGACAAACGAAGAAATAATCCAAGATTATGCTTCAAGAGGAACACAAGTCCCTGAAGCTTTTGTTGCTAATGCTAGAAGGCAGTATGAATCATATAAAAAGTTGAAACTAGAATTAGACATGAGTGAAAAAGAATTTAAAAACTCAGCTAAAGATATAGTAAATAACCCTGAAGAAGAAATGGGAATGGAACCAAGAGAAAAACAATTAGCATCTGAATTGTTTAACGAAAAATTAGACCCTGTAGGACAGGAAGATGATGATGTAAATAATGATGGTAAAGTTGATAAAACAGACAGTTATTTAAAAAATAGAAGAAAAAAAATAGCAAAAAATATTAAAAAATAAATAAATTATGTACGGAAGTAAATTTACAAATGTTCAAGAAAAAGCAAAGTTCTTTACAATAAAAGTAAGCCCAACAATAGCAGCAAATTTACAAAATGCTGCAGCTACATTAACAGCTAATGATGTTGTTTTTGATTGGACTGAATTCACATTACCTAATGGGGCCCATAGACTAGTAGGAGTTACAGTAGTAGCCCCTCCTAATGCTTCAGGAGCTTCACAAGATTTTCCTTTAGATCTACTATTTGCTACACAAACACAGGGACATGGAGGTGTCGCAGCAGGTAGTGCTCCACAATCTATAGGAACTGTAAATTCAGCAGCTTTACCTACAGCAAGTCCTTATTACAATGATTTAATAGGAGCAGTAAAAATAGATGCTACTGATTTTACAGACACTGAACCTCGTAGTGTGGGTGTTACAGGTGTAGCACAAGGAGGAATGAACCCTGTATTATTTACATCTTATGGTAATTCTTTTCCTACAAATGGAAGGTTTTCTTTCTATGTAGCTGCTACTACTCCAAGCAATCCTGCTCTTAAAAGTGGAGTTACAATAAATGAATCAAATTTTGGTGCAGGTACTCAAACAACAATAACTGTTGCTGATGTAGACGCTAAAAAATGTTTTGCTCCAGGAGATGTACTCCATGCAGGTGATAATGCTGTTTTAGGTACTGTAAGTACAATAACAAATGCCACTACAATTGTTTTAACCGCAGCTAATACAGATGCATGTGAAGATGATGATATACTTTATAATATTAATCCTATTGATTTAATATTTACTTTTGAAAGAGCTTAATAATGAAACAACTTAGAGAATACATAAAATCAGAAATTAAAAGATTAGGAGAACAACCAATTGTAAAAAGACCTCTACCTAATGATGTTAAACAAATTATATTTAGCACATTAAGAATGAAAAAAGGCCACATAGATAGTATTAGAGCTATTAAATCAATAAGACCTTCTTATAGAATTTTTTTAAATAACGGTCAATCTTTTACTATTAGTGATTTAGGAAACGGGTTTGGTTTTGGGTTAATAAATATATCTAATAAAGATTATGACATATTAGATGGAGGTCAATTAATGATAGCTTTAAAAGCTTTAAACAGTTTACAAACAAAACCAATAATGAGTACGGGAGATGCAGAAGGAGGAGGTGGAGAAGAAGAAACCCCTGAAGAAACTCCCGAAGAAACTCCTGAGGAAGAACCAGAAGAAACAGAAGCATAATGGATTTTAAAGAGGCTATAAAAGAAATATTTAAAACAGCAATAGGTAAATTTAATATCCGTAGTGCTCCCTCTTTACATTTACATAAGGATGAAGAAAATGCTCAGAAACTTTTTGGTAGAACTGCTTATTATTCTCCAAATGACCAATCTATAGTATTATATATTACAAATAGACACCCAAAAGATATTTTAAGATCTTTTTGCCACGAATTAATTCATCATGTACAAAATGAAAGAGGTGATTTAATGTTAGGAGATGCTTCTTCACCTAATTATGCTCAAGAAGATGATCATATGAGAAAAATGGAAATGGAAGCATATTTAAAGGGTAATTTATTATTAAGAGATTTTGAAGATAACTATAAAAAACAAATAAGAGAATTTACAGGAACTGGAGCTAGTGGCGGAAATGCTACTGATGGAAATGATATTACTTCTCCAAGACCTTTTCCTGATGATGAAGAAGAAATCGAAAATTACATAAATAAAAATGTTTATGGAGCCGAAGGAGGACAAAAAATAGGAGATAAATACACAGGAAATTATCCAAATAGAATGAAATTTACTAAATTTGAAGAAACTATGAAAAAATCAGATATTCATAAATTAATTAAAGAAGCTATAAAAGAAACATTAGATGAAATTAAAGCGGACGATTATGGTAGTGCTACTTTAACAACTCAAGGCCAATCTAAAAGTAGATTTACAAAAACAGGAAGACCTCCTGGGATAATGGAAAAAGAAGAAGAAGAAAAAGAAAAAACAAAAGAAGAAAAAGCAGTAGAAATTTTAGATGATGTTGAAGATTTAGAAAATGTAACTATTAACATAAATGAAGAAGATGCTTTAGTTACTAGAGGTAAAAAAATAGTTCAAATTTTAAATAAACCTGAATATAAATCAAAAAAGGCAACATTTGATGATTTTATTAGAAAAAGAACAAATGGCAAATTTGGATTGCCTAATAAAGTAAATGATAAAACAGATGGTGATATATTAGCTCTTTTAAATTTAAGAGCTAAAGATTTTAGTAATATATTTAAATAAAAAACAAAAACGTTATGGGAGTGTTAAACAAATTATTTTCCGGAGGAGCTAGTAAATTAGTTGAATCGGTAGGAGGTGTGTTAGATAATGTAATAACCACAAAAGATGAAAAATTAGAAGCAAAAAGAAAACTTAAAGAACTTATCATGAGCCATGAGGCTCAAATGGAAAAGAATATAACTGACCGATGGTCCGCTGATATGAATTCTGATAGTTGGTTAAGTAAAAATGTAAGACCATTAGTATTAATATTTTTAGTAGTCTGCACAGTTTTAATGATATTTATAGATGCAGGGACAATTGAATTTACAGTTGAAGAAAAATGGACAGATTTACTTCAACTTGTATTAATTACAGTCATAGGTGCTTATTTTGGAGGCCGTACTATGGAAAAAAGAAAAAAATAAAATGAAAAAATTTAACTCAGTTAAATGGATAACTAAAAATAAGCATGGTGTTTATATAGAAGATAATATATTAACATTAATAGCGGAAAATTACATAGAACAAAATTTACCTAAAGGTATTTTATTAGAAAAAATATCTGATTCTTATAAAACAAAAGTAAAAGATAAATTAAGAGAAATTTACCAAAATAATCCTAAATTATTACAAGAAGGTGTTTGGGATACTATAAAAAATACTTTTGCAAAATTAGGAACTCTAACTAAAGGAGGAACTTGGAATCCTATTAAAGGTAGAAAATTATCTAATAAAGCAAATAAAGAAGTCCAAACCCTAATAGATAAAGGAACGGCAGGTATGGTTAAAGATCTAGATGATAGATTAAAAGAAAAATACCCAGATTTTCCTAATATGAAAAGTAGTGAAGAATTTACACAGGGACTTGAAGTAATATCTGCTCATTATGAATCTATAGCAAATGCCGTAAAAGAAGGAGACTTAGAAGAAGGTACCGGTAATAAAATCATTTTAGAATTAAGAAAATATTTAGAAAAATCTATAGATTTTGATTTAGCATCTGTTTATAGAGTATTTAAAGAAGCTGAAGAAGACGCTTTAAGTGGAAGCAGATTTTCTAAAACAGGTCGTGTATTTAAAAGCAATAAATTACCTTTAGGTTTAGCTCTAACAGGACTTACTACAGCAGGTTTAGCTTGGTTAGCAAACTCAGATTGGTTAGCTAATTTATTAACAAAAGAAACAGTAGATATAACTCAATCAGCCACAGAACTTACAGCAAATGTAGAACCTGGGGAAGGAATGTCTCAATTATTAAATAGAGTGTTTGATAATGTTGATTTATCACCTACATCTACAGGAGCTGAATTTGCTGATGCTGTAGAAATAGCAGGTGGTGCTGAAGCTATGTCAGGTATGTTTTCACAACCTGATACAGCAGTTAATGCAATAAATTCTATAATAAACAATCCAGATATGGCTAACATGCCATTAAAAGATATATTTGTAGATGAATTAGCAGGTACAGGAAAACAAATAGGAGATCAACTAGTTACAGTACCAGGTGGAACTTTAAAAACCACAATTATAAACACAGTAACAAAAATGGTAGTTACAGGTACTGCTAAAACAGCAGCAATAGCAGCTTTTGGTACTAGTGTTTTAGCACCTTTAGGTATTAGTTTAATGGCCGCAGGAGCATTAACAAAATTAGCTAGAGTAAAAGGGATGAAATCTTCTAGATTGTCTGCCATGGAAAGTATTTTAAATGGTATGAAATTTGCAGAAGGACCTATAGACATAACAAACAATCCTGATCCTTTACCTCCTATAAAAGTAGATGATAAATGTATAGTAAAATATTTTGATACAAATATTGTTATAAAAGAAATAATCTCAGTTGTTATTAAAAAAACACAATTTATAATATCTCATAATGATGTTGATTTAGAAAATAATGAGTATCTGACAAATGTATCAACAGTTCAAATTAGTGAAGAAAAACAATTAATTGAAGCTGTAACATTAATAATTGAATGTTTAGATGGAAGAAAAATTTCAATTAATTCTATTGAAGAATATTTTGAAAAAAGAGAAGAAATTAAAAAGACTATAGAAAAATATAAAATAAAAGTTACTATTGTAGAAGAAAAAGAAGATAAGGATAAAAAGAAAGATGATGAAGTAGAAGATAAACCAGTAGGACCTGTTGATGAACCTGAAGTTAAAGATTTAAAAGGAGCAACTAGAGCATCACAAATAGCTATGGTATTAGCAACAATAAACCCAGAAGCAAACATATATGCTTTAATAAGAGCTGATAAAACGGCTCAAACTCTTGTTTCAAAAGGACACCAAGCAGATAATTCTTCCCTTACTAACAATGAATTAAAATCATTAGCAGGAGCAAGAGGTGATAAAAAACCAGAAAACCAAAAATTAATAGATTTAGCTAAATTAATTTTAGCCCTAGAAAAAGAAAAATCAGAAAATTTAAGGAGAATGGTTAATAAATCTTTTGGTAAAGAAGTATTAAAAAAAGGAGCAAAAGTTAAATCAACACCCGGTCAAGCTAGAAAGGGAATGTTTAGACAAGGAGGATCTGTTCCTGGAGGTATAAGTGAACATTTATTTAAAGAATACTTAAATGACATACATGAAGGTATAGTAACTAGTCTTTTACCTAAATTTGTAAATCAAGGACAAATTGAAAGTAAAAAATTAGAAATACTTGCTATGTTAGGAAGTATGTATGCTGCTGAAGGTTCAACATCTGATACAACAATTCCTACTGTAGATTTAGAAATTCTAAAAACTGTAGATAAAAATGCAGAATCAAAATTAAAAGGATTAGGATTTGATGCTACAAAAACAGGAGTAGAAACAGGAAAATATAAATTTTTAGGAGATGTAGATAGAGTAAGACAAAAAGTTAGTAAAATACCTTCACTTGAAAAACAGTTATACAAAATAGATACTCAAGAAGAATTGAAAACCTTTTTATCCGATGTAGTAAGATATATAAACGATAAATTTGCTGGAGATAAAAATAAAATAAAATCAACATTTTTTAAGGTAAGAAATTCATTAAAGGAAGAACCAGAAGATAAAAAACAAGATATTAAAATACCTGCGGATACTCAAAAAGTTTTAAATACCATAGAAAAAAATACAGAATTTGCTTCATTATTGGATAAAATAGATACAATAGAAGAATTAAGACAATTAATAGTAGGAGTATTTTTACCAAATACTAAACTTTATGCTAAATGGAAAGGTATAAAAGATTATGAAGGTAAAGAAGAAGATAAAAGTGCTAAATCACAAATACAATCAGCTATAGTAGCTGCTAGTAATGTTTTTAAGCAATAACATATAGTTCGATTCATAGCCGAACGATTTAAATAATTTTAGGGAGCTGTGGCCTCATTTGGTCTATAGCTCTTTTTTTATTATATATAAAAATGACTCAAAGAGAACAATTTTTAAAAATATTAAATGTTTTTTTAAATAAAACTAAAGCAGAACTTAATAAATTTAAAAATGCAAAAGGTTTATGTGTTTTAGATGGGGTTACTACTAAAGAACAAGAAATAAAAGCTATAGAATTAATAATAAAAGCATATAAAGAATTATATCCTAAATAATATGAAAGAACATTTAGTAATTATTGGAGCAGGAGTCGCAGGAGTAAATGCGGCTACTAAATTAGTTGATAACAATTATAAAGGTAAAATTACCATAATTGATATGGGTAACGACCCTTTTAAACGTAAACCTGAAGAAGTAATGACAGGTTTTATGGGTGCTGGTGGGTGGTCAGATGGTAAATTAACTTATCATACCTCTATAGGGGGTCATATGTCTAAATACTGTGGTGATGAAAAAGCTATGGAATTGATGGATCAGGTTATTGATAATTTTAGAAGATTTCATCCTAAACCTGAAGTAATTCAATGTTCTCATCCTGTAGAAGAACCAGATTTTATCAAGCCTTATTTTGGTTTACGATTATTCCCTGTATGGCATATAGGAACCGATTATCTGCATGAAATTGGCAAGAATTGGTATACATATTTAACTGATAATGGAGTTGAATTTATGTGGAATACTAAAGTAACTGATATTAATTTTAATACTAATTTAGTTTATGGAGAAAATATCCCTTCAGGAAGAATTTATTATGATAGATTAATATTTGGTGTAGGTAAATCAGGTATTGATTTTGGTAAACAGTTAGCAGAAGAATATGATTTACCAACTGAACCTAAACCAGTACAAATAGGAGTTAGATTTGAAGCACCACAACACCATTTTCAAAAATTAATTGACATATCATATGATTTTAAATTATATAGAAAGTTAGATAATGTAAGTTTAAGATCATTTTGTACAAATAATAATGCTGCTTACGTTGCTGTAGAAAATACTTATGGTAATCATTCTTATAATGGTCATGCTAAAAAAGATGAAGCATACAGAAATGATATGACTAATTTTGGTATTTTAATGGAAATTAGAGGTATAGATAAGCCATTTGATTGGTCAAGAGAAGCAGTTAAAAAATTACAAGTAGGAGAAACAGGCACTTATTATTCACCTAGTAATAGAATACCATCTAAAACATCAGAAGGCAATTTAGTTAGATGTGTTGTAGTAGAAAACACAGAACCTTTATTTGATGCATTAGGAGAAAATGCCAATCATATAATAGATTTTATTAGAGATATGACAAAAATATTCCCAACATTAAAGGATGATTGGGGTATTTATATGCCTGAAGTAAAATATTTATCACCTGAACCTTTAGTAAATTACAAAGATTTAAGTATTACTAGGTTTCCCAATGTTTATTTTGTAGGTGATGCATTGTCAGCACGAGGTATTACAGTATCAGGAGCTCAAGGTACCTATGTAGCTGAAAGTATATTAAAAAAACAACCATATCCTGATTTTATAGAAACAGCAAATTATTAATTATGAAAGAATTTGGAGACGTAGAAATAGAAGGTTTTAAAAGAACCGGAGGTAAAAAAAAATTCAAAACAAGAAAATTAAGTAAAATTGAAGAAGATGGGTCTAAAACAATAGTTTATACTCTAGAAATAAATGGAGTAAACCAGTTACATAATTGGGAAGGTCCTGCTTTAATAAATAAAGAACAAAAAAAGAAAGAATATTATCTAAATGGAATTCAATACACAGCTGATGAACATAAAGAAATAAAAAAATCAGGAGAAGGATTACCTTGGTATAAACAATCAGGATCAACAGTAAAAACAGCAAGATTTTAATATGAAAATAGGTTTATGTGGAACAATGAGTGTAGGTAAAACTACACTAGTAAATGCTTTAAAAAAAGAATCTGAATTTAAAAACTATACTTTTAGAACAGAACGAAGTAAACATTTAAATTCAATGGGTATACCATTAAACATGGATAGTACTTTAAAAGGTCAATTAGTATTTGCTGCTGAAAGAGCAGCTGAATTAATGCAGGAAAATATAATTACAGATAGAACTATTATTGATGTAATGGCTTTTTGTGAGTTATCTAAATCTATGAGTAAAGCAGAAAAAGACCATATAAATGGAGTTTTATGGCATCTTATAAAAGAATATGATATTATATTTCATATAGATGATTTATCTGTACCTATGGAAGATAATGGAGTTAGAGAAACAGATAAAAACTACAGATTAGATATTCATCAAAAAATATCTTCTATATTAGGAATGCATAGATATATGCCTGGTAAAGTAGTTACAATATCAGGAACCACAGAAGAAAGAATTAACAAAATAAAAGATTCTGTAAATATGTATAACATATAATATGTCTCAACAAAACATTAAACAAATAATAAAACAAGAATACCTTAAATGTGTTAAGGATCCAGTATATTTTATGAAAAAATATTGTTGGATTCAGCATCCTACAAGGGGTCGTATACAATTTAATTTATTTCCTTTTCAAGAAGGAACATTAAATTTACTTAATAAAAATGATAGAAGTATAATTCTTAAATCAAGACAATTAGGTATTTCTACATTATCTGCGGGTATTGCTTTACATATGATGCTTTTTCAAAAAGATAAAGCAATACTTGTAGTTGCAACTAAACAAGATACTGCAAAAAACTTAGTTACAAAAGTAAAATTTATGTATGATGGTTTACCTTCTTGGTTAAAATTAGGATTTGTTGAAAATAATAAATTAGCCCTTCGACTTAAAAATGGTTCTCAAATTAAAGCAGTATCAGCAGCAAGTGATGCAGGTAGATCAGAAGCAATTTCTTTACTAATAATTGATGAAGCGGCTTTTATTGAAGAAAATAGAATAGAGGAAATTTGGGGTTCATCACAACAAACATTAGCAACGGGAGGTAAAAGTATAATATTGTCTACTCCTAATGGTACAGGAAACTTCTTTCATAGAATGTGGATTAAAGCAGAAGAAGGAACTAATGGTTTTACACCTATAAAATTACCCTGGACTGTACATCCTGAAAGAAATCAAAGTTGGAGAGATAAACAGGATGATGAATTAGGGTTAAGAATGGCAGCCCAAGAATGTGATTGTGATTTTACAACTTCTGGTAATATTGTTTATGACCCAGATCTTTTAAATTATTATGACCAAACATATATAACAGAACCTGTAGAAAGAAGAGGTATAGAAGGGGGTTTACATATATGGGAATATCCTGATTACACAAGAAAATACTTAATAGCGGCAGATGTTGCTAGAGGAGATTCTAAAGACTATTCTGCTTTTCATATTATTGATATAGATGAATGCAAACAAATAGGAGAATTTAAAGGCCAAATAGGCACTAAAGAATATGGCCATATGTTAGTAGCAATAGCTACAGAATATAATAATGCCCTATTAGTTATAGAAAATGCAAATATAGGATGGAATACAATACAAATAGTTATTGATAAAGGGTATAAAAATTTATACTATTCTCCTAAGGGAGATGCAGCAACAAGTGCAGACGCTTTTTTAGCTAAAGGATATGATATAACAGATACTACTAGAATGGTTCCGGGTTTTACTATGAGTATGAAAACAAGACCCTTAACTATAGGAAAATTAGATGCTTATATGAGAGAAAAATCACTTGTAATCCAAGGAAAAAGAACAATGGAAGAATTACGCACTTTTATTTGGAAAAATGGAAGAGCAGAAGCACAATCGGGTTACAATGATGATTTAATTATGTCTTTAGCAACAGCATGTTATGTAAGAGATACAGCTTTAAAATTTGCACAACAAGGAATAGATTTAACAAGAGCAGCATTAGGGGGCATACAAAGTCATAATACTCCTATTTTTTCTACTAATGTTAATAAAAAACAAGCAGGATGGACCCAAGATATGGGAGATAAAGGCCAACAAGATTTGACTTGGCTTATTGATTAATATGTATTAAAAAACAATAAAATGGCAGATACTAGTTTATTTTCAAGATTACGAAGATTATTTTCAAGTGATGTAATCATTAGAAATGTAGGAGGAAAACAATTAAAGATAATGGATACGGGTAGGATCCAAAAATATGGAAACTTAGCCACAAATTCATTATATGATAGGTTTACACGTTTACATAAACCTGCAGGATCTTCTTTACAATATAATCCTACACTTAATTACCAATCAATGCGACTTCAGCTTTATAGTGATTATGAAGCTATGGATCATGATCCTATTATTGCTGCTGCTTTAGATATAATTTCAGATGAATCTACTACAAGAAATGAATATGGTGATGTATTAAACATTAATTCTAATAATGAAAATGTAAGAAGAGTATTAAATAATCTATTTTATGATGTTTTAAATATAGAGTTTAATTTAGCTACATGGGTTAGAAATATGTGTAAATATGGAGATTTTTATCTTAAAATGGAAGTTTCTGAAAAGTTTGGTGTATATAATGTAATACCTTTATCCGTATATGAAGTAGTAAGAGAAGAAGGAACTGATCCAGAAAATCCTTCTTATACTAGATTTACACTTGATCCTAATGGTTTAGCCTCAGGAGCAGCAAATACTATTAGAAGGGATCAATTTACCCTTGAAAATTATGAAATAGCACATTTTAGACTACTAACAGATTCTAATTATCTTCCTTATGGTAGAGCTTATCTAGAACCTGCTCGTAAAGTATTTAAACAGTTAATGTTAATGGAAGACGCTATGTTAATTCATAGAATAATGAGAGCACCAGAAAAAAGAGTATTTTATGTTAATGTAGGAGCTATACCTCCGGAACAAGTAGAACAGTTTATGAAAGAAACTGTTAATAAAATGAAAAAAACACCCTACATTGATGAACAAACAGGAGATTATAATCTTAAGTTTAATATGCAAAATATGACTGAAGATTTCTATATCCCTGTTAGAGGAAATGACAGTAGTACTCGTATTGATACTACTAAAGGTTTAGATTATGATGGTACTGGTGATATTGAATATTTAAAAGCTAAAATGATGGCTGCTCTTAAAATACCTAAACCATTTTTAGGTTATGAAGAAGGAGTAGAAGGAAAATCAACACTAGCAGGTATGGATGTTCGTTTTGCACGAACAGTAGAACGAGTTCAAAGAATTATAGAGTCAGAATTAACTAAAATAGCTTTAGTCCATTTATACTCTCAGGGTTTTGAAGATAAAGATTTAGTAGATTTTTCTCTTGAATTAACTACACCTTCAATAATTTATGAACAAGAAAAAGTAGAATTATATACTTCCAAAACAACCGTAGCTAAAGATATGTTAGATAGTAAAATATTTAGTAAAGATTGGGTTTATGAAAATGTATATGGATTATCTCCTGATCAATACGAAAAAGAAAAAGATCTTATTCTTAAAGATACTATGAATACTTTTAGATTATCTCAAGTAGAAAATGAAGGTAATGATCCTGTAGAATCAGGAGAATCATATGGTACTCCTCATGACTTAGCCTCATTATATGGTAATAAAAGAGATAAAGCAGTAGGACCCGCTCAAGTACCTTCAGGGTATAATGAAAAAGAACCAGGTAGACCTGTAGTAAATCCTTCTAAATATGGATCTGATAAAAGTAATTTTAGTAGAGATCCCTTAGGTAAAAATAAAACTGATGTTAATAAAATAGAAAAACCATCAGATGGTAATAAAGTTTCTACATTTGAAATTAAAAATATTAAAAAATCTTTACAAAAACTTAAAAATAAAAAACAAGTTCTTAAAGAAGAAGAAGAAAATGGGCTTTTATCTGAAAAAAACATTAAGTCTCAGAAATAAGCATATATTTATATCCAGATAAATTGCAATTTATAAATGAAACAGAAACATTCTAAGTACAAGAATACTGGAATCTTATTTGAGCTTCTCACAAGACAAATAACCTCAGAAACTATATCGGGGGAAAATACAAAGGCTCTTGTAATCTTAAAAAAATATTTTAACACAAAAACAGAATTAATTAAAGAATATAAAATTTACCACACTCTTATTAATAAAAGATATGATAGTGAAAGTAAAGCTAATATATTAATAAATACATTAATTGAAGCATATAGTAAATTAAGTAAAAGTAAGTTACGAAGAGAAAAGTATAATTTAATTAAAGAAATAAAAAATACATATAATGTAACTAATTTTTTTAATTCTAAAATTAATAATTATAAAATTATGGCTTCTATTTTTAATTTATTAGAAAATAAAGAAGCAAGCCCTATCTCAATAGTTAATTCAAAATTAACATTATTAGAAAATATTACTGGTAAAAAAATTAACACTGATTCTAATAAAAAAACACTAATAGAAAAATTTTCAAAAACAGATAAAGATACTAGATTACTTACTTATAAAGTTTTATTAGAAAAATTTAATAATAAATATAAAGGTTTAGCTAATAATCAAAAGCTATTATTACAAGAATATGTTAATAGTGTTAGTAATAGTCCTGCTCTTAAACTTTATATAAATGAAGAAATAAAAAAAATAAAAAAAACACTTGTAAATTATTCTAAAAAAATAAAAGATAAAGCAGTAGTTATTAAATTAAATGAAACAAAAAATTTAATTAAACCTCTTTGTAAAAAATCATCTGTACATGATGATAATGTTTCAAATTTATTAAATTATTATAAATTAGTAAATGAATTAAAAACAATCCATGGATAAAAGATTTGACATACACGATTGGCAATCTAAACAAACGCAAAAACGTTTAGATGAATTACAGATTAAAAAAGTAGTAGATCAGTCTATGAATAATGATGATATAGGTGTTTTAATGAATATAGTACGTAATTATGATTTAGGTAAAGTATTAAATACACTAGCTGTTATAATTGATAGAACAGGAGGTATGCCTGAGGTAGCCCAAAAAATAGCAGATTTAGTACCTGGAATAGAACAAAAATTCAATAAAGATGAATTAGATGAACATCACGCTGGTGATTATAATCCAGGCTTTTTAAAACAAACTGTAAGTATATTTTTAGATAAACTAAAGAAAAAAACAAAAGAGGGAAAAGATTATAAAGTAGTAGAAAAAATAATGGAAAAACATTTTTCTGCTAAAAAACAAAACGAAGCTAGTATGACGGGAACAGGAGCTTCATTTCAAGCAGGAGCGGGTGAAGGATATATGACTCCTTTTGCATTTAAGAAAAAAAGAAAAAAACAATAACATGTTACTAACAGAATATAGACAATTTCAAGTAGATAAAAGATTAGTAGAAGCTTCTATTAAAGAAAATAAACCTTTAGTAGTTTCAGGAGTAATTCAAAGAGCTGAAGCTAAAAACCAAAATGGTAGAATATATCCTAGAGAAGTTTTAATGCGTGAAATTAAAAACTATATGGAAGGTCCTGTTAAAGAAAGAAGAGCATTAGGAGAATTAGACCACCCTGAAAGCTCAGTAATTAATTTACAAAATGTATCACATAATATTGTATCAGTAAAAGTTAAAGGAGATGACATATATGGAACAGTTGAAATACTATCTACCCCAGCAGGAAATATACTTAAGGAATTATTCAGAAATGGAATTACTGTTGGTATATCTTCTCGTGGAATGGGTTCTGTAAAAGAAAATTATGGAGATGGTACAGTAGAAGTACAAGATGACTTTGAATTATTATGTTTTGATTTTGTAAGTACTCCTTCAACTCACGGTGCTTATATGACTCCCACAGGTAGAGCATTACAAGAGGGTAAAATACAAATACCAGAATACAAATATACAAACGTAAACAATATAATTAGAGACATTATCTGCGACAATACAGGTGTATGTAAATGTTAAAGTTATGAACATTTAATTGTTCACAAATATAAAAAAAGCCGCAAAATATGTGGCTTTTCCATATTTTGGTTATACGTATCATTAACAATAAAGGTTACACAATGTAAAAACTCGAAAGAGATCAAAATATAAAAGTATAAGGTGGTTATGTCCAACTGCCTTTGTTACAATTAAAATTAGTATTAACGAAAACAAAAATTATGAAAAAATTATTTTTAAGCTTAGCTTTAGGACTGCTCTTCGCATTTGGAGTAAACGCACAAAATGCACAAGGTAATTGGTATGTTGGAACAGGCGACGTCGCGAACGTTGCATGGACTGACTGGGCAATAAGCCCAACAATCGGATACGCGATAACTGATAACATCGTTTTAGGTGGTTCAGTTAGTCATGTAGCTGGAGAAGACATGGATCTTGATTTTAATGTAAAATATTTCTTTAAAGGATATTTTGCTGATGTAAATCTTGACGGTTTTAGTACGGACGGCATGGTGTTCGGAATAGGTAAAATGTTTACATTCCATAAAGGATGTTACGTTGCACCGGTTTTCAATTACGCATATGATGCGGAAACTTTTAATTTAGGTCTCGGATTTGGCCTTAAGTTTTAATAACTGAGTATTAATTAAAAATTATATTGACATGAAAAATGTATTTAACATGGTAAATGATTTTGTAAAAGGACTTATGGGTGTTTTTATGGGATTAATTCCATTAGCAATTTTATGGTTTGTATTAACTGGAACTTCGGTTTTAGGATTTGATGTAGTTGGTAATATGACTACTCTTGTAGATATGCTAGTAAATGGCGGGTTTATAGGATTAGTAGTATTAGTAATTTTAGCATCATTTTTTACAGATGGTAAATAATTAGTTATTATTTAAGTAAAAGAAAGGCACCTTCGGGTGCCTTTTTTAGTCCTCTGCCTCTATTTCATATGTATGTTGGAAACATGCAGGTTTTCTAATAAACTTGCCTCTGACTAATATTAATCTTTTATTAAGGTTCCTAATAACCTTATTTCCCGTACAATTTATTAACGAGACAATTTAAAAAATTTTAAAAAAATGGCAAAAGACATTTTAAAAGAAGCTATCGCTGACGCTAAAACTGTTCGTGAAGTTGCTCTTGCAAATGCAAAGGCCGCATTAGAAGAAGCTTTTACACCAAAACTTCAATCTATGTTATCTGCTAAATTATCTGAAGAATTAGATGAAAATGTAGATGAAAATATGGATGAAATGATGTATGATGAAGACAAAGAAGACATGGAAGAAATGATGTATGATGAAGATGATACAGACATGGAAGAAGAAATACAACAAGAAGAAGAAGTAAGAGAAGCTGATTTAGATGAGGAAATTGATTTGGAAGAAATACTTAATGAATTAGAATTAGAAGAAGCAGATGACTCAAAAGAAGAAACCGTCGACGAAGTTAAAGACGAAGATTCTGAAACTATGGAAGAAGCTAAAGATGAAGATGATGATAAGAAGATGGAAGAAGCTAAAGACAAAGATGATGAAACTATGGACGAAGCTAAAGACGACAAAGAAAAGATGGAAGAAGAAGAAAAATTAGACGAAGCACGCCCAATTTATAAAGCTGAGGAGGCAAATGACCCTACTTATAAAGCTGAATATGTAAATGAAGGTGATGGAGAATTTGATTTAGACGCTCTTCTTGAAGAAATTAATAATTTAGATGAAAAAAAGGAAGATGACGAAGTTAACGAATCTGAAGAAGTAGTTAATGAGTTTGAAGAAAATAACGAAGCAGTAGGAATGGGATTAGCTGGTATAGCTGGTTTAATAGCTGCTGCAGGTGGTATGGCTAAACTAAAAATGATGTTCTCAGATCCTGAAGTACAAGCAAAATATCCAAGAGCTAATAATGTATTAAATGCATTAGAAGACGCTGGAAGTGCTGCAGGAGATGCAATGAGAAGAGAAAATGAAGAAATGGCTGAAGAATTAGAAGAAACTAAAAAAGCTCTTGAAACTATTAAAGGTGAACTTAATGAAGTTAATCTTTTAAATTCTAAATTATTGTATGTTAATAGAATCTTTAAAGCTAATCAATTAGATGAAGTACAAAAATTACGTGTAGTTGAAACTTTAGATAATGCGAGTACTGTTAAAGAAGCTAAATTAATATATGAAACAATTAAGGATACTTTTAGTATTTCTAGTAAATCTAAAAGAACATCCAAAAAATCCATAAAAGAAAATTTCGGAATGGCTTCTAAAGCTGCAGGCACATCTACAGCTCCTAAAAAAGAAGTTATTTCAGAATCTAATGATATGGTAGCTAGATTTAAAAAACTAGCAAATATTAAGATAAACGAATAATTAATTTTTAATAAATTTACAAAAAATGGACAATGTAAACAATTTATTAGAAGGTGCAAGCCCTTATCAAGTTCTACAAGACCAGTCAGCTAAATTAGCTAACAAATGGGGAAAATCAGGACTTTTAGAAGGAATTGAATCTTCTACGGAAAAAAACAATATGGCTATTCTTTTGGAAAATCAAGCTAAACAATTAGTAAATGAAGCTAGTTCTACAGGAACTGTTACTAATATTACGGCTGGTAATTCAGAAGCATGGGCAGGTGTTGCTCTTCCATTAGTACGAAGAGTATTTGGTGAAATCGTTGCTAAAGATTTAGTATCGGTTCAACCAATGAATTTACCTGCTGGGTTAATCTTTTATTTAGATTTCCAGTATGGAACAAATGGTAACTTTAAATCAGCAAACGAATCACTTTACGGTGCTAAGGGTGTTGGTACAGATACTATTAAGTTAACTGATGTTGCAAATTCAAAAGGTCTTTATGGTGCTGGAGAATTTGGTTACTCAGTATCAGAAAGCGCTAAAGATGTAACTTTTGGTGCAGCTTCTGATGGAGTTGTAGCAACTGGTAAGTATGAAACAGGTTCAGCTACATTTACTGATATTTTAGGTTTAGATACTGAATTTTCATCTTCACACGCTGGTGAATTTGGTGGAGCTTCAGGCGCTACTTCAGTAGTACAAACATTTAAAGTATTATTATCTGACTTTACAGCCTTAGATATTGATAAAGATGCTGTAAGAACTATGACATTAGCTTGTACAGGTACAGATGAGGATAACATTTCAGGATCATTCCCACAATTCACAAGAATTAATGGAAATGACATAGAATTAGTTATTTCATCTGCTGCTAACATCGCTTTTGGTACTGTTACAGTAAAATTCTTAAAAGGACCAGATAATTTAAATGATAGAGGTGATTTTGAAGATTCAATTCCAGCTGCTGGAGTATCTACTCAATCAATTCCAGAAATCAACGTTAAATTAGTTAGTGATACAGTAGCTGCTAAAACACGTAAATTGAAAGCACAATGGACTCCTGAGTTCGCTCAAGATCTTAATGCTTACCATTCAATTGACGCTGAAGCAGAATTAACTTCTATCTTAAGTGAGTACATTTCAATGGAAATTGACTTAGAAATCTTAGATATGTTAATGAGAAATGCTGACACAGTTGAAGGTTGGAGTGCTAAGATCGCTCAAGATGTATCTGTAAGTACAAATGATACTTCAGGTGGTACATCTTACCCAACATTTACTTCGACACAAAACAATTTAGGTGTTTATTACACTAAAATGTCTTGGTTCCAAACTTTAGGTGTTAAATTACAAAAAGTTAGTAACTTAATCCACCAGAAAACATTAAGAGGTGGTGCTAACTTTATGGTAGTTTCTCCGAAAATATCTACAATCTTAGAATCTATCCCAGGATTTGCAGCGGACTCTCCAGGAGACCAAAACAAATACGCTATGGGTGTTCAAAAGATTGGAGCTATTAATAGTAGATACACTGTTTACAAAAACCCTTATATGACTGAAAATGTTATTTTAATGGGTTATAAAGGAAGTCAATTCCTTGAAACAGGTGCTGTATTTGCTCCTTACATTCCTTTAATCATGACACCTCTAGTGTATGACCCTGTGTCATTTACACCAAGAAAAGGTATTATGACTAGATACGCAAGAAAAATGGTACGTCCTGATTTCTACGGTAAGGTAATGATCCAAGATTTAGATTCAATATAATAGTTGATTTAAATTTTATTTTAAGAGAGCCGCGCAAGCGGCTCTTTTTTTATATTTATCTACGATAAACAATATAGGTCAATGTTGTTTTAACAATATAAAAAAGGGGAAAATGGACTCTATGGATTGACCACTATAGTTTTATCCCTATAATCTCATAAAAATATAATAAAAATGGGAATAAAATCAAGATCGTTTTTAAAAAACGAAAATAGAGACTTTAATAATGTCTTAGATAGCTTTTTAAGCTTAGCTAGGAGTGATAGTGATGAAATTGAAGGTAGTGTTAATCATGGTATTAAATCAACAGGTAGATATTATCTAGAAGAGTATTTTAATAAAGTACCAAAATTGAATAATTATTTAGAAGGATCAACTACTGTAGATTTAGGCTCAATAGCTGATGGTAATGAACAAGCAGTTGATGTTACTGTTACTGGTGCAGCATTAGGAGACTTTGTAATTGCAACCCACACACTTGATGTAACAGATTTAACTATTACAGCAACTGTAACTTCAGCAAATACAGTTACTGTAATCGTTGGTAACTTTACTGGTGGTGCAATTGATTTAGGTAGTGGTGATTTAAATGTAAAAGTAGTAGAATCAGGAATGAGTGTTTCAAATGAAAACTTTGAAGTTCTTGGAACTAACATGACTAATGCATTATCAGCTAGACATACAACTAGAGCAGGTATTAAATTAACAACTGCGGGTGCAGATCAAGATCAAGCTATTTTAGCACCTCATCTTGATGCAGGCGCAACTGCTTGGACAGGAACTAAATGGGGAACTGAAAACTACACAGAATGGGAATGTATGATAAATCTTCCAGCAATTGACAATCAAAAAGTATGGGCAGGTTTAAAACTTACTAATGATCAACTAGTTGCAACAGATGCTGACCAAGCATATTTTAAATTCCAAACTGATGCTACAAATTCAGAAGCATTTACTGACTTTACAGTATGGCATTTTATTTATAGTGTTGGTGGTACTGATTACATTACTGCATTACCAATTACAGTAGCAGCAACTACAGATTACCATTTAAAAATTAAAATTGATAGTGATAGAAAAGTATCAATTTTTGTAAATGGTGTTCAATATGGTTTAGCAAGTACTGCAGGATCAACAGGAGGAACAACACAAAGTGACAACACAGCTAGATCATTAGCATTAACTGATGATAAAGATCTTATTCCTTACATTGGAATTGAAGGTGGTGCTGGAGCTGCAGAAGCAATAGATATTGCTTACTGTGCAATTAATAGAATATTATTTGAATAGTATTTATTTTATTTAATTTTAAAGAAGAGTCGCAATAGCGACTCTTTTTTTTATATGTATTATCAAACGTTACATTATATGCCTAAACAAAATATTGAAAGAAAACCACCAAAAGGTTCTATAAAATTTTCACTTAATTTATCACAGGAACAAAAAAAAGCTAAAACCCAAATATTAAAACATCCTTTTAATTTTATAGTAGGTAAAGCAGGAAGTGGTAAAACTCTATTAGCAGTTCAAGTAGCTTTAGATCAATTTTTTAAACGCCAATTTAACCGTATCATCATAACTAGACCCACAATATCCACGGAAGATAATGGATTTTTACCTGGGTCAGAACGGGAAAAAATGGAGCCCTGGCTCGTACCTATTCGTTCAAATATGCGCAAGATTTACAACAAACCTGAAATATTAGAACGTATGGAAAAAGCTGAACAAATTGAATTAGTTTCATTAGCTCATTTTAGAGGTAGAACGTTTGATAATTCAGTTGTAATAGTTGATGAATTTCAAAATCTAACCCGTTCACAATTAGCAATGGCTGTAGGAAGATTAGGCAAAGACAGTAAAATGATATTTTGTGGGGATTCATACCAAATAGATTTAAAAGATAAAAATTACTCAGCGTATCATGATATGGCTAAATTAGTAAATTCTAATTATGTACATAAAACTGTATTAACAGATAGCCATAGACATGATGCTATAGATGATTTATTAGAATTATTGAATGGTTATCATTAATAATTTATATTTATAATAAAATATATAAAAATGTCAGCAGGAAAATATAACTTTACAATAGAACAAGGAACAACGTTAGACTTTGAAGTAAGATACACAGACTCAAACGGAGATCCTGTAGATTTTACAGACTATAGTCATGCAAGAATGCAAATAAGATCTGATTATGGTGGTACTCAAATTATTTATTTATCTTCTTCAATAGAAGGATTACCTTATGATGCTGATGGTACTGGTTTAAGTTTAAGTGGTTCAAATAAAGAAACCCCTCCAACTTCAGGAGCAATAGGGGTATATATTTCAGCAGCTTCTTCATCTGCTTTTACTTTTAATGAAGCTAAATATGATTTAGAAATAGTTTCTGGAAGTGATGATCCTGCAACAGGACAATTTCCAGTAGTAACTAGATTATTAGAAGGAAGAGTTAAATTAAGTAAAGAAATAACAGTATAATGGCAAAAGTAACACTAAATACTGATGGTGATATTAAAATAGTTACAGTAATATCAGAAGGATTAGAAATAATACATTATCAAGATAATGAAGGTATTATAAAAATATCTATGAGTTAATAACATTTATATAAAATGGAAGTAGTTCAAATAATATCAAAAGGTCCCAAGGGTGATAAAGGTGATAGCACAACAGGGGCTAACATAACATCATCAGGTAACATACATGCTGTAGGAGATATATTAGCAGATGGAAATATAACAGGTTCTAATATAAACATAAGTGGTGATTTAGAAATAAAAAATATTACATCATCAGGTGATATAAGTAGTTCATTTGAAGGAGCAACTATTAGTTTTCCTTCTGCTAGTTTTAGATATATTGATACTACTTTTTTTGATGTATCTAGACTTACACAATCTGGTATTACAACAAATTTTCTTAGTGGTTCTATATATGCGAGTGGATTAGGTGCAAGAGATTATACTGTTAATCATTTTAGAAATGATACTATTATTACTAACGGTTTTTCTCAACATAAAATATTAGCAAAACACCTTAATATCCAGTTAGATGGTGATAATTTATTAGATAATTCATATTTTAGAATATCAAAAGACTCTATATTAGCGGGTGCTGACACAATAAGTGGGTTTGGTGTAGTTTTATTTAATTTGGATGATAATGGCAATATAACATCTTCAGGCACTATAAGTTCAAGTGGAGACATATATGCAGGGAATACAGATTCATCAGGAGTTATCCTAAATTCTCCCAATGGAACTAAATATAGGTTAAAAGTAGCAGATGACGGAACTCTATCTACAGAAGCTATATAGCCACTGCTTTCTTTTTATATTTATATACGAATAAAACTATATTACGATGGCAAAAATACCTATATGGCCCGGTTCGAGTTCATTTTTCCCCGGAGAAACACCTTTTGGTTTCTATGATCAAGACATTAAGTTTCAACAAGATGCTGAAAAAGTAGCAAATTGGTGTGCTCAAAGATTAGGATATCCGCTTGTAGATATAGAACTACAGCCAGCTAATCTTTTTACAGCATTTGAAGAATCAATTAATGAATATGGGACTCAATTATATAATTTCCAAATTATAAATAATTTTCATACATTAGAAGGAAATTCAACAGGTTCTGAATTTAATAATAAAAAAATATCACCTAATTTAGGAAATACAGTAAATATATCTGATCAATATGGAAATGAAGTAGATGGAGGTGGAGGTAACTATAAATTATTAAAAGGTATCCTTCATGTAAAAGCAGGAGATGGGCAAAGACATGATTTATTATCTTCAGTATCTTCTTCTTTAAGTGGATCGGAAGCTGTTTTTATAAAAAGAATATACCATTATGCCCCTGCAGCTATTAATAGATATTTTGATCCTTATGCTGGTACAGGTACAGGTATACAGTCCTTAATGCAAACATTTGGATTTGGTAATTTTTCACCTGGTGTAAATTTTATGTTAATGCCTGCATTTTTTGATGTTTTAAAATTACAAGCAATAGAATTTAATGACCAAATTAGAAAATCAGGATATCATTTTCAAATACAAGATAATAGATATTTAAAATTATTCCCAATCCCAACTAGAGATTATACATTACATTTTGATTATCAATTAAAATCAGTAGCAAATGACCCAATCAGAGACACAGCAACTAATTTAATAACAGATATATCTAATGTACCTTATAATAACCCTACATATGAATATATTAATCAACCAGGCAAACAATGGATTAGAAAATATACATTAGCGTTATCAAAAGAAATATTAGGAGGTATTAGGGGTAAATATCAATCATTACCTATTCCTGGAGAAACAACAACTTTAGATTATAGTAGATTATTATCGGAAGCTATAACTGAAAAAGCTGCATTAATTGAAGAGTTAACTAAATTATTAGAACAAACAACTAGAGTTGAACAACTTAAAAGACAAAATGAAGAAGCACAACAAACACAAGAAACTTTTTATAAAGTTCCTTATCACATTTATGTAGGATAATGATTAAGTTAAAAAATATATTAAAAGAAATACTAAATACTTTTCAAGTAGAAGGAACTATAGCTAATAATTCTGAATATAATATATCAGATATTTTAAATCAAATTAGAGCTGTAAGAAAAATAACTATTGTAAGTATTGATCCTATAGATATAAAAAAACCAGGAATAGAATATTATAGAATAAAAATTAAATTTGTAACTAGAGGAGAACCAAAACAAGATTTAGAACAATTTAAAAAAGATATATTATCATCTGATTTATCTAAAACAGATTTAAGAATACCAGGAATAAAAAGTATAAAATTTAAAGAAGAAACTTTAAAACGATTATAATGGCATTATTTGGAAGAGAAAGAGACATAAATTTATTTCATACTTTAAATGACGAACTTTTAAAAGATATTCTTCAATTAGAGGTAGCTTATTATAAATTTGCTTTAGAACAAACAAAAGTAAATGTATATGGAGAAGCTCCAGGTAAGAATTATTATGAACCCATGAGAATAGCATGCTTACATAATAGATCAGACCAATCATGGTCTTCAGATGAATTTGGTTCTGATATAAACCAAGCAGTAGAATTTAGATTTTTAAAAGAAGAATTAAGAACTATTAATTTAATTCCTGAAGTTGGTGATTTAATTTTATTTAGAAATAATTTTTTTGAAATAGATAGTAGAGTTGAAAATCAACTTATTTTAGGAAAAGACCCAGATTATGCTATATCAACAGGAACTGTAAGTTTTGGAGATAGTTTTTCTGTTTTAGTAAATACTCATATTTCAAGAGTTGAAAAATTAAATCTAATACCTCTTAGAGATGGAGCTTATCCATCAACAACAAAGGTAAGTGATAAAACTGCAAACCCATTAGAAAATTGTTAACATGGCAGATAAAAAACAAATAGACCCAAGAAGACCTATACCAGCTAGTGGGTATGATCTTTTAAGAAAAAACCTAAAATCAGGTTTTGCTGAAGGATTTCCTGTTATAGATTTTCCAAACCCTGACAATAGACCTAATATAAATAGAGGTAGAATAACTACAAGAAAAGATGATGATGTAAAAGATATATCTATAGGTTTACAAGATCATGATGAAGCTATAATGCATTACTTTAATGAAGTAATTAAACCTACTGTTATAATAAATGGAGATAGAACACCAGTTCCTATAGTTTATGGTGCTCCAGAAAGATGGAAAGGTGTACAAAAAGATGGTTTTTATAGAGATAAAGAAGGAAAAATTCAAGTTCCTCTTATCATGTTTAAAAGAGATAGAGTAGAAAAAAGAAGAGATCTTGGAAATAAAATAGATGGTAATAACCCTCAATTATATTATACTTTTCAAGAAAAATATACAAGAAGAAATCAATATGATAATTTTTCTGTATTACAAAATAGAATGCCACAAAGAGAATTCCATGCAGTAGTAGTACCAGATTTTGTAAAATTAACATATTCATGTATAATTTGGTGTGATTATGTAGCACAAATGAATAAATTAGTTGAAATGATAAACTATACATCAGATTCATATTGGGGAGATCCAGAAAGGTTTAAATTTAATGCAAAAATAGATTCTTATGATAATAGAACTGAAGTAGTACAAGGAGATAATAGAATAGTTAAAACTTCTTTTGGTTTGACTCTTTTAGGTTATTTAGTGCCCGATAGTCTTAATAAAGAGTTATCTAAAAAACCACAAAAATTCTTTAGTAAATCAACTGTTGTATTTAATAATGAATTATCATTAGAACCTAGTGGAACCCCAATGACAAGAGACGAAATAAGAGACACAGTACCTACACATATCCCTGAATCTATACCAGAAGCACAAACAACATCAAATGATGGAGTTGTAACATCTTTAGAATCAGAAGCAGTAAGTGCAGGAGTAGGAACAGAAGAATTAGGAAATATATCTCCACAATTAGGAGGGGGTATAGAATCAAATGATGTAGGAACAGATTTTATAATACAAGGAGACATACAACAATCTTTAGTATTTAATATATTAGGAAATTATCCAAATATAGGTAAAGCACAAATAACACTTTCATATGCTGTCGTAACACAAGACCCAGATACTTTTATATCAACAACTGAAATACAAACAACAACCTTTGTTTCGACTACATCAGCAACTACGTATAATGCAGCTTTTGATGATCCTACATCTATAGGTTCTTCTATTATAGGTGCAAATTCAAGCGGAGAATATCTCTTTTATACAGGAAATGAGGTTGGGGCTTTAAATTCGGGATATGGAACTCCATGGCAAACACTTCAAGTTGCTGTTAATTTTATGGCTCCTACTAAGGACCATATGGATTTAGATTTTAATTTTGGTGGTGAAAATATAAAAGTAACAATTACACAAAATGTAGCAGATTCATCATTAGTATTACCTGTAACTACAAATAGTGATTTTTTATCTTTATGTAGTGATAGTGGAGTACCTTCAGCCTTTAGTTAATTTTAAATATTTATAATAAATAGAAAGCAAATGTCAGAGCAAAATAAAAAAACATTAAAAAGATTTTTCGAACAGGGAGATAGACCTACACAAGGTCAATATGCAAATCTTATAGATTCAGCTTTAAATTTAACTGATTCAGATAAACAAGGCATAACGAGTGACATAGTAGTTACTGGTTCAGGAGAATTTTTAGGACCCTTTACAGGTAGTAAAGCTGTATTTGCTGATTTAACATTTACAGGTAGTATGACTGCTAGTGGAGATATAAGCTCAAGTGGTGATCTTATAGTAAATAATATAACATCTAGTGGAACTATAAGTTCAAGTATTATAGATGCAGCTATAATATCAGCAAGTAATGGTATAAATGTAGGTACACTTAGTGGAATTATCACAGCTTCAGCTAGATCTTTTAATGTAGAAAATCTTGTTGTTACCTCTGAAATTACTACTAGTGGTCTTATATCATCAAGTAATCTATTTCCTAATACATTTGCGGGTAATATACAATTAGCTAATGGAAGATTCTTTTCGGGGCTAGATAGTAGTCAAAGTAATGTAGCTTTATTAGGTATAGATTCAAGTGACATAACACAATTAAATTCAAGTGCAAAATCTTTAAAGATATCAGGCCCTATAACTGCATCAAGTACTATAAGTTCAAGTGAAGCTATAATAGCAAAATCATTTACAGGATCATTTTCGGGCACATCAATAGGATTAACAGGAACCCCTGATATAGAAATAAATAACCTAACAGCATCAAGCGATATAAGTTCAAGTGGAACAGTTAGAGCAGCAGCATTTGTAGGAGATGGTAGTGGATTAACAAATATTACTGTTACAGATAGAACAGAAACAATATCATTAGTAACAGCTTCTTTAGCTACAGGATCTCTAATAATAAGTGGTAGTGATACTTATACTTCAGGTTCTACTACTAGAGTTAAAGGATTAGAAATATCGGGTTCTATACTTCCAAAATCAAATAATACTATGGATATAGGTTCTCCTACAAATGCTTTTAGAACAGTATTTGTAGCAGATGCTATTATTCCCATAGATGATGGTGGTCAAGATATAGGATCACCAAATAAACAATTTGCAACACTACATGCCTCAACACATTCTGTAGGTGAAATTCAACCTAAAAATCTTTTAACTCATATAAGAGTAAAAGGCCATCTTCGTCCTCAAAGTACAAGTGGTGGTTATGAATTAGGACAATCAGGACATATATGGGCATCTTCTCATGTACAGATAATACATGTAGACACTTTAAGTGGATCTGGAGGAGGAAATCAAAGTCTAATAAATTTAAGTGCTTCTTTAGCACCAGGAACAGATAACCTTTATATCTTAGGTACTGCAAATAAAATCTTTAAAAGCATTCATGTAGCAACTGCTTCTCTTGAACATATAGAACCTTTAGATGGTGGTGACGTAGTACTTTCAGGAAGTTTCTTACCTCATGCTCATGCTTTATATGATTTAGGAAAACCTGGTACTGTTTCTACTAATGGTCCTGATGGATTTCCAGATAGTGGAACAGATGGTACAGCAAGACAATGGAAAGATGCATATATCTATGGAACAGCATCTGTAAATGTATTAAGAGCAGAACAGGAACCAGCACTATTCTTCACAGGAAGTTCTTTTGCACCAATGTTAACTCAACAGATGGATTTAGGTTTAGAAGGATTACAATGGAATGTTGGTTATTTTAATATCATAGATACAAATATTTTAAGAAACAGTACACAACAAATAGTGGTAAGTTCTAGTTTGATCCCAAATGCAGATAACACTTATACTCTTGGTACAGAAACTAAAGAATGGAAAGAGATTTATATAGATGGTTTTGCAAGTATAGATTTATTAGGAAATAATCATATAAGCACATCTGATGTTTTTACTGATGTAAATGATATTTTTATAAATTTAACATCTAGTATTGTACCTATTCATGGTGCATATGTAAATAATGCTACCCCTTGGAATTTAGGAACAGGTAGTAGTGCATTTCAAAATGTTTGGGCACATAGAGTAAACCTTAACACATTAGATGCTTCAGGATCAAGTGAAGATATTAAAGTAGTAGGACATCTTGTACCTCATACTGATGATAACTATGATTTAGGTGAACCTGATAAAGAATGGAGAAATGCCTATTTTGATGGTTTTGTAAGTTTAGATAAATTAAAAAACTTCTCAACATCAGAATTTAATATAGATTCTAATGTAAGTCCTGCAGCAGATAATGAATATTATTTTGGTAGAACAGAAGAAAATGGGGATTCACTTTACAGATGGAAACATATGGCCTCATACACTCAATCCGTAGTAGTATTGATAGGTACTTCTTCTAAACTTAATGCTTTTGGAAGATCAAATGCATTTGATACCACAGCAACTAACGCTGATACTATATATTATGGTGATACTAGTTTAGAAGCCTCAGGCGCCAAAAAAGTTATTTTTAGTGATGCTTCATTTATGCCTCATACCCATGATACTTATGATTTAGGTGGCACATTTCATGGTTGGAGAAATTTATATTTAGAAGGTTTAATTATTTCAGGAGGAGTACAATATCCTATAGATGCAGATGGAAATGTTTTAGCAGATGGGGATCTTAATTTTGTCGGAAATATACTTCCCGATGCCGATAATACTGGTACTGTAGGTAGTACTCAATTTCAATGGAAAGAAGGACATTTTTATACATCCTCCATTGCCGTTTTAGATTCTAAACAATCAAATGAACGAATAAGAACTTTTGCTCACTTAATACCTGGTGATACTAAATTTGAATTAGGAACAAGTGGACTTCCATGGCAAAAATTAACAGCACATGATGTAAGTTCAAGTGGAACTTTACATGTAAATACTTCTTTAACAACAGCTACTAGTTATAAAATACTAGCTAAAAACCCAGATACAGGAGAAGTATTCCATATAAATACTCCTGCCGTTGGTAGTACTGGAGGCGGAGGCGGAGGTGGAGACGCAGATAATTTAGGAAACCACACAGCTACTCAAGATCTTAATTTAGATAGTAATAATATTAAAGGAGTTGCACATATAACAATGTCAGGAGACATAAGTGCGAGTGGAGATGGGACTCACTTTTTTGGTGGTAATATTGATACTACTAACATAACAGCCTCTGGTTTAATAAGTGCAAGTGGAGACATTTATGGTAGATCATATTACTTACTTACAGGTAGTAATAGTCCTGAACCTGTTTTAAAATACTCTTCAGAAACTATGGATGGTTTAGTACGTCATGTAGAATTTGGATTCCCTAATAGTAGTAGTAATAATAATAATCTAAATACACACATTTATGGTGATAATATAGTTTTAAAATCAGATGATGATATTATTCTAAATTCAGAAGATGGAGATGTTGTTAGATTCCAAAATAATTCAACTGATACAGTAAAATTTGGATTAACTACTGGTGATATAACATTAGTAAATCATATAACAGCTAGTGGAGATATAAGCTCAAGTGGTAATTTATTTATAGAAACTTCTGAAGAAGCAGAGAATGATAATCTAAAAACATTAGTTATAAATCCAACAACAGGTAAAGTATTCCATACAGGTAGTTATGGTTCTGGAGGTGGAGGTGGCGGAGGCGGCGGAATATCATTTGATGGTTCAACTACAAATGGTGTTTTAACTTTTAAAGATTCCGATGAAGCAACTGTTGAATCTAATTTAACATTTGATGGTTCACTTATGAACTTAACTGGAGACTTAACAGCATCAGGTGGAATTTTAACAAATCAAACTTTAGTTCAAATTGATACTTTTGTTAGTAGTTCTGGTGCAACATCACAAGTTTCACCTCTTATAGTTTTAAAAGATCTTCCTATAGTAGATCAAAGTTGGACACTTAATGAAAATTTTGTACCAACACCTGGAGACCCAGCTTTTGATGAATTAATTGTTGGACAAGTGTTTGCAGGACCAGAAGAAGGTAATGTTAGTTATCAAGACGCATCATCAAGAAGATTGTGTATAAAATTAGTAGGTAATTAATGGCATCAAATTATGATTTAGCTTTAACATGGGACCAAACATCTTTTCAAGGAGTTAGTACTGTTTTTACTTGGGATAGTGCTCCTAGTAACCCTTCCCACCCACGATATACATGGGATGAAGTACAATTAATTGTTAGAGCAGCAGGAGATGACTATACAAAATGGACTGATTTTGAAAAGAAAAGCCTAGTTAAATTAATTTTAAAAGTCCATGGAAGTACTATTACAGAAAAAAAACAAAAAGCTATTAAACAATTTAAAATTAAAACAAAAGATATAAAAATAGCAATAAATAAAATAAGTAACGCAAAAATAATAGCTGAAAACATAAAAGTTTAATATTTATATACATGTATAAATTATTTACAGATAAAAACGAACTCTTTGAATGTAATATTTCTCTAGAAGGTGCTAGTTTAAAAAAATCTAAGGCTCGCTTAGTAGTAGAAACACAAGATTATTCTTTATTATTTAATGGTAACATTTCATCTAATGGAAAATGTGAAATTCCTATAAAAAAATTAAAAGGACTTATAGATGAAAACACATCGGGTAATATTCGTTTAGAAGTTATTGCAGAAGATACATTTTTTACTCCTTGGGAATCAAATTTTGAAGTAGAAACAAGTAAAAAAATACAAGTTGAAGTAAAATCACAAGAAACTAAACCCATATTAGAAACACAAGTAAAAGTAAAAGTCAAAAAAAACAAACCTATTACTATTACTGAAAAACAACATGTATTAAATTTATTTAAACTTTTAATTAAAGAAAATATAAATATAGATAATATTTCTTTTAAAAGGAATAAATTAAATAATTTAGTAGCAACTTACTTAAAAGAAAACACAATTAAAAATCAAGAAAAAATTATTAAAGGTGTTTTAAAAGTATTAGAAAAGAAAAAATAAAAATGGTTATAAATGGCAGTCAACGACTTAACAGGACAAAACATACAGGATACTTACCAAAAAGTAGTCCAAACAGATGGTACTAATTTAGCTGATGGAACTGGTAGTTTACTTCCTATATCTTTTGATGGTAATAATGTAATAATTTCGGGTTCATTATCGGCAACAGAGTATACCGTAACTTCATCGGTTACTAATGTAGTATTTCAACAACAAAGTGGTTCTACCCTACTTGGTGATAGTTTAGATGATATACACGTATTTACAGGAAGTTTATTTTTAACAGGAAGTGTTGCTGACATAAATGGTCTTGAAATTTTAGGAAACCCTAATACTCAAGGAGTAGCTACAGGTTTAGCTGAAGCAATAAAATTAAGAGGTAGTGACACTACTCGTATTGATTTTAATGCAAATAATTTAACTTTAGCTAGCGGTATTGCAGGCGCTGGAAGTACTTTTGTTACTTCATTAGGTATCCCTTCAGGGGTTGTAACTATTAATCCAGAAAAACATGCTTTAGTAGATTTTAGAGTTGCAGGAGATAATGATTCAAATTTAATTTTTGCAGATGCTAGTGAAGATAAGATAGCAATAGGAACTAACACCGTTGGTGATTCATTATTAACAATTGATGGTGATTTAACAGCAACTAACATAACAGCATCAGGAGATATAAGTGCAAGTGGTGATATATTTGCTGCTAATTTAGTAGGAATAATCAATGGAGGAGATTTTTAAATATTTATAATAGAATAATAATATTATGGCAAGTACAATAATAATAAAAAACGGAACAAGTGGTACACCTTCTTCTTTAGTACAAGGTGAGTTAGCTATAGATGTATCTACAGGTAAACTTTTTCATGGTACAACAGGAGGAACTGCAGTGTCATCAAGTTTTACTTTTACAGAAGTAACAGCTTCAGGAGTAATTAAAGCAGAACATTTTCTTTCAACTGATGATGCTGAAATAACAGATGATTTAACTGTTGGTGGTAATATAGATCTTGAAGGTGATATTGATGTTAACGGTACTTTAGAAGCAGATGCAATTACTGTAGATGGAGTTTCATTATCTACTTTTATTAGAGACACTGTAGGTACTAATATGGTATCTAGTAATACCGAAACTGGAATTACAGTTACATATGATACTTCAAATGATAATTTAGATTTTGCAATAAATGCTTCTCAAACAGCAATCACTACTATTACAAATGATGCATTAAAAATAGGTAGAGATAGCCATAATAATATAGATTTTGGTACAGATAATGAAATTCATTTTAAAACTAATAATGAAACCCCTGTAATAAAAATGAAAGCTTCTGGAGAAATTGAAGCAACTACATTTGATGGTGCATTAGAAGGAAATGCTGACACAGCAACAGCTTTAGCAACAGCAAGAGCAATTAATGGTGTAGATTTTGATGGAACAGGTGCTATTACAGTTACTGCAGCAGGATCAACATTATCGGATACAGTTACAGTAGCTAAAGGAGGTACTAATGCAACTTCATTTGCAGACAAATCAGTTATAATTACACAAGACAGTGGTACAGACACTCTTGCAGCAGTCGCTATGTCGACAAATGGTCAATTATTAATTGGTGGAACAAGTGGACCTGCAGTAGCAGTTCCTACGGGGGGAGATGGGTTAACAGTAACAGTGGGTGACGGCACTTTAGAATATGATTTAGATGCTGCATTAACAACAGTTACATCTTTACTCGCAACAGACATTAAAATTGGTGAAGACGACCAAACTAAAATAGACTTTGAAACAGCGGATGAAATACATTTTTATGCCGCAAATGTACACCAAGTAAAATTAGTAGATAATGCATTTACACCTCAAGCTGATAGTGATGTAGATTTAGGCGCTTCAGGAACCTATTGGAAAGACGCTTATATAGATACTGTCACAACAACAGGAGATATAGATGTTTTAGGTAATATAGAATTAGGACATGCTAGTGATACTACTATAGCAAGAGCTTCAGCAGGACAAATAACAGTAGAAGGAACAGCAGTACTATTAGCAGGAGCTCAAACAGGAATAACTTCTCTACTCGCAACAGACATTAAAATTGGGGAAGATGATGAAACAAAAATTGATTTTGAAACTGCTAATGAAATACATTTTTATGCAAATAACGTTGAACAAGTTTATCTAGCAGACAATATATTTGGTCCACAATCTGATAGTGATGTTGATTTAGGAACTACAGGAGTTCGTTGGAAAGATGCATATATAGATAGTGTAACAGTAACAGGTACAGTAACAGCAGAACAAATAACTTCAACAGATAATATTACTGTAGCAGATCAAATATTACATAGTGGTGATACGGATACTGCAATAACTTTTGCAACTGATGCTATAAAACTTACCGCTGGAGGGGTTGATATGATAACCTTAACAGAAGATAGCACAGATACTATTGCATTAGGAGCAGCTATATCTACAGCTGTAACAGCTTCTATAATAAGCGCAAGTACATCAGTAGAAACACAAACTTTAATAGGTAATGGTACTGATGTAATCTTTCAGTTAGGAGATGATTCGGATGGGAGTGATAGATCTGTAATTTTTGGTCATTCAACTCTTAAAACTATAATGGGTATTGATGATTCAGCTGATGCTTTTGTAATTAATACAGATGCTTCTTTTGATGGGACCTTAGCTAATAACTCATTTTCAATAGATGCAAACCATAATGTTATTATAGCAGGTGATGTTTCTGTAGGAGATGATTTATCTTTAACATCAGACAGTTCAGTATTTAATATGGGTGCAGGTAATGATTTTACTATAAC
>VTLG01002162.1_pt1 | contig 83831 bp, 122 predicted proteins | sample 4694571 | NCBI WGS metagenome assembly VTLG01 (sample SAMN12604809, study PRJNA352737) | marine metagenome | biome: ENVO:00000447; feature: ENVO:00000209|ENVO:00000569|ENVO:01000036; material: ENVO:00002151; isolation source: viral sequences binned using virsorter ...
TGGAAGGTAAAGAGTGGGTATGGGATAATGGTATTGTCAAGGAACAAGATGTTTCTGAAATACAAGAAGAAATAAACCGTGCTAAGCGTGATGAATTAGTAAAAGCGCAGACTGCTGCTTTTGATAAATTTATGCGAAAGTTACAGTTTTAATAAATAGTAGTACGCAAATTTAATATTTCGAAATATTGGAGAGATAAAAAAAATGACGGAAGAAATTAAAAACGAACAAGAAATCGTTTCTGAAGCTCCTAAGGGACAAGATGCTCCTAAAGCTGGTGCAGCTAAAGCTGAACCAATGCAAAAAGTAGGCGACTTTGAAGATTTAGGTCCAGCGGTTGTAAAACCAACTGACAAAAATCCAGACGCTGCTAAAAAAACTAAAAAAGACGCATCCGCTCCTACGAAAGGTGCCGGCGCACCGGAATCTGCTGAGAAAATGAAAAAAGAAGAAGCAGAACCAGAAGACGCTGAAGATAAAGAAAACGATAAAAAAGATGACGAAGAAGAAAAAGCTGAAGATTATGGTAAAATGGAAACACCAAAAACCAAATCTGGCATGATTCAGGCAATGTACGACAACATGAACAAAATGAAAAAAGCTGATTTACAAGCCAACTATGGCAAAATGATGAAAGCAATGAACATGAAAATGGACATGGATCCTGAAGATAAAGAAGACGAAGATAAAGAAAAAGAAATGGCAGCTGCTTCTGAAGCAGTAGAAAAAAGAGTTAAAGAAATTAATGTTGAAGAAGATGTTAATGCTTTAGTTTCTGGCGATGAAACTTTATCTGAGGACTTTAAAGCTAAAGCCGCAACAATCTTTGAAGCTGCAGTTAAATCAAAAGTAAGAAATGAAATCGAAAGATTAGAAGGTGAATACTCAACTGAAATAACTGAAGCAACAAACAACATTAAAGAAGAATTAACTAATAAGGTTGATAACTACTTAAACTATGTTGTTGAAGAATGGATGAAAGAAAACGAACTTGCTATTGAAAAAGGTATCAAAGGCGAGATTGCTGAAGATTTCATCGGCGGATTAAAACAATTATTTGAAGACCATTACATTGATGTTCCAGATGAAAAGTATGATGTGCTTGGCGCAAAAGAAACTGAACTGGAAGAAGCGAAAGCTAAAATCAATGAAATGACTGAAAAAATGATTGAAAAATCTAAAGTCATTAACGAGTTTACTAAAGAAGAAATTTTAGAAGACATTACATCTGGTCTTGCTGACACAGAGGTAGAGAAACTAAAATCTTTAGTAGAAGATATAAGTTACGAAGGTGCTGATGAGTACAGAACAAAATTAGAAACTATTAAGGAATCTTATTTTGGACAAGGTGCTTCAAAGGCGGCTCCGGCGTCAACTGAAAATGTTGACACACTTAACACCGACAATGGTAACACAGTAACAGATATGTCTGATAGCATGTCTCGTTATACGGCTGCAATTAGTAGGGTAAAAGGTAGAGATATCTACAATAACTAATAAACAAGAAAAGGATAGAATTAAAATGTATAATTCAGAAAACTTACAGGAAAAGTGGTCACCGGTTCTTGAGCATGCGGATCTACCAAAAATAGATAACCCATACAAAAGAGCGGTAACTGCTGTTATCCTAGAAAACCAAGAAAAAGCGGCGAAAGAAGACAAAGCATTCTTGGGAGAAATTGCCAATGTAACAGGTGACGCTGCCGTGGCAAATTGGGATCCAATCCTAATTTCTCTCGTAAGAAGAGCAATGCCTAACTTAATCGCTTACGATATCTGTGGCGTTCAACCAATGACTGGACCAACTGGTCTAATCTTTGCAATGAAGTCCAGATTTACTTCAAACTCAGGCACAGAAGCATTATTCAACGAAGCTGATTCAGATTTCTCTGGAACAGGTACTCATTCTGCTTCTCTAAATCCAGGGTTGATGAACGATACTACAACTTCCGTTACTGCTGGTACTGGTATTGCAACTGCTACGGCAGAAGCTTCATCATCTTTCGCAGAAATGGCGTTCAGTATTGAAAAATCAACTGTAACTGCTAAAACTAGACAGTTAAAAGCAGAATACACAATGGAACTTGCACAAGACTTAAAAGCAATCCATGGTTTAGACGCTGAAACAGAATTAGCAAACATCTTGTCTGCTGAAATTCTTGCTGAGATTAACCGTGAAGTAGTGAGAACTATTTACGAAAAAGCTAAAAAAGGTGCAGGTGTTAATACAACTACTGCTGGAACTTTCGACCTTGATACTGATTCAAATGGTAGATGGTCTGTTGAGAAATTCAAAGGACTAATGTTCCAAGTAGAAAGAGACGCTAATGTAATCGCACAAGAAACAAGAAGAGGAAAAGGTAATATTATCATTTGCTCATCTGATGTTGCTTCTGCTTTACAAATGGCTGGTGTATTAGATTACGCTCCTGCTTTAAACAACAGTCTAAATGTTGACGATACTGGTAATACTTTTGCTGGTACTCTAAACGGTAGATACAAAGTATATATTGATCCATATGCAAGTAACAATACTGCTGCTCAATACTATACTGTTGGTTATAAAGGAACTTCACCTTATGACGCTGGTATGTTCTATTGCCCATATGTACCACTACAAATGGTAAGAGCAGTAGGCGAAAACAGTTTCCAACCAAAAATTGGTTTCAAAACTAGATACGGTCTAATTAGAAACCCATTCGCTGAAGCAAGTGCTCAAGCTTCTGGAACAGGAACTGACCAAGCTAACATTTATTACAGAATGGTTAAGGTTACTAACCTTATGTAGGATTCATTTCCTCCATGAAATTAAGAGGGCGCTACGGCGCCCTTTTTTTTGCTTTCCAGTCCTTATAAATAGTAGTATGACAGATAGTACATTAGCAACAAAACAACCAACTAATTTAGATTATGCTGACCCTACTAAATTTAAGTTTCAGATAATCAAACTACCTACTGTAGAATATAATACTGTACAGGCAACTTTGCCAGGTATATCATTAGCAGAGTTAAATCAACCTACTAGATTACAACAATTAAAACTTGCAGGTAATGATTTAACATTTGAAGATTTATCTATTACATTTATTGTAGATGAAGAATTAATAAACTACAGAAAAGTACATGATTGGATGTCAGGTTTAGCTCAAGTAGATGGTGATACATCATTTCAAAATGTATTAAGTGATGGACAAGATAGAATGCCATTGTCTCAAAGCAGAGGTATTCAAACAGAAGCAGGTAAGATTATGCCGGCAACACCAGATGGTGCCATATATTCTGACGCTAAACTTATTGTATTGTCAAGTAGAAATTTACCTAAACTAGAGGTAACTTTCGTAGATTGTTATCCTAAATCATTAAGTGCTTTAGAATACAATCAACAAGCAACAGATACGGAGTATCTACAAGCGACGGTGACTTTTGGTTATAAATACCATGAGTATAGTACACCATTTTAATTAAAAACTTGCCTTTTTGGCAGGAATGTGATATAATATAATTATGAATTTAGATGAACTACAAGCGCAAGCTGAAAAAGATTTGAAGATTGATGATACTGAACTTGATATTGAAAGTTTAAATACACCAATCATACACGCCAAATACCTCAAACATTATTCCACTTATAGTCTAATGCTTACAAAAGCACAAAGCGAATACAATCAATTGTATAAAAAGAAATGGGTCTTTTACACAGGTAAAGCAGACCCAGAGGAATATAAAGAAACTAACTTTGAATTAAAAGTATTAAGACAAGATGTTGGTACATTTATTGAGGCAGACGAAGAAATAATAAAACAAACACAAAAGGTTTCTTATCTTAAAACTGTATGTAATTATTTAGAGAACACACTTAAACAAGTTAACAATAGAGGTTTTCAAATAAAGAACGCAATAGATTGGAAACGATTTACGGAAGGAAGTATGTAATGATATTTTGCATTGGTAATGGAGAAAGTAGAAAAGATTTTGATTTAGATAGATTACGACCATTTGGTAAGATATATGGTTGTAACGGACTGTATAGAGATTTTGCACCTGATTTATTACTTGCAATGGATTATAACATATGCCACGAAATATATCGTAGTGGTTATGCCTTTGACCATAATGTTATGTTAAAAACATGGGAGAAAAATCCTGCTTCCATGTATGATAAACTATTTTTACCAGAAACTGTGGCTAAGTTTATAGGACAAGATATAGATGATATACACGAACTTACAGATGAGTGGGCATGGAAAGGTGAAAAGAAAAGATTTTTTGTATGTTGGGCAAACAATAGAGACTTAATGAAAAAGATGAGAGAATCCAGACCAGAGTGGAATGAGGATGATATGAAACTTTATCTTAGCGAAGACCAAGAAGGTTATCTTATTACATGGACAAAGAAGAAAGATAAAGTAGTAGGACTAGGTAAGTATAAAGATGAAAAGACTAATGCAGGTATATTGATTGCACATATGGCAGCAGAAAAAGAAAAACTTATATATCTACTAGGATATGATTACTACTCTAAAACAGAAACAGTTAATAATATATACAAAGATACAAAAGGTTATGTTGGTAAAAATGCACATGCAATAAAACCAGATAACTGGATAATGCATACAAAACGATTACTTAATCACTATGACAAAGACCACAAATTTGTACATGTTGGTGAACCTATAGAAGAATTATCAGACCGTGATAATTGGGAAAATATCTCATATGAAGAACTAGATGAGCGAATTAGCCGTAACGAAATTTAACGAAGCATATATTAAGTGTACTAGTGAAGATTTAGGACTGCTACAGTCTCTATCTGACTTTTTTACCTTTCCAGTACCTGGTGCCTCATTCATGCCATCTGTCCGTGCTAAACGGTGGGATGGTAAGATAAGATTATTTAGCAAAGCAACAGGAAAAATTTATGCTGGTGTGTTACCTTATATCATTGAGTTTTGTCGCCGGAACAGCCATACAATCATACTAGACGAAGCGTTAACCATTGGTGGGGGTGTTCCTACCAATGATGTTTCCAAGTTTATTGACAAATTATCAGTAAAAGACATAGAAATTAGAGATTATCAATTAGGAGCGATTACACATGCATTGAATAGTAAAAAGACAATACTATTATCACCTACTGCTTCAGGTAAATCATTAATCATCTATTGTATTATAAGAATGATGAAAGTTTTAGGTAATAAGTGTTTACTAATTGTACCTACCACTTCTTTGGTAGAACAAATGTATAAAGACTTTATTGAATACGGTTGGGACGCTGAGAAGTATGTACAAAGAAAATACTATGGTTATGAAATAGATGAAAGTAAACCTGTTGTTGTATCTACATGGCAATCTTTGGCAACTTTTGATAAAGAATACTTTAAAGATTTTGGTTGTGTTATAGGTGATGAAGCACACTTATTCAAATCTAAAGAATTGCAGAAAATTTTAGGTGCTTTAATAAACGCTAAATATAGAATAGGTACAACTGGTACTTTAGATGATAGTAAAACACACAAACTTGTATTAGAAGGTTTATTTGGTACAGTACATCAAGTTACAACAACACGAAGTCTCATAGACAAGAAACAATTAGCAGACTTAAAAATACAATGTATTGTTTTAAAATATCCTAAAGAGGATTGTATTCAAGTAAAGAACTTGAAGTACCAAGAAGAAATGGATTACATTGTTTCACATGAAAAGAGAAACAAGTTTATTCGTAATCTAGTAAAGAAACAAACTGGTAATACTTTGGTATTATTTCAGTATGTAGAAAAACATGGTAAGATATTACATCAACTTATTGGTGACACTATTGACCCAGAAACAAGAAAACTGTTTTTTGTATATGGTGGTACAGATACGAAAGATAGAGAGACAGTTAGGAGTATAACAGAAAATGAAAGCAATGCTATTATCGTGGCGTCATATGGTACTTTCAGTACCGGTATTAACATACGGAATCTACATAACATTGTTTTTGCTAGTCCTAGCAAATCTAAAATTCGCAATCTCCAGTCTATTGGTCGTGGTCTTCGCCTTGGTGGTAATAAAGATGTTGCTACGCTTTACGATATATCTGATGACTTTACCTATAAGACTTATAAGAACTTTACTATGAACCACTTTTTGGAAAGGATAAATATCTATAGTGAGCAAGAATTTGATTATGAAATATTTAATGTGGACCTTATATGACAGATAAAAAAGAAAAAGTAAATATAAAGAAAGTAGTAATACCTACACCTAGAATGCTAAAATTAGCAACAGGTGAACAGGTTATAGCGATTATCTATGTACAAGAAGGTTCAGATTTTATTCGCCTTTCTGACCCATATAAAATAGAATTACATAATTTTGACGCTGACCCTACGGCATACTATATGGAAGAAAGAATGTCAATGAAACCTTGGGTTTGGCAGGCGCAAGATAAGATATTTTCAGTACATAAAAACAATATATTAACGATAGGTATGCCAAACGAAACTATCAAAGATTATTATAATAATATAAGATTAGGAAAAATAGAGGTTCCACAAGAGAAACCTTTAAAACCAATGCCTTCCGTGGACGAGTTTAATCAAATGTTAGATAAACTAGGAGATGAAGATTATTTTGATGTTATAGAACATCTAAAGGGTAAGAAGACAGTACATTAAGCTAATATGTATCTGAAGGAGGGACACCGCCCATTATACACTAACCCACCAAAAAAGTCAAGCCTTTTTTTAAATTAATTTAATGCTTTACTTTTTGAGTAAAATGTGATATAATACACTATATTAATAAGGAAAATTTATTATGACAACAACAGTAAAACTAAAAACTCCTAAGAAAAAGGAACACTATGTTTCTAACAAAGATTTTTTAGAAGCAATGAAAGACTTTAAAAAGAAGTGTTTAGCTGCAGAGAAAAGAGGAAGAAAGCAACCACCTATAAGTGATTACATAGGTGAATGTTTTTTAAAGATTGCTAATCATCTATCCTACAGACCAAACTTCATAAACTACACATACAAAGAAGACATGATTTCAGACGGTATAGAAAACTGTTTGCAATATGTAACGAATTTTGACCCAGAGAAAAGTAACAATCCTTTTGCTTACTTTACACAGATTATATACTACGCTTTTATTCGTAGAATACAAAAAGAAAAGAAACAAACAACAATCAAACAAAAACTAATATTAAAAAGTGGCCTAGATGAATTAGTTTTACAGGCAGGTGATGATGGTGATTATCAAAACCAGTATGCTGATTTTCTTAAAAAGAATATGGTAGAAACTGAACCTGAAAAACCTAAAGAGAAAAAGGTTAGAAAGAAAGAGCCTAAAAAACTAGAATACTTTATGCAATGATATTGAGAGATAAAATTATAATTGTAGGAGGTGGTAGTGCAGGCTGGATGTCAGCGGCAACACTTATCAAAGCATTTCCTGAAAAAGATATAACTGTTATAGAAAGTCCAAATACACCAACAGTAGGTGTAGGTGAAAGTACCATTGGTAGTATTAATGATTGGTTATCTTTTTTAGAACTAGAAGATAAAGATTGGATGCCTCATGTAGGTGCTTCATATAAATTAAGTATTAAGTTTACAGACTTCTACAAAAAAGGTGAGGAATTTCATTACCCATTTGGTTTACCTTATGAACCTTATATTAATAATGATACACGAAACAAATGGTATATAAAGAAACATTTACAAAATTGTAAAACATCTGATTATGCTGAATGTATTGCACCACAAATTGCTCTTTCCAATACAAACAAAATGGCAAAATCTTTTGATACATTTGATTATCACAAAGACGCTGCTTATCATTTTGACGCTTTACTCTTTGCAAAATATCTAAAGAATAATTATTGTTTACCAAGAGGTGTGAAACATATAGAAGAACATATAAACACGATAGAAACAAATGAACATGGTATTACATCACTTAACAATAAACATACTGCTAACCTATACTTGGATTGTACAGGTTTTAAATCTATGTTAATGAAAGAAGTAGATGGTGAGTTTATAAACATGAACCATATCTTACCAAATGATAGTGCATGGTCAACAAAATTAGATTATACAGATAAAGAAAAACAATTAGAACCATATACAAATTGTACAGCAATAGATAATGGTTGGGTATGGAATATACCTCAATGGCAAAAGATTGGTACTGGTTATGTTTATTCAAGTAAGTATATTGATGATGTTCAAGCGTTACAAGACTTTCAAAACTATTTGGGAAAACCAAAAGATGTGAATTATAAACATACACGAATGAGAATAGGTAGACATAAACAAATGTGGAAAAAGAATGTATGTTCTATAGGACTGGCTGCAGGTTTTATTGAACCTTTAGAAAGTACAGGTCTCCTTCAAACACATGGATTTTTATTAACACTTGTAAAAAATTTAGAACGAGGTAAGGTATCACAGTTTGATAAAGATACACACAATTTAGAATGTAATGATATATTTGATAACTTTGTGGCATTTGTCGCCATGCATTATTCTTTATCACATAGAAACGATACACAATATTGGCGTGATGTAACAAATAAAAGTATTGCTGAATTAGAACTAGTGCAAAAGGTAATGAAAGTAAAACATATTGACCATTATTTTACAATAGATGGTGGTATGCATTATATAGCAACAGGTATGAATTATGATCCTATTTCTATGACAGATATACTTACAAGACAATATGAAGTAGAGACAGATACAATAGATGAAAACTATGTGGCAGAGTTTGATATAAACAAAAATAGATGGAAAGAAAATGCATTGTTAGCACCTACACTATATAAATTTTTAAAGGAAAACATATATGAGTAAAATTGCCTTAATTAATGATACACACTTTGGTTGTAGAAATGATAACCCTAATTACCACGATTACATTTATCGTTTTTGGGACGAACAGTTTTTTCCTTATATAGAACAAAACAACATAGATACAGTTATACATTTAGGTGATGTATTAGATAGGCGTAAGTATGTTAATTTTAAAACACTACAAGACTTTAATAACAAAATTGTATATAACTTAAAAGATATAAATGTTGATATTATAGTAGGTAACCATGACACATATTATAAGAATACAAACGAAGTAAATGCACCACAAGAACTTATGAACTGGGGTAATGTATATTCAGAACCAACAGTAGTAGAACGAGGTGGTATGAAAATGTTATATGTGCCTTGGGTAACACCTGAAAATTATGATAAAACTAAAATGATGTTAGAACAAGAAAGTGTTGATATGGTATTAGGACATTTAGAAATAAAAGGTTTTGAAATGCATAACGGACATGTATCAGATACAGGTTTAGAAAGTAATCTGTTTAGTAGATATGAAAAAGTATTATCTGGTCACTTTCATAAAAAAAGTGATAACGGACATATCTATTATTTGGGTAGTCAATATGAAATGACTTGGTCAGATTATAATTGTCCTAAACACTTTCACATATTAGATACAGAAACAAGAGAAATAGAGGCAATAAGAAACCCTTTAACAATACATCATAAGATATATTACAATGATGAAACTACAGACTATTCTAATTTTGATTATAATGAATGTAACAATAAGTATATTAAACTCATTGTAGAAAAGAAAACAGATTACTTTATGTTTGATAAGTTTGTTGATAACATCTATCAAAAAGCAAAACCTTATGATTTAAAGATAATAGAGGACTATAGTGATTTAGACGCTACTACTGTAGCAGACGATATAGTGGAACAAAGTGAAGATACACCTACTTTACTGGACACCTATATAGAACAAACAGATACTACACTTGATAAAGGTAGATTAAAAACTTTGATGAAAAGTTTGTACACGGAGGCATTTGACTATGAGTGAAGAATACCCGGATCATTTATATTATAATAATGTATATTATTTTGGTCCATACATACACCACGGTAGGGTTGACCCTAACTTTGTAAGAGACCTATTAGCAGTAGGTGAACAATCACAAGGTAAACAAGATATGAAACAGAACCTAGCAGGTTCTTTAAAACAAGAATGGAAACTTAACGAAGAACAACAAAGATGGTTTGATAAATCTATGAGAATAAACTTTGAACACTACATAGATAGAAGAGCACATTGGCATAATGACCAAAATCTAAAAAATAAAGGTTACATTATAGACAATGTATGGATTAATTATCAATATGCTACTGATTATCAACCAGAGCATATTCATTCTGGTGATTTTAGTTGGGTTATTTACTTACAAAATCCACCAAAGATAGAAGAAGAAAGAGAAAAACACGAAACAAGAGGACCTGCACCAGGCACAATTACCTTTTCTTATGGCGAAGGTGTTGGTATGAATACGGAATCACCTTGGGTTAGTGTACAGTCATTTGTTAATGATGTAGCAGATTTCTTTATCTTTCCGGCACAGTTAAAACATTTCGTACCACCTTTTAAGAGTGAAGGTTGTAGAATATCAGTAAGTGGTAATGGTAGTTTCCAAGAAGACCATAGTCCATATAATGATTATTCTTACGGAGCAAAACGAATTAATTATTAATATATGATTTTATTTGAGACGATTAGGTGGAAGAACTTTCTTTCCACCGGCAATACAGGTATAGAAGTTAAACTAAATGAACACCAAGATACATTAATTGTAGGACACAATGGTGCAGGTAAATCAACAATACTTGACGCCTTGTGTTTTGGTCTTTTTAATAAACCTTTTAGAGATATTAAAAAAGAACAAATGATTAATAGTGTTAATCTAGGTGGCACAGAAATAGAAATAGAATTTAGTATATCAAAAAATAGATATAAAATTAAACGAGGTATTAAACCTAATTTATTTGAGATATACTTAAATGATGAACTTGTTAACCAAGACGCTTCTATTGCTGACCAACAAAAATATTTAGAACAACAAATACTTAAATTTAATTATCGTAGTTTTACACAGGTCGTAATACTAGGCAGTAGTGCATTTGTACCTTTTATGGAATTAAAATCACCACATAGACGAGAAGTTGTGGAAGATATACTTGATATAAAGATATTTTCTGTAATGAATATGTTAGTGAAGATACAGATAAAAGAAATACAAGACCAGTTAAGAGATATTGATAGAGAGATTGAGATTACTAAAAATAAAGTAGAGACACAGGAAAAATATATTGAACAAACAGGTAAACAAACACAATCTACAATAGATGATTATAATACAAAGATAACAGAAAACAAAGAAGCATTAGAAAAATACAATGACCATAAAAAAGAGTTAGAGAAAGCATTAGTAAAAGAAAAAGAAAAAATACTAGATGAAGAAAAGGTAAGACAACAAGTTAAAAAATTAAATAGTTTTGAAACACAATTTGAAAGTAAGGTAAAGGAGTGTACTAAACATAAAAGATTTTATGAAAGTAATGATAACTGTCCTACATGTCAACAAGATATTAATCCAGAGTTTAAGTCAAAAAAGATATCTAACGAGAACAATGAGATAATTAAATTTAATCAGGCATTAGAAGATGTGGCAAAAGAGATATCATCTAAACAAAGACGATTACAAGCAATTGCTTCTGTATATGAAGATATGAAAGTTACAGAAATTGATATTGCTAAGTTTGAACAATCATCAAATGAATTACAAAACATTAATCGTAAACTAGAAAGTCAAGTTAATACTCTTATGCAACAAAGTGAAGATACAGGTAGTGCTAAAGGTAAATTAGAAACATATCAATCAATGTTAGAAAAGTATGAAGAAGAACAGTTACGAAAAAAAGAAGAACTAGATTATTTACAGGCAGCAAGAGTAATGTTAGCAGATACAGGTATCAAAACAAAAGTAATAAAACAATATTTACCTATTATGAACCAGTTAATTAACAAGTATCTTGCAAGTATGGATTTCTTTGTTAACTTTAAACTAGATGATGAGTTTAGAGAAATAATACGAAGTAGATTCCGTGATGACTTTAGTTATAGTAGTTTTAGTGAAGGTGAGAAGATGAGAATAAATCTGGCATTATTGTTTACATGGCGTGCTATTGCAAAGATGAAAAACAGTATATCTACCAATCTATTAATGTTAGATGAAATATTTGATAGTAGTTTAGATGGTCAAGGTACAGACGATTTCTTAAAGATACTGAATACACTAGAAGGTGAGAATGTGTTTATCATATCACATAAGACAGATTTGATGGCAGATAAGTTTAAAAACATAATGAGATTTGAAAAATATAAAAACTTTACAAGGATAGTAGAATGATAAACTACGAGTTATATCCTTTATTTGCTATGCCTGTATTAAAGGTTACTGAAAAATACAATATGTCAGATAGTGAAAGAAAGACTATTGAAAGTTTAGAATGGTCACCTAATCCTAATAATTTAATATCTAAAAATAATAATGTATTAACAACAATGAATGAGTTATCTGGTTTAAGAGATTATGTTTCAAAGTGGGTAAATTTTTATACAAAAGATATTATGAAAATAAAAGATGTTGAATTTTATATAACACAATCTTGGTTTAATGTAACAAGAAAAACAGAAAGTCATCATACACATACACACCCTAATAGTATTGTTAGTGGAGTTTTTCACCTTGATGATGATTTATCACATATTACTTTTGAAAGAGAACGAACAAATGCTACTTTTGATTTAAAACTAAAATATAGTGAATACAATATACAAAATTGTAATGCTTATGATTTTAACACAGATAAAAATACTTTGATAATATTTCCATCAAAACTACCTCATAAGGTAAAAGTGAACAATGATAATAGAGATAGATATAGCATGTCTTTTAATACATTTGTTAAGGGGTCAATGGGTGATGAAAACGAATTAGACTTATTAGAATTATGAAATATTTTCCTGCCGTTATAGATAATTTTTTTGACAAACCAGATTTGGTTAGAGAGTTTGCTTTATCTTTAGATTATGCACCTGATGATAAAGGTAGGTGGCCTGGGCAAAGAAGTGAATCCTTGCACATGATAGATTATGAATTGTATATGAGTGTAATGTTAAAAATTATGTCCATATATACAGACTTTGCTTATACAAATGTTACTTGGGAAAATGCTTCTCTTTATTTTCATAAGATAAAAGATACAGGCGATAAAGAATTAAATAAAGGTTGGATTCATATTGACCAAGATTTTCAATTAGCAGGTCTTTGTTATCTAAATCCTGGTGTAAATGATATGAATTTAGGAACCTCAATTTATTCAAAAAAAGGATTTCACCAAAAGTTTGAAAGACACCATTATAAACATATGTATTATAAAGGTGAACAAATTAATATGAATGACTATAAAAAGAAATTAAGTGAACACAATAATGAATATGATGAAACAATTAAAATTGGTAATGTATATAATAGAATGATTACTTATGATACATTAGAACATCATACTTTAAATGGGATACCAAAAGATGAAGAAAGATTAACTATGTTATTGTTTATGGATGGTATTAAACCAGAAGATAATAGATTTCCTAATAACAGAATTAAAGATGTAAAACAATATGATAGTTTTATTGAAGAAAGGATTAGGTTTTTAAATGAACATAAAAAATGAAATACTAACAATACTTATGGAAGAATGTGCTGAAACAAGTATTGAATGTAGTAAGGTTATCCGTTTTAATATAGATAATACTGAACGATTAGAAAAAGAATTAGGTGATGTATTAATGATGATAAAATTATTATCTGAAAATAATATAGTAACAATGGAAAACATTGAAGCTGCTGCCAGACAAAAAAGAGAGAAACTTAAAACTTGGAGTAAAATACCATTATGAAAATAACTATTGCAAGATTACGAAGTGGTACTAATTATAAAGAACCACTACATGATATTATGGATAGTTTCTATGAACTATACAAAAGATACATGGAAGAAAATCAACAACACACTTATGGTGTATATAACTTTGGTTGGGGACATGCAAACAGAAAAAAGTTAGATGATATACCAGATAGTGATGTTATTATTATACCAAGTGAAAACGAGTTTACTCAACATATAAAAAACTTTGTTGACCCAAGACATAAAGCAAGAAGTGATGAAATGGTCAAACAAATAGGTGAACACTTGGCAAATAAGCATGTAATGATATGGCGTAGTGATAGAGCAGATAATGAAGAACTGTATAGAAACAAAACATTTAAAGACCAACCCATTGGTAAGTTTAGTACATTAGACGAAATGGATATACCTGGTGGTCTACATGGTATGAAATATCACTTTATTACAGATAACTATCCTGCTAAACTAGATGAGACAAGAGATATAGATTTTATATATTGGGGTACAGATAAAAGAAAGACAACAGAAAATGTTGATAGTGGTGATCCTAGGCACAAAGTATTTAAACAGATATACAAAGAAAAGAAGTTATCATCTTATTGGATTGGCAAGTTTAGTAATATAGAAAGAAACATGAAGATAAACCGTATGGTACATATATTACCATATCTTACAAGTGGTAAAGGTACATTGTGTTTTAACTGGATGAGTGAGACAGCCACAACAAGTAGATACCACGAGGCATTGGCATGTGGTCTTATACCATTTGTGTGGCATAACTATGATATCAAAAATACAATTGTTGGTGACCCATGGCAAAGAGTATCAAGTGTGGAAGAACTATATGAAAAGTACGAAGAACTGAATAGTGCCAAAGGAGACTTATGGGGTCAAAAATTCTTTGAAATAGAACTAGAATATCAAAAGAATGTCCTGAAGTCAAAAGATGAGTATTATCAATTGTTTAAATCAAGGCTTGACAAATTGTTAGAAATATGATAGCCTAATAGTTTATATTATGGAAAAGAAAATTGACCCGCTATTAGAAGAGCAATGGGAGGTATTTCAAAAAGAAAACCCAAGTGCGACATTTCGACACATAGATGAGACAAAACTAAAAGATAACTTAACAAAAGAATTATCTTATGCTGCCAATATGTCAGTAGAAGAATATACACTATATCAAAAATGGTGTGAAGTTAAAAACAAATATCCTGCTCAAGTAGTAAACACATTGTTTGGCGAAGAAAGTCAATTAGTAGATTTATCAAAAGACAAATTATTAGTACATGTTAAAAACAATATATGGGCACCTAAAGACCCTATGGATTTTGAGAAGTTAGAACCAGAACTAATCTATACAAAAGATGACCCTAGTTACCCACAATTGTGGAATGCAATAAGAACATTTGCCTCTACAATGAAGAACAATAACAATATAGGTCGTAATTTAAACTTTATAGTAAGAGACAAACCAACAAAGAAATATCTAGGTGTCATTTGTATATCAAGTGATTTTTTAGATTTAACACCTAGAGATAATTACATAGGTTGGGATAGAGAAAGAAAAACTAAAAAGATGATTAATCATACTGCTATTGGTAGTACGATTGTTCCATTACAACCACTAGGTTTTAATTATACTGGTGGTAAGTTACTGGCATTATTATGTCTATCTGATAAAGTACAAGAAACATGGAAAAAAGAATATGGTGATACAATGGTTGGTGTTACAACAACAAGTCTCTATGGTAGTTTTAGTCAGTATCAAAATCTAAAATACTGGAAGAAAAGAGGTCATAGTGCAGGTAGTGTATCATATGAAGCAACGAAACCTACAATACAAATGTTAAGAGATTGGTTAAAAGAAAATCATACTAGAAAATTCTTTGAATGGTATAGTGCTACAAAACCTACAGGACAACCTTATAAGAGAGACCATAGAAATAGAAGTCATACATTTGCTTATGGTAAACTAGGTATACCTAAAGAAATTACAAAGTCAGCACATAGTAGAGGTATCTATTTCAGTACACTATACGACAATACATGTGAGTTTTTAAGAGAAGAAATAGAAGAAGATAAACTAAAGAAATCATTTGATAGTAGTATTGAAGGACTTGTAAATGTATGGAAGAACAAGTATGCTAGTAAGCGTATAAAATCGCTGATTAACCAATCTAGGACAAACATGGAATCACTTTATTATGATGACTTGATACATCTATCATGGGAAGAAACAAAAAATAAGTATCTAAAACAAGTAGGAAGATGAGAACATATAGAGAACACCAAGAGTGTTGCAAAAATACAACACTAATAAAATGCTAAACCATTGAAATATAACGATTTTAATTTATATTATTTTGTTGACAAATGAACCAAAATGGTATAGGATATAAGAATAATTAACGAGGTATTATGAAACAAATTAGTAAAGAGCAAAAATCAAATTTAGCAAGATTACTTGCAACAGAAAATCTTAACATTGAACACAGAAAAGTTAAGACTGCTTATTTTATTCCTAAAACTAGAACATTATGTCTTCCAATATGGGAGAATATGTCTAACGATTTATATGACCTTTTATGCGGACACGAAGTTGGTCATGCATTATACACTCCACAAGATGAAAATGTTTTAAAAGAAAAAATGAAAGATATTCCTCATTCATATTTTAATGTTATTGAAGACATTAGAATTGATATGAATATGAAGAAGAAATATCCTGGTTTAAGAAAATCTTATTTTAATGGTTACAAAGAATTAGTTGAAAGAAAATTTTTTGGTAATATAAAAGAAGACGCCAACAAAATGAGATTTATTGATAGACTTAATATCTATACTAAATCTGGTAATTTAGAAAATCTTATTGAGTTTAATGATATAGAAAAAGATTTTTTTGAACAATCACAAAAACTAGTTACCTTTGATGATGTTATAGACCTTGCTAAAAAAATATTTGCTTATAGTAAAGAAGAAAATTATGATCCAGAACAAGACCCTTTAGGTTTACAAAATCAAAACGGTCAATTAGAAGAAGGTGAAGACCCAGAAGCAGAACAAACTGAATCCTCAGATAGAGAAGGTGACGAAGAAGGTGACCAACAAACAGAAGGTGGTAATGGTGAAGAAGAAAACAAACAAGATAATGATGAAGGCAATACTGCCTCATCTAACAATGATAAACCTGAAAGCAACGAAGAAACAAAAGAAACAAAAGAAGCAAGTACAGGTAACGAAGCAGGACACAACCCAGAATTAAATGCTGGTGTTACTAAAAATACAAACGAAGCAAAAACTGATGTAGCATTTGAAGAAAATAAAGGTGCTCTTTCAAAAACTGATGAAAAAACTAGAGACAATTTTTATGTTACTTTACCAGATACAAAATCTGGTGTTGTAATTGATTATAAAGTTGTAACTGCTAAGTATAGAGAATATCTTAATAAAAATTATACTAAAGATAGTTATACTTATAAATTAGAAGACATTACAAAAAGAAATCAAAGATTTGCTGAGTTTAAAAGAAAACAAATGAAAACCGTACATTATATGGCAAAAGAATTTGAAATGAAAAAAGCGGCAGATAACTATAACAAAACACAAACAGCGTTATCTGGTTCTTTAAATATGAACAAATTACATTCTTACAAATATAATGATGATATCTTTAAAAAATTACAAATAGAACCAGGTGCTAAAAATCATGGCATGATGATGTTTATTGATTGGTCTGGTAGTATGGGTGATAATTTAGAAGATACTATTAATCAAACATTGAATTTAGTTATGTTTTGTAAAGCAGTTCAAATCCCTTTTGAAGTTTATGCTTTTTCAGATATTAATTCAGTATATTTTCAACCTAATAAAGAAACAGACGATTACTGGAGAAGTGATAGAAAATCAATTGATGTTGCTCCTTTTAATCACAAACCTGGTCATTTATTTGTAGAAAATGTTACCTTGATAAACTTTTTATCTAGTAGAATGAAACCAAGAGAATATAACGAAGGTATGCAAAACCTTTTTGGTATTGGTGAGAGTTATCAAAAATACTCATTGAGTTATAGAAATAGATACCGTTTTGAACCGGATGAAAATCAAATTAATCCAGTACAATCTCCACAATGTATGAGACTTGGTGGTACGCCACTTGATCCTTGTATCATTGCTGCTACGACTATTGTTAAAGACTTTATTTCTAAAAACAGAATACAGAAAATGAATACAATCTTTTTAACTGATGGTTGTGGTCATACATTAACTGGTGTAGTTATGGATGACAATACAGTATCTAGTGATCCATCTTATAAATCAAATCTAGTAATTAAAGATAATGAAACAAAAACAAATATTAAATATGATGGTTATGGATTTAATCAATCACATAAACCTATGTTAGATTTATTTAAGAAAAAAACTGGTAGTAAAGTAATTGGTTTTTATATTTCTGCTAGAAACAATGTATCTTATTATGATATTAATACTTTTCTACCTGTAACAGCAGGACACGAAGGTGTTGAAAAGGTAAGAAAACAAATAAGAAAAGACAAAGTTGGTATCATTACTGACAATGGTTATGATGAATTGTTTATCTTACCTAAAAAGAATTTGAAAATCGTTGATGAAGAAGCGAATATAGAACCTTCTATGACACCAGCGAAAATGAAGCAACAGTTTCTTAAAACTCTAAAAACAAAGAAAACTAGTAGGGTTTTATTGAATAAATTTGTAGAAAGAGTAGCATAATGAACAGCTGCGACAAATTGTCAAGTAAAATAATTGCTAAACCATTGAAATATAAAGGTTTTAATTGTACGAATATGCTTGACTTTTCTGCAAAACTATGATAGGATATAGAGATAATTAAAAAAAGGACTACATTATGAAACTAAATGATAAACAAAAGACATTTGTTGAGACTGCTTTCAAGGAGTTTGGTACAGATACCATTACTAGAAAACAAGTCCAAGAAATTGAGACTAAATTTAACTTAACTGGTAACAGTTGGTTAGTAAATTCAGGAGACTACAAAGTGGGTCGTGGCGTATATAAATTACCTGTTAACGGTATGGTTAACCCCTCTAAAAATGTTAAACAGAATTTAAAACCTAAACCAGTTATTGAACAACCACAAGAAAAGGTTACTCTACAATCTACTGAAAGTACCGCTGATAACTTGGTACCTTCTAAAGAGGCGACCTTTGTATCTTTTGGTAACTACAAAGATATTAAGAATATTGTTAAATCAAAAATCTTTTATCCTACTTTTATTACTGGTTTATCTGGTAACGGTAAAACTTTAAATATAATACAAAGTTGTGCTGAGTTAAAAAGAGAATTAATTAGAGTTAATATAACAGTTGAAACAGACGAAGACGATTTACTTGGTGGTTTCAGACTTGTTAATGGTGCAACAGTATGGCATGATGGTCCTGTTGTTGACGCTATGAAAAGAGGCGCTGTTCTATTATTAGACGAAATTGATTTAGCGTCTAATAAGATTATGTGTTTACAACCAATACTTGAAGGCAACGGTGTCTTCCTTAAAAAGATTGGTAAATTTATAGAACCACAACCTGGTTTTAATATCATTGCTACTGCCAATACTAAAGGTAAAGGTAGTGATGACGGAAGATTTATTGGTACTAATATACTCAATGAAGCATTCCTTGAAAGATTTCCTGTTACTTTTGAGCAACAGTATCCTCCAATTAAAGTAGAGCAAAAAATACTTGAAAATGTTATGGATGCTTATAACTTAAAAGATAGTAAATTTACAGAAAACCTAGTTAAATGGGCAGATGTAATTAGAAAAACTTTTTATGATGGCGGTGTTGATGAAATAATCGCTACTAGAAGACTAGTACATATCATTAATGCTTATGCAATCTTTAAGAACAAATTAAAATCTGTTCAAGTATGTGTAAACAGATTTGATGATGATACTAAAAACAGTTTCCTAGATTTGTATTCTAAAGTGGACTCAGGAGTTGACCTAGAAGACTTATCAGGAAATATCAATGATGATGAGATAATAATGGAGAAGGAAGTTGATCCAATCAACCAACCAATCTAGTATGAAATTCATTCATAATGTAGACCTCGTAGGTGGCGGATTTCATAAACCCGCCACCGTTTGTTCTACTTCGAGCGGGTTAAGTATAAAAGTAATACGCTTTGCTACCAGTAAAGAGAACTTTGGGCAGTACAAAGGATCCGCTCCAATAAAATAAGATATGACTATAACAGTAATAGTAAAAAATAACAATGTAGAGAAAGCGATTAGAACGCTTAAGAAAAAAGTTTTAAAAGAAGGTCTCTTAAAAGAAATTAAACAAAGGCAGTATTACGAAAAACCTAGTTTAAAGAGACAAAGAAAACATAAAGAGAACCTAAAGCGTGTTGCTAAATTAAAGAAGCAGCGTGAAAGGGAATCTTAATACGAATTTCTGTTGTAACGGCGGAAAAACAACCATAACACTAAACTAAAGGAGTATAATATTATGGGAAGAGCGAAAATAGCAAATAGCACTAGATTTCTTAACGCTATGTTAAGAGGTGCAAGTGTATCATGGACGGATGCACAAAACAAATATAACTTAAAATCACCAAGAAGTGTGGTGAATAAGTTAAGAGAAGATGGACATTGTGTTTATATCAATAAATCTTCTACTGGTACCAGTTACAGAATTGGTACACCTTCAAAAGCGATAGTGGCCGCAGGTCTTATGGCATTAGAAGGACAGGCAGTTGCCTAGTATAAATAGTCATGCAGGCAATTCATAAGTCCTGCTTGAGTGTTGCCTCTCGTAAAGTCAACACATTTTGCCTTTTTACGGTTTGGGCTTGTAAAAAATTAAACCGTACTTATATAAATACTTATGATACGCTCATTGTGAGGTATCGTTTTTATTAACTCGCTTAAAAGGAGAAAACAAATGAATAAAACTCTATCTATATGGAACGACCTACGACCATTTTCTGTAGGTTTTGATAGTATTTTTGACCACTTTGATAATCATTTAGAATATACAAGAAGTCAAAATCAAACTTATCCACCTTACAACATTAATAGAATTGATGAACTCAATTATCAAATTGAGATTGCACTTGCTGGTTTCAGCAGGAAAGATATTGATGTTCAATATGCTGACAATCAATTAACTATTAAATCAGTTGAGAGTGATAAGGAAGAAAAAGATACTATCCATAGAGGCATTTCTAAAAGACATTTTACAAGAAAATTTACAATTGCAGATGATGTACAAGTAAATGGTGCTAAAATGGAAGATGGTATGCTACTCATTGATTTGGAAAAGATAGTACCAGAGGAAAAGAAACCTCGAACTATTAAAATTAAATAATGAATAAATGATAGGGTGGGCGCTATGCCCACCCATTGAACTAACAATTATATTATGAATTACAAAAAACTAGACCAAAAAATAAAAGAACTCAATTCAACAAGAGTATTTAAAAAGATTACCCCCAAATACGATTTATCTTGGTATGTAAAATGGGTATCAAGTGTATTGATACTTACAGCAGTTTGCTTTAGAGCAGCAGGTGGTTATCATATGTTTGATTTGTATTTTAGTTTTGTAGGAACATTAGGTTGGTTATGGGTAGGAATACTATGGCATGACAGAGCACTAATAATGTTAAATGGTGCATTAGCAACCTTGTTATTTACAGGCATACTGAAAGCATACTTATGAGCAACATAAGTCCTTTATTTACAACACCAATCTTACATAAACCATTAAACTTAAATCTAGCAGCGATTAAACACCATTGCCAAGGTTTACGAATACATGGTAAAGGTAGAGAAGTTTCTAACATAGGTGGTTGGCAAAGTGAAGATTTAGTTGGCGAACATCCAGAATTAAATGACCTGTTTTTAGAAATAGAATTAGCAGGTAATGAATTTACAAATTATATTAATAATGATTGGTGTAAATTAGATAATGTCTGGGTTAACTTTAATAGTTATAGAGATTACAATAGACCACATGTTCATTCAAAAGCATATGTGAGTGGTGTCTATTATGTACAAACACCAGAAAATTGTGGTAATCTATGTTTCGAACATCCATCACCATTGCACAATACAGAATGGGACCATGTGCCAAATGTAATGGGTTATATACCACAAGAAAATAATCTATACTTATTTCCAAACTGGTTAAGTCATTATGTTTTACCAAATCTAAACGAAAAAGAGGAAAGAATTTCAATCTCATTTAATTTGAAGCTTGACAAATCACCAGAATTATGATAGGATACCATTATGTATAAATTTAAAGAAAATATAATATTAGATGATGTGAAAAGATATATTGATGAAACTTATTCATCACATTATGCACAATCACAAAAACAAGCTACTGAAATTATTATCGACCAAGGACACGGTAATGGTTTTTGTATGGGTAATATTTTAAAGTATGCCCAAAGATATGGCAAGAAAGATGGCAAGAATAAGAAAGACCTTATGAAAGTTATACACTATGCTATAATACAATTGTCCCAAGACCATTACAATAGTCAATTGTCTTTATTTGACACTTTGAATGAAGCACCATTACAATCTGTAATGAGTGAAAAACTAAACAATCCAAATGATTAAGGAGAATATATAATGAAATTAAGTGAAGCAACAAAAGAGATACTTAAAAATTTTTCAGACATTAATCCAAACTTGATGATTAATCCTGGTAAAGAATTAAAAACTATCTCAACAATGAAAAACATTCTTGCTACGGCAAAAGTAGAAGAAGAATTTCCACAAGATATTGCCATCTATGACCTATCTGAATTTTTAGGCGTGATGTCTCTATTTAATAAACCTACTTTTACTTTTGATGATAAGTCATTGTCAATTAGTGAAGAAGGTACTAAAACAAAGTCAAAGTATTACTTTGCTGATGCCTCTATTTTAACAACACCTCAAAAAGATGTTAAAATGCCAGAAGCGGAAGTTAATTTTACTTTAACTGAAACTGACTTAACAAAAGTTAAGAAAGCGGCTGCAATGTTACAATTACCAGATATCGCTGTAACAAGTGATGGTGGTGATATTACATTATCAGCAATAGATAAAAAGAATGATACTGCCAATAACTTTAATTTAAAAGTAGGTACAAGTGATAAGACATTTGTATTTCACTTTAAAACAGAACATTTAAAAATGTTACCTGGTGATTATGATGTGGCAATCTCATCTAAATTAATTAGTAATTTCAAACACAAATCTAAATCAATTCAATATTGGGTTGCATTAGAGAATACAAGTAAATATACTGGCTAATTTAATGAGGATTTTATTATGGAAAACTTTTTATGGACGGAACAATATCGTCCAAGTACAATAGATGAATGTATCTTACCTGTTGAGATTAAGAGTACATTTAAACAATTACTATCTAAAGGCGAAATACCTAACTTACTACTTAGCGGTACTGCTGGCACAGGCAAGACTACTGTAGCAAAAGCATTATGTAATGAACTTGATTTAGATGTAATGATGATTAATGGTTCTGACGAAGGTCGTTCCATTGATGTTGTTAGAAATCAAATCAAAGCATTTGCTTCTACGGTTAGTTTGTCTGAAACAGATAAACCTAAAGTTGTAATTGTAGATGAAGCAGATTATATGAATGCTGAGAGTGTTCAGCCTGCTTTAAGAAACTTTATAGAAACATTTAGTAATAACTGTAGATTTATTTTTACATGTAATTACAAAAACAAAATCATTCCTGCCATCCATTCCAGATGTACTGTAATTAATTTTACAATACAGAAAAAGGATAAATCAAATCTTGCAGGACAATTTCATCAACGATTATCTAAAATACTAGAGCAAGAAACAATTGAGTTTGACGCTAAAGTATTGGCAGAATTAATTATAAAATTCTATCCAGACTTTAGACGAACTATCAATGAACTACAACGCTATAGTGTAAGTGGTAAGATTGATACTGGTATACTTGTATCTATTTCAGATATGAATATACAAGGTCTTAATCAGGCACTAAAGAAAAGAAACTTTCCAGAAATGAGAAAGTGGATAGTTGATAACATAGATAAAGACCCAGCAGGTCTCTACAAAGAATTGTATGAGAACTTTTACAAAGTATTAGAACCTAATACTATTCCTGCCATGGTTATTCTACTTGCTGATTATCAATACAAGAATGCCTTTGTAGCGGATCCTGAATTGAATATGGTTGCTTGCCTTACAGAAATTATGGGTGAGTGTAAATTCAAGTGAGTGATTATGGTTTAACAAAGTATCTAACGGCGATAAACTGGTCAAAGGAGAAGTTACTAGATACAGATGACAAAGATTGGGAAAAGAAATATCCACCTTATATAATTAATAAAGGTCTCTCATATTTTCCAGACACCGTAATGTATGCCAACGAAATGAATAGGTTACATCATGCAACAAAGCATATGCAGTTTTCATTTTTACTAAATACTATTAGACCTAAAAAAAGGTTTAGTAAGTGGTTAAAGGCGTCAAAGTTAAGCAACCTAGATGTGGTTAAACAATATTACGGATATAGCAACGAAAAGGCTAAACAGGCACTTGAATTGCTTACGAAAAAACAGATTGAATATATAAAAGAAACATTATATAGGGGTGGGAAAAAATGAGTGATACTATAGAATGGAAGCCAGAGCAAATGCTCGAAGTCAAGTTAAAAGAACCTGACGATTTCCTAAAGATTAGAGAAACATTAACAAGAATTGGTGTAGCAAGTCGTAAAGAACGAAAAATATATCAATCTTGCCACATACTACATAAACAAGGTAGGTATTTTATTGTCCATTTCAAAGAACTATTTGCCCTCGATGGCAAACAAAGTAACATATCTGTTAATGATGTTGAGAGAAGAAACACTATCTCACAATTACTAGCAGATTGGGGACTTATTGAGTTGATAAGTCCTGTTGACAACAAGGCACCATTATCACAAATCAAAGTTTTACCATTTAAGGAAAAGAACGATTGGATATTGGAACCTAAATATAATATTGGTAAGAAACCAAGTGAGGATAACAATGACACCAGACCCACAGAATAAATTAATATTACTACAAGCGCTTAAGTCTAGCGCTCAAGGCAACATAGATAAACATAAAGCAAATGTAGATATCTATTTACGAAATGCCATTGGCATTGGCGAGCATTCTGATATTGTGGAAACAATAGAAAAAGAACTTGACCATATTGCTAAATACGAAGACCAATTAGATATAATAGCAAAATATTTCGAAAAATAAGCTTGACTTTTCAAGTCAATTGTGATATAATATACTTTTATTAATGCAAGAATTTTATACAAATGTATCGCCGTATGGTGATGAATTATTAGTCCGTGGTTTTTCAGGCGGCAAGCGTTTTGAGGATAGAGTAACATATGTCCCAAAACTATATCACCCATACAAAGGTAAAACTACCCACAAAGCATTAGATGGCACACCTCTGGTTGCTAGAACTTGTAAATCTGTTAAAGAAGCAAGAATGCTAATTAAGAGATACGAAGACCACCCTAACTTTTTATATGGCACAGATAGATGGCAATATCAATACATGGCAGACTATTGGCCGGGTCAAGTTGAATATGATAAAGACAAGTTAAGAATTTATACAATTGATATTGAAGTTGAAAGTGAACAAGGATTTCCTAATCCTGATGACGCTGAAGAAAAGATGATTTGTATAACTATTAAAGATAGTGTTACAAAAAAATTCTTGGTTTGGGGTATTGCTGATTATACAGTTAAACAAGATAATGTTTCTTATATCAAATGTGATAATGAAAGAGACTTACTTAAAAAGTTTTTAGATTTCTGGCGTCAATATACACCAGATGTTGTTACAGGTTGGAACAGTAAATACTTTGATGTACCTTATTTAATTAATCGTATTGAGAAAGTATTAGGTTCTGCTGCCATAAAAAGAATGTCGCCATGGGGTCTAGTAGATAGAGATACTGCTTATCACAATGGTAGACAAGTAACATTTTTCAGATTACTAGGTATTGCACAATTAGACTATTTGCAATTGTATGCCAAATTTACAATTAAGAACCAAGAACGATATACACTTGACCACATTGCTTTTGTTGAGTTAGGTGAACAAAAAGATAAAAACCCATATGATACTTTCAAAGAATGGTATCAACAAGACATACAATCTTTTATTGATTACAATATTATTGATGTTGAGTTAGTTGATAAACTAGAAGATAGATTACAATTGATTGAACTTGCATTAACTATGGCATACAATGCCAAAGCAAATTATGAAGATGTATTTTCGCAAGTTAGAATGTGGGATACAATTATCTTTAATGAATTGTTAAAAGACAATATTGTTGTACCAATGAGAAAGATTGGTAGTATTCAAGCAAAAGAACTTGTTGGTGCATATGTTAAAGAACCTAAAACAGGTTTCCATGAATGGGTTGTATCTTTTGATTTAAACAGTTTGTATCCACACCTTATTATGCAATACAATATTTCGCCAGAAACTATTTTAGAAGGTCAAAAAGATATTAAGATTTCTGACTTGATAAACAAGACGGTTGATACCTCTGATGGTAATTGTGTTGCTGCTAATGGCACAATGTATAGAAATGATAAACAAGGTATGTTGCCACGAATTATACAAAAAGAATATAATGCTCGTACAATATTTAAAAAGAAAATGTTAGAAGCAGAGCAAATGTATGCTAACACAAAAGATAAGAAGTATGAAAAACTTGCAAGAAAATATTATATTGTTCAGCATTCTAAAAAGATTTCATTGAATAGTGCTTATGGTGCAATTGGTAACAAATACTTTAGATATTATGACCATAGACAGGCAGAAGCAATTACAATGTCAGGTCAATTAAATATTAAATGGATTGAGAAGAAACTAAACGAATACTTTAACAAGTTGTATAAAACTGATGATGATTATATTATTGCTAGTGATACAGATTCCGTGTATATTAATATGGCGCCATTAGTTAAGATGACAGGCGCTACAGATAAGAATAAGATTGTTAAAGCATTAGATAGTTTTTGTAGAGATAAAGTTGAACCATACATTGCTAAAGTATATAAAGAACTTGCAGATTATATGAATGTCTATGAACAAAAAATGGAAATGGCAAGAGAAGTTATTGCTGATAGAGGTATCTGGACTGCCAAGAAAAGATATATTTTAAATGTACACAATTCTGAAGGTGTACAATATCCAGAACCTAAACTAAAGATTATGGGTATTGAAGCAGTTAAGACCTCAACGCCACTACCTTGTAGAGATAAACTCAAAGAGAGTTTTAAAATATTAATGAATGGTGATGAAAAAGAAATGAAAGAGTTTTGTGTAAACTTTAGACGAGAGTTTGAATTGTTACCACCTGAAGATATTGGTTTCCCTCGTAGTGTAAACAATGTAGAAAAATATAGTGATACAACATCTATCTACAAAAAAGGTACACCAATGCATGTCAAAGGTGCATTACTATATAATCATCTATTGAAAACAAAAAAAGTATCACATAAACATCAAGCAATTTACGAAGGCGATAAAGGTAAGTTTGTGCATTTGAGAAAGAATCCTTGGAATGCCAATGTAATAACTTTCATTGGTAGTTTACCAAAAGAATTTGATATGCATAAACTTATTGATTATGAACAACAATTTACTAAATCATTTATGGATCCACTACGATTTATACTCGAAGCAATAAACTGGAAAGTGGATGCAAGTGATAGTAATACAATTGAGGATTTCTTTTGATATTAAATGACCAAGATAGTACCTGGGCAATGAATTACTTTATTGAATACTTTGGGCAGTTTGAGAGAATTGACCAGTATCTTAAAGAACAAAAACTAGAACAAGTCAAATCTTTTCCATTTCAGTTACCTGGTATGGCAGATGAAGATGATTTCTTTAGTAATTTTGATTTACACCCACATGATATGAAATTTAGTGTAACAATACCAAACGGACAAATATTTGATAGAATGTTAAACAAAACATCTAGTCATACAAACATGTCAAGTATACCTGGTAAAAGTATTAGATTATTAGTTACAGAAACAACAACAAATACAATAGTTGGTTTTATAAGATTAGGTAGTCCAGTTATCAACAGCAAACCACGAAATGATTTTCTTGGTAGACCTTTACAAACAACAGACTTAAAAGAAATGGGTCGTTTCAATGCAAGTGCCATCATGGGATTTGTTATAGTACCAACACAACCTTTTGGTTATAACTATCTAGGTGGTAAATTATTAGCGGCGATATGTTGTTCTCATCATGTCCGTGATTTACTAAATAGCAAGTATAATACTAATATATGTTTATTTGAAACTACATCATTATATGGTAGTAGTAAGGCGTCAAGTCAATATGATGGTATGAAACCTTATTTAAGATTTAAAGGTTTGACAGATAGTAATTTTTTACCATTGTTACATGGTGACGCTTTTAAACAAATGAATAAATGGTTTACGGAACGAAATGGTAATGAACCATTAGTTGACCCAGAGGCAAGTAGTAGAAAACTTAAAACACAAACGAAGATGGTATCTGTTATAAAGGAATCATTAAAAAAACACAATACTAACTTATATGAAAAGTTTGGTAAGTTTGTTAATAAGACTAGAGACTTGACGGAAAGAAAAAGGTTTTATATATCTGATTACGGTTATGACAATGTACCACAGTATTTAAAAGGTGAAACTGATAAGTTAAATCCTAGTGTACACCACTATGATAAATTCACTTTAGAAAATACAATCAAGTGGTGGCAAAAGATTGCAGGTAAAAGATATGATAAACTAAAGCAAAGTGCCACATTGAGGAATGAATTAGAGATATGGCACCAGGATGCTGAAATACAAATTATAAGATAAAGCTTGACTTTTGAAAGGAGTATGATATAATGGAAGAGTTGATTAAAAAATTAGATGAACAAAACTTAACAGTTGCTGATTATAGTACAATGGTAAAGATAATACAAGCGTCTTTACAAAGAGGAGCGATAAGAGCGGAAGAATGTACTACTGTTGGTCAATTGTATGACAAATTAATAATTATGATAGAAAAACAAAATAAGGAGAATGAGAATGCCAGACTTTCTGAAACAGATAATTAAAGATACAGGAAACGAATATGCCAGTTTAGTAAGTGAAGGTGTCGAAGCAGGTGATGTAGATACTTTTATTGATACTGGTTCTTATATGTTCAATGCTCTGTTATCTGGTAGTATTCATGGTGGTATTCCATCAAATAAAATTACTGCTGTTGCAGGTGAAAGTGCTACAGGTAAAACTTTCTTTGTATTAGGAATGTGTAAACATTTTTTAGATAACAACCCGGATGCAGGTGTTATTTTCTTTGAAAGTGAAAGTGCATTGACAAAAAAATTAATTGAAGATAGAGGTATTGATAGTAGTAGAATGGTAATTATGCCAGTAACTACAGTCCAAGAATTTAGACATCAAGCATTATCAGTTGCAGAAAAATATTTAGAACAAGATGAAGGTGATAGAAAACCTTTATTGTTTGTATTAGATAGTTTAGGTATGTTATCTACAACAAAAGAAGTAGAAGATACAGCAGAGGGTAAAGAAACTAGAGATATGACTAGAGCACAGGTACTCAAAGCGGCATTTAGAGTTTTAACTTTAAAATTAGGTAGAGCAAAAGTGCCAATGGTTATTACAAATCATACTTATGATGTAGTTGGTGCATATATGCCTATGAAAGAAATGGGTGGCGGGTCAGGATTGAAATACGCTGCTAGTACAATTGTCTATCTATCAAAGAAAAAAGACAAAGAGGGTACGGAAGTTGTAGGTAATATTATACATTGTAAAACACAAAAGTCCAGATTATCAAAAGAGAATATGATGGTTGATGTAAGATTACGATATGATACAGGTTTAGACAAATACTATGGACTATTAGATTTATGTACAAAGTATGGTATATTTAAACAAGTATCAACAAGAATAGAGTTACCAGATGGCACAAAACAATATGCTAAATCAATATATAATGAACCAGAAAAATATTTCACAGACGATATACTAAAACAAATAGACGAAGCGGCACAGAAAGAGTATAGTTATGGCAACGAAATATAGTTACCAAGAAAATCCATCAAACGAAGTAATGGGTTTTAAAATAGAAGAAGGTACATATAAAGATGTTATCTATACTTATGGTAAAGTAAATTTTATTGAAGATGAGGAATCAGATAAGTTAAGATTGAAGTTTGAATATGATGTACATGAGAATCCTACAAAACAAAATACGGATTCAAGTGATTTTATAAATGTCATTGGTGACATTTTAGCAATAGAAGTGGAAAGGAATCCTAGTGGTAACAGCGGAACGAATAGAGAGAACGACCCTAAAAAATCTAATACATAACGAAGAATATACTCGTAAGGTATTACCTTTTTTAAAGGCAGAATATTTTGATGACAGAAGCGAAAAGATAATCTTTTCTGAAATTGAAAAATTTATATCTCAATATAATAAACCACCTACAAAAGAAACACTACAGATTGATATAGGTAAAAGAAAAGACCTAAACGAAAAAGAATATCAAAACATAGTTGACTTAATTTCTACACTTAACAAAGAAGAAATAGATTTAGCGTGGTTAGTTAACACTACAGAAAAGTTTTGTAAAGACCGTGCCATTCATAATGCAGTTATGGAAGGTATTCATATCATTGATGGTAGAGATAAAAAACATACACCAGAGGCAATACCAGAAATATTAAAAGACGCTTTGGCAGTAAGTTTTGATAATAATGTCGGGCACGATTACTTATCAGATATTGAAAAACGATTTGACTTTTACCATAAGAAAGAAAATAGAATTGCTTTTGATTTAGATTACTTTAATAAAGTTACAAAAGGCGGACTCCCTAATAAAACATTGAATGTTGCTCTTGCAGGTACGGGTGTTGGTAAAACTTTATTCATGTGTCATCAGGCTGCCGCTGCCTTAGCAGATAATAAGAATGTATTGTATATCACAATGGAAATGGCAGAGGAAAGAATTGCAGAAAGAATAGACGCTAACTTATTAAATGTATCTATGGAAGATTTACATATGTTAAACAAGAAAATGTTTGCTGATAAGGTAGTAAAATTACAAAGTAAAACAACAGGTACAGTTATCATTAAAGAATATCCAACCGCAGGTGCAGGTGCAAATCATTATAGAGCATTAGTCAATGAGTTGGCATTAAAGAAAAGTTTTAAACCAGATATTATATTCATAGACTATATTAATATTTGTGCAAGTAGTAGATTTAAGGCAGGTGCTAATGTAAACAGTTATACTTACATTAAAGCAATCGCTGAAGAATTAAGAGGATTGGCAGTAGAGTTAGATGTGCCAATTGTAACGGCAACACAAACAACAAGAACAGGTTTTGTTTCCACAGATGTAGGTTTAGAAGACACATCTGAAAGTTTTGGTTTACCAGCAACAGCAGACTTTATGTTTGCTTTGATTAGTAGTGAGGAATTAGAGAAGGCAGGTCAAATGCTTGTCAAACAATTAAAGAACAGATACAACGACCCAACAATGAATAGAAAGTTTATTATAGGTGTTGATAGAAGTAGAATGAAATTGTTTGATATAGAACAATCAGCACAAAATCTAATACAACCAGAACAGGAGAAATATGTCGAACACAGTATTAAAAAAGAAGAAACGCCAGAAGACAAGTACAAGAAGTTCCAAAACATCCAATTCTAAACTATCTTATAGTGTAAAAACTGTAAAAAAGAACAAGGATATAGTATTTGAAGTATGGCAGAAAAATTCTTTAGGTAAAAATGGTAGAGTAAGTACCTTTGATTTTAAGAAGGACGCTAAAGAATTTGCAGAATTTCACAATAAAAACCAAATATGGCGTGCAAATGGAGGTATTCCTAACTTTCTGCTTGACTAAATAGTTCTAATAGTATATAAGTGTATAATTAATAAACAATAATGTTTATTATACACAATGGGAGTTATTGATGTTAAGTTTTAAAGGTCACAGCGTATTATCTGAAGCACGAAGTCGTGGTGAAGAAATGGAAGAATTAATCATTGCCGCTGTCAATGGTCAAAAAGAACCTAAATCTAAATATGGCATACCTACCGGTGCAGGTAAGAATGTTGCCAAATTTCTCAAATCAAAAGGTATATCAGGCAAGGGTAAAGTCCTTGGTGCAGATACTATTACTGTAACACCAGAATGGTCAAAGTATTGGCCGGGTGGTAGTGTACCTGGTTCTACTAAAACACCTAAAACAGATTTTATCATAGGTAAGAATAAAATATCTCTAAAGTCAGGTAGTGCAGCTCAGTTAATGAGTGGTGGTCGTAATGAAAGTATTGCGACATTTTACACGGCATTAGGTAGTGTTGAGGGTATGCAAAAGAAAATGATTGATAAACTTACTAATATGTTTGAAGGACTTGCACCAGCAAGTGTTGCCGGTTCTGAATTAGGTAAAGAAATCAAAAAAGGTAAAGATAAGGCAGTTATGCAAGCCAATCAAGCACATAAAGAATTGATGGGTGAGTTAAAAGCAATCTTTGCTAAAAACAAATCTTTTGCTAATGCATTTGCTTATGAAGCAATGTCAGGTGATGTTAAGTTTGGCCGTAAATCACCAGGTAGTTGTAGTCATTTTTTAACGACAAGTTTTGATGGCAAAAAAGCTGCATTGAAAAAAGTATCAGACAAATCTTATGTAAGTAAAATTGCTGACCAAATGAAAGTATCAGTAAGGTTTAAATCATCTAGTCAAAAAGTAGGTGGTAAGAAAACTGGTAAATACAAATACTGGTCTGCTGTAGGACTTATTGTAGATAAACTGGAAGAAGAAATGAAACCTATTGAAGGACAAATCTTACATGAAGGTATCATGGACAAACTAAAAGGTATATACAATAGAATGAAAGATTTTGTTGTCAAAATATTTAAAGACATAATGGCATATGTTTCAAAAGGGTTTAGAAATCTAATATCCTTTTTAGATGTAGAACCAGTTGTTGATGTTAAAACTAGTGTAAAGATAGATGTATAGTTTAAATAATTATTTGGTTGAGGATAAAAATACTCATTTAGAACACCTAGAAGATGATATAATCAATAATGGTTATGCAGGTGGTCTTAATGCAGTTAATTTTTTGAAAGCAACGGCAGATTTACTATCAGGTAATAGTTCTAAAGGAACAAGTATTACTGTTAAATGGGACGGCGCACCAGCAATTGTGTGTGGTCCTAATCCAGAAAATGGTAAATTTTTTGTTGGTACTAAATCTGTGTTTAATGCAACACCAAAGATTAATTATACAATACAAGATATAAAAAACAATCATACTGGCGAAGTTGCTAATATATTACAAGATTGTTTACGATATCTTTCTGGTTTAAACATGAAAGAAATATTACAAGGAGACCTGATGTACAGGTCTTCTACTTTAAAGAAAACTACTTATAAAACCTCTACTGGTAAATCTGAACAAATGTTTTCGTTTCAACCTAACACAATTGTTTACATGGTACCAGAAAATTCAGGTCTTGGTCGTAAGATGAACAGTAGTAAACTAGGTATTATATTTCATACAACATATAAAGGTAAGACAATGAATAAGTTGTCTGCTAAGTTTGGTGCTAATGTAAAAAAATTAAGAAGAACACCAACAGTATGGTTTGATGACGCTTCATATAAAGATGTTTCAGGTAATGCAACAATGACAATAGGTGAAATGCAACAGTTACAAAAAACATTAAACATGGCACAAGGTAGTTTAAAACAATCTAAAGAAATGTTAAACAAAATAAAAACAGAAACAAATACATTATCAGTAGGTGTACAGTTGAAAACATATCTTAATAGTTTTATTAGAGCGGCAACAGATTTGCCAAGTACAAAAGAAGTATCTACAAAGTTTAGAGAATACTATGAACAAAGAACACAAAAAGAGATTGATAGTAAGAAAACAGATAAAGGAAAAGAAAAGTATATTGATATACAAAAGACAGGTTTAAAATTTATTGATAGTCAAGGTAAACAAGTTTACTTTGCATGTGCCACTTATAAAACTTTGCAAACAGCAAAGAAAATATTAATAGACAAGTTAAATAAAGTGAAGTCTATAGGTACATTTAAAACAACGCCAAATGGTCTACAATCAACAAATCCAGAAGGGTATGTTGCAGTAGATAAAAAAGGCAAAGCAGTAAAGTTAGTAGATAGAATGGAGTTTAGTTTACAAAACTTTACGGCTGCAAAAAACTGGAAGGGGTAAAAATGTCAGGCAAAGGATTATGGCATAATATTCGCATGAAAAGAAAAGCAGGGAAACCTAAGGCGAAACCTGGTGATAAGGGATATCCTGGACCAGGTGCTTTTGATAGAGCAAAAGAAGATATCAATGTACCAATTAATGTAGGTGATACAGTAAAAGGTGGTAAGTTTAAGAACAAATCAATCAAAGTAAAATCTATAGGTAAGAATGATAAAGGTGATATCACAATAAACGATAAACCATTAATGAAATTTAGATTGACTACAAAAGTTGAAGCTAGAGATTATAAAGATGAATATAAAAAGTTTCAATCTTCTAAAGAAAAAATTGCTTACAGAGCAGATTTAGTAAAATACAATAGAGATAAAGGTACTTATGGAAACGGTGATGGTAAAGACGCTTCACACAAAGGTGATAAAATTGTAGGTTTTGAAGACGCTAGTAAGAATAGAGGTAGAAAAGAAAAGAGTAGAAAAAAAGGATATAAAGAATTAAGAAAAGAACAAGTTGATGACCATGAAGTTTCTATGGCAAGAGGTGAATTACAAGTTACTGCTGACAGGTCGTTAAAACTTGTTTCTTATCTACAAGGTAAATCAGATGAAGGTAATCCTATAGAAGCATGGGTACAATCTAAAATTACCAAAGCAAAAGATTATATAACATCCGTACATGATTATTTGTTGAATAGACCAGAAGACGCCATGGAACAGGCACCAAATACTGCTGACGCTATGAAAAGACATAAGGCAGGTAAGGCAGGTTTTACAGATAAAGCACACTTGAAGGCAAAAGGTTTAATACCTAGGTCTGATGGTGAAAAAAGAAAGAGCGACAAATATAAATGAGAGTAATGTCATTTTTAAAATTTCAGGAAGAACCTAGAATACCTAGGAAAAAAGGACAACCTGCTGGGTCAGATAAACATTCTGATTTATATACAGATGAGAATCCAAAAGGTACTATTAAAGGTTTAGGTTTTAAAGATGTTGCAACGGCAAAAGCAAGTGTTGCTAAAATTAAAGGTTCTGGTAAATCACATGCTCATAAAATACAGGCAGCGATTGCCATGGAACAAAGAGCAAGAGTTATGGGAAAAACTGCTGAAGCGGCAGTATATAGAACTTTTATTAATGCAATGAAGAAAAAAACAAAAGAAAAAAACAAATGATACCATTTATATTAAAAGAAGGTTTATATGACCCAGGCATTTTCAAGGCATTTTTTCTTGCAGGTGGTCCTGGTTCAGGTAAAACTTATGTAACTAGAAAGGTAACTGGTGGTTTAGGATTAAAAAATGTTAATTCAGACGCTGCCTTTGAAACAGGTTTAAAGAAAGCAGGTCTATCTTTAAAAATGCCAGATAGTGAAAAAGAACCAAGAGATAAAGTTAGAGCAAAAGCAAAGGCATTAACACAAAAGAGTTTAGAAGGTTATATTGGTGGTCGTTTAGGTTTAGTTATTGACAGTACAGGAAGAGACTATTCTAATATTGCAAAACCAGTTATGTTATTAAAACAAATGGGATATGATTGTTATATGATATTTGTAAATACAAGTTTAGATGTTGCATTGAAAAGAAATGCCGCTAGAGATAGAACAGTTGCTCCAGATTTAGTAAAAAAAAGTTGGAATACTGTTCAACAAAACATGGGAAAGTTCCAAAGAATATTTGGACAAAAGAATATGATTATACTTGATAATAATAATGCAAAAGAAGATGTATTATTAGGTGTGTATAAACAAGTTTTGAAGTTGGTTAAGAAACCTATTCAAAATCATATTGCGAAAAAATGGATGAAAAGAGAAGCAGAAAAAAGAAAAGCAAAATGAAAAAGACTTTAAAAGAATTACTATCAAAAAATGTAGGTCGTAAACAACCTGTGGTGTTCGCATTTGGCAGATTAAATCCGCCAACACAAGGACATCAAAAACTTATTGATAGAGTAATAACAATGGCAAAACGAGTGAAAGGTTTGCCTGTTTTATATGTTAGTGCTTCACAAGATAAAAAGAAGAATCCACTAAAAGTAAAACAAAAATTAGATTATTTAAAAAAAGTATATCCAAGAGGAATAAAATTATTACCTGCTACGAATAAGGAAAGAACCTTTATGGAAATATTAAAGAATAACTTTGATAAAAAATATACTGATGTTTATATGATTGCAGGAAGTGATAGAGTAGCAGAATTTAAAAGATTAATTTCAAAGTATAATGGTAAAGATTATAACTTTGATACAGTAAATGTGGTAAGTGCAGGTGAAAGAGATCCAGACGCTGAAGGTGTTTCAGGTATCTCTGCTAGTAAAATGAGGGAATTTGCCACAAAAAATGACTATAAAAATTTTAGGAGTAACCTTATGACAGGCACAAAGGAGAAGGATGCCATGAAACTATTTAAAGACCTTAAAAACCAAATGGGTGTTAGAGAAGACATGTTAGCACCTAGCGACAATGAAGAACAAAAAATAATTAGAGAAAATTACCACAACAATGAAATCTTTAATCTAAACGAATATGTGGAAAATTTAAAAGATGGAACTGTAGGTAAAATTATTAAACGAGGACCTAACTATGTACAATATGAAATGGAAGATGGTGGCGTGAAGAAAGCATGGTTAGATGACATTATACCAAGTGAAAGTTTAAATACAGAATTAACAAATGAAGATGTTGATAAGAAAAAATTAGTATTACAAAAGAATAGTAATCAATTAAAATCTTTCAAATCTTTTGATGAAGAAATAAAAGAGTATGATGATGAAAAGAAAGGTTTACCTTTCCCTGGTTATGATAACGCTGCTGATGCTCAAAAAACATTAGGCGTAATGAGAGATAAAAAGAAAAAAGAAAATGAAAAAAAAGATAAGAAAGATAAAGTATTTGCAGTTAAAACACCGGGTCAACCAGCAATTAAAGATGTAGATGATTGGACACAAGGACCTGATAATGCAGACCAAATTCATACAATGAGAACATTTAATCTTAAAACTCCAGGACAGGATAGAGATTATAGTAAACTTGTTACAACAAGAAAGTTCCAAAAGTTTGAAAGTAATGATAAGACAAGACAGGATCCAGATGTAAAAGATAAAAAAGGTACACAACCTGCCAAGTATTATTCTGGTTTAGCAAAATCAACAAAATCTGCTAGAGACGCTCATTTCAAAAAGAAGACAAAGGTTGATGATGACAACCCAGCAGCATATACACCGGCACCTGGCGATAGTAAAGGTAAAACTAAACCATCAGTACATACAAAGAAGTTTAAACAAATGTATGGCGAAGAACCTGAATACATTAATGCTAATGATGTTAAAGAGTGGGCATTAGAGACAACCACTATCAACAAGTTCAAAGACCGTTATCAAACGGAGTGGAGAATTGAGTTAGATAAAGCAGTAGCAGAAATGTTAGAACAAGTAAAGATGGAAGAAAGTAAAGAAGCAGGTCTTAAAAAGAAAGCAGAAAAATCTGGTATGCCAATTGGTGTATTAAGAAAAGTATATAATAGAGGCATGGCTGCATGGCGTACAGGACATAGACCTGGTACTACACCACAACAATGGGCAATGGCAAGAGTTAATTCTTTTGTAACAAAGTCAAGTGGAACATGGGGTAAAGCAGACGCTGACTTAGCAAAACAAGTGAGAGGTAAGTAATATGAAAACTCTAAAACAAGTAGAAGAAATTGATTTAGTATGTGAGGGTATGGTTTATGAACATGAACAAGAAGGTATACAAGAGGCAGAATATCAAGGTAAAAAAGTAAATCTTAATGACCCTGTTCGTTCATCTGGTGGTCCTAAAAAGTTTCATGTGTATGTTAAGAATGCTAAAGGTAATGTAGTCAAGGTTAATTTTGGTGATCCTAATATGAGTATTAACCGTGATGATCCTGGTGCGAGAAAAAGTTTCCGTGCTAGACATAATTGTGACCAAAAAAAAGATAAGACAACCGCAGGTTATTGGTCATGTTATCAATGGCGTGCAGGCGCTAAGGTTGATAATTAGTATAAATAGTAACACGGAGAGAATAAATGACCAGATATAGTACAACCATGGCACAAATCCAAGAGCAGATGATGTTTGAGGAGTATATTGATGGCGTCCTTCAATTAGATGACGAGGCGTTTAATGAATATTACGACAGTTTGGATAGTGACCAACAACAAGAATTAGAAGAAGTAATTGGTAAAATTGCAAAAGGAATAGGCAAGGTTGCTGTATCTCCTATTACATTGCCATTTAAGGCAGTAAAAGGTATTGCAAAAGGTGTTAAGAAGGTGGCAACATCTTCTCCTGTAAAGAAAGCTGCAGGTGCAATCGCTAGAGGTGCAGGTAAAGCAGCTGCCGCTGGTGCTAAAGGTGCAGTCGCAGGTGTAAAAAAAGGTATCAATAGATTATCTGTATCAGGTAGAGCAGACGCTGCTAAAAAGAAGGCAGATAAAATCGCAAAGAGAAACCAAGAAAGAGAAAGACTGGCAAGAGAAAAAGATAGAGTAGACCAGGAACGCCAAAAAGCAAGAGACGCTATGAAGAAAGACATAGAAAGAGAAAAAACTACCTCTGCTGAATATGATCCTAAAAAAGATAAAGAAAAAAAGGACATGAAAGAAGAAGTAGAAGACATAGAAGAATTTTCTGATAGTCAAATCAAAAGGTTACAAAAAGAATATGAACCTTTGAGAGGTAAAGAAACTGGTGTGAATCCACAAAAGTTTGCTAAGCTTCGTAAGATGATGAAACGAATGAAGAAACCTCAATTAATGGCGCTAGTAAAAGCAAACATACCAATTCTAACATCAGCTGCGAAAGCAAGTTTGGTTATTAATCATGGTATGAAATGGTCGTCATTACCAGAAGATTTTTTACCTTATATAGAGGTGTTCGCTGATGATACATTAGATGAACAAAAATCAAAATTTAAAAGTGTTGATACAAAAGTTTTACAAAGAGTAAGTAAAATGATGAGAGGCACAAAACAAGAGAAACAATCAATAGCAAATATGCTAAATTATTTCATGCCACCTGAAGTGGTTGATATGATTAGAGACAAGTTTGGCATTAAAATGCCAAGAGGTAAAATAAAATTTACTGATTTATAAAGGGAGACTAAAATGACTGACAAAAAAATAAAAGGCTGGAATAGTTCGTATTTTGGCGAAGCAAAACCAGGAAGTTTGAAAGATGTAATACAAAATATTACTAACAAACAAAATGCATTAGTAGGTGATAAACCTGTTGTTGCAGACCCAATTACACCTGAACAAGTAGCAAACAAAGAAAAGTTTAATACTGAAGCAAAATATACTGTTTCTATTGAAACAAATAAAAACGATAAATCTGATGACGGTGAAGGCTTAGACGCTGTACAACCTAAAGCAGTAAAGAAGAAGTTTAAAGATAGAAAAGACAAAGACATTGACAATGATGGTGATGTAGATAGTTCAGATAAATTTCTTCACAAAAGACGAAAAGCAATCTCAAAGGCAGTAAAAAAAGATGAAGGCGCTATGAAGCGTGGTGACCATTTAGATACTTTTAAACCTAAACCTAAAAAAGAAAAACATAAACCAGGACATGATGAAGATGAAAAAGGTAAAGATAAGAATGGTGTAAAGGTTCATGGTGAACAAGCTGACAAATGGGAAGCAGTAAGAGCATTTAAAGTATCATCTATGAAAGACGCTTTAGCAAAAGTATATGCTGAAAAATTAGAAGATGATGATACACCAGAGGTAAAAGATACTATCAAAGGTCTTAAAAAAGCAAGTCAATCACATGCTAAACAGGCTAAATCTTTAGAAAAACAAATTAAAGATTAACATGAAGTATTCCGCTCTGGCGGAGACGATTAAAGGCATCCATATTATACAGGAAGCAGATAGTCTCCCAACTATATACTGTGATATGGATGGCGTCTTGGTAGATTTTGCCAAAGGCATTGATAAAATGTTTACGCTTAAATCTAAAGACCCAAGTATGCCGGGACCTATGCAAACGGCAGGTTATTCTGACGCCAAAGATTGGTTAAAAGCACCAATGACGGCGGCAAAATGGCAACCTATACATGATTACCCTATGTTTTGGCCTACACTACCGTGGATGAAAGACGGTTTAAAATTGTGGTCCTACATAAGGAAATTCAATCCACACATTCTATCTGCCTATACACCATTTGATAAGAATAGTATTAAAGGTAAACAATTGTGGATACAACGAAACTTAAAACTAACGGACTCTAGTAGAATCCATTTAGTTAGAAGAAGTGAGAAGCGAGTATATGCTAATGGTAATGTATTGATTGATGATTATGGTAAGAATACTAAAGAATGGAAAAATTACAAAGGTATTCCTATCAAACATAAATCCGCTTCAAGTACAATTTCCTCGTTAAGAAAACTTGGATTTGTATAAATAGTAGTTAATAACTAGTTATAAACAAAACTTAATTAAGGAGAATTAAAAATGGGACTATGGGGAAAATCTACTTCCGCAGATAGTAGACCAAAGTTTCTGAAAGGTGACGGCGCTGAAGGTGCAGGGGGCAAATTAGAAGACGCTCTAGCAACAACTAGAGGCTGGGAACTTAAAGCAGGAACAGCGGCAAGCGGAAACGACAACGCTAGTGCTCAGAGTGAAATTTTAGTCGCAATAGGCGGACTATCTTCTACACTTGGCGCTGCTAACTTAATGTCTGTTGACTGGACTGATGGAACTTACGGACACGCAGGTTCAACTGACTTTGATATCGTATTTACATATGACGAAGCAGTTACAGTAACATCAGCAACGGCAACGGCAAACAACACAATTTCAAACAAAGTATTTACATCAATGCAAATATTAGGTCCAACTGATATGGCTTCAGACGCTGACATGAAAATGCAGTATTACTCTGGTTCTGGTACAAACAGACTTGTATTTAGAGGTAGAATACCTGCAGCTGGTGTTGCAGGCGGTTATATCGCAATTGCAGACGCTACAGCGGCAATGGCAACAGACGGATCTTCAGCAATGGTTGATGGTAACGGAACAACCGTACCTTCAGCAGACGCCGACCACGCAGGTGGTTCAGCGGCAGCAGGTGCTGATGGTGGAAGTTCAATTTGGGGAACCGCTATTAAGCGTACTGGTTCTTCATCAATGACTTTAGAAACTAAAACTGGTTCATCAAGTGGAACATCTTCACTTGTTTTAACTGGTGTTGTTTTAGGTTAATAAATAGAATTAAATGGGGAGAAATAACTCCCCATATAATGATGAGAGTAAAGCGTATGCATACTCTCAGTAGCATTCCCCTAATACATACGGGGTTTATATAAGGAGAAAAAAAACATGGCTGATAAAAAAATCACAGCTTTAACTGACCTAGGTTCTGGTAACATAGCGTCAGCTGACTTACTACATGTTATTGATGATCCATCTGGAACACCAATTAACAAAAAAATATCTATAGCGAGTTTGTTCGCTTCAATTCCAACTGCTGTTGCAATCAATCCAGGTGCTTCTGCTAATGTAACAATTAACAGTTCAGCAACGGACTCTGACTTTATCGTTTCAAATGATGACGAAGAAGCATTTAGAGTAGATGGTGCAAATAGAGAGGTTGTTATTAACGAAGCTTCAGGACAAACAGACCTTAGAGCGGAAACTAATAGTTACTCAACTGCTTTACTTGTTGACGCTTCTGCTGATAATGTACAAATCAACGCTACACCAGTTTTTGGGTTAACTCAATTACTAACAGGTGCAGGTGCGGTTGATGTTGTTTCTGCTATCACAGAGGTAGTATCAACAGGTGCTCAAGCAGGAACTTTTGCTGACGGAGTAGAAGGTCAAATTAAGTTTATTGTTATGAAAACTGACGGTGGAGATTATACAATTACACCAACAAACTTTAATAGTGGTTCAACAATCACTCTTAATGACGCTGGTGACGCTGTATTATTACTATTCACAAATAGTGCATGGTACTTAATTTCTAACCAAGGTGCGACAATAGCATAATAATTAATTAGTGAGGGCGCTACGGCGCCCTTTCTTACCATGGAGTAAATATGAATAAAGAAACACTTGAAGCGAAAAAGACACAGTTACTAGAAAATAAATCAATAGTAATGAACCAGATAAATGACGGTACAAGACTATTAGAAAAGGCGAAAGCAGATTTGAATGCCCTTTTAGGTGCCATTCAGGTCGTTGACCAACTTTTGGAAGAAACTGGAGACATAGATAGGTCAAAGGAGGCGAATAAAGATGGTACAAAGAATTAGATACGGTGCAGGGGGCGTTCCTTACTATGAACAAACAACTGACATTGAAAAAGAAAAGGCTGAATTAGAGGCAAGTTTAAAACAATCTAAAGCGGCAAAAAAAGAACGCCAAGATAAGGCGAAAAAGAAAAAGAAAAAAGTAATACAGGAAATCATGGGAGATGACCTGAACGAAGAAAAGGAGTTATTAGATGAAATCATTTAAAGAGTTTGACAACAAACAGATAGATGAAGTATTAGCTAAAACTACTCCGGTCAATGCACCTGCTGATAGTGATATGGCATTAAACGATATTACAAATGATGAAATCGTTAGTCGTATAAATCACTTTGTTGGTTCAATTGCAAGTATGGAACATATTAATCCAATGGCTGCAGTTAATCATTTAAGAAGTAAGTTACATGGACTAGGTGTAGAGTTTGCTGGGGAAGTTTCTATGCCAGAAACAGTAAAAAACGGAACAGTTAGTATACCATTAAGTAAATTTGGTGGTGTGTATGGAAAAACAGGTGAAGAACCTGCAGGTGAGGTAAAAAATGATGATGGTGTGGTAAGAAATTTATCTCTTACATACGAAACATTAAAAAACGGAGCATGCAAGGTTTACGCTAAATTAGTTTAGGACCTAGAATGAGATTTGATAAGCTAACGAAGGACAATGTCCTTATGTTCGCAATACAAAATTACGACAATCCTCAGGCAGAGGGTGAAAAAGAGTTTTATGATGACATGAAACGCTTTAAGTATCTTAAACGATTGTTTAAGAAGTTCAGTAAGACTGGCATACTTAAAGAACGATTGATTATGAACCACATAATTGTATTAGCAAATGTGTTTGGTCCAGAAGCAGTCAAAGTTTTATTATTCTTTAAGATTGACCAAATGTTTTGGCCACAATTGAAAACTTTTTTAATATTTTTGAATTATATGACTATGGACGAATTGACACAAATCTCTTTAGATGATAAACTATTAGAAACCTTAAAGGGGATATAAATGGCAAGCAGAGCAATAGACGCTTTTATTACTTTTCGTTTTTTAAAATTGTTAGTAACGCCATTTAATAAGACTGAGGCATTTAAGTTAGGTATTATTAATGATAGAGGTAAAGTTTTAAGAAGATATAAGACACTTGAGCGAATAGAAGAAAGGCAAGCATATACTATTTTACACAGGCTCGTTTTCAATATAAAGAAATTAATTGAAAAGATTCCTGGTGGTAAGTCCAGATTGGCGAGTTATGCTGCTGCTCTATTCTTAATTAAAGAGCATGTTGACCAAATGCATGATAGTGATGGAGAATTACTTGAAAAAGAGTTTTATAAATATTTAAAAGATAATGATTTAATTGAAGAAGATGATGGTATTATAAGAGAAGATATCTCATTTGCAGATAAATTATTAAAAGGTTCTTACAGATTAGTAAATGATGTAGGGACAGATGAGGATGATAAAGTGATTGGAAAAAGAGGCGACATAGTATCAGTATATGCTGATAGTCATGCCAAAGATAATGTTATGGGACAGGATGTATTTGAAGTTATACACGATAAAACAAAAGATGTTTTATTAGTAACAGTAGAGGATATAGAAGAAGCATGACCAGGAGTTTTTCAGATTTTTCAGCAGGTTTACTTGCATTGAAAGAGAGTTTAGAAAAGAAAGAAGACATAGCAAATGTCGCTGGTGATGGTGCGGTTTCTATGCCACCCACAGCAAGAAAACCTATCAAAAGAAAGAAGATGACATTTAATGTCTCTCCAGAAGTTTTTGCCGCTTTTAAAAAAGGTAAATCAAAGTTTGAAAAATGGTCAAAATATTTAGACCTAACTGACGAAAGTCAAGCAGCGATATATTCCTGGGCAATCAAAAATCATACAGGTGTTATTATACTACAAAATTCTGTAACAGGAGAAATAAGAGCGATTAGACATAATAGAATGGGTGGTGGACAATGGCACAAATTATCCAGAGGTTTAAAAACAGAAGCAAGTGAATTACCAAAAGAAGTTTTAGATGACGCTGAAGATATAGTAAAAGATTTAAAATCTAAAAAAGCAGACTTTGTAAAAAGATATGGCAAAGACGCTAAGAAAGTTATGTATGCTACAGCAATGAAACAAGCAAAAGCAAAACATGGCATAGAGGGTAAAGAATTTGGTTCTATTATCAAACAAATTAAAGATAGTATAGATAACATTGGTGTTAAAAAAGAAAGTATTAATACACAAGCAGAAAAACAATTGTATGAAACACCAGCAAAACCACACGAAAACAATATAACAGTTTTACGAAATATAGTAAAAGAAAATGTTACAAAGAAAGTAATTTTTGAAAAAGCAGGAACTATGAGGGTTGATCCTGAAACTGCTAAAACATTATTATCCGTATATGATGAATTAGATGAAGCATTAAAGAGTAAGTTTCAAAAGATGTTAAACTTTAATCAAATGGGTCTTAAATCATTAAGAAACATGGCATACGAAATCGCAACATACGGTGAACCTCAAGGTCTAGCAAGACCTATTGCGAGTATAGGTAATATGAAATCACCAAGAAGTCGTCCAGCATACGCTTTAAATGCAAAGAAGAAGAAAGAAATTAAATCTACGGCAAAAGGTCCTGGTCTAGGTACATCTATGCCTATGATGAATATAACAGCGAGGAAGAAATAATGTTAGGACTACAACCAGAATTTTCGTGGAAGAACTCCACAATACTTGCCAAAGCGTCAGCAACGGCATACAATAATTTAAGTGCTTTTCAAAAGCAATTTGATCCAGAAGCAGTAATGTTTGATAAAGACGGTACACAGGTGTTTTGTTGGAAAGATGATAAACATGCTTGTGTTGCATTTAGAGGTACAGAACCAAATCAATGGTCTGATATTAAAGCAGACTTAAAAATAAGACGAGTAAAATGTCCTACAGGATTTGTACATAGAGGATTTAGAGACGCTTTAGACGAAGTATGGACAGATGTAGTGGCATGGATATCTAAACAAAAATGTCAACATGTATTCTTTACTGGTCATAGTTTAGGTGGTGCATTAGCAACACTAGCTGCAAGTAGATGGAACACAGTAACAACACATCTATACACATATGGATCACCAAGAGTAGGTGGTAAGAAGTTTATACAATCATTTCTTACAAGAAACAGATATAGATTTAGAAACAATAACGATATAGTAACAAGAGTACCATTTGAGATATTTGGATATAAACATGTATCAGGTGAAGGTGGTAACTTTATCTATTTTGATATTGATGGTAATGTTGCAACAAAATTTAGTAGATGGTATATGTTTAAACAATGGTGGAAAGGTACATTTAGAGGTGTATCACATTTAAAAGTAGATGGTTTTAGCGACCATTCTATGACTAACTACTACGAATATTGTAAAAGAGAAATGGATAAGTAATGTGGGATATGATTGAAAGAATGGCAAGTGATAGATTGTGGATTTATACTGCTATTTTTGGGTCATTGTTTGGCGCTGCTTTTTTATTTTGGTTTAAAGATACAAGAATGGCAACATGGGGTGTGGCAAAGTTTGACCGCACATTAGAATTTTTAGTAAAGCGTTGGGGTTGGACTTGGTTACAAAATGACCCAGAGGCATGGCGTAAGAAATATCCAAGAATAACAAATAAGATAGACGAATTAGAAGATAGGATAAAAGATTTAGAGAAATTTGATAATCAATAAAGAAAGTGATTAAGATATGAAAATAAGCGATAATACATCCGTGGCAATGCCAATGAGGAATTTAATTTCCATTGTTGTAGCTGTAGGATTAGGTGTATGGGCCTACTTTGGGATAGTTGAAAGATTAAACCAAGCAGAAACAAATATCATTTTAATTAAAGAAGATATTACTAATGAAACTAATAGACTTGATGGTACAATTTTAAGTTTAAAAGAAGGTGATATTGATGAAAACACAGAATTTAGGATTAAATGGCCGAGAGGGGAAATGGGTACTCTTCCAGCTGATAGTGAACAATATATGCTGATAGAATTTCTATCAGGACAAGTGGAAACTATGCAGGCACAAATGGAAGGTATGATGAATAATTCCGTGAACATTAAGAGGTTGCAAACTGATATTGAAAAGATGTTATCAGATATAGAAGAACTAAAGGATAGAGTTAGACAAAATGGTTCTAATATGACAATTGGGGAGTAAATATGGAAAATGTATTAGTATGGGCTTTGCTAATGTTTTATAGTGAAGGCAGCAATATAAATGATTTTAACACAGCTGATGAATTTACATTAACAGACGGATTAACTAAATGTTTATCAATGAAAAGAGAAGCAACAAGAAATTCAGATAATGTACAATGGAGATGTATGCAAGCGAAAGTAGATTTAGAAGTTGACGCTACTGGAACTTTACATATATTGAGGTTAAAAGAAGAAGTAAAATAAATAATGTTTAGTAGTTTAAAAATAGGTTTGGTTTTGTTAATGATGGCAGGTGCCGGTGGAGGTTTTCTATATGTCAAAAAATTACAAAAAGATAACGAAATACTTAAAGTTAATCAAGCAAAACTTGAAACGGCAGTTGAGGAAAGTTCAGCTGTCATTGAACAACAAACGAAAGACTTGGGGAAAATACGAGAAACATTAAAAGTAGTTGAAGCTCAAAAGGCAAAACTACAAAAAGATAAAGACGCTTTAAGTAACAGACTAGGTAAGCATGATATTGGTAATCTTGCAGAAAACAAACCTGGTCTAGTAGAAAAAATAATTAACAAAGCAAGTGATAGTGCTACCAGATGTTTAGAAATTGCAAGTGGTAGTCCTTTGACGGAAGAGGAGATAAATGGTACGCCTAATAGAGAATGTCCTGGTTTTTGGCCTGATAATACTGTTTCTGAATAGTTGCGCTGGGTTAGCAGTAAAGGAGATATCTAATTATAAGATTGAAAAAAAGCGGGAACCGTTAGCGTTAGATGCTCCTACCCCTTTAGACTTACAGGATGTAGATTGGATTATAATAACTAAAGATAATGCTAACGAAGTTTTTGAAAAGATTAAAAATGATAAGAATGGTGATTATGCTTTGTTTGCAGTTACAGATAAAGGTTATGAAAAACTTGCTCTGAACATGGCAGATATCAGAAACAAGTTGGCGGAACAAAGACAAATAATTCTGTCATATAAGGAATACTACGAGGGTGGCGAATAACATAGATGATTTGGTTAAAGATATTGCAACGCTAAAGGCTGATGTTAAACAATCAAGTCAAATACATTCAAGGTTAGATGACGCTATAGTTAGATTAACTGATATTTCTTCAAGTATCAAATCTATGTTAGCAGTACATGATGAGAAGATAAGACGAGTTGATTCCTCACAGGAAGATATTCTATCTCTACTAGAAGATAGAAGACGAGAATGGGAAGTTGACTTAAAAGAATTACATAGTAGAATATCGACACAAGGACGAGAATTACGAGAGGCAATCCAAGATACTACTTTACGAGGTGAAAGACAACACCGTGAACACGCTGAAGCTATTGAGAAAGTTGAAGACGCTTTATCTAATAGAGTTGGCGTGTTAGAAAAATGGCGATGGTTAATTATTGGTGGTGCAATACTACTAGGTTTTATTATACAAAACATGGATATGTTTGGATGAGATTATTTGATTGGTTTATAATTATGATATTAGGTGGTTATCTAGGTTACATTTTTTTACTTGCATTAATCAACACATTTTGCGACTGTATTTAGAGTAGCACATTACTGGCACATTATTGGCACAGTCCTGCCATGTTCAAAATGCATAGAGACTATTCAAATATAATGCATTACAAACATGTTAAAATATGTTATAATATGATAAATATTTTTGAACATGAAAGGAAAAAAGTGGCAACATTTATACAAAACATCTTGGAAGCATTTAGGGTTCCATCTATCGCTTATGGCAATAATTATGATAATGTGGATCCAAATTTGGTCCGTTATTTTAGGACTGAATATGGAAGGGACTGGCAGAGCGAACTTAATCATCACCTCTATAAAATCAACAAAAATAAGTAAAGACTAGGCTTGACTTTTTAGCGGTTTTGTGATATAATACATAGTATTATGAAACTGACAAAGTTATTTCCACGAATTATAGGCGAGACTACCAACAAAGACTTTGATTTACTAGAGGATATCTACAAAATACGAGATAATCCCTCTGGTACTCCAAAGAGTTGGGTATCAAATAAAACTTACAGTACATTTGGAAGAGACTTATGGGACTACCCAGCATTTCATCCTTATATGAAGTGGCAAGATAGTCAAGTCTTACAATATACATATGATTTAGATTATGAGTTTGAAAAGTTTAAATGTCAAACTTGGTTTAACATATATAAAAAGAATGACTTTCAGGAATTGCACAATCACGGCAACGAAGATATAAGTACAATCTTTATGGTCAAAGGACCTACAGAAAGTGCATATACATATTTTAAAGACTTTGCTTTACAAGACCAATATCGCTTTGACTTTGAAGAAGGTAAACTGTTGATATTTCCATCACATATGTTGCATGGAGTATCTCAACACCAATTAGATGATGAAAGGATTACTATTGCTAGTAATTATAAATTAACTTGATAGACTTACAATATTTACACCAGATTTCCCACAAACTAGATAGATTTAAAAAGAAAAATCAAAACTTATATAACTTTAGATGTCCCTATTGTGGCGATAGTCAAAAGAAACAATCTAAAGCAAGAGGTTTTGTTTATCGTAGTAAACAAGATTATTTCTACAAATGCCATAATTGTGGTAAAGGTACTACATTAGGTAAACTTATAGAACATATTGACCCAGATTTATATAAGAAGTGGGTAGTAGAGAAGTTTAAAAAAGGTTCTAAACAACACAAAGAACCTGATTTTGATTTTAAACCAGTAAAGTTTCCTGATAGTAACTTAAATAAACTTACTAACTTTTCAAAGTTATCATCTGACCATCCGGCACTAGACTTTATCACTAAAAGAAAACTACAAGATTATATTGATAAATTTTATTTTGCACCTAAATTTATGACATGGGTAAACAGTATGATACCTAACAAGTTTCCAGAAGTAAAGAATGACCATCCTAGAGTAGTAATACCATTCTTTGATACAAGTGGTAAGATGTTTGCTTTTCAAGGTCGAGCATTTGGTAAAGAAGAACCAAAATATATAACAATTAAACTAGATGAGAACAAAAGAAGAATATACGGACTTGATACTATAAACATAAACAAAGATATTAAAGTTGTAGAAGGTCCTATTGATAGTCTATTTTTGTATAATGCCGTAGCATGTGCTGGTGCAGATATGGTTTTACCTAGAACAAAAAATAATGCTGTGTATATCTTTGACAATGAACCAAGAAATACCGTAATTATTCAAAAATTAGAAAATTTAATTACTCAAGGTTACCGTGTATGTATTTGGCCTAAAAGCATAAAAGAAAAGGATATCAATGATTTAATACTTGCAGGTTACTCAAAAGTAGAGATAGAGGATATTATAAGTAGTAACACATTTTCAAAATTATCAGCAATACAACAATTAAACAATTATAAGGAGGTATAAATTGTCCCCAGACGCTATACAAGTTAAGAAACGAAACGGTAGGGGGTTAGAACCTCTGGATATACAAAAGATACATTCCATGGTAGGATTTGCATGTGAAGGTTTGTCTAATGTATCTGAAAGTCAAGTAGAAATGTCAAGTGGATTACAATTCTATGATGGCATGACTACAGATGAGATACAACAAATATTAATAAAATCAGCAAATGACTTAATCACTTTAGAAAATCCTAACTATCAATATGTAGCGGCAAGATTGTTACTCTTTAGTCTTCGAAAATCTCTCCATCACAAATTATGGGACCACCCAACAGTAAAAGAACATGTACAGAAATGTATTGAGTTAGGTGTCTATGACAAAGAAATTGTAAACTGGTATGATGAGGATGAATTAGACCAAATGAACGGTTTTATAAAGCATGATAGAGATTATTTATTTTCTTATGCAGGTATTCGTCAAGTTATAGATAAGTACCTAGTACAAGACCGTTCAAATGGGTCTATATTTGAAACACCGCAATTCATGTATATGATGATAGCGGCAACATTATTCAGAAATTATGATAAAGAAAGGAGAATGAGTTATGTTAAAAAATATTATAATGCGATTTCAAATCATCTTATCAATATTCCCACACCTGTTATGGCTGGTGTTCGTACTCCTCTTCGCCAGTTTGCTAGTTGTGTTTTGGTCGATAGTGATGACACTTTGCCTAGCATTTTCTCTAGCGACATGGCTATTGGGCGTTATGTTTCCCAAAGGGCAGGAATTGGTATCAACGCTGGGAGAATCCGTGGAATCAACAGTAAGATTAGGGGTGGAGAAGTCCAGCATACTGGCGTTGTCCCTTTTCTCAAAAAATTTGAAGCAACCGTTAAATGCTGTACACAAAACGGTGTACGAGGCGGGTCAGCGACTGTACACTTTCCTATCTGGCACCAAGAGATAGAAGATATTATTGTTTTAAAGAACAATAAAGGTACGGAAGATAATAGAGTTAGAAAACTAGACTATTCTATACAAATATCAAAAATATTTTACGAAAGATTTATACAAGGTGAAGATATAACTTTATTCTCACCACATGAAGCACCAGGTCTATATGACGCTTTTGGTACGGAAGAGTTTGATGAAATGTATATGATGTATGAAAGAAAAACTAGTGTAAAGAAAAAGAAGGTATCTGCTCAAAAATTATTTGGTGATATCTTAAAAGAAAGAGCAGAAACAGGTCGTATTTACATAATGAATATTGACCATTGTAATACTCATTCTAGTTTTAAAGACATGGTAAGAATGTCAAATTTATGTCAGGAAATAACACTACCTACAGACCCATTACAACACATTGATGGCGAAGGAGAGATTGCATTATGTATTCTATCTGCTATAAATATGGGTTCAATTTCAGATAAGGAAGAGTTAGAAGGACTATGTGATTTATCTGTACGAGGACTAGAGGAGTTGATTGACCTCCAACAATATCCAGTTAAGGCAGCAGAGATATCAACAAAAGCAAGGCGTAGTTTAGGCGTTGGTTATATTGGTCTGGCACACTTCTTAGCAAAGAACAAAGTTAAGTATGAAAGTAAAGAGGCATGGAGATTAATTGATGAATATACTGAAGCATTCCAATATTATTTACTTAAATCAAGTAACGAAATAGCAAAAGAGAAAGGTGCTTGTGAATACTTTGATAAGACTAAATATTCAGATGGTATACTACCTATTGACACTTATAAGAAAGATGTTGATACACTAGTTAAAAGAAAGTTGAGTTATGATTGGACTGCTCTTGGAAAGAGTATCAAAGAAACCGGACTACGACATTCCACATTGTCAGCACAAATGCCTAGTGAAAGTTCGTCTGTGGTGTCAAATGAAACGAATGGTATTGAACCGCCCAGAGACTACTTGTCTATTAAGAAAAGTAAAAAAGGACCACTTAAACAAATAGTACCTGGTTACCCTAATCTAAAAAATTATTACACTTTACTATGGGATATGCCTGGTAACGAAGGTTATATTAATATAGTTGCAGTTATGCAAAAGTATTTTGACCAAGCGATATCTGGTAACTGGTCATATAATCCTGAACAGTATGAGGGTAATGAAGTCCCTATTTCAGTTATGGCAAAAGATTTGTTGACTACATATAAACTAGGTTGGAAAACATCTTATTATCAAAATACATATGATAGTAAAAGTGATAATGATGAACCTGCTCATAGTATAGGAGGTCCTGAACAAGAATTAAAAACTAGACAAGAATTTAATTCAAAGGAAGAATATGAGGAATATTGTGAGAGCTGTGCTATATGATAAAAGTTTTTGATAACAAAGTACCTTATCATGTACAATCTGATGTATATAATTTTATTATCAATTCAACATTTGAGTTAAAAGGTTGGCAAGATAGAAACGATATTGAAAAGTTTGATTTACATAGTAAGTGGAGTATTGACGATATAAGAAACTCTAAACTTTATCCTTACATAGATAACATACAATCATTTGATAACTTTGATTATTGTATGGTCAATCTAACAAAACCTGGTGACCATTACTATACACATACACATGGTGAAGGTTCAAATATTGTATTATACTATGCTAATTTAGAATGGCAAGATGGTTGGGCAGGCGAAACATTATTTTATGATGACCAAAGAAACTGTAAAATGGCATATGATTATGTACCAGGAAGATTATTAATGTTTGATGGTACAGAACCACATAGTATTCGTCCACAATCATTTAGTGGACCTCAATATAGATTTACAGTATCAGTATTTTTTAAGGACAAAGCATGATTACAGTTATTGAAAATAAATTTGAAAAAAGAGAAATGGAACATCTTATTAATATCTATGAAAAGAATATTAATTTAAGACAAATAGACAAATACGGTACGGAAGTTATAAGTTGGTTTGATTTACCAGAAGAAATAGACGATAATACTTTATTTGTATCCAGAATATTAACACAATATGCTCAGATAATTAATAACTATACTTACTTTACAGGTAAAAATGATTTGAAGGTAAGGTATATACATTTAGAAAAACACTACAATGGTAATGTTAAAGAATGGGATAATGAAAAAGCATGGAACAGATTAAACATACACATTCCATTAAACAAAGTATCTGGTGGTGCCTATAAATTTGTAGGTAGTACGGTTTATCCTAAACCAGGTTATGTTATAATGTTTGATGGACTAGAAAATTGGTGGTCAATTGATAGCGTGAACGAAGGAGAAAAACTATATAAACTAGTAATACAATATGAAAATGTTGACCCTAGTTTAGACTATGACGGTAAGGAGAATGAATGAGTAAGAGTGTCTATAATAAAAATGCAAAAGTAGATTTCACTAAACAACCTATGTTTTTTGGTGAAGACAATGGAGTACAACGGTATGATACATTTAAGTATCCTGTTTTTGATAAACTAACAGACCATCAATTAGGTTTGTTTTGGCGACCACAAGAAGTATCTTTACAAAAAGATAGAAATGATTGGGCAGAATTACGACCAGAACAAAAACATATATTTACAAGTAATTTAAGATATCAAACATTATTAGATAGTGTACAAGGGCGTGGTCCATGTTTAGCATTTTTACCTTTCTGTTCTTTACCAGAAATAGAAGGATGTATATTGGTATGGGACTTTATGGAATCTATACATTCCAGGTCTTATACATACATAATAAAAAATGTTTACAGTAATCCTGGTGAAGTTTTTGATGAGATATTAAAAGATAAGTATATCACAGAAAGAGCAGAAGCAGTTACAAAAACTTATGATGAATTAATTAATGACGGTCAAAGATGGGTACTTAATAGAGAAGGTGACCTAAAAGAAGTAAAAAGAAAACTTTGGCGTGCTTTAATTAATGTGAATATATTAGAAGGCATAAGATTTTATGTTTCATTTGCATGTACATTTTCTTTTGGTGAATTAAAACTCATGGAAGGAAGTGCAAAGATTATATCACTAATTGCAAGAGACGAAAGTCAACATCTTGCAGTAAGTCAACATATAATTAAAAACTATATGAAGAATGAAGGTGATAAGCAAATGTTACAAGTCATTAAAGAAGAAGAACAACATGTCATTCAAATGTATAAAGACGCTGTAGACCAAGAGAAAAGGTGGGCAGAATATCTATTTAAAGATGGTAGTATGATAGGTTTAAATACAAAATTATTATCTAACTATGTTGAATGGATTGCCAATAAACGAATGAGAGCAATAGGACTAAAACCATTATACGACCAACCTGCTAATCAAAATCCATTACCATGGACAGAGCATTGGTTAAATAGTAGAGGTCTTCAAAATGCTCCACAAGAAACGGAGATAGAAAGTTATGTTGTTGGTGGTATTAAACAAGATGTCGAAAAGGACAGTTTCAAAGGATTTGCATTATGATAATTTGTGAGGAGTGTGAGGCAGAATTTAAGATAAAGGTACTAAATGAATTACCAGTAAAATTTTGTCCATGCTGTGGCGAAGCATTGCATAATGATGGTGAATGGGAAATAGATGATGAAGACACAATCAGCGAAAGCTAAAGGTAGACGATTACAACAATGGTTTAGAGACTTACTTATAGAAACTTTAGGTATTCATCCTGAAGATATTGAAAGTAGGTCTATGGGTGCAGGCGGCGAAGACTTAATAATGGCAAGAGCGGCAAGAGAAAAGATACCTGTAAGTATTGAATGTAAGAACCAAGAGAAAATTAATATTTGGGAATCATATAAACAAGCAGAACAAAATTCTGGTAAGTATGAACCTATAGTTGTATTCTCAAAAAATAATCACCCTAAATTAGTTTGTGTAAGTGCAGAATATTTTGTGAAGTTACATAAATGATACTAACAGGTGTAGATAGCAACCACGAGGATATACTTGACTGGTGGATAAAAAATGCAAAGAAATTCGTAAAGAACGAAACAATAGGTGTTTGGGATTTTGGTATTACACCTATGACAAGAAGTATTATCGAAAATAATCATCCTGATATTTGGTTATCAAAACCATTAGAAAAACATAAAACATCAGGTTGGTTCTACAAATTACACGCTGTTATAGAAGCACCTGAAAAAAGAGTTGCATGGTTAGATGTAGATTGCGAAATATTAACTGATATATCAGATGTATTTGATTTAGTAAAACCTGATACAATAGGTCTTACTAGAGATTGGGTAAGAGACGATTGGTGGGCAACAGGTGTGATTGTAGTAAATGATAGACCATCTTTGTTAGAAACATGGAATAATAGATTAAACAAAGGTGATGGTATAAGAGGTGACCAAGAGGCATTGAAAGATTTAGTAGGAAGACACACCCACCCACAGATAACAGAATTACCACAAGAATATCAATGGTTGAGAATATCGCTAAATAAAGGCAGAAATAGTCCAGATAAAAAAGTTATACATTGGACAGGACCTAAAGGCAAAAAATTTATAAGAGAACATTTACAACATGGAAGAAAGTACACAGGACAACAAGTATGATAAAAGATAATACGATATCTATTTTGACACCAACAAGAAACAGACCAAACAATTGTGAAAGATTTATAAAATCAATTTACAACACAGCAAAAAATCCAGGCAATATTGAATTACATTTTTATGTTGATAATGATGACCCAAGTTTAGAGGCATATAAGTCTTTAGCAAAACATTGTTATGAAGAATATAATAAATTTTATAAATGTGAGTTTGAGTTTGGTGAGCCAATGTCAGTTTCACAATCATGGAATATTATTGCAACCAAGTCAACAAGTTATCTTTTGATTATGGGTAATGATGATTTAATTTATAGAACACCTGAATGGGATACAAGACTTATACAAAACTTAGCAATAAAATATAAACAAGACCCATTATGGGTATCATGGTTTAATGATGGCATAAATGCTGATAGACATTGTGCCTTTCCTATTATTAGTAGAGAATGGTATGATACAGTAGGATATTTTGCACCAGGTTGTTTTAACTTTGGTTACAATGATACATGGGTTTTTGATATTGCAAAAAGATTAGATAGAACACATTATATACCTGATATATTAGTTGAACATATGCATTTCTCAAAAGGTAAAAGTGATATGGACGATACATATGCTCGTAATAGAACACAATCAAAAGGCAATCTATATGCAATTGATAAAGGTATATTCTTCCGTGCTGACATGGTAAAAAGACGAGAAGAAGAAGCCGCAAATGTACAAAAGTTAATTGATAAACTTGAAGGTCCTAATTTAATTGCAAAAGAAATAGAAGAAATAAATGAATATGAATTAGAATGGGTATATAAATTAAATAAAGAATGGTCAGGTGCAAGTCATAAGTTAAAAGAAGACCCATTACCAGAACAAACAAAACAATTTAAGGAGTTATGTGAAAGTATTAAAATGCATGGCATGAAATATCCTATATTGATTGATAGTCAAAATAGAGTATTACGAGGCAATCAACGAGTATGGTATGCTATTGATAATGGTTTAAAATGTATAAGTTGTTATAGAATTAGAGATAGTGAGATTGATAAGTGGATACAAAAGACATACATAAATAGAGAAGAATATCCATGAAATATGCTATCTATAGAATACACTACGGACTAGACCACCTAGGTAAATCATTAGATAGTATTGTTAATCATGTTGACAAAATATTCGTCTTTTGGTCTAAACAACCTTGGTATAAAGAATGTAAAAATCTACCACCTATGAATGAGAATGTTGGAGAATTTTGTAAGAAGTATAGTAAAGTTACAGTATTTGAAAGAGAGTATGACCAACCAGACAATCAATTTAAAAAAATGTATGATGAGATATGTGCATATTATCCTAGACCTCATCAAGTCTTAATGATGGAACCTGATATGGTTTGGGGTGATGAGATAAAAGAAATTTGGAATATAAAAGAAAAAGAAATGTCTTTTTATCAAATAGAGTTTTGGAAAACAGACGAGTGGTATATCAAAAGAAATAGACAAGGTCCTACCTTGTGGAATGGAGCGCCTGATAGAACACAAAAAGGGTGTTGGAATACAAGAGATTTAGCACACCCAACAATCAGGTGTTATAACTATGGTTTCTGTTTATCAAAAGAAGTCATGTTATACAAACATGAAGTGGCAATACAATCATCTAAATATTATAGAGATAGTCAACCAAGTGTTGAATGGTATGAAAAGAAATGGCTAAATTGGACACCAGAGACGGAAGATTTAGAAATATCAGAAAACTATAAACATTATATAAAGAGAGCAGAACCATGGCATTACCCAAAATAAGAGATTACGAACCAGTTAGAGTTTTTCATGGTAAAGGTTATGAAATAGGTCTTTACAAAAATGATAAAGAATATATCATGTACAGACATGCTGCTCGTGGTAAAGTAAAAAACTTTGTAAAGAATTATGAATACATTGATAATAATGATGTATCACACCTACGACCAATAACACCAGAAATTGGCGAACAGATATTACAAAGAGTAGAAAAAGGTATGAAGTATAGTAATATCTATATCTTCTATGATGAGACACCTAGAGAAACAGAATTAGAACACGAACCAAGCGAAGAAGAACACAAATTTACCTCTACAGGTATTAAGTGGTGGCGTCACCAAGAAGCAATGATGAATTACAAAAATGGTGACCCTAACACAGTTATTTCTACACACATAAGTCCAGAAGGTGCATGTAATCTTAAATGCCCTTATTGTAGTGTAACCTATAGAGATACACATAGTCGTATAGACATGGACACAATTAAAGACTATGTAACAAAATTGAAAACGAGAGGATTGAAAGCAGTAATATTAACCGGTGGTGGTGAACCTACTGCTTACAAACATTTTAATGATTTAGTAAGATGGTTATATGGAGAAGGATTACAAGTTGCATTGATTAGTAATGGTAGTAAAGCATATTGGAGAAAAATTGATGAAGATGTTTGTAAAATGTTCACATGGGTTAGAATATCTATTAATGTGTTTTTTGATTGGGAAAACAGAATAGGACTACCACTAGAAAAATTTGATATGTCAAAAACGACTATAGGTAATTCTATGGTCTATACAGTTGAACATGAAGCGTCAGACGAAGTAATGGCAGATAGAGTTGGTCTATTAAATAAAGTATCAAAAGTAGCAGACGCTTGTGGCAGTAAATATATTAGACTATTACCTAATTGTTTATTACAACAAGAAAATTTAATTAGACAACATAGAAGTTTAGATAATGTATTGAAACAAGTAAAAGATAAAAGATTTTTTCATCAATACAAAATACATGGCGCTCCTTCACAAAGCACATGCCATCAAAGTTATTTTAGACCGTATCTTTCTGAGGAGATACATAAAGAAACAGGTAAACCTGGTACAGTTTATCCTTGTGATAGTGTAGTTTTAAATGATAACTATGAACATTTCCATGAAAGATATCAATTATGTCATGCCTCAGATGTACTAGACTATATGGATAAAAAAGTAAAACATAAATTTGACGCTCACAAAGATTGTGCAGGTTGTGTCTTTACAAACAATGTTAATCAATTAGATGATTTTATTAATGGCAAATTGGATAGATTTGCAGAATTTGGAGAACCACTTGAACATGAAAACTTTATTTAACGAGAACGAATACTTTAACGAAGACTACTACGAAAGAGGCGCAGAAACAGGTAAGTCTTTATACTCACATTATAGATGGATGCCAGAATTGACCATACCTATGGCACATCATATTGTATTATATACAAAACTATTACCCAAAGAAAAAATATTAGACTTTGGTTGTGCTAAAGGTTTTACTGTAAAAGCATTAAGACTATTAGGTTACAAGGCATTTGGTGTTGATGTATCTGAATATGCAGTAAATCAAATAGAAGAAAAGACAAGAAAATGGTGTGGTGTTATAGAACCACAAGACGCTTTAGTTTGTGCTGAAGGTGGGTATGACTGGATACTATGTAAAGATATATTAGAACATATACCTTATGATAAGATTGATAAACAATTAAAGGTTTTATATAATGGTGGTAAAAAATTAATGGCAATGATACCACTAGGTGATGGTGAGAAGTATGTTATTGATAGTTATGAATTAGATAAATCACATTTTATAAGAGAGAATATAGAATGGTGGGGTAAAAAGTTTGAAGACGCCGGTTGGCGAATAGATATGGCAACACATGATATGGGACCATTTAAGAAAAACTGGCAATTTGCACCAGAAGGCAATGCCTTAATTATAGCAAGCAGACTTGGAGATTAATATGAACGAAATACAAACTATATCTAACTGGATAAAAGACTACGCTACTAACGCCAAAAAAACGACATTAGTTGTAGGCGTATCAGGTGGTATAGATAGTGCCGTGGTATCAACCTTATGTGCAAAAACAGGACTTAAAACTATACCTATGGTCATGTCAATTGGCAACAAAGACATATTAGGTTTAGAACATGCCTGGTGGTTAGATGAAAACTTTCCTAACATTAGTAGAAGAATTATCAACATGGAAAAAATATTCCACGAATTTGAAAAAGCAAGTATGTATATTAATGCTGCCAATAAATTGGCATTTGCCAATACAAAAGCAAGATTACGAATGACTATGTTATATCAAATGGCACAATCTGAAAATGGTCTTGTGGTGGGTACAGGAAATAAAGTAGAAGATTTTGGTGTAGGTTTCTATACAAAATATGGTGATGGTGGTGTAGATATATCACCTATTGCAGATTTCTATAAAAGTGAAGTCAGACAAATGGGTGTAGAGTTAGGTGTATTAGAAAAGATTATAGAAGCAAAACCTACAGATGGTTTATGGGAAGATGGTAGAACAGACGAAGACCAATTAGGTATGAGTTATGAAGAAATAGAAAAGGCAATGAAACAAGATGAAACCCATACAATCGTTACAATAAAAAAAGATATTAATAAGTTGAATACATATAGAGAAATAAGAAAAGCGAATTTACATAAAATGGTACCAATACCGGTATACAGGAGGAAATAATGAAAGTAGGATTTATAGGTTTAGGTAAACTTGGCAGAGACGCTGCTGAAGTGTTAGCTGAAAAACATGATGTTGTAGGATATGATTTAGATATTTTAAATATAGATACAACAGTTACCAAAGCAACACAATTAAAATATGCTTGTGAAAATAGAGACATAGTTTTAGTTGCAGTACAAACGCCACATCATCCTGATTATGATGGTAAAGAACCTACAAGTCATTTGCCACCTAAAGATTTTGATTATTCACATATTACTAAAGCAGTAAAAGATGTAGATGATTGTATAGATGAAGGTACATTGATTGCAGTTATATCAACAATGTTACCTGGTACAGTAAGACGAGAAATAGAACCATTAGTTAAAAGAGGAAAGTTTATATACAATCCTTATTTGATTGCTCAAGGTACTGTAAAGTGGGATATGAAAAATCCTGAAATGATTATGATAGGTACAGAAAATGGTTATAAGAGTAGAGAAGTAAAAGCATTAAGAGACTTATACGACCCTATACTAGAAAAAGAAAATACAAGATATGAAATAGGTACATGGGAAGAAATAGAAGCATTGAAAGTTTTTTATAATACTTTTATTTCTACTAAACTTGCATTGGTTAATATGATACAAGATGTGGCAGAAAATATAGGTCATATGAATGTAGATGTGGTAACAAATGCATTAAAAGATAGTACACAAAGAATTATGGGACCTAGTTATATGAAAGCAGGTTTTGGTGATGGTGGTGGTTGCCATCCTAGAGATAATATTGCTTTACGAGTATTGAACGAAAGATATAAATTAGGTTATGATTTGTTTGATAGTATTATGAAAGCAAGAGAAGAACAAGCGGCAAATATGGCAAGATATTGTTTGAAGTATCAAATGCCTGTAGTAATTTTAGGTAAAGCATTTAAACCTGGTATTGACCAAACAGCAGGAAGTCCTTCTATGTTAGTTGGTTGGTATATTGAAAAACTAGGTAGTCAAAAAGTTTACTATGACAAAATACCAGACGGCAAAGCATATACTATTCTTATACACGATAAAGGTTTAATACCTGAAACATGGGATAATCCTGGTAGTTGTATTATAGATCCTTATAGAGAATTAGGACCTGTAAAAAATCATACGGTGAAACACTATGGTAACACAAACAGATAGAAGACTTGGTACAAATGTACTAGTGCAAGTAGTTAATCTGTGGCAAACAATACCACAAGACATTGTAAATTCACAAAGAGGTATACAAGAAGCATATAATGCCTATATTGAATATCTAAATGTACGATTGAATATGGTACGAGATAGAGAGTGGAAGGTAAATCTTTCTATAGAACAACATGGCGAGACGGAAGATAGATGGTTAAATCAACCATTCTTTCAAATTAAACCAGGTGATACACAAAGAAAATTTATACCAGCAGATGAATTAAAGTCATATGATAGAATTGTTATCTGTGGGTTGTGGTTAAAAGAACAAGTATTAGACGAGTTCTTAAAGATAAAAAAAGTCAATGTTAATACTTTCATTGCACCAACACTATGTTTTCCACAAAAGTGGGGATATGATAAACATGTTGAGAAACATTTTCATCAACGAGTGTTGGCAAACGATTACATGTACCTATGATATTTGGCGTACCATACTGGAAATATAAGATTGACCCAAAACAATTTTCAGCTGACATATTGAAGGATATAGAGTATAATTATTCTGTTGATAAAGATAGAAATAAATGGGATAAAAAATCTTATGTCAATAGTAACTTACATCATAGTAATAGAGATAGAGGCAATAGTAAGTTTAGAGAAATACAATACAAATCAGTTGTTCCTCTTTACAATAATATATTCAATAGATTTGTTAAAGAGTTGGAACTTACAGGTAGTTTTGATTACACATTTCAGATAACTAACTATACTGCTATGACAAGTGGTCAATATATGAGAGCACATAATCATATTGGCGATAGTGATTTTACTTGTATTCATTATTTAAAGTTTAATAAAGACAAACACCAATCAACAGTATTTCACAATTCACATCATTGGGCAAGAGACTATCAATATTTACGACCAGAGTTTTACAAAAGACTAGACATAAGAAACGAAAAACATAGTTATCTATTACAATACTTTCAAGTTCCTACAGAGCAAGGAGATTTTATCATAACACCATCAAGTGTGGTACACGAAGTTCCTACCTTCAATTCTGATGAATTAAGAGTTACCCTTGTCGTAAATCTTCAAATTAAGTAGAACAAAAAGAGAACAAAAGTGTGCAGAATGTCGCACCTACGCTAAACCATTGAAAAATAACACTTTTAATTTCACTTTTTTAACCTTTTTTTGTTGACTTTTGCTTCATTTTAGTCTATAACTATAGATATGATAAAAAAAATTATATTAACTTACATTGCTTTAGCAGTTCTAACTCTGCTATTTTTCTACCAGTTAGACCAACAATTAATGATGAGTGCTGTCTAATGTTTCATATTGTATATACTAGACACCTACATGACCGTGAAGACTATGGGTCTTTTGACAATACCTGGACAGTTTTACGAAATGTACCTTACAGTAGAATTAGTGAGTTTACTAAAGATAAACTTATTGAAATGGCGTCAGATTGTGATATCAAATATAAAGCATATATTGATAATACTTATTCTCAATTAGAACAATCTAATTGGGACAAAGACCAATGTTACGCTACAGAATGTTGTATTATAGATGACGCTGAATATTTCTTTACTTATAAAGACGCTTATCCTGATACTTATATTCCAACAGCGATTGACGAAAAAGAAGACTATTTATATAACTATGGACAAATGAGTAAGTTCATGGTACAACATGATTATGGGAGAGAATAATGATTGACGATATTAAATTGATTGAAAGAATGGACAAACTTATAGAGTTAGGTGAAGATCCAAACTATACTGCTGAACAAAACTTAATGTATGTTATGGGTGCTTGTCGTGGTATACAAAGAAATGCTGAGAGAAGAATTGAAGAACATGAAAAAGCATATGCACCAAAACCATTAAAAAGAGGCACAGGTTTAAGTGGTGTAAGAGGGCGAGGTTTAAATGCCTAATTTTGATTACGACCAATTTATGAAAACAGATATAGTAAACTATGACGACCTAGATAGCGCTGTTAGACAAGTAATCACAGACGCTTTTACGAAAATGGAGAATGCTATTGACCATTTTAATGAGAAAAACCAAGATGATATAGAAGTAGATACTGTTGATTTATCTAGTAAATTTGACAGTATATATGACTATGTTGACGATTATATAGATTAGGCTTGACATTTATATCAAAATATGATAGGATACAGACAATGGCATTAATTTATACACATAACAGTTCACCAAGACGCTTCAAGCGTGTTGTAAAGAACAAGAAATATTATGAAGCGCTTGCTGAGAGAGACAAGTTATTGAGACGATTAGGTATTGACCCCAACAGAAAGATACCAAAATACAGACCAGAGAAAATGAAAATACATACTGCCCCTGTGGCTCAATTGGTAGAGCAGACGATTTGTAATCGTCAGGTTGCAAGTTCAAGTCCTGCCGGGGGCACCAAACCTGTTTCTAATTGGCGATTAGAAGAAAGCAAAAAGTTTACTGTAGCACCTGCTTATAATAAAGGTGCATATCAAGTAATAACAAAAGAAAACATAAAGGATATAGGCAAATGATTAGAATATTAACAATAGTATCTCTTATTGCATGGGGTGTATTTTTTTATACAAGTGCAAAAGCAAATGAATATACAGAAGCAGTTGTTGGTCATGTTATACAAAACCATGATAAGATTGACCATAGTGCTTTGTTACAAGCAGAGTTAACAAGACTAGCACATAGAAATAGTATTGAATTAATAAACATTTTACAAGATTATCTCCCTGCTATACTTGATGGTGTAGCTGCGGATTTAAGACAAAAATCAGACTTGGAGTATAAGTGCTCACTTCAACCTGATAATTATAAAAACAACGAGTGCAAATAGAGGATAGATTATGGCGAAAATGAATAAACAAGCAATGATGGAAAATATGTTAACCATGCCGGATATTATGAAAGAGTTTCATACTTATAAAACTGGCAAACAAAAGGCAAAATATTTAAGAGAAATGGGTACATTAAATTTACCACATGCTGTTAATTGGGAAAATTTAGCACAATGTTGGGAAGGCACGAAAAAGTGGCCAGCAAAGAAAACTATGGATGAAGATGATACTATACTAAAAGATTATCTGGATCCTGTAGGTGAAACAAATGCAGAAAAATCATTAACCATGCAGGAATTGGATGCGCTACTTTAGTATACCATTATTATTTCTGACAATTGGGTGTGGTTCTATGAGTGATAGAACAATACATGCTACTGCTTTTGTTGACCATTTGAACAATATGCCATCAGGTAAATCTAGTTATTTACTATGGCATAATCCAAATACAGGTAACAAAGGCGATATCAAAGTTACGAGAAGTTATCTAGTAAAAGGTATCAAATGTGCCGACTATACAAGTACAGTTGATATACAAGATAGCTGGCCTTTGAATGGTATAGGTTCTTTAGATAGAAGTACGGAACATGGTACAGCATGTCAATTACCAGACGGTAGATGGAAGATTATAGAGAGGGTATTATGAAACAACCAGGTCCAGGTGTAGCATTGTTATTAACTATAACATTGATACTTGCAATTCTTATGTTTAGTTATAAAGCAGAAGGTAAAGAAAATCTACATTGTGTTATAGAAGTTATCTATGATGAAAGTTTAGAAAACGAAGTAAGTAGAAGAATGATATGTAGAGACGGAGAAATTCCAGGTCAACCTGGGTATTGGCAGTTATTTGCTGCCTTTTATTATAATGGTGTTAGTGTGCCTGAATACTGCCGTTATGTTAAAGGAGATAATCTTTTTAGAATACCTAACAAGATATGTCTAAACGAAGATGGCACATGGAGGGACAAATGATTAAAATAATTTTTGGTATGATAATAGGTGGGTTTATCGTTTATCATAATCCAGACATAGGGATTGATATAGTCAATTTCTTTATTAACTTTTTAAAGGAGGTATTACAATGAAAAATATAATGCTTATAATACTAATCTCCTTCTTAACGATTAGCTGTGCTAAGACAGTTAAAATTGAACACGAAGGAGACACCAAATCAGGTATGCTTGAAGAAGTACCAAAATGGTTTGTTGAGAAAGAAGGCAATAAAGGTCTTCTAAACAAAAAGGATAAGTTCTACCTATACGGTGTAGGTGTTGCAACAAGTCCTGATTTACAGTTAGCAATGGACAAAGCAACCATGATTGCAAAAGCAGATTTAGCTGATGTATTGCATGGCGAAATGAACAAGAATGCTAATGTGTTTATACAAGAAATAGGACAGGACGGTAATACTGTTGTTTCATCAGAAGCACAATCTACGATTGTTAACATGATTAAACAGACCAAAGTTCAAGGTTGGGAACAATGGAAGATAGCAATATCTATTACACCAGACAATCACTATAGAGTGTATATGGGACTTCAATTACCACTTGGCGAATACAACAAGTTAGAAGAATTAATCCGTGCTGAAGCAAAGAAACAAATTATAAATAGTGATATAGCAAAGAACAATGCTAAAACCGCTATAGATGAATTGACGGCGGTAGCAACGGAGTAAACAATGTATAAAGTATTCACTAAACCTAATTGTGTATTTTGTGATAGAGCAAAAGCATTATTAGATAAACTAGATATCTCATATGAGACCTACGGTTTAGGTGAACATTATGAAGGTGGTGACGGTAAATATTCTGTCACCATAGACCAAATGTTTGAAATGATAGGTAAACAAGTTAGGTCAATGCCACAAATAATGATAGATGATAAACTGATAGGTGGTTATACAGATTTAAGAGAATATCTAATAAATCAAGGAAAGATTAACTTTTCTGGAGAAATCGTTGAAACCAAAGAAAAATAGATTGGTGTACCAACCCAGGACGGACAAAACCAAAGCGAGTGTAGTGTTATGACAGCGAAAATATACGCTTTTCCAAGCGGAAAACAGATACCAGCTCTGACTAAAGAGCAAAGAGAACCTGTTAAAAAAAGAATAGCAGACCAGCAGACTAAAAAATATGCTGACGCTGTAGCAGACGATATTATGATACAAATGATTGGCACATTACAACATGAAGGTATGAATATAGGTAAAATTGATAAAGATGGACAAAAAACATTTTTAGATGTAGGTATATTCATGGAAGCATTTAGAGGTTTAATCTATAGAGAATTAGATTTAAAGCACCCTTTTCATTATGTTACTGATAAGATGATGTATGTAGAACAACAAAAAGATAAAAAGTATTCTGTAATAGACTATTCAGGTAAAGAGATAGTTGAAAAACAAGAAGACATGGAAATTCAATTTGAAGGTGAGGAAATAGATAATGATATTGATAGATTACAGCCAGATAGCGATAAGTAATATCGCTGTACAATTGGCAATGAGTAAGGACAAAAATGTCCTATCTCCGTCAATGGTACGCCATATGGTACTTAACTCTATAAGAGGATTTGTACATAGGTTTAAAAACGATTATCCAGGCGAAGTAGTATTATGTATTGATGGTCCTGCACCATGGCGTAGAGATATCTTTGAACACTACAAAGCAAAGCGTAGAGAAGGTAGAGACGAAAGCGCCACAGATTGGGAAACTGTATTTGGTCTTATTCATACAATCAAAGAAGAAATAAAAGATAATTTTCCATACAAAGTAGTTCAATTAGATAATGTTGAAGCAGACGATATTATTGCTGTGGTATGTAAGAAAGAACACAAACAAAAAATTCTTATCATATCAGGTGATAAAGACTTTCAACAATTACAAAAATATCCTAACATTACCCAATATGCACCTATTCAGAAAAAATTTATTGAAACTGAAAATCCACAAGAGTATATTTGGGAACATATTTTACGAGGTGATACATCTGATGGTATTCCTAATTTCTTATCACCAGACGATACTTTTGTTAACAAGATAAAACAAAAACCCATTATGAAAAAGAAGTTACAATACTGGATTGAAACATTGATGAAAGGTGGTGACGCTAAAGATTTTTGTAACGAATATCATTTAAGAAATTTCCAAAGAAACCAAAGACTAATAGATTTTGATTTCATACCAGACGAAAAGGAAGATGATATATATAATACATTTAAGAATACTACTGTTGCAAGTCGTGGCAGTATTTTAACATATCTAATTAACAATGATTTAAAAGAGTTAATTGGAAAAATAGAGGAGTTTTAAAATGGCAGTAAATGACGCTACCTATAATTTATCTTACCATGAGATATTAATGAAAGTTAATAATAAGAAAGATAAAGCAGGTAAACTAGAAGTATTAAGAAAATACGATACTGAACAATTAAGAATGTTTTTAAAGGGTAGTTTTGACCCTAACTGTGAGTGGTTATTACCAGAAGGCGCACCACCATATAAAGTGAACGAAGCGCCACTTGGCACAGAGCATAACTGGTTAAAGATGGAAGTTAAAAGGATGTTTCACTTACTTAAAGGTGGCAATCCACAATTAAATCAAATAAAAAGAGATAACATGTTTATTCAAATGTTAGAAGGTTTAAGCGCTGAAGAAGCACAATTACTAATTGACGCTAAAGACGGTCTCCTGAACAAGAAATACAAGGGATTAACAGCAAATTTAATCAAGGAAGCATTTGGTTGGGACGATAATTTCATGCGGAAGAACAATTAATTGTTGACAAAATGTCGCACCTCCACTAAAGTGTTGAAATATAACGCTTTTTTCTTTGATATTTATGGTCTTTTTTATTGACAAATCGCTGTTTTTAGTCTATAGTATACCTATAATTAACAAAAAGGATACATTATGAAACAAAAAACAGTTAGAAACGAATTACTTAAATTCAAAGACGAACCACTTGACGGTCAGGATTATGAAACTGCCGCTCATTTGATTGCTGGCAGACAGTTTATTGCTGCTGCTAATTTCATTGATAGATTAGATAGTTTTCCTAGAGACGAAATGAAAATCATTATCGCTAGAACTTGTAAAACTGTCTTCATTGAAATGTTTGACGCTAACCCAGACCTTTACGGTCAAAGATACCTTTATGGAGGACTATAATATGAGTAAAATTAAAAATTTTATGTTTGATGAAGCTGAAAAAGCTTTAGATGTTTGTTTAGAAAAACTTAAAACAGACACAGTTGATAATGTCTTAACATACGCTAAGACTTTAAATGTTGATTGGTCTTTTGCAGGATTTACTCCTGACTATGAGAACCACCAAGATTGTTGGGACGAATTTGAAGACTTTTTATGGGCAAATAAATAGTATGGATAATAAAAATATAATTGAAACAATTAACTATGCCATTAACGATATTAATAATGGCATGGAAGAAAGTGCCATACAAGAACTAAAAGACCTTGTAAAAAAACTTGAAGAACAAAACGAGGAAAACATATGAAATACTTAACCACGATATTAACAATATTTGGTCTATATCTAATTGTATTAGGTTGTAGTCCAAAAGAAATAGAATGTACAGATGATGGTTGTCCAGAATTTGATGTTGATGAAATTACTATACCACCAGTATTAGATGACCAAGAGATAAGAGGTGAACTAGATATACAAAAACTAGTGGTACCTGTTATCAGTACAGAAACAAAAGATGATTTTGTTTATTCATTAAACAAATGTATTGACCATATATACTCAACATTACCTAGTGAACAACATATACCAAGAGAACTAGTGATTGCTCAAGCAGCAATTGAAACTGGTTGGGGTAAAAGTAGATTTGCTAATGAAGGTAATAATTTATTTGGCATTCGTACATTTAACAAAGATGATGAATGGTTATTACCAATCACTTGGGACCAAAACAAATGGATTGGTTGGGGTGTAAAAGTTTATGCGGACAGATGTGAAAGTGTAAAAGATTATGTACGAATACTTAACGAAGTATGGGCATATGAAGAATTTAGAGAAGTAAGAGAAAACGGCGGTACTGTTTTTGAATTGGCAGACACATTAACAAAGTATGCTTCTAAACCTACATATACTATTTTAGTTAAAAATATTATAAGACATAATATATTGGGTGTATATGAACTCTAAAGAAAAACTATTTTGGCGTAGAGTTGACGCTCTCAAGGCATATCTTAAAAAAACTGAATGTGTTTTACCAGATATGCATGCCATGTTTAAAATTAAATTGATTTTATTAATGCAAAATGTGAAGGAGTTATAATGAATATTTTTTATCTACATAAGGATCCTCAAATTTGTGCAGAGCAACACCTAGATAAACATTGTAGTAAGATGTTGGTAGAGTATGCTCAGTTGATGTCAACAGCACATAGAATAATTGATGGTACAGAATACGAAGGTAGAACAAAAACAAATCGTAGAATTAAAAGATGGAAACATCCTACTAAAGACAATATATTATATATTGCTTGTCATGTAAATCACCCAAGTGCCGTATGGTGCCGTGATAATGCATATAATTATAACTGGTTATACAGAATGTGGTCTCACTTACACGACCAATTTCAATTACGATATGGTAAAAAACATTTATCATATACCTTATTACATGAAGCATTGAGAAACCCACCTAAAAATATACCATTAAATAAACCATTTACACAACCTACACAGGCAATGCCTGATGATGTGAAACACGAAGACAGTATTACTGCTTATAGAAACTACTATATACATTATAAACATAGTTTTGCTAAATGGAAAAACGGCATGATACCTGAATGGTTTAGTAAAGGAGTTGCAAATGCTAACTAATATATTATTGGGATTAATTTTACTAACACTATTAGGGATAAGTGTTATGATATATGCAATAGGGGAGAAAATAAGTGAAAAAACAAAGTAAACAATTTAAAAAAGATGAACCACCAATACCATTTCATTTTAAATTTTATCTTATCTATTGGGAAGATATACAAAGTGATAGTGGGTGGCGAGAACTTAAAGATATACAAGCGTCTAAACCGGCAATATGTGTATCTACAGGTTGGTTAGTTAAGAAAGACAAAAAGGTACATATCTTAATGTCAGATTATAATTATGATGATAAAGGTGATTTAGCAGATGGTGGCAATACTACAGTTATACCTACCAAAAATGTAATTAAGAAATATGAGATAGAGGGATTATGAGGGAATTTGTAGTTAATTGTTGGGACGGTGTGATGAATTTTAATCACAACCCATTAAAAAATATACCAGACTTACAAGTAAGACATTTAATATTACAGATACTAGCATGGATGTGGTGTATAACTTTTTCACTATTCTTTTCATCATGGTATATCTTTGGCATCTCCGTGGTTGCTCACTTTGTTTTAATATTGGCAATAGTGGTAACTGTGGCAACATTTGTATCTACAGAAAGAATGTATAGATTTAAGTCAGGTTATCATTCTTCTAATAGAAGCAGAGGTACTGTCTATTATAGAGATATACATGGTAATGCTTATAAAGTACCATTACCAAAGAATGACCCTGGAGGAGAGCACGATTAATGCCAACATATAGATTTTATAATACAAAGACAAAAGAAGAATATGAGGAGTTGATGTCTATTGCAGAAATGGAAACATTAATAAAAAAGAAACATATTACTTTAATGCCACCTACACAGATGAATATTGTAGGAAGTGTAGGACAGTTAGATAGTAAAACAGATAGTGGTTGGAAAGAAATGTTAAGTAGAGTTGCAGAAGCACATCCAGAAAGTAATTTAGCTGACAGATATGGTAAGAAAACCAACGCTCAAATCAAAACTAAACAATTATTGAATAAGTATAGGAAGAAAAAGAAATAAATAGAATTGAGATATTAAACAGCACTAACTTTGTAGGGATATCATATGTAGCCTGAAGATTGTAAGCTGAGTTTAATCTTAATCCGTGAAGGACATATAATGGTAAGTAAAAAGAAAACATTGGCAATATCATCAAGTGAATTGAATGAAATTAAACCAATAACAGAAACACAAAAAGAAGTCTTTGCTCAATATAAAGCAGGACAAAATCTATTCTTATACGGTGTAGCAGGAACAGGTAAAACATTTATTGCATTATATAATGCTTTAAAAGATGTGTTGGATCCTAAATCACCAAGAGAACGAGTATATATTGTCCGTTCATTGCTTCCAACAAGAGATATAGGTTTTTTACCTGGTGATGAGGAAGACAAATCATATTTGTATCAAGTGCCTTATCAAAACATGGTACGATTTATGTTTAAACAACCTGATGACAGGTCGTTTGACCAGTTGTATATGAATTTAAGAAATCAAGGTACAATTGATTTTCTATCAACAAGTTTTTTAAGAGGTATCACAATAGACAATGGCGTAATCATTGTTGACGAATGCCAGAACTTAAATTTCCACGAATTAGACACCATTATGACTAGAGTAGGACAAGATACTAGAGTTATATTTGCAGGTGATATTCAACAAACAGATTTAACAAAGACAAATGACCGTAATGGTATATTAGACTTTGTAAATATAATGAACCAGATGAATGAGGTAGAATGTATAGAGTTTGGTATACCAGACATTGTAAGAAGTGGTCTGATAAAATCATATCTCATTCAAAAAATAAAGTTAGGACTCCACTATGAGTAATTTTTCAAAAGCATTAGAAATAATATTACACCACGAAGGTGGTTATGTAAACCACCCAAAAGATCCAGGTGGTGAAACAAATTTAGGTGTTACCAAAAGAGTATATGAAGACTTTGGTGGTACTAAAGATATGAAAGAGTTAACACAAGCAGATGTTGAACCAATATATAAAAAAAATTATTGGGACAAATGTAAATGTGATGATATGCCAGAGGCATTAGCATTATGTGTATTTGATTTTGGCGTAAATGCAGGACCAGGTCGTGCAGCCAAGTATTTACAAACAATGATTGGTACTGTGGCAGATGGCGGCATAGGACCAAATACTTTAAAAGCATTAGATAGTTACCTTGAAAGTGAAAGCGTAAAATCTGCTGTAGCTACTTACCAAGCAGAGAGACAAAAATACTATGAAAGTCTATCCACATTTGATACATTTGGTAGAGGTTGGACTAGACGAGTAGATGAAACTACGGACAAAGCATTAACACTAATTTAGGCTTGACTTTTTCACTATATTGTGATATAATACAGTATAGATTAAAGAAAAGGATTATATAATGTTTAATCACATTACCCCAACAGGTGATATGCCACCTTTAAAAGCAAAAAATGTATCAGGTAAAAGATTTTATGAACACCTGGAAACCAAAGAAGTATATCCTTCTATCACAAGCGTTTTATCTATTAGACAAAAACAAGGTCTTATAGAGTGGCGTAAAAAAGTTGGTGATGAAGTTGCCAACCATGTTATGATAACTGCTGCCAATAGAGGTACAGCAGTACACAATATGGTAGAGGATTATCTAAACAATCTTAACATAGATGAAAACGAGAAGTATAAAAAACAATTTCTACCTAGAATGATGTTTCAGGTTCTAAAACCTGAATTACAAAATATAAATAATATTAGGCTACAAGAAGCCCAAATGTACTCAACAGATTACACCGTGGCAGGTCGTTGCGATTGTATTGGTGAGTATGAAGGCGTACTATCAATTATAGATTTTAAAACATCTAAAGGAGATAAAAAGGAAGACTGGATAGAAAACTATTTTATTCAAGGTAGTGCTTATGCAGAAATGTACGAAGAACACTTTGGCGAACCTGTAGAACAGGTAGTAATATTAGTTGTAACGGAAGAAGGAACAACACAGGTATTTAAGAAAAGTAAAAAAGACTATCTACCTCAATTAAAAGACGCTATAACAGACTTTTACAAATGGGTAGAAAAAAATGAAAAAAATTAAAGAACTATCATTGTTAGTATTTTTACTAACATTTATTATAATTGTTTCAGTATGGACAACATCAGCAGCTGCTGAAGGACCAAAGTATGATTTATCAAAAATGAAGCAGAGACAAGTACCTGCTTATTGTGGAGATACTGGGTTTATGTTTGAAACATCATTAGAATTATTTAATGAATTACCAATTGCAGGTGCTGAAGTTAGAACGGCAGGAATGCCAGATGCTCCAATCATAGGTATCATTACTCTAACTTATAACGAAGATAGAGGTTCAGGTACTGTAATGATGACTATACCAGCAATAGGCGAGACATGTGTTCTAGCATATGGTATGAATTGGCAATTTTATAACGAAATTCATGTTGAAGGTAATGAGAGTAAATAGTATGGACGGCGGGGCAGTACCGCCCACCTCCACCACAGACACGGGGGTGAAATAGGTTCGACAGCTATTAGAAATCGTGCTGGAGTGGATAGTCCAAAGACTTAAAACTAAAATAAAAGCAAACTTTAATGAGTATGCATTAGCAGCTTAGGCTGTTAGGGGTTTGCCTTGTACCTTGCAACAGAAACAAGGCACCAAACAAAGGAGATTGTTATGATTGAAGTATTAGAAATTTTATTACCAGTTGGTATCATAGTTGCATGTGCTTATGGCATTGGGTATCTATCTGGAAGTGAGGCAACAAGAGAAATTTATAACCCAACATTGAGAAAGAATGATTTAAAATGAAACAAAGTGATGAGTTTTATCGTCTATTAGATGAAATGAAAAGAGTCCATAATCTTAAAAGGCATGATTATGCAAGTAAAGAGGACATCTTTCAAAATTTTAGAACAAGTGAACTAGGTGGTATTCCTGCCTGGAAAAGTGTAGCAATTAGAATTGGTGATAAGTTTAGTCGTTTAATGTCCTTTGTAAAACAAGGTGAATTGCATGTAGAAGATGAAACAATTGGTGATACTCTTATTGACATGGCTAACTATGCTTTAATTTGTCATATATTATTTTATGAACAAAAACTTAAAAACCTAAGCGCTGACGCTGATGAACTGACGGAGCGTTTACTGGAGAAACATAGATGACACCTAAACAATTCGCTCTTGTAATTGAAAAGAGGGCAAGTACAAAGAAGATAACACACATGGATGCTATACTAAACTATTGTGAAGAAAAACAAATAGAACCAGACCAGATTACACATTTAATAAATAGAAACCTGAAAGAAAAGATTAAGGCTAATGCACAGGACTTAAATTTTCTTCCAAAAACGGCAGCATTGCCAGGAGTATAAAAATGGAACCAGCAACAATATCATTAGTTATATTTGGTACCCTATGGATTGTAGGCGTATTAAGTAACTAATTATGAAAGAAGGATATGAGGCATACAAGAAATACCTTGCTATTAAATTACATTTTACTAAAGATGAATTTGATTTTTTCAAATATGGTGGAACGACTAAGGCAAAATATGAAACCTTCACACAAAGAAATGATAGATACTTTTTTGTCAAGGCAGCCAGAAAATACGGTGACGAAATTGTTGATTATTTTGTCAGTAACTATATAGCAAATAAAACGCCATATATAAAAGATATGAATGAGGATTCATATTTAGATTGGCGTAAGAGAATAGATGGTTTAACATATTATTTTAAGATTGATATGGAAAAACTATTGAAGAAAACTGATGGAGATTTTGATAAGTTATTTAAGTGTTATAGAAGACAACACCCACCTATACTAAAGATGTATATGGCAAAAAAGATAACACTTGAAACTATGTGTATATTAGAAACTATATTGAACTATAGTAAATCACTAGACAAAAATATAGATGAAACATACATATGGCCGACAGTTAAACAAAAGATTATGAAGTACAGACCTTTTGTTAAATTTAATATGGAAAGAATGAAACTTGAATTGAGGAAAATGTTAACATGAGAATACCATTTACATTAAAAGAGAGAGATTATATAATGAGTGAGGACTTTCCTTGGTATCTAGGAATACACACAAGCGACCCTAAGCATACAACAACAATACAATTACCAAACACTAAAGAAGTGCCTATGCTAACACACCAAATATATAATCGTGGTAAAGAGCATAGCAATTTGGCGCCAAGTATATTAGAACAAATCAAAGAAGTAACAAACTACAAAAAAATTTTAAGAGTAAAATTTAACTTACTCTTACAACAAGAACGAAAAACAATTCATCCGCCACATGTAGATTGGGATATACCACATAAAGTATTTCTACACTATATTTGTGGTGATGGTTGCACAATATTATATAAACAAAAGTGGCAAGGTTTTCCAACAACAGATTTAACAAAAGATATGGAGATACACCCTATAGAAAATACTGGTGTCTTCTTTGATGGTGAGACTTTTCATACAAGTACAAGTCCAGTAAAAGAACCAAGACGAATAGTAATGAATGTAGATTATGAATAACCATCATGTTTTTGGTAATGGCACAAGCAGATTATCTATTGACATTGATAAACTTGAAGGTACGAAATATGGTTGCAATGCAATTTATAGAGATTATTATACAGACTATCTTATTGGTAAAGATAAAAATATATGTTCAGAAATATTGGCGTCAGAATGTTGGCAAGACAGAAAAGTTGTAATGCAAACACAATGGCGTAATGACAGTTTAGTACGAGAGGCATATGAACATATTACATGGTGGAAAGATATAGTGGGTACAAATGATTATACAGATTGTGGTAGTGTTGCATTGACAATCGCTTCACAAAATGCAAGTGATAATAATGACAAATATATATACATGTATGGTATGGACTTTGATGACCCTAATAGCAATAAGATTAATAACATATATCACGGTACAAGAAATTATATTGGTAGAATGGGTCAACGAAAAGGTGTAACAAAAGAGTTTATGAGAGTGTTTGATATATACAAAGATTTAAGATATGTACATGTAAACACTAGAATGCCAGAACAATTGGCAGATAAGGATAATGTATTATGGCAGATGATATAAGAGTTGAATTTAGTAACACGGAAGTTATTAACTTTACAGCGTGTCCTATATTTCACACAAGCACAGACTTTAGATTAACTGATAATGAAATGCAAATACTCACGGAAGAGACTGGTGGCACACGGTTAGGCGATGGTATATATAGAGGAAAAGCACAAATAAGTAATAATCACAATGTATTAGACACACCCGGACTTGAAAGAGTACAACGATTTATGTTGCAGACAGGACAACACTTTGTAAAGAATACACTAGAAATAGAGAATGAGTTTTATCTAACACAAACATGGTTTACAAGAAACGATAAAGAAAGTGCTCATCATACACATACACACCCAAACAGTATTTTAGCGATGGTCTATTATCCTCAATGTGAAAGTGGTGACATGGTAGTATCAGTAGAAAAAAATAATATGTTTCCACATTTTGATTTCAATTGGAAATTATCCAAATATAATAATTTCAATGCTAAGTCATGGTCAATACAAGTACGAACTGGTGATGTAGTAATTTTTCCAGGTTATGTTGCACACAAAACAACACCAAATGAAAGTGATACAGTACGATATGCTTTGGGTGCTAATTTCTTTACAAGAGGCACATTTGGTACATATGAGAACACAGATTTATTGGAGTTGAAATGAGTAATTTATTTGTATTAGGTAATGGCGAAAGCAGAAAAAACATACCAGTTGATATGTTAAAGTATTCTGGTAAAGTATGGGGTTGTAATGCCATTTATAGAGAACATAAACTAGATGGTTTGATTGCAGTTGACCCTATGTTAGAACATGAAATATATCGTAGTGGTTATGCACACGAAAATCCTGTTTACTTTAGAAGTTGGGATACTATGCCTGCTGAACATTATGACATGATGATAGAGGCACAAACAAGTAACATGAAAAATCCAGAGATAAGAGAGTGGCGATATAATCCAGAAGGACATTATTTAAGTTTTGTTATACATGGTCAATCTACTGTTGATACAAATAGAGACAGTACAAGATGGAAAGGTGATGGTTTTGAAAATGTTTATGTGAGTTGGTTATATGGTAAAGATAAAATTACAATGTTAAAAGATATAATGGCAGATTATTATGGCGCTGCTTGGGAAGGTGATGTTATAGGACCAGAAGACCCAGGCTGGTCATCAGGTGCTACTGCCATGTATGTTTCTTGTAAAGTAGAGAAACCTAAAAAGTGTTATCTACTAGGCATGGACATGTATAGTACAACAGATTTTATAAATAACTTATATAAAAATTCTTACGGTTACCTAGAAAGCAAGGAAAATGCAGTAACACCACAGAATTGGGTAATCCAGATGGGGCGTGTTATGGTAAGATTTAAGGATATAGAGTTTATTAAGGTTAATCCTAGTGGAAATAGTGAGATTTCTCAAAGAATGCCACAATGGGATAGTCTTCCAAACATTAAATATATGCATATGGAAGAATTTGAAAAAAACTTTAATTTAAGGCTTGACATTTAGCACAATTCGTGTTATAATGTTAATAATAATAGCAAAAAGAACTAATTACTCTTTTTGAATAGTGCAAGGAAGAGGGTTTCACCAGAGGCTCGAACTTGACTTCTCAGGGGTGGTACCCAGGTCAGTTGTGGAAAACACAAAGGGCAATATCTCAAATACCAAGAGGGAGAAGGTTAAACTGATTTTAGGACTGGAATCCGGTTCAGTTTTTGTGGGTAATTCCATAGTCCCACCTATTTTCTATTATAAATAGATGTGTACGATTATATAGTACAAGAAAGAAGAATACAAATACAACGAATACAAGGAGATAAAATATGTCATTCGCAAATCTAAAACGAAGTCGAGGTAATTTCGACAAACTAACTAAAGAGTTAGAAAAAGTACAAACCCCCACAAACAATCAAAATTCTTCCTCAGATGATAGGTTCTGGAAACCAGAACTAGATAAATCAGGTAATGGTTATGCTGTTATCAGATTTCTACCTGCTGTAGAAGGAGAAGAACTGCCTTGGGCAAGAGTATGGTCACATGCTTTTCAAGGACCAGGTGGTTGGTACATTGAAAATTCTTTAACTACACTAGGTCAAAAAGATCCAGTTAGTGAAGAAAATACTAAATTATGGAATACAGGCTCAGACGCCGACAAAGAAATTGCTCGTAAGAGAAAAAGAAAGTTATCTTACTTTACAAATATTCTTGTAGTGAATGACCCTAAGCATCCTGAAAATGAAGGTAAGGTGTTTCTATACAAATTTGGTAAGAAAATTTTTGATAAACTTACTGAAGCAATGAAACCTGAATTTGAAGATGAAAAGGCAATCAACCCATTTGACTTTTGGGAAGGTGCTAACTTCAAATTAAAAATTAGAAAAGTTGATGGTTACTGGAACTATGACAAATCTGAATTTGAAACTACATCTAAATTGAAAGATAATGATGAAGAAATAGAAGCGATTTGGAAAATGCAGAAACCATTAGTAGAATTTTCAGCACCAAGTAATTTCAAATCTTATGATGATTTAAAAGCGAAATTTGAAAAAACTGTATATGGTACTGGAAAATCTGAAACAGCAGACCAAATTGATATCCCACCTGTAAGTGCTGCTGTTGAAGAGGTAAGTGAACAAGTAAAAGAAACTGTAGCGTCAGCGCCAATTGATACTCCCCCTAGTAATGATGACGAAGACGATACTATGAATTACTTTAGCAAATTAGTTAACGATTAAACTAATCTCTCCTGCTATAAACACTTACATTAAGGGGGACTTTGTCCCCCTTTTTTAATATATATTGATATGATAAAAGACTATATAGCACACGATTTATTTCCAACACCTGTATATCAAAATAATATTCCTGTAACTACACTTGACGAAATAAGACAGGAAGAATATAGAGAAATACTACCTGATAGAAATGGTTACTATACAAAGAATACTAGAATATTAGATAAGTACACAGACTTAAAAAAAGTTATACAAGAACACATTGATTGCTTTGTCTTTGAACATTTACTTATCAAAAGAATATATGAGTTTCCTATATTAAACAGTTGGGTCAATAGACATATACGAAGTGATTTCTCACATAAACATTTTCATTGTCATTCATTAATAAGTGGCATATACTACCTCAAGGCACCACAAGATGGTGGCATGCCAATGTTTTGGAAACCTGATGGTTTCTCAAATCTACTAGGTACAATGTTTAACTTTGAGTTAAGTGGTGATAATGGTATCAATAAATTAGTATATAAAGTTAATGTAAAAGATGGTGATTTATTACTGTTTCCATCACATTTATATCATTCAGTAGAAGAAAGTAAAACAGACGAGGAACGATACTCTTTGGCATTTAATGTATGGGTCAAGGGTGAGTTTGAGGCCAGCGATATAAGCGAATTATCATTATAAATAGTCCATTACTATGGATTTATTTTTTACAATTTTAGTTGATTTTGGATTGCCAGTTGCAGCTGCAATGGTAATGGGGTTATTCATATACATTATTTTAAAGTATATACTATCCGGTGTTGTAGGTCAAGTACAAACAATCACTATGTTAATCTCCGCTTTAGACAACAGAATTAAAACTATGAACCACGATATGGTAAAACTTGATATATTAATAAGTAGCGCTTTGAACTTACGACCTGACCTTGATAGAATATCCAGAGCAGATGGTAAAGAAGACGCCAGAAAAGACTAATGGATATTGTAGAGATATTAAACCAGTATGGTTTTGCCACAGTAGCAGCAATTGCTATGGGGTATTTCATCTATTTTATTTACAATTATATCACCGGTAATATCATAGAAAAATTAGACAAAGCACAAATCACTACCATAGCATTAATTGATAGAATTAGAATGCTAGATAATGACTTAATAAGATTACGGTCAAAACTGAATACCGTACTAGAAATGAGGGAAAATGAACAAAGAGACGGCACAAAAAAGTCTGGAAATGCAGAAAAACTACTTGAAGGTGATGAAAAGTAACGGCATAATAGTTGGCGCAGTAATACTATTAACTTTTACTACCGTTGCAATATTAGACTACCTCCTATTATAAATATAAGCATGAACAAGGCACTTTTAAAAGTGCTAGGGGGCAGTCTTATATTATGTACTTTGAGTTTACCTAGTACATCAAGCGAATTAGTATATCAATTTGGCAATCCCGCATTTAGTGGTATTGGTTACTCAAGCCATGTGTTGTCAATTGAACAATTAAATTATAATAGAGAAAAGCAGGTTACAGATGACGCTAAGTCAGCGGCAGCTGCTCAGGCACGATTAGAAAACAATACTACAATTAACAAGTTTATTAAGAATGTAGAAAGTCGTATCTATGCTAATTTGTCCAAACAGTTAGTTGATAACATGTTTGGTACTGAATGTTCTGGTACTTGTCCTACAAGTGGAACAGCAACAGTAGAAGGTTCACAAATTGCTTGGGTAAAAGATACCTCTACAGAAATTATTACATTAACAATTACTGACCCTAATGGCAATGTTACTACAATGTCCGTGCCACTAGGTGACTTTAAATTTTAGAAGATTATGGGTATATACGAAGTTATAAAAGTGTTAGGTTTGATGTGTCTATTGACAGGTTGTGCCTCTAATAGTCAAAACATAAAAAAAGGTGCAGAACCTTTTATTGAAGGTTCAACAACAATAGAACTATTAAGAGAGATACCTGATTTAGATAATCAACCTGTAATTACAATTGCTGTTTATGAATTTACTGACCAAACAGGACAAAGAAAACCTAACCCTAACTTTTCTCAATTGTCAACGGCAGTTACACAAGGTCCTGATGTTTGGGTGATATCTGCTTTAAAAGCAGTTAGTGAAGGTGATTGGTTTAAAGTAGTTGAAAGAAAAGGTTTAAATAACTTAATTAAAGAGAGACAATTAATTAGGTCAACAAGAGAACTATATGATGGAGAGAGTGAGGCAAAAAATCAATTGAAACCTATGTTATTTGCAGGTCTCATAATAGAGGGTGGCATAGTAGGTTATGATAGCAATGTTGTAAGTGGTGGTGTTGGTGCAAGATATTTTGGTATAGGCATGAGTGAAATGTACCGTACAGACCAAGTAACAGTTTCATTAAGAGTTGTTGCTGTTCAGACTGGAGAAATATTACTTACAGTCCATGCAACAAAGACAATCGCAAGTTATAATAAGGGCGGTGATGTATTTAGATTTTTAGATATGAGTACAAAGGCGTTAGAATTAGAAACTGGTGCAGCTACAAACGAACCAGTTAGTTATGCGATAAGAACAGCGATAGAGTATGCAGTATTACAGATGGTTTATGAAGGCGTTAACAAAGACCTTTGGAAAATGAAAGGCGTAGAAGGAGTAAGATGAGAAATGTAACAAAAATAGTTATGTTTTTGATGATGTTTACATTGCCAGTAATGGCGAATGATATTTATGTAACACAATCCGGTGCTACATTAACTTTAGATGTATTACAAGACGGACAAAACAACACAATAGGTAACAGTACCACAGCTTCAACAGTAACAGGTGCTACATCTAACTTTAACATTGACCAAATTGGTAATTCAAATGTGTTGACATTTGATATTAATGGTGCAAATTACACAGGTGTTTTTAGTACGACTGGTAATAGTAACAATATAGATTTCAATTGTGATAGCGGAGGAACAGTTAGTTCATGTGCCACAGTTACAGCGTCAATTATTTGGGTAGGTTCTTCAAATGATTTAGATATTGATGTTGGTGAAACAGCAGACGCTACGGGTGCTAATATTACGATAGCAGGTGCTTCTGGTAGTGATAGTAATGTTATTGCTGGTACAGTAGATGGTACAAGTGTTATCTTTACTTTATCAGTAAATGGTGATACAAATAATTTCTTGGTCGACATAGACGGAGATGGGGATAGTGCAGGACATACCTACATACACACACATACAGGTTCAATTGCTGATGTTGACATAACACAATCAGGTATATATGACAACATGATTACTTTAACAACAAGTGGCGACAACCACAATATTGATATTATACAAAGAGACTAATATGGATTGGATTTTAATTTTATTATATACAGGAGTGATTACATATGCGGCTTACAAATTTTATAATTGGGTGCATAGTCTTAACCCTTACGATTTTACTCCCAAAAAGTAGTTTTGCTAATATTGGCAATGTTACTCAATTAGAGGGTAACGGTGTCATTGATAGACAAGACGGTGATGAGGGTATTGTAATTGAAAAAGAATTAGATATATTTTCATACGATACTGTAAAGACAGGTAATGGTAAAGTTGGGATAGAGTTTATAGACAATACAAGAGTTGACATCACCCAACATTCAAAACTTATCATAGATGAGTTTGTTTATGACCCAAACAGTAAGACCGGTAAACTATCATTGAAAGCAAGTCTTGGCACAGTAAGATATGCCTCAGGACAAATTGCAAAAAATTCAGCAACAAATGTACAGATAACGACACCAACGGCAACGATTGGTGTTCGTGGTACAGATTTTACTATGACAATAGATGAAGTAGGTTCATCTACAATTATATTGTTACCAAGTTGCGATACAAATGGTAATTGTTTTGTAGGTGAGATAAGTGTTGAAAGCGACGCTGGTCAAGTTATACTTAATCAGGCATTTCAAGCTACAGTAGTTGATACAGTTGCAAGTAGACCATTGACGCCTGTAATTTTAAATTTAGATGAAGATATGATTAATAACTTAATGATTGTATCTAAACCTGCTGAAATAGAAAGTATGCAAAATGAAGAAGGACTTAATGAAGTTGCAGACGCTTTAGATATTGACTTTTTACAATTTGATGATTTAGAAGTTGATTATTTGGCAGAGGACGAAAGTCAATTTAAAACAGGACTTGATATTGATTTTTTAGAACAAAATTTTTTGGCTGATATCTTGGCACAGATTAACAAAGAGTTAGCAAAAGCAATGAGGTCAGAATTTGATAAACAAAAATCAGCAGATGGTATATTACTAGGTAAGAATCCTGAAACTGGTGTCATAATATTAGATGAAGACCCAGAGTGGGTATGGATAAGAGAAGACGCTAGTGGTAGTTATATAGAACTACGATTAGATAAAGAGTATGGATATATTTTAAATATTGTGCAAAGTGAATTTGAACAATATGATTTTCAGTTAGGAGGGCAAGACAATGCTATTACGATACAGCAAATTAATTAGTTTTTTACTTATACTATTTTTCTGTTCATCATTGTATGCTGAAGATATATTAATTATTCATCAAGGTTATGGTAATACTCATTCTAAACATAAAAATAGATTAGAAAATGCAGGTCATACGGTTACCATGCAGAATACATCCTCATCATATTCTTATACAGCAGGTGATTACGACCAAGTTTATGATATAAGATATTCTTACACTAGTTATTCCACAGCAGATAAAGATAGATTTAAAACAGTATTATCAAATGGTGGCACAGTTTATCTTGTAGGTGAGAATGGTAATTTTGATTCCAGAAATGACGCCATAGTTTCTTTTTTACAAGAAGTTACAGGTGATAATAATATTGCTCATTCAGGTAATTCATGTTGTGGTAGTGGTGTAAAATATTCT